>Ga0209380_10001187_pt1 | contig 17910 bp, 16 predicted proteins | sample HubBroMetageWFT6_FD_188347 | JGI IMG/M metagenome (GOLD analysis project Ga0209380, IMG submission 188347) | Warmed and freeze-thawed soil microbial communities from the Hubbard Brook experimental Forest, New Hampshire - Hubbard Brook CCASE Soil... | ecosystem: Environmental > Terrestrial >...
GCCACTAAGCGGCCCTTCGGGCCGCTGGACAGCCGAGGGCGGCTGTCCCCACATGTGCGGTGATGGACTCCTAGTTGCGGTTTCGTCTTCTCCGTAGGCAGGATGGTCGGGAATTTCTTTGCCGACGGGAACGCCGGCGATGCGCAGCTGATCGCGGCGTCCATAGTTGCACTGGACGAGGACGCCGATGGTATAGCCTCCGGCTTTTGCATCGAGAACACGCGAAGAGGTGCCGATGCCGCCTTTGAATTCGTTGCAGATCATTCCCGTTCCTCCACCGACGTTGCCTTCTTCGACCGGACCGGAGTGAGCGGTGTCGAGAGCGTGCCAGGCGTCCTCGGGCTTCACATGAAAGCCGTTGATGTCGTTGAGCCAGCCGTCCCAGGTTTCGGCGACTACGGGCAGCGACCACCAATAGCCTTCCATGTCGGGTGTGCCGTGCTTGACCTTCCAGGCGATGACGGCGTCGCGGACCACGCCGACGCTGTGCGTGTTGGTGATCATTACTGGACCATTGAGAAAGCCGGAGTCATCAACCCAGGTGGTGCCGGTCATCTCGCCGTTGCCGTTAAGGGTGAACCAGGCGGCAAAGACGGCGTCGTTGCTGGTTTTGCCCCGGGGATGGATGGCCGTCACGCCGGTACGTACCGGTCCCTGGCTGACTACGAGTTTGCCTTCGCCGGAAATCAGCGTGGTATGACCGACCTCGACTCCTTTGACGTCTGTAATTGCATTGTTCGGGCCGGGAGTTCCGTCGAAGGGAACGCCAAGATCGCGGGCACGAGGCTTTTGTGCGTGGGCGGTGAGGGTTATGGTCAGGAGGAGTGCAACTGGGATGATGCGGTTTGCAACAGATAAGAACATGTGGGCCTCCCGGAACGGGGAAGTATAATCGTTCCCAGGAAAAATGTTTTGCGGGGTGGAACATTGCGAGGGTGAACTGCGAGGGTGAACTGCGAGGATGAACTGCGAGGGTGAACATGGAAGGCTGGAAGAAGGCGGTAGTAGCGGGTTCGATTGGGGCGGCGACGGTTTTGTTTTTGAAGAAGAAATATCCGGCTGGGGTGCTGGCGACTGGCGTGGGGCTGGCTGTGCTGGCGTCGGAATTTCCGGAGAAATTTGAGAAGGTGCGAAGGTCTCTGCCCGATTATTTCGATCGCGGGATGCAAGTGATGGAGATGGCGGCGCGCGCCGGCCAGCGTATCACGGAAGCGGCAGGGCAGTCGGCTTACGACGCATGCGAAGAGATTGGGTAGGAAGAGCGGCTTCCGGCGCTCGGCTTCCGGTTGACACCGAGGAATTGAGTTCGAGTTCTGATTTTTTGTGCTGCATTCCGGAAGCCAGAGGCGGAAGCCGATTTCTCACTCGATGCCGAGTTGTTTCCTGGCGTCGGGGCTGAGGCGTTCCGGGGTCCAGGGCGGAGTCCAGACCACATTGACAGCCGCATTCCGGATGCCGGGCAACTGCTCGAGTCTGGACTTTACCTGCGCTCTTATGTTTACGTGCTCGGGACAGCCCTGGGCGGTTAGCGTCATGTCGACGGTGACGTCCTGTTTAGCTTGCTCAGGCGCAGCTTGCTCAGCCGCCTCGTCAGCAACCGGGGCAAACTGGACGCTGTATATCAGGCCGAGGTCGACGATGTTGACGGGGATCTCGGGATCGTAACAGCTCTTCAGCGCGCTCAAAACGTCTTGCTCGGTGACTGGGGACATTGGGTTCCTTCCTTGCTCCAGTTTACCTCCTTTGAAATCATTCGTCTTCGGCAGACGATCTGATACAGTTTTTCCCCATGATGAGTGAAGAGGCAAAGCAGAGAATCAAGATTGCGCTGGCGCTGGCCATCGCTGTAGCAGGGGTGCGCGCGGGATACATCATCTACGAGCGGCACGAAGATTATCTTGCGGCGCAGAAACAACAGCAGGCGAAAAATGCCGGCTACTCGAATGCCGATTATTACGTCTCGCCCAGGAAACTGTATCCCTACGATTTGAAATCGGCGAAGCAACTGACGCAGCAGCCAGTGTGGGTCAAGGAGGGATACCGTTATACCTATTATCCGTATGATACGGTGCGAAAGCGCACCGACTTCGCGCATGATGCTGGGCTGCTGTTGCCGATCGAGCGGTTGGAGATTAAAGACGTGGTGACGGATATTCCGGCCGGTCCTGGGAACCGGCGGCAGGTGATGGCGCTATTTCAGAAAGATGGAAAAGACTACGCGGTGCCGATTGGATTTGAGAGCGACGGACAGTACAAGATTTATTCCGATGAGATGTTCTACGTGGAAGATCCGCATGAGTTATACAAACACTGGCCGGCGGATGTTTGGGATGCGATCTCGCGGCACGAGGTGAGGCCGGGGATGGATGAGCTGCAGGCGAATTTCGCGATCGGCATGGGGGTTCCGGATGCGGGCGACTCGGATGAAAAGACCGTGCGCTATCCAGACGGCGGGAAGCCGCTGGTCGTGACTTATCACGATGGCAAGGCGGAGGAGATTAAGCCGGGATCGTGAAACACCATGCCGCTCCTACGGAATCGGGGTGGGGGCTTGCGGCTGCGGTACGATTCGGACGGTGTGTGCATCGAAGACATAGGTTCTAACTTCTCCCTCGCTGCCTTCGGCGGGAATTTCTTTGCCATTCAGTAGAAAGCTGACTCCGGCGGCATTTCCCGTCTTCACGACGACTTCGCGGCTGGCTCGAACTGAAGTGTTCGCGGGGGCGATAAGGGTTTCCTGAGCGAAGGGTTTGCCGTCGGCTACGATTGAGACCCACGTGGTTTTCTCGGCCCGAATGAGAACAGTGAAGGTATTGGTTGGGGCTCCCGCGGCTGCAAGGGCACTGCTGCCTGCGTCTGAGCGATCGACGCGTGGCTCGGGACTGTTTTCGGCAGCCTTCGTCGGCGTGTTCGTGATCGACGATGTGCCGGATGCTGGTGTACGGGCGCCTGCTCCGGAAGGCGGTGAAACCGTTCCGGACAGCGTGAGCGGGGCGGGTTGTGTAACCTTTCCTGCCGATAGAACATTGGCTGCAGGCGCTGCTTTTGCGACGGTCAGAGAACTGACCGGATGGGAAGCAGGGGTGGCTAACGATAGCTGAGTCGAGGTTGGGGCTGCAGGTTGCGGCGAAGGTGGAGTTGCATTCGAAGCTGCCGCGGCGTGCGAAGCGGTTGTGGTTTCGCCGTGACGGCGGGAATTCCAGACGGCAAGCGTCAACGCTACCAAAAGCAAAGCGCCGGCGAGCTTGCCCCACGGAACCTGTGAAGAAGGGTGGTCGGAGGCCTGCGCAGGGCTTCCCGCAACGTGCTTCGAGCCCAGGCGCTCCGGGGCGACGGCGTGATCGCTGATATCCGGCGAGGACGAGAGTTCTTGGGCAAGGCGGTCCTCGCTGCGTCGGCCCTGCCTGCGCCGATCCTTTTCCTGACTGGCGCTTCCGCGAGGATCGTTCTTGGGAGGATCGTTTTGACGAAGATCATTTTCACGAAGATCACTCTTGCGAAGGTCACGGTTGCGAAGATCCCGGTTGCGATAGTCGTTCTTGCGATGGTCGTTCTTGAGAGGATCAGTCTTGCGATAATCGGTCTTCCCAGGATCGCTTTTACCACGGTCGTCAGTCCCGTTGTTGCCGGGAGGAACCTCCCGGCGAATTGTTGAGTTGGGAGCTTCGCGCACAGCGACCGTGTCAGGCTTGCCTGCGGGGGAGCGGAAGTCAGGAAGAATCGACTGCGCCTGAATCTGACTCTCGCGCAACGCCGCCAGATAGTCGGCGATGGCTTCTTCTTCATCCAGCCCGACCAGGCGCGCGTAGGCGCGTACGAATCCTTTGTTGAAGACGCCTCCGGGAAGCTGGTCAAAGTGTTCGTCTTCCAGAGCGCGCAGCATGCGGGTGCTGATTTTAGTGGTATTGGAGATGGCGTCGAGCTCGATGCCCCGCTGCTCGCGCAGCTTGCGAAGTTTTTCCCCGAACGCGCCCACGTCTGCTCCGGCAGGCGGTTTCAGGCCTCCGCCCGCATCGAGATGGAATTAATCATAGGCGAAGGCCGACCCATATGCCACTAGGACGTGAAGCGCCAGCGCAATCTGAGGGTCAATGACCTTGCGATCCCGGCAGAACGTTGCTTCCGAGCCACGGGGCTTATTCTGTCACTGATTCTTTTTCTCAAGCGCGACGGTGAAGGCTGTCTTGCAGGTTTTGGCCAGATCGTCGAATGCCGAGCCTTCACGGTCGCCTTGAGAGGCACGGAAAAACAGTCCCTGCTTGGTTTTTTCAGGTAGTCCGATGAAGCGAGCCTTGCCTGCGGCGTTGGTTCCGACTTCGAGGTCCAACTTGTGAAAGCTTCCGAACCGGTAGGCGATGTGGACCTTGATCTTGGCGTCGTAGACCGGCGCACCAGATGCGTCGGTGATGGTGAAATCGGCGGAGCAGGGGCCGATTGCTCCATCGATGACGGGAACGGCATTGGGATCCGGCGAGGCATTTTGGGCTTGCACGGCTGGTATTGAAAGTACTGCCAGCAGGAACGTGGTCGATAAGACGATTCTGTTCTGCATAGTCATTCGCATACCTACGAGGATAAACCAGAGGATAAACGAACGGCCAACAGCCGGGTTAGCCGCGCCTGACCAGCGATCCATGGGCGGTCCACCAGCGGGCCGATTGCATTGACAGGCGCCACTGCGATCACTAGACTGCCCCGTGTCATGGGTTGCAACTTCTGCGTTCGATCTCCAATCCGAGGTGTTTCATGCTGGAACGTCGCCGTTTCGCACATAGTCTGGTTTGGTTTCTGCTGCTGGTTTCGACTTTCGCATACTCGCAAGCGGGGGGGAAGAAGAAAGTCACCAGTCAGGCTGACCTGCCACGGTTCAGCTATCCCGTAACCGGAACAGCTTCTGAGCTGGTGCAGGCGGACGACGCCACTTTTAACGGTTTCGCGGCCAAAGTCCGGGCCGACCTCGACAGCGTGTTGCGTGATTACGATATAGATGACAAAGCTACGCTGCGGACTCTGCTCACGGCCAAGCTTGATCTACAGGAACTTGCCGGTGAGTACCAGGATGGGTTGCAGACAGTGGAAACCCTGCGCGCTTTGCAGGAGAAGCCGGCAGCCAAGTTGTTGGCCTTCATCTTTACGCGAGCGAGGTTGCAAGCTGCACTCGACGCCAAAACGGCCAATGGTCCCGCTTACGAGCAGGCTTTCACAAGGCGCTATAAAGAAGCGGTCGACCCACTTCCCTGGGATGTGGTGCAAGACGCGATGAAAGCGAGTTATGCAGGCGGCCGGCTCTTCACCAAAGCCGTTGCTGTGGGCGGTGTGGAAACCGAGCTTGATCCCGCGGTCCAGAAGTCTGGCGCGCTGGACAACCACGAGGCCTGGGAGTTGATCTCCACTCGAGATGACTTGCAAATCTCGATTCCGCTGCTCCCGGTGCGCAGCGAAGTTCTCAAGCAATACATCGCAGCGCACAACGTGGTTCAGCCCGATATCTGGGCGGCGCGTGAAGTCACGCTCACGAAGGACCAGAATCTGTCTCCGGTGCTGGTTGCGATTTGGGACTCCGGGATTGACGTTTCACTGTTTCCCGATCAGCTCTTCACCGACCCAAAACCGACACCTAGCGGCACGCATGGCCTTGCATTCGATGACCGCGGCGACCCGTCTACAACGTGGCTGTATCCGCTTACTCCCGAGCAGCAAAAGGCGTATCCGGGATTCCGCGAAATAATCCAAGGCCGGCTGGACATTGAAAATGGCGTGGACTCGCCCGCGGCGGATGCGCTGCAGAAGAAGTACGCTACGCTGTCGGCGGAGCAGATCCATCAACTCTTCGAGTTGGACAATGTGCTGGGATTCTATGTGCACGGAACCCATTGTGCGGGAATCGCGGTGCGGGGAAATGCCGCGGCCCGTCTGGTGGTTGCCCGCTTCAACGATCAACTGCCGGACCTGCCGTTCGCGCCGACCGCGGAATGGGCCCACCACATGGGCGCCGCGTTTCAGCAGATCTCCGACTACTTTCGAAGCCGCAACGTGCGAGTGGTCAACATGAGCTGGGGAGACGATCCGGAGGAGTTTGAAACCTGGATTTCCAAGACTGGCGGCGGCGGCGATCCAGCGGAGCGCAAGAAGCGGGCGGCGGACCTCTACGCGATCTGGCGCGACGCCGTCGAGACCGCTATCAAGAACGCACCGAACACTCTGTTTGTGACTGCCGCCGGGAACAGTGACAGCGACAGCGGCTTTACCGAAGATGTCCCGGCCTCGCTGCATCTGCCAAACCTGATTGCGGTTGGCGCGGTAAACCAGGCGGGAGACGAAACCTCATTCACCAGCTACGGAAAAGCCGTGGTGGTCGATTCGGATGGGTACAACGTGGAAAGCTACGTGCCTGGCGGGGCGAAGCTCAGGCTGTCCGGCACATCCATGGCTTCTCCGAACGTGGTGAATCTGGCGGCCAAGCTTTTCGCGCTCGATCCTTCGCTGACCCCTGCGCAGGTCATCGAAGTCATCAGGCAAGGCGCTACTACCAGCGGGGATGGCCGACGCCACTTGATTGACGAAAAACGCTCGGTCGCGCTGTTGCAGGCGAAGAAGTGAAACGGCTGATGCCGACTTACTCAAATCCACTCCCGTAGAGACGAGGCGCCTCGCTGCGCTCGGCGCGACGGCCGTCCCCACATGCACTTTGCAGGCTCCAGCTAAAATGAGCCTTCCATTGGCTTTAAGGGTTCGGGTTACCAACGTTCATTGCCCCGCCAGCAGGCCGACCATATAATTTTTGGAACTGTCACTCCGTCCAGATCAGACCAAGGAATTGAGATCGGGAAATCAGGTATGTCCGAGGCCACCGGCACACAGTTGACGCGCCAGAGCCAGGAACTGACCATCTTCCACGACGTGGCCAAGGCGCTTACGTCGTCGCTGGACCTCGACTCCATTCTGCAGACCATCATGGAGAAGATGGGGGAGTACTTCCGCCCCGACACCTGGTCGCTGTTGATGGTGGACGACCAGCAGAACGAACTCTACTTCGCGATTGCCGTGGGCGATGCCGCCGAAGCTCTGAAGAATGTCCGGCTGAAGCTCGGTGAAGGTATCGCCGGATGGGTGGCAAAGCACGGCGAGCAGGTGATTTCGGCGGACGTGGAAAACGATCCGCGCTTTGCCAAGCGGATCGACAAAGCTACGCAGTGGGAGACGCATTCCGTGATCTGCGTGCCGCTGCGGTCCAGGCTGCGCGTGCTCGGCGTCATCCAACTTGTCAACGTGGATATGTCGCGGTTCAACGAGCCGGAACTTTTCTTTCTGCAAGCTCTTTGCGACTATGCGGCCATTGCCATCGAAAACGCGCGCTGGGTGGAGAAGATCCAGGAACTGACGATCACCGACGATTGCACCGGACTTTACAACGCGCGGCACTTGTACAAAACGCTGGAGACTGAGGTTTACCGCTCGTCGCGTTTCGGCTACGAGTTCAGCGTGCTGTTCATCGACCTCGACCACTTCAAGGCGGTCAACGACACCCACGGGCACTTGATCGGCAGCAAGCTGCTGTCGGAAATTGGTTATCTGGTGAAAGCGCAACTGCGTTTGATCGACTTTGCTTTTCGCTATGGTGGTGACGAATTCGTGGTGCTGCTGCCGCAGACCAGCAAAGATCAGGCGCTGGTGGTGGCCAAACGTTTGCGTGATGGGATGCGGGCCAGCTGCTTCTGCCGCGATGAGGGGCTCAATTTGAATGTGAGGGCCTCCATCGGTTTAGCTACTTATCCGCACGACGCCCGCGACGCCCACGACGTAATCCGGCAGGCCGACGAGATGATGTATCTGGTGAAGAACACGACCCGCGACAATATTGGGATTGCGCAGCGCGGAGTGATGAAATGAATTGAGTCATCGGGTGATCGGGCCATTGGGTGATTGATAATCTTCAATCGCTCGATGACCCGATCACTCAATGATCCGATCACTCAATGACCCGATCACTCAATTCTTGGTGGGCTTCCACGGCTTCGCGTTCGCGGGGGCGCTGGGATTTACGCCGAAGTCCCAGACGTAAAGGTTCATCCCTTCGCTGCCTTTTATCTCCACTACGGCGTACTCGCCCGGTGCAAGGTCCTCCGCTGGAGTTAGCTTGAGCCAGCCGCCGCTGACTTGCTCGACCGTGGTCTTCACGAATGTCTGCTCCTGGCTGACCTTTCCGGTTGCATTGCGCTTTAAATCGCCCACGATGCGGTTGCCGTTCTTTACCTTGATGTGCACGATGCGGAAGCGGTCGAAGGGCACGACGGCCTGCTCGGGCTGTTCAGGCTGTTGCGGCGCGGCGCGTGGAGCGTCTAGGCTGGGCAGGGACGGTTTGGCGGATGCGGTTTCGCCGGCGGGCGGCGCGTCGCTGGATTCGTCCTCGACGTTGATGTAGATAGAGGGCACTCCTACGTGGGCATGCACCATAGCGTGTTCACCCTCGAGTTCGACGGTCTGCTTTGTGCCGGCGCCGGGAATGGCCGCGCGCAGGATGTTGGCCCTGTTGTCATGGTCGATCTCACCCTCGGCCTGCTGTATCTCGACCAGTTGCGGCTGCCCCTGAAAATTATCCAGCAGAAAAACTCCGGAATCCTCTGGAAGGCGGAGTCCGGGCGCAACCTGGGGAAGGTTCGCCTCCGCGGCCGCACGCTCGGCATCAGTTTCGCGGTCGATGGCCGCCGCCTCCGGGATGGTGGAGGTGGCGCGCTGCTTCTCGTATTTTTCGGTAGCCGGCCAATCGACCAGCGAAGACGGAAGTTCCTCCCATTCATCGCGCTCGGCGCTTTTGTAGCGAACCCGGTCGCCCTTGACTTCATACGTCGTCACAAGTTGATAGGAGCCATCTTTGAGGATGAGACGGCGAGCCATATCCTGCGCGTGGAGAAGCAGAGGGAGACTGAGCAAGGACAGGGCGACGGCGGCGAGGAGCAGCTTGCGGCGAGATTTCGGCGATGTTCTGATTGTGTCGGGCATACTTCTGTTCGATGCTTATTGAACTATTATTATCGTCGATTTTGTGGTTCGAAGTGGGGTCCGTGTCTGTGCGCGCAGGAATCTAAGGAAAGAGTGTCGTGGGCGTCAATGAGTGTGACCGCCTGATTACTCCACTTACGGCAGGTTGCCTGCCCTTTCTGTTTGACCAGATGCTTCTGATAGCGAGATTTAAGAAGACAATCTGGAGAGCGATGAAAGCAACGAGGGCATAGGTGAACGCGACCAGCCAATCGTTGATGGACGCTCGAATTACAGGGTTGCTGAGTTCAGCAGCTCGAATATGGTTCACCGAGCGAGCCAGGAAAATAGAAAAGACGGCAAACAAAAGGCTCGGCCAAAAATGAAGTCCTATTACGATCGCACTCGGTACGCGACTGGTTAATCGTTCCGTCGTGTAGTAAACCAACGCACAGAGCAGGAAAACAGATGCTGCGAACTCGAACAGCCCATAGCCAGTAAAGTCCAGCCGAAAACTGGACAAATGTATAAATGTATATAGGAATGCGCTTGAAGAGCACCTGCAAAGTCGGCAGGGGGAAAGAGTAGCCTTACAAGGAACAAAAGAAAAGCAGTTGTTCCGAAAAGCTTCACAGGCGAGTGAGTCCAAGGCATATCTGTCCCTGGTCCTGAATCTTAATCCTTTATCTTCTTGTTAAAAAATAATCAATTTCTGGTCGTTGGCGTAATATCCCCATTACACTCATCAACGGGCTCCGTGTGGGATTCTCAGAGAACCAGCGGAGGAATGTTTGGGTCGGCTTGTAGTATCCTCGGCTTATCTATATTCTGTTGCACGCGGTACGCCACCGACTCCACAATTCATGAACCTTAGAATTCTCAGCTATTCTCTCGGGCTGTCCATGATCCTCTGGACTTGGACTGCTTTCGGCCAGGCTGCCCTCCCGGATGCAGCGGTCGCAACTCATAGTCCTCAATATTCGACGCAGGGAACCGTGGCTTCCGCGGCGGCACCGCCGCAGGGCGCTGCAGTTTCCTATGCCTCGGTGACGGAGTTGAACGGGTTGCTGGCGCAACTGGAGGCTGCCTCGAAGGCCACGCAGGATGACCTTGCCAAGTTGCGCATCGAGCGCTGGAAGACCGATGGTTCCTTTAAGAAGCGGTCACTGGCCGATGTGGATTCGGTCCAGCGCAATCTGCAGAACGCCCTGCCGGAGATGATTCAGACATTGCGCAATTCGCCGGAAGACATGCCCGCGACCTTCCGGCTGTACCGGAATCTGGATGCGCTCTACGACGTGATGGGCAGCGTAGTGGAATCGGTGGGGGCGTTCGGATCGAAGGATGATTTCCAGGTGCTGTCGAACGATCTGACCACCTTTGAAGGCACGCGAAAACAGTTGGCGCAGCGCATGGAGAATCTGACCATGTCGAAGGAGCAGGAGATCGTGCGCCTGCGCACCGACTTGAAGGCGGCGCAAGCGGCAATTCCGGCGGAGCCTCCGAAGAAGGTTATCGTGGACGATACCGAGCCGCCAAAGAAGCCTCCGGTGAAGAAGAAGCCAGCGGCGAAGAAGCCGGCGACGCCGCCGCCCGCGACTACGGCTCCGGCGCAGGCTCCGCCGGCGCAACCTAAGCCGCAGTGAGAACCGGCGTCCGGCTACCGGCTTCCGGAGAATTCTAAGCGCATTATCCGGGCCGGAAGCCGAATCTGTTAACCTTCGATTCGCATCAATGCAGGCGGATAGATCGGCATGAGCGCTCACGGCAGCATTCCCGCGGCTATTTTCGGCTTCGTTGTCATCTGTGTGGTGCTGTTGGACGCCTTCGAAACCGTGGTATTGCCTCGGCGGGTGACGCGGCACTTCAGGCTGACGGCATGGTTCTACCGCCGCACCTGGATTCCGTGGAAAGAGATTGCCGGCCGCATTCGAACGCCCTCGCGGCAGCAAAGCTTTCTGGGATACTTCGGGCCGCTATCCCTCATCATGCTGCTGGCCTTCTGGGCCGGGACCCTGATCATGGGTTTTGCGCTGGTGCAATATGGCATTGGCGAGCACGAACAACTCAGCCACGAGCCGATTACGTTTGGCAGGATCGTCTACCACAGTGGACAGACATTTTTTACGCTGGGCTACGGCGACATCCTGCCGACTTCGACTCTGGCGCGCGCGCTCTCGGTGGTCGAAGCCGGGATGGGCTTCGCGTTTCTTGGCGTGGTAATCGGTTACCTGCCGGTGGTGTACGGCTCGTTTTCGCGGCGGGAGATTCAGATTTCCATGCTCGACGCACGCGCCGGATCGCCCCCAACTGCGAAAGAATTGCTGGTACGGCTGGCGGGGACTTCCGAGGATCCGGCGATCGAGCAGACCGTGCTCGATGAAGTTTTGCGTGACTGGGAGCGCTGGGCGGGAGAGTTGCTGGAAAGCGGCATTTCTTACCCGGTGTTGAGTTTCTTTCGTTCGCAGCACAGCAACCAGTCGTGGCTGGGAGCGTTGATGACCATGCTGGATGTGACCTCGCTGGTGATTACCGGCATTGAGGGCATTCATCCCGGGCAGGCGCGGCTGACTTTTGCCATAGCGCGCCACGCCGCCGTGGATCTGGCGCAGGTGGTGAATGCTCGCTACGACCCAGAGGCGCCGGAACGGCTGACCGACGCCGACTTCGAAACATTACGGGTGACGCTGGCGGCCGCTGGACTGAAATTGCGAGGCGGCGATGATGCGCGGCAGAAGCTGACCAGGTTGCGATCGATGTATGAACCTTACATTCATTCGACCGCCAAGAATCTGATGGTCGCGCTGCCGCCGTGGCAGCATCCGGCAAAGACCCGGGACAACTGGCAGGCGGGACCCTGGGACCGCGTGATCCAGGCGAAAGGGCTGGCGGTGCTGGGGCAGAAACCGGTGCTGCCGAACTCTGGCGAGGATCACTTTTAGCCTTTGCATAAAATGAAAAATATTGCAGAGAACGTGGTGCGCATTGAAGCGCAAGCGCTGAGCGCGCTGGCCGATCGCATTGCAGGGCCGATGGCAGCGTCATTTCGGCGGGCCGTGGACTTGATGTTTTCCTGCGCGGGGCGCGTGGTTGTCACAGGGATGGGCAAGAGCGGATTGATCGCGCGCAAGATTGCCGCCACGCTGAGTTCAACCGGAACGCCGGCGCTGTATCTGCATCCCGTAGACGCGTTGCACGGGGATCTGGGGATGGTGGTGCGCGGGGATGTGGTGCTGGCGCTTTCCGCTTCCGGCGAAACCGAGGAGATTCTGGCGCTGCTGGCAACGATCAAGCGTTTGCAGGTTCCTCTGATCGCGATGACCGGGGATGAAACTAGTGGGACGGCCGCACCTGCCAAGAAGTCAAAAGAAAAGTCAAAGGCAGCGGACAGGAGTGCCCGCTCCACACGAGCATCCACGCCACGCCCGTCCACTTTAGGGGCGGCGGCGGATGTGGTGCTGGATTGTTCCGTCGCCGAGGAAGCTTGTTCGCTGGGGCTGGCGCCCACGGCTTCGACTACTACGATGCTGGCGCTGGGGGACGCGCTGGCGGTTACGCTCAGCGAGAAGCGCGGATTCAAGGAAGACGATTTTGCCAACTTGCATCCGGGAGGGAAGTTGGGCAAGCGGCTGGCGCGGGTGGAGTCGCTGATGCACACGGGCGACGCGCTGCCGCGGGTCGCTCCGCCGACAACGATGCCGGATGTGATTTACGAAATGTCGCGCAAGAAACTGGGCGTGACGGCGGTGGTGGAAGGTGAGAAGCTGGTCGGCATCATCAGCGATGGCGATTTGCGACGCCTGCTGGAGAAGCGCGGGAAAGATGTGCTCGATCTGACCGCGGGCGAGTGCATGACAAGAAATCCAAGGACGATTGCGGCTGGAGAATTTGCTGCGACTGCGCTGGCGCTGATGGAAGAGAAGAAGATTACGTCACTGATGGTGATCGACGGGGAGAGGCGGCTGAAAGGGATTATTCACCTGCATGATTTATGGGGGACCGAGCTCGTGTAGCGTTGGCGCTACAATACCTCCATGTATCATTACGATCCGAGTACTGCGCTTGAAGAGTTGACCGAGGACGCCACCCTGCCGAACCCGGTGCACGTGCGCGACATGATCCTGCGCAAGCATCCTTCGACGGACAAGGCTTTGGAGTTGAACCGGCTTTTCGTCGAGTATCAGAAATTCTTCGGCGAGACGCAGAAGCTGGGGAAAGAGATACTGCGGCAGCTGACTTCTTAGTGCCGAGCTGCGAGCGCTGCGCTGCGGGGTTTGTCTATCTGCTGGCCAGAAAGTGCCATCCCCATAAAACCAGCAGTAACAGTAGGCACGGTACAGAAGTGGAAATTTTCTCCAAGTTGGTTATTTTACGGCACGTTGCAGAGACTCACCTAGCGCGAATACTCCAGGTCGAGAGAGGCAACCAGAGTATTGTCGTCGGTCGGAATAGGGTCGTTGTGCTTGCGAAGGCTAGCGATGTAGCCAGAGATGGCGTCTCTCGCCATTTCCCGAGCTTCGTCCACTGTGCGGCCGTAAGTGACGCAGCCAGGCAGAGCGGGGACCAGAGCGGTGTAGCCACCTTCGGGCTCCGGGCGGAGCATGATGTTGTAACGGTAACGAGCTTTAGCCATATCGCTGATTCATTCTAGCAGGGGCTGAAGTCCAGTCCAAGAATTCCGCTGCTACAATAGTAAATTCCACCAGTCATTCAGCGAGCATCCTTCACTTGGAATTCGCAAGTCAGTACTTGATAAACAAACTCTATGCATCGATGGTCAGAACTCTTTATTCCTACACTGCGCGAGGCGCCGGCCGACGCGGAAGTGGCCAGCCACAAGTTTTTGGTAAGGGCGGGCTACATTCGGCAACTGGCGGCGGGGATTTACTCGTACCTTTTTCTGGGCAACCGGTCGTTCAATAAGATCATGGCGATCGTGCGCCAGGAGATGGACAAGATCGGGCAGGAATTTTTTCTGCCGGCGCTGCATCCGCGCGAGATTTGGGAGGCCAGCGGGCGCTGGGCTCTGATGGGCGAGAATCTGTTTCGCCTGAAAGACCGCAAGGGCGCCGACCTCGCGCTGGGCATGACGGAAGAAGAGGTGATGACTTCCATCGCCCTAAAGGAGCTGCGCAGTTATAAGCAGTTGCCGCAGATCTGGTACCAGATCGCTCCCAAGTTTCGCGACGAGCCGAGGCCGAAGTCCGGATTGCTGCGAGTGCGCCAGTTCATGATGAAAGACGCGTATTCGTTCGACATCGACGCGGCTGGGCTGGATGTTTCCTACAAGAAGCATTACGACACATACTGCCGAATCTTTGACCGCTGCGGATTGAAATACATGGTGGTGGAGGCCGACTCGGGAGCGATGGGCGGGAAGGAATCGCATGAGTTCATGGTGCGCACGCCTGCCGGAGAGGATCAGATCGTGAGCTGCGATGGCTGCAACTACGCGGCGAACATGGAGAAGGCAACCTCGAAGCTGGAGGCGGTCGAAGACTTGAAGCCTGAGGGCGATGGCGGCCCGCTCGAGGTGCACACTCCTGGCCAGAAGACGATTGAAGATGTAGCGCGCTTTCTCGGCGTCTCGCCGAAGAACAAGATCAAGACGCTGGCGCTGATGGCCGACGAACCGGTTTCAAGTAAGAAAGACGAGAAGACCGGCAAAACGAAGTCGCGGGCGATTGTGGTCTTGATGCGGGGCGATCATCAGCTGAACGAAGCTAAACTTAACGCCACTGTGGCCGTTGCGACGCGGCCGATGGAAGAGAGCGAGATCAAAGCGCTGTTCAAGTCTCCGGCGGGATATTTGGGGCCAGTGGGGATCGATTGGGCAAAGGACTTGAAAAAAGATTCCGACCGCCCCGTGCTGTTAGTCGATAAAGCTCTGGAAGGCCGAACGAATCTGATCGCGGGAGCCAACAAAGAGAACTATCACCTGAAGAATCTCACGGCGGGGAAGAACTTTCATCCCACGGCATATGCCGACCTGCGTTCGGTCACGGCGGGCGAAGCTTGTCCGAATTGCGGCAACGCGGTGCGCATCGATACGGCAGTGGAGATCGGTCATATCTTCAAACTCGGCTACCGATATACGGATTCGATGGGCGCGCGCGTGCTCGACAAAAACGGCAAGGAAGTTACGCCCATCATGGGCAGTTACGGTATTGGAATCGAGCGCATTCTGACGGCGGCTGTGGAGCAGAGCAACGACGAGAATGGATTCTGGCTGCCGCCTTCGATTGCGCCTTTCGAGATTGTAGTGACTCCCACCAATGTGAAAGATGCGAGTCTGCTCAATACCGCGGTCGACCTAGGAAGCCGTCTCGAGGCTGCTGGATTTGATGTGATTCTTGACGACCGCGATGAACGGCCGGGGGTAAAGTTCAAGGATGCTGACTTAGTCGGTATCCCCTTTAGAATCACGGTTGGAAAGAAGGTTACCGAAGATAGTGTGGAAGTAGTTCTGCGCTCGACTCGGGAAGTACGCGATGTTAGGATCGCGGCGGTAGTGGAATACTTTCAAGGAGTGCTGCCGGCCGGGGCCTGAACTTAGCGCCGCTGACCTGGCGGCGTAATTCGGACCTATGGGAACTCTTAAAGCGCTTGGTGGATTTCTGGCGATCATTCTGGTGATCGTAGCCTGCTTTGAAGTGGCTCCGCCATTGATGGCCAATTACAGTTTTCAGGACGACCTCAGGAATGTCGCGCTGATGGATGGCGCGAACTTTCAGAAGACGGATGACGACATCCGCAACGACGTGCTGCGCAAGGCCAAAGACCAAAACCTGCCGATCGACGCCAAGCAGGTGATCGTGCAACGGATCAGCACGCCGGGCATGTCATCGGTTTACGTCGCGGCGGACTATACGGTCACCGTAAGCCTGCCGGGCTACTCCTTCGACATGCACTTCAATCCCACGAGCGGCAACAAGTAAGAACAGTTGCCGGTTGACAGTGGTCAGCTGCCAGTTACCAGCCGTCAGCCTTCAGCCGCCAGTTACCTGCTTTTCTTCTCTTGAGTAACCCCTTCAGCTTTACGACCTCGATTCGGCTTGCCGTGACCGGCTTTCAGCTCGTTGCCGGCTGGGCTGGAATCCAGAGGGCTTGTTCGGCGTTCTCTGTTTCTGAAATTCAAAATCTCACGCACGCTCTGCGTTACCCGTATATTCGCACTTGGTCAGGTGGCGCTGAAGCTCGATTTGTCCAGGCTCATCTCCAGCATGAGATTGGCCGCTGGCCAGTTCTTTCCGATCCTCAGGAACTCGGCAGCGCGCCAGTATGTGTCACCGAGCTTGTAGGTGCTGCAGTGCAGGATAATTCGAGGTTTAGGTCCCGAGTGAGGTTGAAGAGAAAGCGCAAACATGGATCGAAGCGGCCGCCACTGCGCCGCTTCGTAGGAGTCGCCATTTCTGTAGAGCTTGAGGAACTACGACTGGGCTCGGGATAAGTCTGCGGGGGGGCAGATGCGAGCTGATTTAGGTTAGTGAGGGCCGCAGGAGCCGTCGGGCGCGTTGCCCGCTAGAGAACCCACACCAACAGCAACTGGCTGCGACGAGACGCCGTTATAGACCGATACGACCTGGTAATACCCGGTGTACTCCCAGTTGTAAATTGGCGGCGTTGGCAGCACGGGCGGAGTGCCGGAAGGAAGATCGATCCAGGTGCACAGAGCTGCAACAGCTGTCATCAGGCCGGTCGAGTCGATCGGCACCGGTGCTGGCACGGTATTGTAGGCTGGCAGGTCGTTCCCGCTTGCGTCCTGGCCCACGGTCGAAACCGTGTATGTAACAGAGTTAGTGACTGGGACGGTCTTGCCGCTATGGTAGACCGCCATGGTGGTGAGCTGAATCGTGCCATCGGCGCCCGCGAGGTTGAAGAAGCCTCCGCTGTTTGCTCCGGTGGACGTGAGCTGGACGGACTGCACGTAGTCTGAAGTGCCGCATCCAGTTGAGATGAGCGCCAGGGTCACAAGCAATGCGGCCAGAATGTTTGTTCGTTTCACAGGAAAAATCCTCCGCGAATTTCAATTCGAATGTTGTCAGCTTCTAATAATGGAGGCAAGAGAAATGTGTGGTTACTATGCAATCGATTGGTCACGTCCAATAGTCACTCGGGAAAAATTGAGTGAGTGTGTGACGGGTTGAGTATGCGAATCGAAGAGGACTGCGTCCGCTTTCTGCGCAGGTTTTCACAGAGGACGATGGCGCTTGGATTAGTCAGACCTGGTGATTCCCGAATTGCTCGCCATCAACACTGGTTCTAGTTACAAAATTCCTATCTCCTGTTTGCTCATGGGCCAGTGACATTCGTAACGTTGCCACCAAGTTACCCTCCACCTAGTATCGCAAGTAGATTAAGAGTTTCTTCACGCTTTCGCGGAAGCGAGCTGGATGCAGATTTGCAATCGACTTCCGAGGATTCGGAAACCAAAGAGGTTCGGCAACCGATTCGATCGCAAGCCCTGAAGCTCTGGTGGAGGCAGTTCATGACGATGAGAGGTCGAGCGCTACTCAGTGTTCTAGTGATGCTGGCAACGATGTTCCTGGCCAGTTGCAAGGGTGGCTATGTCTGCCAAGAGACATTTGGCGCTTCGACCTGCACGCCGTCGGGAACGGGAATCACCAGCCGAAGCAGATTGTTTTGCGCGAGGTGGCACAATGCCTGCCCGCTCTTGTTTGACGAAGTTCCCGCGGGCAGCAGCGCGCCGGTATAGGCGTCCATTTCCGTAATCACTCCGTCAAACGGCGCCGTGATGCGCGCATAGCCGAACAGTGCGCGATCCTTTTCAAGTGTCGCCTTCGACGCGGTCAGCTCTTCGTTCCCCGCCGCGAGCGAATCTTTTGCGGCGGAGACATTGGCGTTGGCCTCGAGGTCCTTGCCCTGCGCGACGTCGATTTCTTCCTGGGCCACGAGCTCCGGGCGCGATTT
>Ga0209380_10001190_pt1 | contig 17831 bp, 15 predicted proteins | sample HubBroMetageWFT6_FD_188347 | JGI IMG/M metagenome (GOLD analysis project Ga0209380, IMG submission 188347) | Warmed and freeze-thawed soil microbial communities from the Hubbard Brook experimental Forest, New Hampshire - Hubbard Brook CCASE Soil... | ecosystem: Environmental > Terrestrial >...
GACGCCGATGTGGTCGATGCGGCTGAACACCAGCCGCAGTCTATAGGCGTCCGGGCCCGTCCTCGCCGGGAGGCTCCGGCAGCCGGATCGGCGCGGGTGGGCGCGAGGTCAGCGCCGGGTCGTGCGGCTTGGCCGCCGCCACCACCCGCAGACCGACTCCCGGTGCGCGCTCCATCCGCGGCACTCCCTCCATGATGCGGTCGATCGCGTCGCGATCCAGCACCTCGCGCTCGAGCAGTTCGCGCGCGAGCGCCTCCAGCTGCGGGCGGTGCGCGGCGATCAGCTTCTGCGCTGCCCTGCGCGCTTCCTCGATCAGATCCTGGCGCTCCTCGTCGCGCAGCCGCAGCGTCTGCTCGGACAGGCGCACGTCTCCATCCGGAGAGCGCCCCACCCCCGCGGTGCCCATCGCGAAGTCGTGGACCATCGAGTGCGAGATGTCCGCCACGCGCTTGAGATCGTCCGAGGCGCCGGTCGTCACCTGCCCGAACACGACCTGCTCGGCCATCCGGCCCCCGAGCAGCACGGTCATGTAGTCGAGCAGCTCCTCGCGCGTCTTCAGATAACGGTCCTCGGCGGGCAGGTTCAGCGTGTACCCGAGCGCGCGCCCGCGCGGGACGATCGAGATGCGGTGCACCCGATCGACCGAGGGCAGCAGCTCCCCGCACAGCGCGTGCCCGGCCTCGTGGAACGCGACGACGCGCTTCTCGTGCGCGTTCAGCACCCGCCGCGACTGCACGCCCGCGATCACCCGCTCCAGCGCGCTGTCGAAGTCGGCGTCGTCGATTGCGCTCGCGCCGCGGCGGGCGGCGAAGATCGCCGCCTCGTTGCAGATGTTCGCCAGATCCGCGCCGGTCAGCCCGCTCGTCTGCTGGGCCACCAGCCCGAGGTCCACCTGCCCCAGCGGCTTGTCGCGCGTGTGCACCCCCAGCACGCCTTCGCGCCCTTTCACATCGGGCGGGGCGACGAACACCTGGCGGTCGAACCGCCCTGGGCGCAGCAGCGCCGGGTCGAGCTTGTCCAGCAGGTTCGACGCCGCGATCACGACTACGCGCCCGCTCGCGGCAAACCCGTCCATCTCCACCAGCAGCTGGTTGAGCGTCTGATCCTTCTCGCCGGAGATGTCCATCCCGCGGTGACCGCCGACAGCGTCGAGCTCGTCGATGAAGATGATCGCCGGTTCGTGCTTGCGCGCGATCGCGAACAGCCTTCTGATCCGCGCGGCACCCAGGCCCGCGAACATCTCCACGAACGCGGCCGCCGACTGGGCGAAGAACTGCGCGCCGGACTCGTGCGCGACGGCCTTGGCCAGCAGCGTCTTGCCCGTCCCGGGCGGGCCGTGCAGCAGAATGCCCTTCGGGACCTGTGCCCCCAGCTTCTGAAACTGGGTGGGGTCGCGCAGGAACTCCACGATCTCCTCCAGCTCTCCGCGCGCATCGTCCACGCCCGCGATGTCCTCCCAACCGACGGCCTGGTCTGACGCGGGCTTGATCTGCTGCGGCTTGACCCGCGGCATCACCTTCAGCATGCGCCACATCATGAAAATGAGCGCACTGAAGAACAGGATCATCACGACCGGGGACCAGTTGTAGGCCCAGTTCTGAATGTCCTGTACGAAAGACGTCGCGATCACGGTCGTCATCCTTGCTTCCTAACTATCGCCATTCCCTTGGCCCGGCACCCTGCCCCCATCATTATGAACGTTTGCCGCGCCTTGGTCCAGTGCCATCCTTTCGGCGGCATGTGATCTTTACGGTGATGACCATCCAACGGCGGCGCCCACCTGGTCCTTGCGGGCGCGGACCGCTCCTCCGCGCGCCCTATGCTCGGGCTTACAAGCACCAAGGACGCACCAGCGTGGCAGGTGACCCCCGAAGCATCCCATTTTCAGCCACCCGCGACAGCCCTGCGGGCAGCCCAACTATCCTGGACGTGAGCCGATGAATCGAGTACCGTCCTCGCCGCTGTGGGTGTGCCATCTGGGCGCCGTCCCCTACCGCGACGCGCTGGCTCTGCAGCTGCGCATCCGCGAGCGCCGTCTGGCGCAGGAGTTGCCCGACACGCTGCTGCTGCTCGAACACCCCCCCGTCTACACCCGCGGGCGGCGTGCGCGCGACGGCGAGCTGGTGCTTGGCGAGGACTACTACCGCGCGCGTGGCATCGACATCGTCGAGACCGACCGCGGCGGGCGCGTCACCTACCACGGCCCCGGCCAGCTCGTCGGCTATCCGATCATGCGCGTCGCCGACATCGGCGCTCACCTGCGCACGATGGAGTCTTCAATCGTCGCCGCGCTGGGCGACGCAGGCATCGAGGCGCGCGCTCGCTGCAAGGAGGGCCCCGACTACACCGGCGTGTGGGTGGCGGACCGCAAGATCGCCTCGATCGGGGTGCACGTCTCGCGCGGGATCTCCACCCACGGGTTCGCACTCAACGTGGACCTGGACCTCGAGCCGTTCTCGTGGATCGTCGCCTGTGGGCTGCCCGATGTGACGATGACCTCGATCGCTCGTGAGCTGGGCCCCGAGCGTATGGCAGATCCTGATGCCACGCGCGCGCGCGTGGCATCACACTTCTGCGAGGCCCACGGCCGTAGCCCGCGGCGCGTATCGCCCCAGCAGATCGGCATTGACATACCTCCATGTCCGGATCAACCCGAATCACGACCCGAGCGGGGGCGGGGCCGGACGCCCCGCGCCAACCCGCACGGGATCCCACTCACCCGCGCGGATGCGACCCTAGCTGACCCGAACCCTGATACGGCGACCTCCGTAACCTGCCACGGAGCGCCGGTATGAGCGCCGCCACCAGATCGCGCGCCAATCCCGGGGGCATGGATGTGCTCAGCGTGCTCGGCCCGAACGTCCGCCCGTTGCGTGAGCGCAAGCCCCCGTGGTTCAAGGTGCCCCCGCCCGGCGGCGAGCGTTACCGCGAGCTGACCGAGCTGATTCGCTCGGAGAACCTGCACACCGTCTGCCAGGAGGCCGCCTGCCCCAACGTCGGCGAGTGCTGGGAGCGCGGCACCGCCACGTTCATGATCCTCGGCGACACCTGCACCCGCAGGTGCGGGTTCTGCAACGTCAAGACCGGCAAGCCGACCTGGAACGACCCACTGGAGCCCGCGCGGGTCGCGCGCTCGATCGCGCGCATGGGCCTGCGCCACGCGGTGATCACCTCGGTCGATCGTGACGACCTGCCCGACCTGGGCGCCTCCGCGTTCGTCGGCGTCATCCGCCAGGTTCGCCGCCAGGCGCCCGACTGCCAGATCGAGGTGCTGACCCCAGACTTCCAAGGCCAGGAGATGCCCTTGGCGCGAGTCATCGCCGAGCGCCCTGACGTGTTCAACCACAACGTCGAGGTCGTCCCGCGGCTGTATCCGCTCGCGCGGCGCGGCTCGCAGTTCACGCGCTCCTGCCGCGTGCTGGCACTCGCGCGTGAGCTGGGCGAGGGCGAGGTCGTGACCAAGTCCGGGCTGATGGTCGGCCTCGGCGAGACTCACGAGGAGCTCCTCGACACGTTCGGCGTGCTGCGCGCGCACGGGGTGCAGGTGCTCACCGTCGGTCAGTACCTGCGTCCCTCCGAGCGCCATCTCCCGGTCGTGCGCTACTGGCACCCCGACGAGTTCGCCGCGCTCGAGTCGGCCGCGTATGAGCTCGGCTTCGATCACGTCGCCGCCGGCCCATTGGTGCGCTCCTCCTACCACGCCGACCAGCACGTGCCGCAGCCGCGACCCGGCACCGGACCGCTCGCGGGCAGCGTGTAGCTCGCGCGAGCTGCCTACCCCGCGCCGGCCTGGGCGCCCGCGGATAGGCTCACGCGATCTTCCCGTTCACAGACAACGTCCCCCGTCGAAGCTTTCCGACCGTCACCGTCGTCCTGATCGCGCTCACCACGATCGCCTGCCTGCTGTCCATTCGCCACCACCACGGCAGCTTCCCTGCCGATCTCCTGCCCCTGCTCGTCAGCATGTTGTTTCTAGCGATCTTCGGCCCCACCGTCGAGGACACGCTCGGGCGGATCCCCTTCCTCGCCCTCTATCTACTCGGCGGACTCGCCGTGCTGGGATCACAGACGCTGATCGACCCAGGCTCGACCGCGGCTCTGCTCGGCGCCGCGGGCGCGGTCACCGCGATACTCGCCGCCTACGTCGTGCTCTACCCACGCGCGCGCGTGATCAGCCTCGTATTCGTCATCTTCTTCTTCACGATCGTCGAAGTCCCGGCCGTGCTCCTGCTCGGCTTGTGGCTGGCCGTGCAGACCTACTTCGCTCTCGCCGGCCTCACGTTCGCATGACTCGCCTGCTCGTCCTCGCCCTCGCGCTGCTGTTCATCGCCGGGTTCGCGTTCCTGACCATCAGCGCGATGGTGTCCCAGCATGGGATTACTCTGCTTGGTGCGATCTCGATCTTCGTGCTCGTGCTGCTCACGGTCGGGATCGTCGGCGCCCTGCTGAACCCACCGCGACGATGAGCCTCTCACCGTTCATGACCCCCGATCAGAGCCGCCGGCGGCGTGAGTCCGCCCGCCGGCGGCGGCGCACGCGGCGGCGCGTCATCGCCGTCGCAGCCCTCGCGCTGGCGATCGCCGCCGCGCTGGTGGTGATGGCCCTCGCCGGATCGGGCGGCGCCCACGGCTCGGCCTCGGCTTTGGCCCACCGCGCGCACCGGCACGCGCATACGACCACGGTCGTCGCGGTCGCCCTCCCGGCCCGCTCCCCGAGCGGCCTACCCCTCGGCAAGCCCCCGCTCACCCTTGCGGGGATCGGCGACATCCAGCGCGACCTCGTGCACCCCACCTTCAACACCCCGCCCAGCGCCGGCCTGCTGTTCAACCTCGACACGGGCCAGATCCTGTGGCAGCTGCACCCGGATACGCGCCTGCGCATCGCCAGCCTGACGAAGATGATGACCGCGCTGCTGACGGTTCAGTCGGCGCCGCCGGACGCGCCCGTGCTCGTGACCCGCCGGGCGGTCGACATGCCCGGGTCGAAGGTCGGCGTGCTGCCGCTCGGCCGGCACGTGCGCCTGGAGACAATGCTCTATGGCCTGCTGCTGCCCTCCGGCAACGACGCCGCGGTCGCGCTCGCCGAACACGTGGCGGGAACCGTCAACCGGTTCGTGACGCGCATGAACGCCGAGGCGGCACAGCTGGGAATGGGCTGCACGCACTACTCCTCTCCGTCGGGCTACTACGACCAGTACAACTTCTCCTGCGCCGCCGACCTCGCGCTGCTCGCGCACGTCGATCTGCAGCAGCCCCGCATCGCGTCGATCACGCGCACCTATACGGCGGCCCTGCCGTTTCCGATCCATGGCGGTCGGCTGTACCTGTACAACAACAACCCGCTGCTCATCTACGGCTATCCGGGACTGACGGGCCTGAAGACCGGCCAGACCGAAGCCGCCGGGCGCTGCCTGGTGGCGACCGCCACGCGCGACGGGGTCAGTCTCGGGGTAGTGCTGCTGCACTCGCCCGACCCGGGCACGCAGGCGAGCTACCTGTTGAACCGCGGGTTCGCCGGCGTCTACCACCAGCCGCCCGTTCCCGAGCCGCCGATTCCGGCGGGGGAGTAGAGTCTGTCTTCAGAAGATTGACTGGTCAGTCAGCCAGTAATGTCGGAGCGCAAACGAAGGAGCAGCTGTGGATCTCGACGACACGCCGGAGCAGGCCGCCTACCGCGCGCAGGTGCGCAGCTGGCTCGAGGAGCACAAGTCCGAGGCGCCGGTCCTCTCCGGCCCCGACGCCCTCAAAGACGAGACGGAGATCGTCGCTGCGCGGCGCGCCTGGCAGGGCAAGCTCGCCGAGGGCGGCCTCGCGGGTGTGACCTGGCCGAAGGAGTACGGCGGGCAGGGCCTCGGCCCGATCGAGCAGCTGATCTGCAACCAGGAGATCGGCCAGGCGAAAGTGCCCGGCATCCTCGACGCGATCGGCGTGGGCATGCTCGGCCCGACGATCATCGCCCACGGCGCCGACGAGCAGAAGGCGCGCCACCTCGGGCCGATGCTCCACGGCGACGAGGTCTGGTGCCAGCTGTTCTCCGAGCCCGCCGCCGGGTCTGACCTGGCGGCCGTGCAGGCGCGCGCGCGTCAGCAGGACGATGGCAGCTGGCGCCTGTCCGGCCAGAAGGTGTGGACGACCAACGCCCAGTTCGCCGCCTACGGGCTGCTGCTCGCGCGCACCGACTCAGACGTGCCCAAGCACAAGGGCATGACGATGTTCATCGTGCCGATGGACGCCCCCGGCGTGACCGTACGCGGCCTGCGCCAGATCTCCGGCGAGGCCGAGTTCAACGAGGTGTTCTTCGACGACGTCGCACTCGACCCTGACGCGGTCGTCGGCGGCGTCGGCAACGGCTGGGGCACCGCCCTGACGACGCTGATGTTCGAGCGCGTCACGATCGGGCTCGGCGGTGAGGGGCTCGGCTACAACTCGACCCGGTTCGCCAAGGCGATCGCCGAGGACGAGCACGCCCGCCGCGACCCCGAGATACGCCATCAGCTCGGCGAGATCGCCTCCGAGCTGCTGGCTGTGCGCTTCACCGGCTACCGCACGCTGACCGCGCTGCAGCGTGGTCAGATCCCCGGACCGGAGGCCGGTCTCGCGAAGGTCACGATCGTCAACGGCGCGATCCGTGCCGGCGATCTGATCACCGACGTGCTCGGACCCGACGCCCTGGCGCAGGACAGCGAGTGGGCCTACATGATCTCGTTCCTGCCCGGCCTGAAGTCGGCCGGCGGCACCGAAGAGATCCTGCGCAACACGATCGGCGAGCGCGTGCTCGGCCTGCCCCCCGAGCCGCGCCTGGACAAGGGCATCCCGTTCTCGGAGCTGCGCTCCAAGGAAACGGCGGCGGCGTGATGAGGATCGACCCGAACAGCCGCCACCCGATCATCGCCCGCGCAGCCGGCGTTCCGCGGCGCGCCGCTCTGAGGAGCGTAGCCCCGACCCACGTCGCCTGGACCGGCGCCGCCCCGACCGAGGAGATCGCCCGATGAACCTGGCACTGTCAGACGAGCAGGTGTTCCTGCGCGAGGCCGCGCGCGGCGCCTTGTCCCGCTTCAAGACGATCGAGGCCGCGCGCGAGACACTCGACGGCAACGCACCCCTCCCCGACCTGTGGCCGACCGCACGGGAAGCGGGCTGGCCGGGCCTGTTGATCGACGAGTCCGCCGGCGGAGCGGGACTGGACGCCTTCGACGCGATGCTCGTGCTCGGCGAGTGTGGTCGTGTGCTGGCCGGCGTGCCGTTGCTCGGGCACCTGCCCGCGACGGCGATTCTCAACGACGCGCCGAACGCCGCCGAGTTCCTGCCCGCGCTGGCCGAAGGCGAGCGACGGGTCGCGTATCTGCCCAGCTGTCCCCCCGGCGATGTCGAGGAGCGCTGGAGCACAGACCCGGCGAGCGGTCTGCAGCGCGGGTCTCTGCCGAGCGCCGCGGCCTCCGGCGAGGATGGTCACGTGACCCTCAACGGAAGCTTCGCGTTCGTGCCCGACGCGCCCGGGGCGAACGCGCTGGTGGGCGTGGCCCTGCTCGACGGCAGGCCCGTCGGGGTGGCGATCCTGAATGATGCCCCCGGGGTGAGCATTGAGAGCACCACGCGCTATGACTCGACCCGCTCGCTCGGACACGTCACGCTGAGCGATGCCCCCGCCGTCGTGTTGGACGCGCCGGAGGAATCACTTGCCGGCGCCTGGTATCTGGCCCAGGCGCTGATCGCAGCCGAGTCGCTCGGCAGCGTCGAGACCGCACTGGACGTATCGGTGGCCTACGCCAAGGAGCGCTTCACCTTCGGCCGCGCGATCGGCTCCTACCAGGCGGTCAAGCACTCCCTGACCGAGGTCCTGCGCCAGCTGGAGAACGGCCGCTCGCTGCTCTACTACGCCGGCTGGTCGCGCCATGGCGCGCCGGGCGAGTTCCCGCTCGCCGCCAGTGCCGCGCGTTCGGTGTCCGGGCGTGCGCTCGACCAGGCCGCGCGCACGATGATCTCCGTGCACGGCGGGATCGGCGCCACCTGGGAGCACGACGCGCCGCTGTACTTCCGCCGCGCGCAACTGTCGCGGCGCCTGTTGGGTGGCACGAGCGGCGCTACCGACCGGGTCGCGGGCGAGCTGATCGCCCAAGCCGACGCCGCCTGACCTGGCGGTCGGATGGCGGCGCGCTGCGGCGTCCTCCCTCGCTCATGTGCCGAGCACACTACGCTCGGTGCGTCCTTGCATCGCTTGCCCTCCGACCGCCAGGGGCGCTTAGGTATGGTCGGGGGCCGCGGCGCTGTCATGCTTCGATGACCTGGCTCTAACGGGCCCGGTCGACGCCGCCTGATCAGCGCTTGCGCCTGGATGGCGCAACGCGGGTGGCTTTTGCACTGGGCGCCGTTTCGGCGGCGATCAGCGCCGCGAGCACGGGTGCGCCATAGGCGGCGTGCACCGCAGCGACCATCGCCGGTTCAGAGCCGCAGTTGACGCAGAACCCGTGCTGTGACCAGCCGATCGCGCGGGCCAGCACCTGGTCGGCGTAGGCGACGCCGGCGGCGTCGTGGCCGTAATAGTCATACGCCGCGTCCCACGCGCCTTCGCCCAGCTCGAGCGTGGCACCGTCCGCGGACAGCAGGTGCGCCGCCGCCATGATCGCGTCGAAGTCGTCGTAGATCGACGGGTGTCTGGCCGTCATGTGGTCGTACACCGCCGGGCGCCGGCCGTAGATGTAGGAGTCGCTGACGAGATCCCAGGTGGATCCGGTGGATCCGGTGCCCCGCCCCGACCCATTCGTGACGTTGAACTGCATCGGTCCGCCGCAGCAGTGCGCGAAATTCAGGCCGTGATAGGTGCTTGGCGCGGTCGAGAACGCCGACTCCTGATCGTGGATCGAAGCGATCAGCAGCCAGTTGACGCCGAACGCGCTCTGCGCGACCGAGTAGATCGGGTAGAACCCAGCCATCCAGCTGCTCGGCACCTGCGTCTGCAGCGGGTCTTCCAGGCGCGCGAACGCCTGGGTCTGCTGTGCGGGGGATGGCCGCGCGACGATCGCCCCCCGCTTAGCATTCGCGTGTGCCGCCAGCGTGCTCGCTGACGTGACGCCGGTTGCGGAAGTCTGGCCCGGGACGGGCGTGGCGGCGGCCACCAGCACGGGAGGCGGGGCCGCCGCGGGAACCGATGTCGAGCGGCCGACAAGCCCGGTGAGGACCGCGACGAGCACCGCCGCCCCCAGCGCCGCGACGGTCCCCGCGAGCAGCCAGTGTCCGCGTTCGGAGGGGGGCGCGGGAACATGGCCGGGCGCGGACGGACGGCCCGCGGAGATGCGCAGGCGGCGCCGAAGCGTGTTCATCCTCTCACCCATAGCCATGCTCATTGGACGGTAGCGGCAGGCGTTAAAGGCGAGGTTTGTTCTGGGTGGTATGCACTTTGTGTGGGTTACCGAACAAAGTATGTGTCACCGGCCGCCCGGGAGGCTGGGCGAGCCCCGGCGCTTGCACACGCGCGCCGCTCAGTCCCCCACCGCTCGGCGCACCACGCGGTCGAACACGAGGTCCGGGAGCAGGCGGCTCGCCCACACCATCACGTGCGCGTCTGCACCGACGATGTAGCGGGCGCGCATCCGCCTGGCGCTCAGCGCGCGCTCGATCGTCTGCGCCACCCGCTCTGGCGGGATGCCGCGGCGAGCGGTGTCATTGAGCGCCTTGGCCATCGCCGCGGGAACGTGACCGTACTGCTCGCGCAGCTCCTCGGGGACGGCGAAATCGGTCTGGCCGCGATTCTTCTCCCAGATCGGGGTGGCCACCGACCCCGGCTCGACCAGCGCCACCTGGACGTGAGAGCGGGCGAGCTCCATGCGCAGCACGTTGCCGGCCGCCTCCAGCGCGTACTTCGAGGCGTGATAGGGGCCCATGTATGGGGTGCTGACCAGTCCGCCGACGGAGGAGATCAGCACGATTCGCCCGCGTGCGCGGCGCAGCGCTCCGATCAGCGCCTGGGTCACGGCGACGTGCGCAAAGAAGTTCACGTCGAACTGACGGCGCAGATCGTCCATGGCGAGCAGCTCCAGTGGCCCGCCAACGGCGGTGCCCGCATTGTTGATGAGCGCGTCCAACCCTGCGGGCGCGATCTCGCGCACGCGCTCCGCCGCCCGCGCGATCTGGGCGGCGTCGGTCACGTCGAGCTCCACCGGCAGCACCCGCTCGCCCCCAGCGGCGCTCAGCGCCTCACCGTCGGCGGTTTTCCTCACGCCCGCGAGCACCGTCCAGCCTGACGCGGCGAGGCGCAGCGCGGTGGCGCGACCGATGCCGGTGGAGGCGCCGGTGATCAGGGCCGTCGGCACCAGGCGACCCTAGCGGACGGCGGCTCACCCGGCGGACGGCGGCTCACCCGACGAACGGCGGCCACCCGGCGGACCGGCAACGCGAGGCTCGCGACGGACAGGCGCCAGACGCCCAACGGACATCGCGCAAACGCCGAGGCCAGCCTCCCTGCAAACGCAGCCGCGGGGCGACAGCCTCCCCGCTGGTTCTTAAACAAACCCTTAAGGTCTCCCGCGATGGTGTCATTCGTGGGAAAGTTTTCGTGCACCATGCGCGCCGCTGTTGTCTGCGCGCTCATCGTCGCTCTGGCGGGCTGCGGGTCGAGCACCGGCGGTGACATCAGCGCGCGTGCGAGCGCCGATCCCGACCCTCCGCCGCCGCTGACCGTCTCGAACGCGTGCTCCTCGGCTGTGCTCGGCGCGCTTGGTCAGGTCGCCGGGCGCGTCTATCGCGAGGGCGTCTCCAGCGAACGCACGGCGACCGCGCTTACCTTCATCGAACGCTCGACTCCCCTGCGCGAAGCCGTCGAACGCGACGACTCCCAGGCCGCGCGCGCGGCGGCGCAGACGCTGCTCGCGACCGGACACATGACGAACCTGCAGGTTTCGCGCGGCAGCCAGATCATCGCCGACGTCGGCGCTCCGAACGCGCTCGCCCCGCTGCGCGGCAACATTCTGGGCGCGGCGGGCGCTCCGATCGCAAGCTTCGTCGCGAGCGTATGGGCTGACAACGGGTTCGTCACCGAGTCGAACGGAATCGCCGAGGGCTTGACCGCGCTGCGCGAACACGGACAGAGCATCGCCGGCTCGTTTGCGCTGCCGCCGGGCGAACTGCCGGCGCAGGGCACGGTCACGGTGAAAGGCGTCACCTACGACTACACCTCGTTTCCAGGCACCGCCTACCCGGCGAGCCGGCCGCTGCGCGTCTATCTGCTCAGGTCGATCCCCTCGATCGCGCCCCTGTGCGGAGCGAGCGCGACGGATACTGTCGTCAACACGATCAGCCGTGTCGCCAGGCTGATCTACGCGGGCGAGGCCGGCAGGCACGCGCTCACGCAGGTCCACCGCGTGCAGAACTACCAGCCACTGCTGCGCGCGGTCGCCGCGCGTAACCCGGCGGCGACGAGGCTGGCGGTCGAGACCCTGCTCCACGAGCACGTCGTGCGCCTGCGGGTCAGCGCCGGCGGGCGACTGCTGGCAGACGTCGGCGGCCCGTACGTGCTCGCGCCGGTGCGAGCTCCGCTGCGCCTCGGGGGGCGCACGATCGGCAACATCGTGCTCTCGATCCAGGACGACGAGGGCTACAAGCGCCTCGCCGGGCGCCTCGCCGGCCTGGACGTGCTCATGTATGTGAACCCCGCCCACCCGCGCCTGGTCAAGAACAGCCTCGGTCCTTCGCCGGGGACCGTTCCCGCCAGCGGCTCCTACCACTACCGCGGGCGCACCTTCCGCGTGTTCACGCTCCACGCCGAAGCCTTCCCATCCGGACCGCTGCGGATCGCGGTGCTGATCCCGATCCCCTACTCGTAGTTCCCTGCCTGGCGCCCTGCTGTTCGCCCCCGCGAAGCCAACAGCTGCGGTAACCGGCGCCGACAGCGGTGGCAGGTGGACTGGCTCACGGGTTTCCCGATAAAGCCCGCCACCTGTCGCGCGTATCAGGCGGATGTATCAGGCTGATACGAGCGACGCCTGCTTACCGCGCAGTCCCTCCAGCAGCTGTGCGAACGAGTCGGAGAATTTTTCGACCCCCTCGCGCTCGCACGTGTCGGTGATCTCCTCGTAGCTGACGCCTGCCGCGGCCAGCTTCTCCAACAGGGCGTGCGCCTCCTCGAGATCCTGCTCCAAGCGCGACTGCGGGTCACCGTGATCCTGATAGGCCTTGATCGTCCCCTCGGGCATCGTGTTGACCGTGTCCGGGCCGATCAGCTGATCGACGTACAGCGTGTCCGGGTAGGACGGGTTCTTCACCGAGGTCGAGGCCCACAGCACGCGCTGGGGCGTGGCGCCCTTGCCGGCCAGGTACTCCCAGCGCGGGCCGGCGATCGTCGCCAGGTAGTGCTCGTACGCGAGCCGCGCGTTGGCGACGGCGAGCTTGCCCTTGAGCTCGTCGTGCCCGCCGATCTGATCCAGGCGGCGGTCGGCCTCGGTGTCGATGCGCGAGACGAAGAAGCTCGCCACCGACGCCACCCGGCGCGGGTCCCCGCCGCCTGCGACCAGGCGCTCGAGCCCGCGGATGTAAGACTCGGCGACCTCGGCGTAGCGGCGCAGGGAGAAGATCAGCGTCACGTTGATCGAGTGTCCCTGCGCGATCACGTCCTCGATCGCCGCCAGCCCCGGCTTGGTCGCGGGGATCTTGACGAGCAGGTTCGGCTTGTCGACGGTCTCGTGCAGGTCGATCGCCTCGCGGAACGTCTGCAGCGTCTCATACGCCAGCGTCGGATCGACCTCCAGCGAGACATACCCGTCGCGCCCGGACGTCGCGTCGAACACTCCCCTGAACACGTCGCACGCATCCTTGATGTCGCGCACCGCCAGCGCCCAGAACGCGTCGTCCGTCTCCCTGTCGGCGAGCTCGCGCAGCTGCTCGTCGTAGGCGTTGCCTGCGGACATCGCCTGCTGGAATATGGTCGGGTTCGACGTCGCCCCGACGACCGAGTCGTCATCGATCAGACCCTGCAGGTGTCCTCCGCGGATCGACGCGCGCGAGAGCGAGTCGATCCACACACTCTGTCCGTAGCCAGACAGTCGCTGCAGTGGCTTGTCCATCAGCGTGCCTCCTCGATCGACGATGACGACGACTGCATCCCTCTCGCTGTCTGCGCGTTCCTTTGCAAAGCTATCTCCGTCGACTTACCCACCGGGATCTTCATCAGCCGGCTGCCTCATCAGCCGGCCGCCGTGACCGTGAGCAGCTCGCGCGCCCGGGCGGCGATGTTCTCGACGGTGAACCCGAACTCGGCCAGCACGGTCGGCCCTGGGGCGCTCGCGCCGAAGTGGTCGATCCCGAGGATCCCGCCACGATCGCCGACCCACCGCCACCAGCTCAGGCTCACGCCCGGCTCGACCGCCAGGCGCGCCGCGACACTCGACGGCAGCACCTGCTCGCGATACTCGGGCGATTGGGCTTCGAACAGCTCCATGCACGGCATCGACACGACCCGTACCCGCGTCCCCTCACCGGCGAGCGCGCGCCCGGCCTGCAGTGTCAGGGGCACCTCCGCCCCGGTGGAGATCAGGATCAGCTCGGGCTCGTTCGCACCCGCGCCTCGGCGGCCCACGCCCTCCGCGGCCGCGTCCGCACCCTGACCCCCACCCGCGTCCGCGTCCGACGCCGGCGAATCCCACAGCACGTACCCGCCCCGCTCGAGCTCGTCGGCCTGCCCGAGCCCCTCGCCGTCACGATCGAGAATCGGGATTCCCTGCCGGGAGAGCAGCAGCGCCACCGGCCCATCCTCGCGCTCCAGCGCGACCCGCCACGCCTGGACGGTCTCGTTCGCGTCGGCCGGCCTGATCACCCACAGCTTGGGGATCGCCCGCAGGGCGGCGTAGTGCTCGACCGGCTGATGCGTGGGCCCGTCCTCGCCGAGGCCGACCGAGTCGTGCGTCCACACCCACACGACGGGCAGACCCATCAGGGCGGACAACCGCACGGCGCCGCGCATGTAGTCGGAGAAGATCAAAAACGTCGAGCCATACGGCTTGACGATCCCACCGTGCGCCGCGGCGCCGTTGACGATCGCGCCCATCGCGTGCTCGCGGATCCCGAACGGCACGTTGCGCCCGGCGTGCGGGCGGGAGAACTCGCCCGCGCCCGTGAACACCGTCTTGGTCGACTCGACCAGATCCGCGGCCCCGCCGATCGTCGTCGGGGTGTACTGCGCCAGCGCCGCCATCGTCTGCTCGCCGGCCGAGCGGGTGGCAATCTCCGTGCCCGGCGCAAACCGCGGCAAGGCCTCGCGCCAGACCTCGCGCAGACCGCCGCCGTTCCAGGCCAGATCCCAGTCGCCGGCGAGCTCGGGCAGGGCCTGCCGCCAGGCGTCGAAGCGCTCCTGCCACTGCGCCTGCGCCCGGGCGCCCGCGTCCACGATCGACATGTGCTCATAGACGCGCTCGTCGACCCAGAACGTGCGCTCGGGGTCATCCCAGCCCATCGCGACCTTGGTGGCGCGGACCTCCGCCTCGCCCAGCGCTGAGCCGTGCGACTTGGCCGTGTCGACCGCGTTCGGCGCGGGATAGGCGATGTGCGAGCGGATCGCGATGAACGACGGTCGCTCGCCTTCATCGCGCGCGGCGCTCAGAGCCGCGGTCAGCGCGTCCACGTCCTCGGAGTCGCCCACCCGCTGCACGTGCCAGCCGTCGGCGGCAAGCCGATCGACGTGGTTCTCCCCGTCGAAGGAGATCGCGGTCGAGCCGTCGATCGTGATGCGGTTGTCGTCGTAGCAGACGATCAGCTTGCCCAGGCCGAAGTGCCCGGCGATCGAGGCGGCTTCCTGGCTGATCCCCTCCATCATGTCGCCGTCGGAGCAGATCGCATAGGTGTGGTGGTCGACCACCTCGTTGCCCGGGCGGTTGAAGCGCTCGGCGAGGAATCGCTCGGCGATCGCCATGCCGACGGCGTTGGCGAACCCCTGCCCGAGCGGGCCGGTCGTGACCTCGATCCCGGGGGTGTGCCCGCGCTCGGGATGGCCCGGACAGCGCGAGCCCCACTGACGGAACTGCTTCAGGTCCTCGAGGCCCAGCTCATAGCCGCTCAGGTGCAGCAGCGAGTACTGCAGCACGCACGCGTGCCCCGAGCTGAGCACGAACCGATCGCGGTCGGGCCAGGCGGTGTCCCGGGGGTTCACGCGCAGGAAGCGCTCGAACAGGACATAGGCGAGCGGCGCGAGCGCCATCGCCGTGCCCGGATGCCCGGAGTTGGCTTTCTGCACCGCGTCCATCGACAGGCCGCGGATCGTGTCGATCGAGAGCCGCTCTAGCTCAGCCTTCGCCGTCTCCGCCATCTCGGTCTCCGCTGCGGGCACCGTTCGATCCTAGAGGCTGCGCCCGCCCGACGCCGCCTCCAGGACCGCCGGCCCCTGCCCGGGCCCGCTACCCGGCGTGCGGCCGGCGACGACATGCCGGCAGACACGCGACGGAGTGCACACGCCCGGATGGGCACCAGCGCCTGCCCGAACGCACCCGCACCAGCCAGTGCAGATCGTGACGGCAGTGCGAGCGGCGGTAGGGCCACCGTTCGTGCAGCGAGCGCAGCATCCGCTGCTCCTCGCAAGTCAGCAATCTCATGTCTCTAGACCTCCCAGCTCGTCCCGGCGCGAGCAACGTCCTGCGCCCAAAGCCCCGATCGCGATACATCGCCAGATTGGCCAACCCGGCCTTCTGATCTGGGCCGGAACGTATCAACTAATAGTACGGTGCCTACAGAATGAAGGCACCATGACCCACCCCGCGACACAACCTCTCTCCCTCCTATCCGGTCCCGGCTTCCTGCTTGACCTCGACCCATAACCCAGGCCCCTGAATCGTATTTCGACCTCGCACCACCCTACTGCAACGATCTCCGGGTGGGTGCGGGTCCTCTCCCGCCACCAACATATAAATCATGTTTTACTCAATCTGTCAAGCTCTAAGCGCGTAAGCTGTCAAGCGCGCAGCGACAGCGAGGAGGAGCTCCGTGGGAAATGGGCGCAGAGATCGAGCAGACCGCGAGCCCGCCCTGCCGCGCGGGCCGCAGGCGCTGCCGCGTGAGCAGGTGGCCGAGCACCAGCGCGCACGGCTGTACAAGGCGATGGTCGAATGCGTCAGCGAGCAGGGCTACGTGGCGAGCACGATCTCCGAGCTGGTCGCGCGCGCGCGCGTCTCCAGGCGCAGTTTCTACGAGCAGTTCGCCAACAAGGACGAGTGCCTGCTCGCGACCTACGACACGGTAATCGAGCGGCTGGGGCGGCGACTGCTGAGCGCGCAGGGCTCCGCCGACGGATGGGAAGAGCAGTTCGAGGCGTTCGCCCGCGCTCTGTTCGACGCCGCCGGCGACCGGCCCGACGCGGCGCGGCTGGTGTGCGTGGAGATGGCCGCGGCCGGTCCGATCGGGGTGCAGCGCTGGGCGGACGGCGCCGAGCGCCTGCAGAGACTCATCGTCGAGGGGTTCGCGCGCTCGCCCGGGCCGGGAACGGTGCCCGACCCAGTGGCCAGGGCGATCGTCGGGGCGCTGCGCAGGATCCTGTACACGCGCGTGCGCGCCGCGCGGTCGAGCAAGTCGCTGAGAACGGAGCTGTCGGGGCTCGTCCCCGATCTCATCGCCTGGATCGCCTGCTACTACCCCTCACCCGAGGGACTGCCGCTGCGCCCTCGGGCTCGTCGCGCGCGCGGGCGCGGGCGCGGGCGCGGGCGCGGCAAGCGGAGCCTGGACATGCAGCAGCTCGGGGGACGCGCGCCCGGGACGCTCTCAGCCCCGTCGCTGTCGGGCGAGCGCGGGCTGCCACGCGGCGAGCACAACCTGCCGCGAGGGTTCGTCGCGCACAACCAGCGCGAGCGGATCTTCGATGCGATCGCGAACCTCACGGCGGCTCACGGCTACCCGGCGCTGAGCCTGGACGACGTCGCCGCCGAGGCGGCGGTGTCGCTGCAGACTTTTTACGCTCACTTCACCGGCAAGGAAGACGCGTTCATCGCCACGTATGAGTCCGGCCACGCGCGGGCGATGGCGGTCGTCAACCAGACGCTCGCGCGGCAGTCGAGCTGGATCGGCGCGGTGCGCGCGGGCGTGGCGGCGCTGCTGGAGCTGCTCGCGTGCGAGCCCTCCTACGCGCACCTGGCGTGCGTGGACGTGATGGTCGCCTATCCGCACATGGCCCAGCGGGCGCACGAGGCGAACGACTTCTACGCCGGACTGTTCGACCTGCGCACGGCGCCCGACGCACCCTCGCTGCTGCCCGCGCCGGTCGTCGGCGAGGCGATCGTCGGAGGCGTGTTCGAGCTGCTCCACGACTACGTCCTGCGCGGCCGCACCCGGCGCCTGCCCGAGCTGGCCGACCATGTCGTCTATATCGCGCTCGCCCCGTTCATGGGCGCGCAGGGCGCCTGGCGGGCGATCGCGGAGGGGTGAGGTGAGGTGAGGTGGCGGGTGGTGGTGGTGGTGGTGGTGGTGGTGCGCGCTTGGATGAAGACGGTGTGGATGTATGTTGTCTTTTAAAAGTGCGTATAACCATCGTGATACGCACTTTAATTTTTTATATACAACCCACGCCTCTTTATCTTCTGGTCAATACTATAGTATCCACGCAACTCAGCGCCGGTAGGCCACCTTGCCCCAGGACGGCTCGCGCGCGAGCTCGATCGGCTCGCCCTCGCGCTGGGGCTGCACGTAGACGAACCCGCCCGTGGCTTCGTCGAACGCCACCCCGAGCTCGCCCTCGTTCACGCGCTGGTCCAGCCACGCTCCCCTGAACACGAGCCTTCGCAGCCAGTGCACGAGCGAGCGCTCGGCCGGCCCGACCAGCTCCGGCCAGCAGTCGTTGACGTGCTCGCCCAGCGCCGAGGCCGGATCGTA
>Ga0209380_10001191_pt1 | contig 17828 bp, 8 predicted proteins | sample HubBroMetageWFT6_FD_188347 | JGI IMG/M metagenome (GOLD analysis project Ga0209380, IMG submission 188347) | Warmed and freeze-thawed soil microbial communities from the Hubbard Brook experimental Forest, New Hampshire - Hubbard Brook CCASE Soil... | ecosystem: Environmental > Terrestrial > Soil...
AAGAGCGTGGTTCCAGAGGCAGTCAAAGCCGCGACCCAGGCGAAATTCGTCGGGGCTTCTGCCCCGGCGGCACCACAGCGGCAAGCTGCCCCGCCGTCCGTCCCAAGCCGTCCGGTTGAGGTAAAGCCCCAGGCGGGTCAGGTAAGGCCAGCTCAAAACGCTACGGCCGAAAAGAAAATTGCCACTCCAACCCCCGCCAATCCAGCCCCCACCAAGGCAGCGGCTGCCGCGGCAGGTTGGTCCGGTGGTCAAGCGGGATCATCTGCATCCACCAGGCCGGCCCCCGAGGCCTCAACACCAGCTTCAGCTTCCATGTCTTCGACCGTCCTGGATGAACCAGCCGTCGACAACTCCCAATTTCAAGCGCCGAAAATTGCCGTGGACCCCATGATGGCGGGGGATGATGGTCCATCTCGCAGCGGCAGCGTGAGCTTCTCGGAGATGACCGAGTTGCCTCCGCTCAAAGAGGTTTACATTGCGCCTCCTCCTCCGCCGCCGGCCTTTGAGCAGCCTGCTGCTCACGCCCCCGGCGTCACTGCCTACGAGCATGAGGAAGAGGAGAAGCCGAAGGTTCAGCCTCGCGAAGTCGCCGAGAAGGCGATCAAAGAAATCAAGAACGTCCCACCCCGCCTGATCATTTATTCCATCGCCGGCGCCGCGGTGTTGATTCTGATCATCGCGGTGGTCCTGGTGCTCCATGTCAACAGCTTGAATACCGATGGCGATTCCTCTCGGCCGGTTGTCGCCGAGCAGCCGGCCGCGAGCCAGCCCGCACCTCAAGCTCAACCCGCGAAGCCGCAACCGGCGCCGCCTGCCGCCGCAGCCCAACCCGAGCCGCCAGCCCCGGTGGTTGAAGCCGAGCCTGCCCCAACTCATGTCGCTGTCGCTGCGAAAGGCAAGAACGTCAAGAAGAAGGTTGTGGCGGTTGCTCCAGTTGTCGTTCCCGGGCAGATGGCAATCGACTCCACCCCGGAAGGCGCGCAAGTGCAGGTCGACGGAAAAACCGATCCCTCATGGGTTACGCCCTTCACGTTGTCTGGGCTAGTTGCGGGTCCGCATACGATAACAGTCAGCAAAGGCGGTTACGTCACGGATGCGCGCATCGTTCAGATTGCGGCCGGCAGCAAAGCGATTGTTGCCAGTCATCTCGTCCAGCTTACCGCGACGCTGGCCGTCTCCAGCACGCCTCCAGGAGCCAACGTCTACATCGACGGCAAGAACACGAATAAACTCACTCCCGCACAGGTTTCTGTGGATAAGGGTCAGCACGTCGTTCTGGTGCGCAAGTCGGGCTTCATCGATGAGACCACGAATGCGCAATTCGTGCTCGGCCAGACCGTAAGCTTCTCGCCTACGCTACGCTCGCTCGGCAACGTTGACGACATCAGAACCGTCGGGAAAATGAAAAAGCTTTTCGGCGGCAAAGACACTCAGGGTATGGGAAGTGTCAGCGTCAAGACTCAGCCCAGAGGTGCTCAGGTTGCGGTGAACCAGCACATGCTGGATAAAGACTCGCCCGTCGACTTTATGCTCGATCCCGGCAACTACATCGTCGACATCACCCTGAGCGGCTACACTCCCATCCACAAAGTGATCACCGTGGACAAGGGTGGAAAAGCCGTTATCGATGAAGTCCTGCAGCACGAGTAACTGAGCTGGAACGTAAGCCCAGAGGAGTCGTGGCGCGCGTCTTCCGGTCACATATCTCCTCGCGATTTACGTTCATTTAATAAACCAGCAACTGCTGTGAAACATTACCCCGTTATATTTCTCTCCGCCCCGGTTTAAGAACCATCCCGCAACCGACAATGCTGGCTGCGTCGAAGCGGGCTTTGCTTCCAGGGCGGAGGAAAAAAATGTTTGAGAAGCTGAAGACGTCAGATGCCCCCAGGAGGACGATGGCACTGTTGCTGGCATTGACCACCGCCCTGGGACCGAGCGCCATGCCCGCATTCGCCGCCTCAAGACCAGCCGCGAAGCAAAACGCAAGGGCCGCCGTCACGGCCACTCCCATTCAGCACCTGGTTGTGATTTTCGGCGAGAATATTTCTTTCGACCACTATTTTGGAACGTACCCCAACGCCACCAATCCTGCAGGCGAGCCCAAGTTCAAAGCATCGCCTAACACACCGACGGTCAACGGCCTGGGCAACACTTTGCTGCTCGCCAATCCGAATCTCAACCCTGCCAACGGCAGCGGCGCAGCGAATCCCTTCCGTCTTGACCGTTCCCAGGCATACACAGCCGATCAGGATCACGACTATACGCCAGAACAGCAGGCCTATGATTTCGGTTTGATGGATCTGTTTCCCCTTTATACGGGTACCGCCGGCCCTCCGCCATCCGGCTCCGGCCCAAGTCAAACCAATGGGCTCGTAATGGGCTACTTCGACGGAAATACCGTAACCGCCCTCTGGAATTACGCCCAGAATTTTTCCCTGAATGACAACTCTTTCAGCAGCACGTTCGGTCCATCGACGGTGGGCGTGATTAACCTGGTGTCGGGTCAGACCAACGGAGTGACCGATATCCTGAACGGAACCGGGGACGAAGTCGGCGGCGGTCCTGACGGTTCTCTCACCGTAATCGGCGATCCCAACCCGCTCGGCGATGTTTGCACCAGCTCCACCAGCAACCAGGTCACCATGGGCAGCCAAACCATCGGCGACCTCCTTACCTCATCGGGCGTAACCTGGGGCGGATTCATGGGCGGCTTCAACCTGTCGATCGTAAATTCCAACGGCACGACCGGATGCGGCCGCAGCACAACATCCGCCGTCACCGGCCAGACGGAAAGCGATTACATCCCGCACCACTCCTTCTTCAACTATTGGACCTCGACCGGCAATCCGGCGCACACCCGGCCCGCTTCTCTCGCGGAGATCGGGAACCCAGGCCCCGCCAACCACCAGTATGATATTGAGGACTTCTACGCCGCCGCAGCGGGCGGCTATCTGCCAGCCGTGAGCTTCCTCAAGGCGCCCGGCTATCAAGACGCTCACGCCGGATACTCCGATCCGTTGGATGAGCAAACTTTCGTTGTAAATACAATCAACCTGCTGGAATCGCTGCCGAGCTGGAGCAGCACGGCGGTAGTGATTCTGTACGACGACTCCGATGGCTGGTACGACCACCAGATGGGGCCGATTGTAAATACTTCAACCGGTCCTTCCGATGCCCTCACGGGTCCGGGTACTTGCGGCACGGCAGCCACTTCGCTGCCTGGCCTGAACACCACCGCCAATCCGCACGCTCTCGGCCGCTGCGGTTACGGTCCCAGACAGCCGTTGCTGGTCATTTCACCGTGGGCGCGGCAGAATTTCGTCGACCACACCGTGACCGACCAGACCTCGGTCATCCACTTCATCGAAGATAACTGGCTTGGCGGACAGCGCATTGGCCAGGGTTCTTTCGATGGCATCGCTAACTCGATCGCTCAGATGTTCAATTTCGCGAAGATGCGGGAGAACGGCGTCCTCTTCCTGAATCCGAGCACGGGCGAAATCGTGAAGTAGTGTTGTCATCCTGAGGGAGCGCAGTTCTCTGCGCGAACGAAGGATCTGGGCGAGCCGCGCGAATTGGCCGCGCACTTTGCGGACAAAGAGGTCGCGCGTTTAGCTCTTCCATTCAGTCAGACGCGGGCATGCGAAACTAGATCTTCGCATGCCCGTTGCTATTGTTGCGCCGATCATTCTTGCGCCGATCGATCGGCGGTGAAGGAGAGAACCAGAAAGTGTCCCTGACCCGACGAACATTTCTTCATCGCGGCGGAATCCTCACCGCGGCTCTGGCTTTACCCCAGGGTGTGCACTTCCCGCAGCCACCCAAACCTCAACGGCCCGCGCCAAAATTCCGCACCACGCTCGACTCAAGCTCGCTGGCGCGTTTTGTCGATCCGCTCCCCATTCCCGCAGTCGCGCAACCCGTCGATCACCATCCCAGTCCCGCGAACCCGTCGATCAAACTCCCTTACTATCGCGTTGCCATGCGCCAGATCGAAAGCAAAGTGCATCGCGATATGAAGCCGACGCGCCTCTGGGCCTACGGCTCAAGCTCTCCTGGTCCCACCTTCGACACCAGAAGCAGCCAGGGAATTCTGGTTGAATGGGCCAATGAACTTCCCACGCAGCACTTTCTGCCCATCGATCACAGCATTCACGGAGCCGAATCCGACAAGCCCGATGTGCGAACCGTGGTCCACCTGCACGGCGCCAAGGCTCCCGCCGATAGCGACGGCTATCCTGACAACTGGTACGTCCCCGGCAAGTCGGCGCTCTATCATTATCCCAACCAGCAGGACGCGGCCATGCTCTGGTATCACGACCATGCCCTGGGAATTAACCGTCTCAATGTTTTCGCCGGTCTTCTTGGCGCGTTTTTCGTCAGAGATGAAGTTGAAGACGCCCTGAACCTGCCTGGCGGCAAGTATGAAATTCCGCTCATCTTTTATGACCGGGTCTTTGACCTTGAAGGCCAGCTAAATTATCCCGTCTCGGGCGATCCCAAGTCGCCGTGGCTCCCCGAAGTATTCGGCGATGCCCTCCTCGTCAACGGCAAACTTTTTCCCTATCTCGACGTAGAACCGCGCCAGTATCGCTTCCGGGTGCTGAACGGAGCCAACGGCCGCTTCTTTCATTTGTCATTGTCAAACCGCCAAACTTTCCACCAGATCGGCACCGACCAGGGTTTGTTGCCTGCGCCAGTCGAACTCAAGCGTGTGATCCTTGCTCCCGCTGAGCGCGCCGATCTCATCATCGACTTTTCCGCTTCCGCTGGGGAACAAATCATCGTCAGGAACGACAGCTTCGACGTCATGCAATTCCGCGTCGCAACAAAAAAGAATAGGTCGCAGGGCAATCCTGCGCGCGATGCCAGCACCCTGCCGGCGGTACTGCGCCCGGTTCCAAAGATTCCCGAATCAGCCGCAGTCAACACTCGCATGTTAACCCTGGTCGAAGTCGACGATCTGGTGCAGCGTCCGGTCACCATGCTGCTCAACAACGCTCACTGGAAGATGCCCGTCACAGAAAACCCAGTCCTCGATTCCACCGAGATCTGGAGCCTGATTAACACGACTGACGACTCGCATCCCATTCACCTTCATCTCGTGCGCTTCCAGATTCTCGACCGCCGCAGCTTCGACGTGTCCAACTATTGGGCCACGGGCAAGTTGAAATTCTTCGGCCCGCCCATCCCTCCCGACCCCGCTGAAGCTGGATGGAAGGACACCGTCCGCGCCGACCCCGGTATGGTCACCCGCATCATCATTCGCTTTGAGGGATACCCCGGCCGCTATGTCTGGCACTGCCACATTCTCGAACACGAAGACAACGAAATGATGCGGCCCTACGATGTAATCGCAAAGCCGTGATCCAGCCTATGGGTGACGCAGCGGCTTACGCGGCACTAAGTCCCAGTACCCGAAAGCACCACGGACACCGGGCTGACCGAGCCCGTCGGCAGATCGAAGTAAAGGTCCCCGCTGATGGCGCCTGTTTTCGTCGGCTGGAAGGTCACCGAGGCAGTGCAACTCGCCCCCGGCTGAATCGTCTGTCCGGAGCAATCGTCGCTCTCGGAGAAATTCTTCTGACCCGCCACCCCTACGCTGGCGAAGGTGATGGCCGCGCTGCCCTCATTCGTCGCGGTTACGACCTGCGGCGTGCCGGCGGTTCCGACTTTCTGGCTGCCAAAATTCAGGCTGGTAGGCGAAAGCCTCGCCGCCGTCGCGCTGCCCGTGAGCTCGACGAATTGAGGTTTCGAAGATGCGGTGTCGACAATCGTGATCAGCCCGGTGAAATTACCGGGAGCCTTGGGATGGAACGCTGCCGTAATTGAGCAGTCCGCGCCGGCTGCCACGGACGCTCCACAGGTCGTACTCATTTTAAACTGGCCTGACAGTTTCATCGAACTGATCGACAGTGCAGCTGAGCCGTTGTTCGTGAGATCGATTGTCTGCTTCGCGCTGGTCGTGTCGACCAACTGCACGGGAAAGGTGATCGGGGCCGTACTGGGCGAGAAGCTCACGGAGCCGGTGTTCAGCATGGTCCCCACTCCGTAGTCCGCGTTCCCGAGCGCAAAGTCGGCAAGCCCGTCGCCATTCAGATCGCCCACCGCAGGGATCCCTGAAACCGCCGTGGCGAAAAACTGCGCCGCCTGGAGAGTGCCGTCACCGTTTCCCCAGAAAACGTCCACACCGCCGGCCGCACCAGACGTGCTCGGGCTCGCCACATCGAGCTTGCCGTCGAGGTTGAGATCATCCACCACTACGAACTCACCAATACCAGTCGTGTTGTAGTTCACGGGCGGCTGAAGAGTCCCGTCGCCGTCACCAAGGAACACCGCGACGCCATCGAGGTAGTAGCCCAAAACCGCATCCATGTTTCCATCGCCGTTCAGGTCGCCCGCAGCCACCGTGGCCGGCTTATATTCGATATCCTGAGTAATGGAGTCTTCCAGCCTTCCCTTTCCGTTGCCCAGCAGCACGCCAATGCTGTACGTGGCCCCGAAATATCCAGTCACGAGCACGTCGAGCTTATGGTCGTTGTTGAAGTCAGCCACCGCCAGCCAGTGAGCCCCCACAAACGAATCATTGTTGCTCGGCGGCTGGAATGTCCCGTCGCCGTTGCCCAGCAGCACGCTGATGTAAGGGTTCTCGATAACGACGATGTCCATCTTGCCGTCGTTATTAAAATCGCCCACCGCCACGAACTCGTTGTAGCTTGTGGTCCTGGAACTGATCGGCGGCTTAAACGTACCGTCCCCGTTGCCCAGATAAACGCTCACCGTGCTGGGATCCTGGTTCGCATTAGCCACAACGATGTCCAAATTGCCATCGTTGTTAAAATCGGCAACCGCCAGCGAGTAGGAGAGCAGAGTCCGGGTCGTTACCGGCTTCTGAAACGTCCCATCGCCATTGCCGAGCGCCACTGTGAATCCATTGTCCGTTGTCATGACGACATCAAGGATTCCGTCATTGTTGAAATCGCCGAGCGCGATACATTCAGCGCCCTGGGGGAACTTGGTCGTCGCACGCGTCTCGAACTGCGCCCACGCCGGCACAAAAGCCCCCGCAACCGCAACCAAAGCGGCCCAAACGCATAGCACGCGACGAAACCGGAAAGGCTGCAGGCAGGACATCGCGAACCTCACTTCTCTTCTTTTATAGACGGCTCGTTTTATAAACGGTGCAGCGGGAGGGGAGGCCACTTACCAGCCGACAACCTTACCACGACTTCCGCACCTCCAGGCAGCCTTTCTTCTCCGTCCTGCGCCCGGCGCCATCAACTTTCGCAACTTATAACTTATCCACCGCCAGTTGTGACATCTAACCTTGCCCCGCAAATCGAATGAGTCCATGATCCCAAGGTACAAGCGGCAAGTCGCCCTCGCGAAAAAACCTGGCTAAGTCCTTTGGGCGCCGGATTTTGGCCCTAAGTTCTTTAGACCTTCGGATTTACCGGGATTTTCGCGCTAACTCGATGATTCCGATACCGCGAGCGGGAAGGGGTACCCCAGGTTCATGCAATCCAGGATCAGAATTTCAACTCGAGCGCAGTCCTTCACGCTCTCCGTTGAAAGTATTTTATGAGCAGAGATTCACAGGCAGGATTGGAGGTAGACCACCTACGTTGTGCTTACCGTCGAGTTAGCAACCGGGACCTAAGGCAGCTTGAAGTTCACCGTGACTTGGGTCTGAATTTCAACCGGTTCGCCGTTCAGCAGATAAGGTTTGTACTTCCACCGCTTCACGGCATCGGCCGCGGCACGGGCCAGTTGCGGGTCTCCGCTAACAATTTTCACCGCAGAAATGTCACCGTTTTTGGAGATTGTTGCCAGAAGTTCAACTGCGCCCTCGATGTGCATCTGCAGCGCGCTCGGCGGATACGAAGGCGGCGTCCTCTTTACCAACAGTCCCTGCGACACGCCCTGTGACACGTGCAGAGTCTGCAGCACAGGGGTTGGCGCTTTACTTTCGCCGCCCACCAGAGCGGGCAGCCCAGCACCTGCGGGAGCAATGCCGGCCATGCTTGGAGCCGGGGCATCGGCGCTCTCGACTGGCTTTGCAACCGGCTGTGACGAGCGCGTCTTGATCGCAATGGGCTCGGGATCGGCCTTTGTTGCCGGCGCTTTCTCCACCGCAGCTTTATTGGCCACCCCAACTGAAGTCGCGGGCTTGGACTTTGCAATAGCAGCTTTAGTGTTGACGTTGTCCGCGCCAGCTTTCGATTTCTCTTCAGCCGCCTTGGCTTCCGTATCGGAATCCGAAGAGTTGCCTTCGCGCGGTTGAGAAACGGCCGCGGCGGGCGGAGCCGGGGATGTCGCGGGAGATGCGCCGGGAATTGGGACGACCGGAGCCGGGCTCGGCGTCACCTTCGGAGCCGCGGCAGGAATCCTTGCCGGCTGCGAGGAAACGTGCAGCGGAGAGACCGCATAACCCTCTGAGAGTTGCCATTGCATCCATACTGCATAGCCGACTGCTACGATCAACAGTGCTACGACCACGGCCAACACGGTCTTTTTCTTTCCGCTGCCGGTGCTGACATTTCCACCGAAGGTGAACGAAGTGGACGGCGCGGAACCTTCTTCGACTTGCGCTTTGCTGCTGTGGTCCAGAGCATTCGCAACTACGTTTTCTGGTTCTGCGATGACGGTCTGCTTTTCCTCGATCGATACGGGGGCTTCTTTCTCTCTAGCCGGCGCAGGAGCGCTCGCGGCGCTTGATCCAACCCTCGCCGCAGCCGACGGTTGACTGGCTGCTGGCGCCGTTGCCACCAAGGAAGCGGAGGGAACGACTTTAGCCGCGGGTGCGGCAATCACTGGCTCTGCTACTTCTTCGTTGGCTGCTGGTAAGGATTCCGGTTCAGTCCCGCTGACCTGAGTTGGAACGGAGGCCACAACTGCCGGCCGTGGTGCAGGTTTCTGAATTGGAGTGCCCCCCTTCGCGGCGGATGCCAAAGGTGCAATCGATGCTGCCGGATGTGCAGTGGATGGAGGTGGAATCGGTCGCGGCGGCACGAGCTTTGGAGGAGCCGGCGCGGCCGCAACGGGCTTAACCGTTGCGCTCGCCGCAGGCGTCGTGGATTTCGCCGATTCGTTCTTACGCAGCAGTCCCCGTGCCACTCGCAATGTGCCTTTTGCCTGCTCTACATTGATGGGTTTGGTGAGAACCAGATTCGCACCAATCCGGAAGGCCTTGGCCACTCCCGCCTGTCCTTCGACTACGGCTACAGCCAGGGAGGATTGGTTGTTGGTTGTGTTGCGCGCGCTCTTGAACAGCAGCGTGGCATTCTGCTCGTTGTCGCAGTCGACCACAACCGCATCGAAGTGCTCTGCCATCAACTTCTTGACCGCACCGAAGGGCTCGGTGCAGGGAACAACGGTGAAGTCCAACTCGCCGAGAACCTGCGTAACGGTGCGGGCGGTCTTCTCATCTGGACAGAAGAGGAGTGCTTGATAAGCCATATTAACGTCATCGTAGGTACACCCGTAAGGCTCATCAAGTTACCGTAGTAATTGGATACAAGTTGGTTTTGGCCTGTCCGAATATGCTTTTGGAGCTTCGTGATTGGCCCCTCCCGCCTGCAGATACAATGACCCCATCATGCGGATTCCACTCTGGCTGAAGGTGTTGTGGACCGCGTGGGTAATGGTCTGGGCGCCCGTTTACTGGCGACAATATGGTCCGCAGAATTTTCTCTTCTTCTGCGACCTCGGAAATTTGCTCATTGCGGCCGCTCTCTGGCTCGAAAGTCCACTCATTTTCTCGTGGCAGGCTACGGGCTTGCTTCTCTTCCAGATTCTGTTCACTCTCGACTTCGCGGGCGCTCTGGCCACCGGTCGGCATTGGATCGGTGGAACCGAATACATGTTCGATCCGCATATTGCGCTATGGATCCGCCTGCTGAGTCTGTTTCACGTGGTGACTCCTCCGTTGCTGCTTTGGACAATCTGGCGTTTAGGCTATGACCGCCGAGGATGGAAATATCAGACGCTGACCGCTTGGATTGTCGTTCCGATCAATTACTTCTGGCGTCCGGAATACGATGTCAACTGGGCTCGCGGTCCTTTCTTTCAGGAACAGCACGCGGTGCCTCGACTTCTGTATCTGTTGATCTATCTGATCGTTGTTCCTGCCGTTGTTTACTATCCGACCCACAGGTTTCTTGTATGGTTAACGCGATGGTGGGACGCGAGACGCTAGTCTGTGTTTTTTCCAGCCTCCGGCTTTCGGGAGTCCGCCTGGTTCTGAGTCGAGGAAGCAGTATCGTTCGCTTTCTTGGCTGCGGAATCGATCTTTTCTTTTTTCAATCCCGATTCCCCGCTCAAATAAAGGGTTTGCGATGCGGAAGCCAAAGTGGTGCCCGAATCCTCCACAAAATTCATGATGCGCAGCAGCAGGTCTTCACGGACTTCGGCGAATTCGTTGAAATCGCGCGTTAACACATACGAGACAAGTTCTATATTGATGGAACTCGCGGTGAGCTCTGTGAGCCGCACGCGAACCGTGTCAGTCTCGATTTTGGGATGACTCGATACGACGCGAAAAACCTCGGAGACCACATGGCGCACATGGTCGGGTGAGGTGTTCGTGTGCAGACCAAGTACGGTCTTGAAAAGGATCTTATCGCGGCGGCTTAGATTTTCCACGTTGATGGTCGCGACGGTTCCATTCGGGATTGCCAGCAGCGTTCGCTCTTCCGTACGCACTCGAGTCGAGCGCAGACCGATATCTTCGACAGTACCGGTGCGATCGCCGAACTTGCAGACATCCCCGACGCGAATGACTTCGTCGCCCAATACCGAAACGCCGCCGAATAGATTCGCGATAGTTTGCTGCGCGCCGAAGCCGACGGCGAGTGTCCCAATGCCAACTCCGGCCAGAGCGGTGCTCATGTTGAAGCCGAGGACGCTGAGAACGAAAAACAGGGCCATCACGAAAACCACGGCCTTGATGATGCGCTCGCCGAGCAACATCAGCGAACCGGTGCCTGAGTGACCATGCGCGAGGGCGCGGTTGCGAACGCGCTGCAGGAACCAGCGAATTACGCGCCACAGAATCCAATTCACGCTGATAATGACGGCGATCTCAACGCACTGAAAATAGTAGTGGCGTTGCAGCAGCGGCATGCCGAGATAACGGGTCAGGATCCGGTGAATGAGGGTGCCGATAAGAAGCCATGCCGGCTTGGACACGGAGCGCCAATTCCCGACTTCGATCTGTCCGCGTCTACGGCCCCACCAGCGCAGCGGAATCTGGAGCAGTACCAGCAGTAGCCACCCAGCCGCAGCCGCCACAGGAATCAGCAGTAGCAGCGCCAGCCATTGCCACAGCGGCATTCCAGCCAACTGATGCTTCACCACCCACTTAGGCAATCTGGTTTCAACCTGACGCGCCTGCACTTGATCGTAGAGTTCGGGAAGTTTCGCCAGAGTGTTGGAAGAGATCAGCCAAATCTTCCCCGCGTTGGGATCGTTGACTCGAATCAACTCGAGGTCGGCTTCCACGTCGCCGGAGGACATGGTGCCGAGCTTCTGCTGGTTCGGGGGCACTCCTTCTTGCAGCACGCCCTCAGGCTGCTTGCTGCCCAAGCTCCCGGAGTACGCGCGGTCCATCACTTCTTTCAGATCCGACGCCTCAGTCTCGCCTTCAGTCTGGCGCCGTGAGGCACTCATCTGCAGGTATTGGGCCGCAATGCTGTAGTTGCCCGATTGTGCCGCCTGCAGAAATCCGGAAACGGTTCCGTAGGGCGTGTCGCGCCCAAGCGGATCGGTAGAGGTTTTCGACGATGTGCTCGCAGGCGTCGACCCTTGCAGAATTTGGGTCAGCGGGCTCTGTGCACAGAGTGGGATGCAGGCCGCGAGAACAAGAGTATGAAAGACAATAGTTCTGGAAAAAATGGACATGGGTTTGTTCCCATATTACCCGCGCTTGGGGCGGAAGACGTCCGTACTGGTGCCATAGAAAACTTCGGCAGATTCCATGATGGTTTCAGATAGCGTGGGATGCGGATGGATGGTCATGGCAACATCACTCGCGAGCGCAGCCATTTCGATGGCCAGCACTCCCTCGGCGATGAGGTCGCCGGCTCCGACGCCAACGATCCCAACACCCAGCACGCGCTCGGTCTCTGGGTCGATGATCAACTTGGTCATTCCCTCGGGACGGTCGAGCGTAACGGCACGGCCCGATGCGCCCCAGGGGAACTTTGCAACTTTAACTTCGCGGTTCTCTTTTTCGGCTTGCGTTTCAGTAAGACCGCACCAGGCAACTTCAGGATCGGTGAAGACGACGGCCGGAATTGCATGGGGCTCGAACGCGACCTTCTGTCCGGCGATCGCCTCGGCTGCCACGCGTCCCTCATGCATTGCCTTGTGCGCCAGCATGGGCTCGCCTACGACGTCGCCGATCGCGTAGACGGAGGGATCGGCGGTTTGCAGTTGTTTGTTTACTTCGATGAAGCCGCGCGGGCTGACGTGTACTTGCGTCTTCTCGAGACCGGGGATCTCAGAGTTCGGCTTGCGTCCTACAGAGACCAGCACGCGGTCAAAACTTTGCTCGCGGTCTTTCTCTGCGACGGCTGCGCCGTCGAAAGTCGCGCGAATTCCCACTCCTTCGTCTTTTAGAGATGAGACGGTGGTGTTCAGCAGAATCGCCGCAAACAGTTTTTCGAGACGCTTATGCAGCGGAAGAACCAGATCGCGATCGGCGCCGGGAAGCAGGCCGGAAAGCATTTCCACCACGGTGACGCGCGTTCCCAGCGCGGCGTACACCGAACCGAGTTCCAACCCGATGTAGCCACCACCTACAACTAACAGACTTCCGGGAATGTCTTCGAGATCGAGCGCCCCGGTCGAATCCATGAGGCGCGGGGAATCCAGCCTGAACACCGGAACGATCGCGGGCCGCGAGCCGGTCGCCAGGATGATCCGGTCGAAACTCAGAACGGCTTCCGTGTTATCGGGTTTGCTGATTCGCAGCGTGGTTGAATTTTCAAATGCCGCGCGGCCCTGGATATATGTCACATGGCGCTGTTTCGAAAGTTGTCCCAGCCCTCCCGTGAGCCTTTTTACAACGCCCTCCTTCCAGGTGCGCAAGCGCGCCAAGTCGATCTTTGGCGGAGGAAATTCGATTCCCCAGTTTTTCGATTGCTGGGACTCCTCGATTAATTTGGCGACGTGCAGCAGCGCCTTCGACGGAATGCAGCCGCGGTACAGACAAACGCCACCGGGATTCACCTCGGGGTCGATCAGTGTAACTTGCATGCCGAGGTCGGCGGCCAGGAAAGCGGCAGCGTAGCCGCCTGGCCCGCCGCCGACTACGGCGACGTGCAAATTCTTGTTTTCTCCGGAAGTTTGATCCGACGTTTGGTTGAGCGTTTCGTTCATGAGGTGACTTTCTTAGGAATGCTGCGGTCGCTTCTACCCTTGAACGGAAAGCAGGAAGGGCTGCTCGAACGCTTCCGCGACCCAGCGCAGAAAACGCGCGGCGTCGGCGCCATCAATCAGGCGATGGTCGTAGGAGAGCGAGAGAGGCAAAATCAGCCGTGGCTCAAACTTTCCTCCGATCCACTCCGGCTCCATGCGCGAACGCGAGAGGCCAAGAATCGCAACCTCCGGGTGGTTCACAATCGGAGTAAATGCCGTGCCCCCGATCCCGCCGAGATTCGTGATAGTGAAGGTGCCGCCTTCCATGTCGGCGAGAGTTATTTTTTTCTCGCGCGCTTTCTGCGACAGTTGCGACAGCTCGACCGCAAGTTCAACAATATTCTTCTTGTCCACGTCGCGGATCAGGGGAACCAGCAGCCCACGATCGGTATCCGCGGCGACCCCGATATGGATGTATTGCTTGTAGATGATTTCTTCCTTCTCCATGTCGATGGTTGCATTGAATTGCGGGAAGACCTTCAGTGCGGCGGCGCAAACTTTCAATGCGATCGCAGTTACGGTCATCTTGCCGCCGGCCTGTTCGGCCTTGGGCGCGAAACGAGAGCGCAACTGTTCAAGCTCGGTAATGTCGGCGCGGTCGTGCTGGGTGACGTGAGGAATGATGTTCCAGGACTCAGCCAGATGCTCCGCAGTCTTGCGGCGAATCCCGCGCATGGAAACGCGCTCGATCTTTCCCCATTTTGCGAAGTCAGGCAGCTTGGGTTCAATAAAATGTCCGGCGCGTGGCGACGTTTGCGCTGCCGTGGCCACGGCGGTTACCAGGGCTTTGGCGTGAGCCTTAACGTCGCTTTCGCTGATTCGTCCGCCGGGGCCGGTGCCTTTTACGTCGTAGATGTCGACTCCAATTTCACGAGCCAATCGGCGCGTGGACGGCGCAGCCGGAACCGGAGCGCGATGCTCGGTGCCCGCCACTTTGCCCAATTGCGCAGGCATGGAGAATGCCGCGGGACGCGGTTGCGGCTGGTCGGGAGGCAAGGCCTGTTCCTCGGTCTTGCCCTCGGCTCGAATCGCAGCCTGGAAAGCGAGGCGGGCGCCGTGCTGGCCGGAGACGTGCTCGACCGGTTGGCTCGGCGCACGAACGGTTTCGGCCTGTGACGGCGCCGCGCCCTGCAGAGTAAAAATCACCTGCCCGACTTTGATCCGCTCGCCTTCTTTGACCTTTACTTCATTCACGACGCCGCTCACCGAGGACGGGACCTCGACTACAGCTTTGTCGGTTTCGAGCTCCATGACCGGCTGGCCTTCAGAGACTTTCGCGCCGGGAGCGATCATCAAGCGCACTAGATCGCCTTCTGAAATATTTTCTCCAAGTTCCTGCAGGCGGAATTCGCTGGCTGCCGGGGCATCGGTAGATCGAGTTCGCCGTGCTGGGCGCGACTCCGCTTGCGGTGCGGGATTCTGCTGCGGCGCACCCGCGACTTGTACCGCACTGGGTGATCCTTGCGGCTGGCTGGCGGTGGGCGCTGGTTCTTTCTGGCGCACCGGTTCAGCGACGGCAGAGGATCCATTGCTCTCCACGGTGAAAATCACCTGGCCAACCTTGATCTTGTCGCCTTCCTTAACCAGAATCTGCTGCACATTCCCGCTCACGGACGACGGTACTTCCACGACCGCCTTATCGGTTTCGAGTTCCATGACGGGCTGGCCCTCGCTGATGGTCGCGCCCGGCTTGACCATGAGACGCACCAGGTCGCCCTGTTCAATATTCTCGCCGAGTGCGGGGAGTTTGAATTCGATCACTGATTCCGTTCCTTCTCCTGTTCGAAAGACATTTTGCGACAGGTTCAACTCGTCGCCGGGTTCAGTTTTTCCGGATCGATTCCGAGATCAACCACCGACTGCTTGACCAGGTCGAGGCTGATTTTATTTTCTCGCGCCAGAGCGCCCAGAGTGGCCAGCACGATGTGCTTCGCATCCACTTCGAAAAAGTCGCGCAAGGCGGCACGGTTCTCACTGCGGCCAAATCCGTCAGTGCCCAGCGAAACCAATTGTCCCGGAATCCATTTTGCCAGAGATTCGGGCAGCACCTTCATGTAATCCGATGCGGCGATAAACGGTCCGGGAGCATCTTTCAAAGTCTGCGTGACGTATGAAGTCTTTGGCGATTGGCCGGGATGCAGCATGTTCCAGCGTTCGCAGTCGTTGCCGTCGCGATAGAGTTCTTTATAGCTGGTAACGCTCCACACATCCGCGCCCACCCCGTATTTCTCTTTGAGAATGGTCTGCGCTTTTAACACCTCATACATGATGGTTCCACTGCCCAGCAGTTGCACGCGAAGCTTCGCGTCCACCGCATCCGAAGTATTGAAGCGATAGAGGCCGCGCAATATACCCTCGCGGATATTCTCGCCTTTCGGCATCTCCGGCATGGGAAGCGGCTCGTTGGTAACCGTGAGGTAATAGAAGATCGATTCCTGATCGACGTACATGCGCTTGATGCCATCCTGAATGATGATGGCAATCTCGTAGGCGAATGCGGGATCGTAGGCCCGCAAATTGGGGACCGGCAAGGCCAGCACGTGGCTGTGGCCGTCCTGATGCTGCAAACCCTCCCCTGCCAGGGTGGTCCGGCCGGCGGTGCCGCCGATGAGAAATCCGCGGCAGCGCATATCGGCTGCGGCCCAGATCAAATCGCCGATCCGCTGGAAGCCGAACATCGAATAGTAAATAAAGAAGGGGATGGTGTTGATGCCGTGATTCGCGTAGGCTGTGCCGGCCGCGATCAAAGAGCACATCGAACCAGCTTCGGTAATTCCCTCCTCGAGAATCTGTCCGTTCTTCGCCTCCTTGTAATAGAGGAGCGTGTCCATGTCGACCGGCTCATAGAGCTGTCCAACGCTGGAGTAGATTCCGACCTGGCGAAATAGGGCCTCCATGCCAAAGGTGCGAGCTTCGTCAGGAATAATGGGCACAATCAGCTTGCCCAGCTCCGGATCGCGCAGCAGCTTCGCCAGTAACCGCACGAAAACCATGGTGGTCGAGGCTTCGCGTCCTTCGGTGCCTTTATAAAATTCTTCAAAGTACGATTCAGGTACTGCCTTTAGCGGCGTCGCGCGGACTTTTCGTTGCGGCATGTAGCCGCCAAGCTGCTGCCGCCGCGCCTGCATGTACTGGATTTCCGCACTGTCGTCAGAGGGCCGGTAAAAGGGCGCGTTGTGCAGCTCGTCGTCCGGAATAGGAATTCCGAAACGAGAGCGGAACATCGACAGCTCTTCGTCATTCAGCTTCTTCTGCTGGTGAGTGATGTTCTTGCCTTCGCCCGCTTCCCCCAGGCCGTATCCCTTAATGGTTTTGGCCAGGATGATCGTAGGAGAGCCTGTGTGGTCTACGGCCGCGCGGTATGCGGCATGAACCTTGATGGGATCGTGCCCGCCGAGCCGCATGCGCGAAAGTTGCTCATCAGACAAATGCTCGACCATTTTCAGCAGACGCGGGTCGGTACCGAACAGATTCTGGCGGAAGTAAGCTCCGCTTTCGACGAAGTACTTCTGGTATTGCCCGTCGCTGACCTCTCCCAAACGCCGCACCAGCAGCCCGTCGCGGTCGTTCCGAATCAGGCTGTCCCAGTCCGAACCCCAGATGACCTTGATGACATTCCACCCCGCGCCGCGGAAGATCGCTTCGAGTTCTTGAATGATCTTTCCGTTGCCGCGCACCGGGCCATCGAGACGCTGCAGGTTGCAGTTCACGACGAAAATCAAGTTGTCCAGGTTCTCGCGCGAAGCCAGCGTGATCGATCCCAGGGATTCCGGCTCATCCATTTCGCCGTCGCCGAGGAAGGCCCATACTTTGCCGCCAGTCGATTGTTTCAGCCCCCGATTCTCCAGATAGCGAATGAAGCGCGCGTGATAAATTGCCTGAATCGGTCCCAGGCCCATCGAGACCGTGGGAAATTCCCAAAAATTCGGCATCAGCCACGGATGGGGATACGAGCTCAGCCCACCTCCTGGCTTCAGTTCGCGGCGAAAGTTTTGCAGCTTCTCTTTCGGAATGCGGCCTTCAAGGTAGGCACGGGCGTAAATTCCGGGCGCAGCGTGGCCCTGGAAATAAACTACATCGCGGTCGCCACTCTCGGTTTGCGCGCGAAAAAAATGATTGAATCCAACTTCATATAATGTTGCCGCGGACGCGAACGTGGAAATGTGGCCGCCGATGCCTTCCTGAATCTTATTGGCGCGAACCACCATGGCCAGCGCGTTCCAGCGCACCAGGCTCTTGATGCGGCGTTCCATCTCCTGGCTGCCGGGGAACGGGGCTTGTTGCGGAACTGGAATCGTATTCTGGTAGGGAGTGGTGGCTGAGAACGGAAGATTCACTCCCGCGGCGCGGCGCGCGTGCAACGCCAGTTGCTGCAACAACAGCCCGGCGCGGACCGGACCTCC
>Ga0209380_10001193_pt1 | contig 17824 bp, 17 predicted proteins | sample HubBroMetageWFT6_FD_188347 | JGI IMG/M metagenome (GOLD analysis project Ga0209380, IMG submission 188347) | Warmed and freeze-thawed soil microbial communities from the Hubbard Brook experimental Forest, New Hampshire - Hubbard Brook CCASE Soil... | ecosystem: Environmental > Terrestrial >...
TTCAGGCCCGCCTCAAATAGGCAAACCTAAGCAGGTGTTGGGCGCCCTAACAGGCGGAGGGGACTGAACGGTTCTTGATTCGCCCTCGGTTAGCGTGCCCGCTTGAAAGGGAAAGGCGCAAATAACGTGATGCTGGCTCTAGGTGTTCCGCGGACGATCTCGACGGCGCTGATTCAGACGCAGCCGAGCGGGATCGCGCTTTTTCTACCTTTGATTCTCATCATGGTTATCTTTTATTTCCTGATGATCCTGCCGGCGCAACGGCGCCAGAAGAAAGTCACCGAGATGCTTAAGGCGTTGAAAACCGGCGACAAGGTGATTACCAACGGCGGAATTTACGGAACGATCGTCGGCCTGGAAGATGAAGCTGTGCAGTTGCGCGTCGCTGAGCAGGTGAAGATGAAAGTGGCCCGCAGCGCCATCGCAGGGCTCCAGGCAGAACCTCCCAAGGAGAGTTAGAAAGCCCGAATGAATTCCCAGCTCAGGTGGAAGTTTATTTTTATCGCTGCGGTCCTACTCTTTTGTATTTATGGTCTTATATGCGCGCCCACGTTCCCGACGTCTTGGACTCAGGTTAAGCAGAATCTCGCGGATCGCATCAAGCTTGGCTTGGATTTGAAGGGAGGCAGCCACTTAGTTTTGCAGGTACAAGTGGATGAAGCCATTGGCCAGCGCTGCGATCAAGCTGTCGATCAGATCACCAAACAAGTTCACGAAAAAAATATCACCGTCGGCGAAATTCGCCGTGTGGACGACACGCACATTTTAGTCCGTAACGTCGACCCCAACACATCCGGGGCTTTTCGCGATCTGGTGAACAGTCAGTTTACCGACTGGGCCATTGCTCCGGCAGCCGGTGAAGACAACGGTTACCTGCTGACAATGAAGCCTTCGGTCGTCGCCGATCTGCGCCGCGACACGATGGATCAATCGCTCGAAACAATCACGCGACGTATCAACGCGCTCGGACTTACCGAGCCGACCATCGCCTTTACCGGCCGTGGGGACAATGAGATTCTTGTTCAGCTTCCCGGCGAAGGCGATCCAACTCGCGCAAAATCTGTGATTCAAGCGGGCGGGCAACTTGAGCTTAAACTAGTAGTCGACGAGCAAATATATCCCTCCGAGGTAGCCGCGTTGGGAGCTCATGGTGGAGTGTTGCCCCCGGGAACTGAAATTGTGCCGGGTAGGGCTGAAAGTACGCAAGCCGGACAGCCGCCCCAGCAAGGTTTTTATATACTCGAGCGCGCGCCCATTGTTACTGGGCAGGACTTACGCGGTGCAAGCCCGGCGCCCAGCTCGAATAACCCCGGACAGTACGAAGTTCGCTTCCAACTTTCCACTGCGGCGGCGCAGAGGTTCGGGCCGTTCACTGAATCAAATATTGGCCATAAGATGGCCATCGTGCTTGATCATCGGGTTTACACAGCTCCGGTGATTAACGGCCGGATTGAAGATTCGGGGATTATTGAAGGCCAGTTCAGTCAGGAATCGGCGCAAGACCTTGCGCTTGTGCTGAGAGCTGGAGCGTTGCCCGCATCCATCAAGTATTTGGAAGAGCGGACCGTTGGTCCATCTTTAGGAGCTGATTCCATTCGTCAAGGGGTACGCGCTTCCATCGGTAGCATCATCGTGGTGATGATTTTCCTGGTGATCTATTATCGGTCGAGCGGCGTCAATGCAGTTGTGGCCCTCGCCCTAAACCTGCTAATCCTGCTCGCGTTTATGGCGTATGCAGGGGCCGTGCTTACTCTGCCCGGAATTGCGGGCGTGATTCTAACGATCGGCATGGGCGTGGATTCCAACGTACTAGTATTCGAGCGCATCCGGGAAGAGCTAAGAAGTGGAAAAGCTCCGGCCTCGGCCGTGGCAGTCGGGTTCGATCGGGCCTTCCTGACGATCATTGATACCCACGTAACTACCATTGTTTCAGCGATTTTCCTGTTCTTGTTTGGGACTGGACCCGTGCGCGGGTTTGCCGTTACCTTGGTGATTGGTTTGCTGGCTAACGTGTTTACTTCAATTTATGTGTCACGGGCTATCTTCGATTGGCATCTTTCACGTAGGGGGCGCCAGGCGGAACTGAGCATCTAGCTAGGGAACAAATCGGGAAGTCCCGGTGTCAAATAATGGCGGATAGGACTCGATGGAATTTTTTCACAATGTAAACATTGATTGGATGGGGAAGGTGAAGTACTTCGTTTCACTTTCGCTGATTCTCTTGGCTGTTGGTTGGATTTCGATTCTTCGCAACGGCGGTTTGCGTTACGGCATTGATTTTCGCGGTGGCACGCTGGTGTATGTGCGATTCTCGGGTCCCGCTCCGGTAAACCAGATTCGTAAGGGCCTCCAAGACGCAGGCCTGGCGAACAGTTCAATACAGACAATCAGTGACAATGTTTTGAATAGTGGATCGCAGAATGACGTCGTGATCGGCATCGAGAAAACGGGCCAGGGAGACGAGGCGCTCGACGCGGGTAAGCAAGCGATTCTGGATGTGCTGCACAAGACTTTCGGAACCGCCGGCGCTGCTGGGAAACAAGATTTCAATTCGATAACTGCATCTGGTTTGGCGGCTTATCTCACGCAAAAAGACCCTCTGAATCTAGGCACGAATGCCGGAGAGCGTTACAACCAACTCGCTCAGCGATTGACCGACGCCCGCGACAAGGAGCATGGCGGCATCGTCACTAATTTCGATGAGTTGAAAAACGTGGATGGCGTGACGCCCGGAGTAATAAGTTCTCTGAGCAACGGTTTTGCGCTAAGCAATTTTACCATTCGGAACGTTGAGATCGTGGGGCCGAAAGTAGGCGCCCAACTGCGGCGCCAGGCCATTCTCGCTACCCTCTATGCTCTGGCGGGCATGTTGTTATATATTGCCTTCCGGTTTGAGTGGGTGTATGGGGCGGCGGCGGTGATAGCCGTTTTTCATGACGTGCTTATCACGTTGGGCCTCTTTTCCATTTTCCATTTTGAGATTTCGCTCACGGTCATTGCGGCACTCTTGACTCTAGTCGGCTACTCGATGAACGACACGATTGTAATTTTCGATCGTGTCCGAGAAGACCTCAGGCTGATGCGGCGCGAGCCGTTTCCTGAGGTGGTGAACAAAGCCATTAATCAGACGCTTTCGCGCACGATTTTGACGAGTGGGCTGACGTTCTTAACCGTTCTGGTTCTGTTTCTGATGGGTGGCGAAGTCCTTCGAGCGTTCTCTTTTGCTATGGTGGTAGGAGTTGTGGTAGGTACGTACTCCAGTTTTGGAATTGCGGCGCCTATTGTGGTGTGGTGGAACAAGTATCGAGGACAAGGAACTGTCGTTCGCGCCGGATCCGCGGCCGATAAGCGCGTAGCGGCAGCTGCTAGGAGGTAGCTATGTTTGACGATCTGGTGGTTTCTAGCGCGAATCCGCAAAAGACGAATAAGCCTTGGACGGTGGCGCTGTCGTTTCTGCTGCAGTTCGCGATCGTGTTCGTGATGATTCTGATTCCACTGATCTACACGGAAGCACTGCCTAAACAGATGCTTACTACTTTCCTTGTTGCGCCGCCCCCACCTCCGCCCCCGCCGCCTCCGGCTGCGGCCGTTCAAAGAATTGTAAAGCCCGTAGCGCGCTTAATTCATAATGGCCAGATGACCGCTCCGACCGTGATTCCGAAAAAAGTCGCCATGATTAAAGAAGAGGAATTGCCGCCCGATGTAGGTGCGGTCGGCGTAACCGGCGGTGTCCCGGGCGGCGTGCCGGGCGGGCAAGCTGGTGGAGTTCTTGGTGGAATCATTGGTGGCACGGGCGCGGGACTACCGCCGCCGCCGAAAGCTCCAACTCCGAAGTCCATTCGTGTAGGCGGCAACGTTGCCCAGGCAAATTTGATTCGACAGGTAACGCCAGTTTACCCACCAATCGCTAAGACCGCGCACATTTCCGGAACCGTATTGCTTCACGCGATTATCGGGAAAGATGGAACGGTACAGGATCTCCAATACATCTCCGGTCCGCCTTTGCTGATGAAGAGCGCCATGGACGCAGTTCGCCAATGGCGCTATAAACCGACGCTGCTGAACGGCGAACCGGTGGACGTTGATACCACGATTTCTGTTGTGTTTACTTTGGGTGGTTAGGAAGGACACGGTTCGGGCATCCGCTTGGGGGTCTGGGCTGATTTGAAGTAATTGCGACCGGCAAAATATTGCTGCCGTGATCGTTTTGCACGAATGGAGGAGCAAACTCTATGTTTTCGAATTTACTCTTGGCGAGTGTGGTGATGTTGCAGCAGCAAGAAGTAGGCTGGGATTTGCTCACGATGTGGCACAACATGGGCTACCCGGCGAAAACGGTCGTCTTCATTCTCTTCATCATGTCTGCTTGGTCGGTGGGCATTATGATTGACCGGGCGCTGATGTATAGCGCAGCGCGGAAGCAGTCCCGCGTGTTCGTGCAGCAGGTGGCCGGTGCCTTGAAAGACAACAAACTCGACGAGGCAATTTCGATCGCCGAGCGAAATAAGAAGAGCCACATCGCCAAAGTAGTGGCGACGGGCCTTTCTGAATTTCAAGCCGCTTCCGCACAGGTTGGTGACGAGGAAGTGATCGAAGCAGCCAAGCGCGGACTCGAGCGCTCGGTCGCCATCGTCCATGCGGAAATGAAGCGCGGCCTTTCGGGCCTCGCGACCATCGGCTCCACCGCTCCGTTCGTCGGATTGTTCGGCACCGTCATGGGCATCATCAACGCGTTCAAAGGTATTTCGGCCTCCAAAGCGACCGGACTTTCCGCCGTCGCTGGCGGTATCGCTGAAGCCTTGGTCACGACCGCACTTGGTCTTCTCGTCGCGGTTCCTGCGGTCTGGACCTTTAACTACTTCACAAATAAAGTGGAAGCTTTCGACGTTGAGATGGACAACTCCTCGATGGAGTTGATCAACTACTTCATCACTCGCCGGGGCGGAAAGAAGTAAGTCATGGGATACAAACCCAAAGCACCACCAGTGATGGCTGCGCCAAACGTGATTCCGATGGCCGACATCATGCTCGTCTTGTTGATTATTTTCATGGTCGTGACGCCGATGTTGCAAAAAGGCGTGTCCGTGGATATGGCCAAGGTAAATAATGCTCAAGACATGCAGGATGCCGACAAGGACGACGCCATCATCGTGGCAGTCACGCGCGACGGGCACCTGTATTTGGGAAGTACGCAGGTGGGCCTGAGTGAAATAACTACAAAGGTGAAAGACCTCCTAGCGAACCGCCTGGATAAAACCGTATTCGTGCGTTCTGACCAGCGCGCGAAGTATGGCGACGTGGTCAAGGCGGTAGACGAAGTGAGGTCAGCAGGCGTTGACAAAATCGGCTTGCTTACCGAAAAGAATCGGGGCAAGACGGGCGCTCCCGCACCGCCGGCCCCACCCGCTGCTGGCGCGAGCGGCGACTAAAGATCGTTATAAGAATTAAAGGAGTTTTTCCATGGGAATGGCAGTTGGAGGAAGTAAAGGTTCGATATCGGAACCTAACATCGTTCCGCTTATCGATGTGCTGCTCGTCCTCATCATCATCTTTATGGTCATCACGCCAACGGTCCCGCAAGGACTGGACACGCTGGTTCCGCAGCCGTCACCGCCAAACCAGAAAGAAAATCCAGATGTACTGGCGAAGACAATCGTCGTTCAGGTTTTAGCCAACGGGAAGGTAATGATCAATCAGGACGAAACTAGCTGGGACGACCTAGGTCCTCGCCTGGACGATATTTTCAAGTTGCGTGCAGAAAAGGTAGCGTTTGTGAAAGGCGACGACGCTGTTGATTTTGGCCAAGTCGCTCGGGCGATTGATGTAATGCGGGGAGCCGGAATCGATAGCGTGGGATTGATCACCGCAAAGGTCGAAGCGGGTCAGTAACAGCGTCCACTACAACATTTGCCAGCCTCGGCGTCTTGGGCGATGGGGAAATGGCCAGGGCGGCGGCCTTCATCAAGGAGAGTAAGGGATGCAGCGTAAGCCCCACACATATTTTGTTTTAACGGTCGTACTTGTTTCGGCTGCGGCCGGAGCCGGATGCGACAAGCTCCGCGCGCGCGATAAGCTGAACAAAGGTGTACAAGCCTACAAGGCGAACCAAACGGATCTGGCAATTGAAGATTTCAAGCAAGCCAAGTCGTTTGATCCTTCGCTGACGAATGCGCAGCTCTATCTTGCTACCGCCTATGCCAGCCAATACATTCCAGGCGCGCCGTCCGACGACAACGTTCGTATGGGCAAACAAGCCATGCAGGAATGGCAAGAAGTCCTAAGCAAAGATCCAAGTAATCTAAATGCCATCGATGGTATCGGATCAATTCTTTACAACATGGCCAGCACTCCTTTCGATCCCAAAAAGATGGAAGAATCGAAGGCCTACCACGAAAAGCACATTCAGATTAAGCCGACGGATCCCGAACCGTATTATTGGATCGGCGTGATCGATTGGTCGATCGCCTTCCGTGGCAATAAAGACCTCCGCGAGGAATACAACAAGACCGCCAAGAAAACTATTAAGGACACGGATCCGATGCCGCCCGCGCTTGCTACTAAGTTCAAGGAGCAATATGGCGCCGTTGTGGACGAAGGCATCGCGGACCTTCAGAAGGCCATGGAACTGCGTCCGGATTATGATGATGCTATGGCCTACCTAAACCTGCTTCTTCGTCAAAAGGCCGATATGGAGACCACTCCCGAGGCGCGCGAAGCTGATATCAAGCAAGCCGATGAGTTGGTGGACAAGGTCAAGGCCATCAAGCAGAAGAAGATGGAGAATCCGGAACCGTCTTCTTAGCCTAAGGATTATTTTTGTGACGGCGAGCCGAATGCGGCTCGCCGTTTTTTTTTGGCTTAGAGGTCGTGAGTTCGCAGACCCGGCTATTGTTCTGCTTGCTTTCCGCGCGATTGCAGAGCCATACCCAACAAGCCGCCTATCAGCACGGCAGGATAGAGTTGACCGATTAAAGCTTCAGAAACAGCCAGCATGCGTGAAAGCGGATGAGCAGGCAAGACGTCCCCATAACCTATGGTGGTCAGTGTGGTAAAGCTGAAGTAAACGTAGCGAGCCATAGGAGCTTCACCATCCGCAAAAGAACCGACGAATCGCAACGATCCTGGAATCTTTAAGTCCGTTAGGCGATAGGCATAGCTCCACATCAAACCGATCAGGAGATACGCGGCAATGGCTCCGAGAACACGTTGCAAGTTCACTGGCCCCGGACGGAACAACTGCAGCAAAGTAATCACTACAAATGTGAATAGGCAGAACAATAGCAGGAGCGCATCGAGCTCAGGGTGTCGCTGAGAAAGCACGTACACGTTAGTCCAATGGAAAACCAAGCCGCCGATCGTCAATGAGCCGACGAAGAGTTTCAGACCCAAACTTCGTTGTGTTGCGATCACGCCGGCAATCATCAGCATGGTGAGAACAATATCCACCACGAATTTGCCGAGTATCCCTAACCCGGCCAATGGCAAAACAACGAAAATAATAAGAATAAGACATGCCAGAAAAAATGTCAGCCGTTGGTCCAAAGACCAAAATTTGGATCGCGAAGAAAAGGATTCAGTCATCGATTGTACTCGGCTTACCGATAGCCGCCTTCACCAACCAAGTCACGAGCCCGGGCCACCGTACTTCAGTGGTTCAAGAAGTGTCAACAGCACAGTCCCGGAAACTCGCGCTGAAGTAAGGTAAGGGCTAGAATAGGCGTTTCCATGAAACCGGCAGGAAAACCCGCCATTACGCAGGCAGCGAGACGCGCCGTCGATCTACGCTTTGTCGAATTGATGGATAAAGTACGTCGCAATCGTCCCGGCGATGACCTGGAACTTCTCCGCCGGGCCTACGATTTTGCCGCCGAGCAGCACAAGACGCAAACGCGTCTTTCTGGCGAGCCATTTCTTTCCCATCCTGTCGAAGTAGCTCACATCCTGGCAGGAATGAAACTGGACGTGACATCCCTATGCGCCGCTCTTCTTCACGACGTTGTGGAGGACACCAAGATTCCCCTCGACCAGATATCCACCCATTTCGGACCCGACGTGGCGCAACTCGTAGAGGGCGCCACGAAAATCAGCCGTCTCGATTTGCTCGCGCCGGAGGCCCGCCAGGCGGAGAACGTTCGGAAGATGCTTCTAGCCATGGTGAATGACGTGCGCGTGGTCGTAATAAAGTTGGCCGACCGCTTGCACAACATGCGCACGCTCGAGTATCTCGATTCGGAACGTCAGCAACGCATCGCTCGCGAAACTTTGGACATTTACGCGCCGGTCGCCAATCGGCTTGGTATGGGGTTGATTCGTGGCGAGCTCGAAGACCTGGCATTCCGCTATTTGGAGCCGGAAGCCTATTTTGAGTTGCAGAAAAAGTTAGCTTCGAAACAGAAAGTTTTCGATAAATTTCTCCAGGAAGTGCAGGGTTCAATTCGCGACCGGCTTGTCGAGAACGGAATTCCCGCCGAGGTTCAGGCGCGCGTGAAGAGGTTTTACTCGTTAAACCTGAAAATCCAAAAGCAACAACGCACGTTGGATCAAGTTTTCGACCTTTTAGCCGTACGTGTGATTACCGACACGGTAAAGAATTGCTATGCCGCTCTCGGCGTGATTCATCAGATATGGCCGCCAGTTCCTGGCCGCTTCAAGGATTACATCGCCATGCCGCGGCCAAACCTTTATCAATCCCTGCACACCACGGTAATCCACGGCGGCCAGCCTTTCGAGGTTCAATTGCGCACGCAGGATATGCATCGCATTGCCGAACAAGGTGTGGCGGCTCATTGGAAATACAAAGACGGCCGGGAAGTTTCGCAGTCAGACGATCAGCGCATCGTGTGGATGCGGCAATTGATCGAGTGGGTGCAGGAAATGCAAGAGCCCAGTGAGTTTCTTTCAACGCTGCGTGTGGACCTTTATCCCGAAGAGGTTTACACGTTCTCGCCAAAGGGCCGTGTGGTAGTGCTCCCGCGTGGAGCAACCCCCATTGATTTCGCGTATGCCATTCATACGGAAGTGGGACATCAATGCGTCGGCGCCAGAGTGAATGGCGCGATTGTTCCGCTACGCCACGCGCTAGCCAATGGTGATGTCGTTGAAATTATTACGCAGAAAGGCCACGCGCCATCTCGCGACTGGCTATCCTCGATCCAAACATCGCGAGCGCGTAGCAAGATTCGTCAGTGGATCAATCTTCACGAGCGCGAAGAAGCTACTGACGTCGGCCGGCGCTTGCTTGAGAAAGAAGCTCGCCAAGCCGGCATTACTCTGAAGAAAATTTCAGACGAGGACTGGACGCGGGTCGCGTCCGATTATGGCTGCGGCCGTATCGAGGATCTTTACGCCGAACTCGGTTACGGAAAATGGTCAGCGCGGCAAGTGCTTGCGAAAGCCACGGGGCAGCCCCTTGCTGAACCGGGAGAAGAAAAGCAGCCGAAGATCGTATCTACGGTTAAGCGGATGCTGGGAATGGACGATTCGGCCATTCTCGTGCGCGGCAACGATGGGCTGATGGTCTTTCGTTCAAAGTGCTGCAATCCGATTCCGGGTGACGACATTGTTGGCTATGTCACTCGCGGGCGGGGCATTGCCGTGCACAGTAAAAATTGTCCAAATGTTCAAAATCTTCTGTATGAAGCGGAGCGGCGGATACCGGTCGAATGGGCCGGAGAAACTAAGGCTACTTTTCCGGTACGGTTGCGCATCTTCTCTGAAGACCGCCCTGGAATATTAGCGGGGATCACCGCTGTGATTAGCGATACGGGCGCTAATATCCGCACATTCGAAAGCGGCGGACAAGATCTTCGCGCGCGCATTGAAGTGGCGCTTGATGTTCACGATCGGAAACAACTCGAGCGCATCTTAAGCGGTGTAAAACGAATTCCTGGAGTGTTTGACATCGAGCGGGTTTACAACGTCTGAAGAACTTCCTTCCCCACCCAATCTAGCCGGCGGTTCTGCGGAAAACAGTTAATCAGTGCGCGACAACTTCCTATGGTCCGCGGGGTGTGTCTGGTGACTCTCGATAGAATTGGACTGATGTCAAACGCCGACATACGTTCATTTGTCTGGCCGCTTTCAGGTCGTCCGCTGAACGCACTTTTTCGTCCCTGCCCGATTTTTTTCTTGTCGCTGACGCTTTTGACCGCTGGCTGTGAGCGCATGATGCCGCTGGATACCAAACCTCTCGATAGCGCGGGAATGAATTACACAGCTATCAAACAATTAGTAGCGCTGGATATCAGCAGGACGGAGCTTGATGAAGTTGCCAAAGCTCGTAACGCTGGATTTTCGGACGAGAAGTGTATCGAGATAGTTCAGGTGTATCATGGTCGTAAGCTCCCTTTTAACGTTGGCGACACAGTTGCTGCTCTTCTTCGCGCTGGTCTGAGTCAGGACGCCATTCTCGAATTAGCCAAGCTCAACGCGATTGGCGTAAACATTGGCGAACTTCAGTTGATACGACTTGCTGGTTTTTCGGATGCGGTTGTCCTTGAAGTAGCCCGCCAGGATGCCGCAGGCAAACACGTTTTATCCGGCGCTTCTCTCTCCACCATGAAAAATGCAGGTATGCATGAAGCCCTACTGTTGGAACTTGTTCGACGTGGCGTCCCCGATTCTGAAGCTCCCGCTATCATCGCACTGCATCGCCATGGTGCCAAAGATTCCGATCTTCTTCGCCGATACCCAGCCGCGTAGGTGCCCCACAAATTCGCAAGTATTCAGCCAATTAAACTATTTCTGCCTTTTCCCCCTCGAGATTGCTCGATAGAATCTTCCCACCTTGAATCGACCGATTCCTCTAGCGAAACACGCTACTTCATATCCATTGCTGAGCTTTATATCCGTAATTTCCGTTATTTTATGCTCATCGGGTTGCGTCGTTTCGTTAGCACCTGCTTATCGAGTCACCAAGGAATGCAATAAGATAGAGTTCCTTTCCGGCCAGACACCTGGACTTCACTTAATCGCCAGCTACACGCTCGAAAATCACGGCGCGAGCGTCTTGCCGTTTATAGACGTAGCGGCGCCGAACGCGACGCGTTATGGAATAAAAAATCTGGTCATTAAAGTAGACGGCCACGCGGTTACTGCCCCACCAGCTTCAGAAGGCGCTCGAGAAGGGCAGGCGACAAAATTCCGCGTTCCATTCGATCCGGGTTGGAATCCGAAACAACGTCGCGACGTTGTCATCGAATATACCTTTAGCGCTCCAGAAGAATCGGAGACTCGCGTCGGAGTTGCTGAAACCTCCTTTTATCTAATTTCGCCCGGCTGGCTTCCTGTGCTTCAAGCGCCTAATCATGCGCTATCTTCGCTTCCAGCAGGTCCTGATCGCTCGATTTATTCCGTTCAAATTCCTGCGGATTTCCTTGTGCTGTCATCGGGAAAGCCACGAGGTCGAAAGAAAAATCAAGGAATGGTGGAATATCGGTTTGAGTTGCGCAAAGGCGATCTGGAACCTTACATAGTGGCCGGGCGATATGTGGCTACATCTTCGAAGCAGCGCCAAGGTGGCGCTAGTTTCTGGACCGTGGACCCGCTTAAAGAAGATCCGACTGTAGCCGAACAGCAAATCGCTTCGGCGGCAACTATTCTTCAAAAGAATTTTGGCCCTCTGGGAAAAAGTGATCTTGTCGTGCACAGTGTCGAATCATCAAGGCCACGTGCCGCCGGTTCAAACGAGCCTATGGCTACTCCTTTTCCCGACGGTGTTTTAGTCAATTCGCAAGCCATCACACTTGGAATCAACAGCCCAAATTTCTCGAAGCTGGTGGCAAGGGGATTGGCCCATAGCTGGTTCCCTGATAAGAATCCCTTGCCGGATTCTCTTATCGGTATCGACGAAGGCCTGCCGGAGTATGCCGACATTGTGGTTGACGAAGCCGTTGAAGGCCAAACTATCCGGCGCCAGCTTGTACTGAAGCTTCTTAAGGAGTACAGGGATGCGTGCAAAGAAGCGGTCGAAAAGCCACTCATCTCGACCGCCCTGCAAGATTCTATCGAACAGCGCCGAATTGCCTTGGCAAAGGCTCCTTTATTTTTCATTGCGCTTGAAGATGCCTATGGAGAGGAGCCAGTTCGTCAAGCTTTAACGCAAATCAGGAGCCTGCTGCGTGGTCAAGAAGTCGGTTACCGAGACATCCGAGCGGCACTCGAGAACGTAACGAATAAAGATCTCGCGCCCATGTTCCGCACCTGGGTCTACAACCTGGGCATTCCGGCGGAATTCCAAGAAAAGTACCAAGACGCAGAAGCCGGGAAAAACTAGAAAAGCCATCGTCTGAGGAGGCAGAATGCGCGAAGTCATTTCCACTGAAAAAGGGCCCAAGGCGATCGGCCCGTATTCGCAGGCGATCAAAGCAAATGGATTTATATTTATTTCCGGTCAAATCGCTTTCGATCCCGCGACGGGCGAGCCAATCGAAGGCGACACGGCAAAACAAACGCAGCGCACGCTCGAGAATCTGAAGGCTATCCTGGAAGCCGCGGGATCTTCCCTCGATCGTGTAGTCAAAGTGAGCGTATTCCTGAAAGACATGAACGATTTTTCAGCGATGAACGAAGTGTACGCCCGATATTTCCCGGCAAATCCCCCGGCTCGCTCCACAGTAGAAGTCTCAAGACTTCCGAGGGACTTCCGCGTTGAAATCGATTTGATCGCTCTGGCGTGACCAGTCGAGAGTCGTGAGATATTACTTTGTTTCTGCTCCGAGAGAGGCTTAGTTAACCCATTCGCTCTCGATTTGCCGGTAAATGGCATGGCATCCTTTTTTTCAGTATCCTAGAAACGTTCACATTATAGAAAAAGGGTTGCTATACATTTGCGGCGTTCACATCTCGTACTTGCGCGCAACGGATCACGTTCGGTCGTTAAAAGACATTTATTTCAGGCGGTTCCATGGCTAACTCGCAGTTTGATTTAGTGGTGATCGGAAGCGGTCCGGCGGGACAAAAGGGCGCGATTTGCGCGGCAAAAATGCGCAAGCGGGTCGCCGTGATCGACCGGGCGCAAATGATAGGCGGCGTCTGCGTTCACACCGGCACGATTCCGAGTAAGACCGTGCGCGAGGCCATTTTTCAACTTACTGGAAACGCGGTAAGGGCGTTTTACGGTGACAGTTACCGCGGGAAAAATGACATTACAGTTCAAGATCTTGCTTTTCGAGTGAAAGCGATCGTGGCGCGAGAGACAGAAGTGATTCGCGCGCAGCTCAAGCGAAATGGTGTCGCCGTGTTGCAGGGCGCTGCGCAGTTTGCCGATCCACACACGATAGAGGTGCAAGGAGACGCCGAGAAAATTACCGTGCGAGCAGATCATATTCTGATCGCCTGCGGAACACGCCCCGCCCGAAATTCGCAAATTCCGTTTGACGATAAACGCATTCTCGATACCGACAGCCTTTCTTCTATGGAAGGTCTACCCAGGGAAATCATCGTCGTGGGTGCGGGGGTTGTGGGTCTCGAGTACGTGTCTTTCCTCGCGGCTTTAGGGATGGAAGTCACACTGATCGACCAGCGCCCAACGCTTCTCGACTTTGTAGATCGAGAAATCATCGAGGCTCTGGCCTACCACTTGCGTCAAATGGGCACAACTTTTCGCCTCGGCGAAAAAGTGACGCGAGTAGGCATCGATCCCCAACGCGACCGGGTATTTGCTGAACTAGAAAGCGGAAAGAAAGTACAGGGCGACGCACTAATCTATGCGGTCGGTCGTCAAGCGAATGGAGATCGCATAAACTTGGCAGCGGCCGGGTTAGAACCCGACGCGCGCGGTAAGATTAAAGTGAATGAACATTATCAGACCGACGTTCCGCATATTTACGCGGCCGGCGACATTATCGGGTTTCCCGCCCTCGCCAGCACTTCCATGGAACAAGGCCGTCTTGCGAGCTGTCATATGTTCGGTGCGCGTTCGGAACACATAACCGAATTGTTTCCGTACGGAATTTACACCATCCCGGAAATTTCCATGGTTGGCCAGAACGAGGAACAACTAACAGCTGCGAAAGTCCCATACGAAGTGGGCATCGCCAAGTATGCCGAACTAGCAAAGAGCATGATGTTGGGCGACGAAACCGGAATGCTTAAGGTTCTTTTCGATCGCAATACGCTAAAACTTCTCGGTGTTCACGTAATCGGCCAGCGCGCTACGGAAATTATTCACATCGGCCAGGCTGTTCTTTATTACGGCGGCAAGGTGGATTATTTTCGCGATACAGTTTTTAACTACCCCACGCTTGCCGAAGCCTATAAAGTAGCGGCACTAGACGGTCTAAACAAACTATAGTCGCACTCTGCGAAGCTGCTGCATCTTTAACAATTTTGATTTGCGCGCACTTCGCCTATACGGCTCCTCGCTCGGTCATGTTAGAATTATCAAATCCAAAGCGAGCGAATGCCTGCCGTGGGCCTGTAGCTCAGGTGGCTAGAGCGCGCCCCTGATAAGGGCGAGGTCGGTAGTTCAAGTCTACCCAGGCCCACCACCAATTCGCCATTGAATGCTGGCCTTCTGGCGATTTTCACAAATTCGGCTGTACGCCTCAAGAATAGCTTTCCCAACTTTTTCCCAACTTCTGTCCCCGTCGAGTTGGTCCGATGACGATGGAATCGTCGCCACAAAACAAAACGCGGCGTGGCGTCCGTCCAGGTAGCGAGTGAACGTTTCACCCAAGGATTGGAACAAAGCAAAGGTTCCCAGCGAGTGGTCGGCGACCCGGAAGCTATCCAGAAACGGGGTTATGGGAAATGTCATTGCCCGCGACAAACACGGAAGTAGCGCGACGAATTTTCTTCCAAAAGCGCAATCCTGTTTCTCACCGTAAGGTCATGAATTTAGAGAAGAAAGAATATTTGCGTACTAAACGCTCCTTTTTGCAAAGCGTTTGCACGCGACTAATGCAGTTCACTGCGAGTCTTTTTCTTGGGGAAGTTAGGTACTCACAAGCAGAGTGCAAATTTGGCAGGTAAGATATTGACTCGAAAGATGGTCGGGCGAGTGGATTTGAACCACCGACCTCCTGGTCCCGAACTATGAAGCTCAATTCTATAAACGCTTTCTCTGGCGTCTCTTACGGGGATACAGAGCGTTATTTCCCTTCTCCTAGCTGTACCCAACTTGTACCTCGCTCGAACTTGTCCCTACCCAGGTTTGCCATTGCGGTGACCAGCGAATCGCCGGAAGAATGAACGCTGTGCCCAGGGGGCCGCGCCAAATTCACACATCCATGCGGTGGCCAACCAATGTTCATAATATGGTATTCTTTGTACATAGATGCTATATTGGGGTGGGAGGGCTGGATGGCTGCCGCCAGAGCAAGGTCACATAAACATTTCCAATTGGACGCAGCCAAGCTCCGACGCGCGCAGAGAATGCTGCGCGCTGACACGGAAACAGAAGCGATCGAGAGGGCTCTCGACATCGTTATCGCTGAGCATGAGAGAAACCGACTGACGGTCGAAGCCAATGACCGCTTCGTCACAAGCGGCATTGATATTGAGGATGCCTACGGAACTTTGGAGAAGTAGATGCAGCCGGTTCTCTTTGACTCTTCGATCTACATCACGGCCCTTCGAGCGGGAACCGAAGCGGCTCTGATGTTGAAACGGTTGGCCGCCAACTCGCCGGTCTGGCTGAGTTCCGTCGTGCTCGAAGAATTGTATGCCGGAATCGCCCCCCGCAGCCGTTATGTACTAGAGCGACTGGAGCGTGATTTCGAGAGAGCGAAGCGGATACTAGTGCCGAATCTCAATGACTGGACCCAGACCGGCAAAGTGCTGGCCCGATTGGCAGCCAAGTATGATTACGAGCAAATAGGGCAAGGCCGGTTGACCAATGATGCGCTGATTGCGATGAGCGCTGGCCGCTCAGGAATCACAGTGATAACCGCGAATGCGCGCGATTTCACGCGTCTCGCCGAATTTCGACCTTTTCACTGGCAAGTCCAGACTCTTCCTGCCAGTTAGTCCACTTCCTTAAAACAACCACTACGAACCGGCATCATTCTGTCTTTGGCTGAGGACGCTTGCGAGCATTTGTGCATTCTGGCCATGGGATCCAGGCCCGCCATTTCTAATCGCCAATAATCCCGTTAATGGCTGAAACTAACATTCAAGCCAGTTGACAGGATTACATCATTGGTTTTTGTGCCTACGATCGGCGGGTCTGTAACATAACGATCGCTGAAACTCAACTGCCAGCCTAGCCATTTGTTAATTTTTGTCACCGAGCCTGCGTCGACAGAAAAACGATATTGGCTGATATCGCTCAAGTCCGGATAGAAATAGAAATCCTGGGTGACCACCGTTGAAGCTCCGAATTTGTGCATGAAAATTTCTCCGGTGGTGATACCCGGCAAATTGCGATTTACGCTCATCGCGGGTGTAGTTGCGGTTTCTCCGCTGCTGTAAGTCTCCCGCGTGTAATTGATACCCCCTAGCAAATCCAGTGTCGTACTTGGGTGGTTGATCCAGTGCCAGCCTAGGCCGCCGCTGTAAATAGACCGAAGATTCAGACCCTGCAATTCATCATGGGTGAAGTCCCCACTTACAAATCCGAAGAGTCTCTTTGTGAAATTCCGATCGTATTTTATTCCACCGATGATCTCATTAGCCGTCACGCCACTATTCGTTCCGCCGTTGGTCGAGTAAATCGACGACTCATAGATGGTCAGCTCATCTGTCAGCGTTTTGCGGTCTGCGGTGACACCGGTGTTCAGATTCGTAGTATCGCTGTTTCCCCGTGCGAGCGCGAATCCTATATTCACTCCGCCTTTCCATCCTTCTATCAGGCTCGGATGCAAACTTTTTTCGTAAGCCGCTTGCTGATCTGCGGAACGCACAATCGTAATTTGCGCGAGTGGCACTCGCACTTCACCGGCCCCGGAAGTGTGTACGATCAGGCTCGTGCCATCTGAGGTGATCGTACCATTTACGGTTTTTTTCTCGGATGTAACAACGTAAAGCGCTTTGTCCGAAGATACTTCTTTCACCGCGTCCCATTTTATTTTTATCTCGCCCGCGTAATCTGTCTTCAGAGTGAGATCTTTGCCGTCTGAAGTGATGATCGTGCCGGTCAGGTGATCGCCATTGCGGAGCGTCACGGAGTCTGCGCTGGCTGTCGTTGCCGCAATCAAGAAAATAGTCAAAATTACGACAATATGCGCGATCTTCATAGATGCTCCTATTCAGAAACTAGTGGATTTTAGTCAACGTCGCAGATAACGGCCGGAGCGTCAATTGTAGGCCAATAATTTAGAAAACCTAACTTCATTTTTGTGCAGCTCAAGGACGGTAGACGAGTCGGAACCTCTACACTCCGCGGCGGCTCGGATTGTTATACTAAGCTTGAAATAAATTCTGTGAACGCGCGTATCAACTTTGGCATTATTTTCGATGTTCGGATTAGCGACAACCTATCCCATAATTGGGCAGGATCCCAGTGTCACGCTTACCGTCGAAGGACTAAAGGCTTTTCCAGCATAGCCTTGGAGATTGATGCCATGGTACGGCGTTTGCTCTGCATTCATAGCGCAAATCTGCGAATTTGTCGGTGGCCAAGTCTGGCTGACACTTGATGTGGCAACTCATTTAATATCCGAAAAATGGAAAACAGAAAAGGGGTGGCTATGAAGAAGATTGGCTTGACAGTTCTCGTTTTGCAGCTCGCGCTGATGGCGCCGGCCGCATTTGGGCAACGTATCCCAGACCTCGCCACTCCTGATCACTATCAGTTGACGATCCTGCCGACCATTATGGTGAACGGGCAGTTCACCCGACTGTGGGACGCGGGCTACCAGAAATTCTTGCTGACGGATGATGG
>Ga0209380_10001194_pt1 | contig 17813 bp, 11 predicted proteins | sample HubBroMetageWFT6_FD_188347 | JGI IMG/M metagenome (GOLD analysis project Ga0209380, IMG submission 188347) | Warmed and freeze-thawed soil microbial communities from the Hubbard Brook experimental Forest, New Hampshire - Hubbard Brook CCASE Soil... | ecosystem: Environmental > Terrestrial >...
TGAAGCGTATCTTCGTTCGTTTTCTTGGTGCAAAGAGGTGTCAGGTTCGTTTTTCGGCGGCGGAGTAGGCGGAATAATCGCGGTATTCTTGTTCAACATCCGCCCTGCCCGACCCGCCGTGGGTTCGTGGATTTGGATAATCGTTGGTGACATACCCTCAGCCCATCTCCCTCTCGAAGACGCCGCGTCACCAGCAGAAGTCTTCAAGACATACCTCGGGGGAATGAGCAAATGGGTTGCACTGGCTCGCGAAGGACGAAGCGGGACTGCCGACCATGGCATTCCGCCAGTTAATGTTAATGTTCCCGCCACTCCCGAATGGGCCGAGAAACCGGAACAGAGGCTTCATTCGTTACCCCTGATCGTCCAGCCCTTTTTTGACGACGCGGGGGAATCGAACCAAGTCAACTGATGGTTGTTGCAAAATCCCCGTTGCGCTCAAAATCCCGGACGCAAGGTCAAAACGTGTTATTGATTTCGTCAATAATCCCGTTCAAGGCTTGATTTCAATCGGAGTACCGACGCGAACAAGTTTCCAAATCTCGTCTATCTCCTCGTTCGAGACCGCGATGCATCCGTCAGTCCAGTCATGCAGAGTGTGTGCCTTTCCCACGAAAGCGTACTCCTTCGGGAGGCCATGCAACATGATGTCACCTCCGGGGCTGATGCCTGATTTCTTCGCTGCCGCTATGTCTTTGGAGTTTGGATACGAAATGTGAAGCGCTTTATAAAAATGGCTGTTGGCGTTTCGTGAATCGAGTACATACGAACCCTCGGGAGTGCGATGGTCTCCCTGCCTCGTCTTCCGCCCATTGGGTTCGCCACCGAGAGCAATCCGGTACGACTTCAATTCTTTTCCCTGTGACAGGAGCACCAGCCTCCGTTCATGTTTGTAGACAATGACGTGATCTACAGCAATACCGGGCTTCTCTCCGATGGCGAGGAGCAAGGAAGCGAGCATGAAGATTGCAGTTACAGGAGCTCGCATCGGAATGGAATTCTGTCCCCTGTCACCATTGTTGTAACTCTCTTTAACTCTCTATAGCTCTTACTGAGCCCGCCGTAGGGTTTCTTGGGCGCATTCACAGTACGTACATCCGAAGCATCCACCAGACAAGGAATATCGCGACGATGGCTCCCGCGATGTGAACGATCCAGTCGCCCGCTGTTTTCGGTTTCCCAAAATTGAACATGCGGCAATGGTAGCAGGTCCCGCGCAGGTGCCCGCGCACGGCGCAGTTGTCTGCGTCTAATGGCGAAATACTCCGAACGACACGGAGGGCAGCTTAGAGTTGGCCCAGGAAGGCACACCGTTCGCACACGAGCCTATTGGAAACACATGGAAACGGGTTCGCGAGCACGCTGTTCGACTCTTGGAATGCCAGTCGGAATCGCTTCCCATAAGCGGACTTGTGGCCAGCACCGCTGAACCTCCGAGCCGGGTCCAATTTCTGCTACCGCTTGCGCACCTCCAACTGCACTGGCCGCGCCACTGAAGCTATTTCGGGATCGTAGTATTCGTAAACCTGCGACTTGAAGGTTCGAGCTCGAATGGGATACTTGGCCCGCAAGCGATACTTCAACGTGACCACCTCTCCCGGAGCAAACGAATCGAAGTAGAGAAGCGCTTGCGTCGCCGTAAGGCTGAACTTCGATAGATGACCACTTTTGTAGCGAGCGCTCTTCTCCTGGTAATCCTGCAGATCCTCGCTGAGCAGGTCAAAACCGGGAGGAATGCCGAGATCGATCATCACCATGTTGGCCGCTTTCGGCAAGTTGTTCCTGACGGTGGCGCTCGCCGTGGCAATGTCGTCCGGCGCGAGGCGCGTGCGGTCATAGGCAACGTCGATCGAAAGTGGCTCTCCCGCCGCTTTTTCATCCCAAGGCAGGTAATAGCTTCCCACGATCTGATAGGCAAGACCGCCCTTCCCCTCGAATTGGAGACCAACCGTCGAGACGCCGTCTGTATTGACATTCTTGAACACGAATTGATGCAGTAGATCATTGTTCTCTGGTGTCAGTTCAATCTTTTCTGCGGGCTTACCGTTCAGCAGCACCACCACCGTGCCGCGTACGTCGGCCGCACCTTTTTCCGTGGCCGTCAGCAACGCGCGCAGCGCCATGATCGTCGCCTGTGTGGTTCCCCAGGTTCCGTAAGCATCTTTTTTCGACGCAATGTAAGCCAGAGCCTTGCGCGCGGTTCCCGATGCCTCGCCCGCCTGAAGCAGAGCCTGCACAGCGAGGCCAGTCGTCTCCACGGCGGCGCTCGGCCCAGTGGCGTAGACGCTTGTCTCTTCAGCACTCCACCAGACCTGCTCGTCTTTCTCGGTGCGCGCATCGAGCAGCATCTGAATTGCCTGCCGCGTAAATTCGCGATCTTCTTTGTAGTCGGCGGCAAAGTTGGCGACGACGGCCAGCGTGTAGGTATCCACCTTGGCGGTCATGTGTTTTTCGACAAACTGTTTCGCCTTTTCGACCGCCGGCCCTTGGTAGCCGGTGCCTTTGAGCGCCCAGGCCAGGTAAGCAGTAATCCGCAGTACGTCGGAGTTGTAGCGATTGGTTGCGCCTTCATTGATGAATTGCGTGTCCGGCTTCCAACTCCCGTCTTCCAGTTGCTGGCTCGCCAGCCACTGCTGGGTTCGCGAGATGAGCTTCGGGTCCACGTCGTGGACTCTCGACATGTCGTAGAACTCCATCAGGCCGTAGGCAGTAAGAATCTTGTTAGCCGGCGCATTTCCAAACCACGAGAAGCCGCCCCCTGGAACTTCGAAGGTGAGCAGACGCTGATAACCATTTGCAATAAATCCTTCGGCCTTCGCATGCACCTCCGGCGTCAGCTTTTTGCTGCGTTTCATGTAATCAAGCGCCAGCACATTTGGATAAGTGCTCGACGAGGTTTGCTCGAAACAGCCATTCGGCATGCGCAGAATGGCATCCATCCCTTCCACAACCTGGCTCATGGGACCGGGATAAAGCCTCACAAAAATCTTGCTGGCCTCAGGAATGGAATTCGCCGGAAACGCAAGTTCGTGTTGCGCCGCAGTCTCCAGGCGGCCGTTAAATACCAAGCTTTGCTCACGCCCATTGGGAATAACTTCGATTTCCCGGACCACGATGTCTGCGCGATTGCTGTCGGCACGATCAGTTCCGCCTTGCATGCGCGCAGCGAGCGTGAGTTTGAACTTTCCGATGCGCCGCGCTTCGAGCGTGAACTGCGAACTGCCGACCCGGGCGGAATCTACGGTGACGGATTTGTCGCCAGTGTCCTCAACCAGCGAGAACCAGTCGTCGGATTGAAGCTTCAAGTTCACATCGCCGCGAGAATCCGAATAGTTGTAGATAGCCACCGGAATCGAAACGCGGTCGCCCTGCGTGAGCGTGACAGGCAGATCGAGATCGACGAAGAAATCCTGAAAGACTTTCAGACTCGAGGTTGACGTTCCGAGCGCTCCCTGTTGCGTGGAGGCAATCATCGCCATGCGCCACGTCGTAATGGAGTCGGCCATCGGAATCACAATGCTGGCCCGTCCGTCCTTGTCGGTGATGATCTCGGGGTTGATGTAAAGCGCCTCGGGAAAATAAGAACGCACATGCGCGGCGGGCGGTCCTGTGCCCTCCTTGGCGAGAACGGCGCTGTTAGAGTCTTTTTTCAAAGCGGCAAAATTTTCAAGCCGATCAAAGGCGCGCCCATTGAGTGGAAGGTCTGCAACCTGCTGCGCCGCAATCAAACCGCCAATCACGCCTCCAGCTGCGCCGGCGGGCACACCCGCAACCGCCGCATTCATAGTTTGAACCTGCACCGCCCCCGTACTAACCTCAACCGCTTCATTGACTGAACCGACCGACAACACTGCGGAGAGCAGGGCCCGGTCGCGCACCGCAAGCGTGAGTGCCTGAGCAGCCGTCTTGAACCCCATTTGCTTTACCTGAATTACATAATCACCCTTAGGCAGTCCGGAAAAAGTAAATCGGCCCGATGCATCGGTCGTCGCGGAACGAATTTTTCCGCTGGCACCGCTGCGCAGCTCGACATCGGCGCCAGGCACCACGGCACCACTCGGGTCGGTCACCGTTCCGACGATTTCCGCCCGGCCGTTTATCGGGCCTCGGTCATGTTCAATGTTGACGTTAATTCTGGTTGACTCCGGACCGGGCGGGCCTGCAATCCATTTGTGCTGAAACAGCAGCACAGCTTGCAGATCATCCGTCGTGTTCAGTTGACCGTCTGCACCCGCGCTTCGCATCAGGTAATACTTCTTCGACGCATCCCAGCGCGCCGGTTCAAAAGTAAGACCGTTGCCCCACGGATCACGAAACTCTGCATTGCCCGATTCTGCCAGCTTCGCGTAAACCACCGTCGGATCGCCCGCCTTTGGATTCTTCGCATAAGCCGCGCTCAGCTCCTTCGCCAACCGGTTTGCCTGCTTCTGAAATTGTTGCTGGTAGCGTTGCCAATAATCGGCGTACTTCGTCATCGGCACATCCTTGCCGAATTTCGTCTCAAACTTATTTGGAGTTACGATCTCGGTCGCCGAAAACAGCGCCCGTGCCGCCCGGTCTCGCTGTTCGGCCTGCGACTTCTCAGCCGGTTCGACAACCTCCGGCATACCGATCGAGTGGATCTCATACCGAGGCTTCATTACCTCCTGCTCCAGATAAAAGAAGACCTTCGCAAAACCCGGCTGCTTTTCCGCCAGAGCAAACACGGCCTCATCCACCACCTGCAATCCGAGCGCAGCGTGGACGCCCTCGCCCTGCGAGTTGGTCACTCGAAACCTGATGCGCGCATCGCCGCCGGGTTTGTAGACGGTTGCATCCGCCGCGGTCTCAATTTTCAGTTCCTTGGCAGGCTGCACAAAGAGCAATCGGTGATCGCCGACCGGACGCGCGTCTCGCCCGAAAAGATACGCGCTGATGTCAACCGTCCCCGCCATTTCAGGCGTGGCCGTAAGCGTAAGATCCGCCTGGCCATTTTCAAGATCGAGGTCGCGCGTGAGTACTGTCTGGCCTTCTTTCACTATGTCGATGTATGCAGGCCCATGCGCTTTCGTGGAAAACACTTTCAGTTGAATATGTTCGCCGGCTCGATAAGCGGCTCGTTCCGCCCGGAGCAGAATCTGGTCTTCGCCGTCGCGAGCCTGCAACTCGACTTTACTTGAGGCATGATTTCCCTCCTGATCCGTGGCGTCAATCTCCAGAGTGTCGCAACAAGTTACCGGCATCACGCGATTAATCTTGAGACGAGCAATACCGACTCCTCCTTCATCGGTGGTCAAGCGTTGTTCGGCATATCCAACCGGGTGGACTATTACATCAGCCTTCGCCGGAGTTCCGTTTGGATACGAAGTCAGAATGAAAACTTCGTTCTCTAAATTAGGTACTAGTGTGCCGCCCTCCGGAATTACAGTGATCAGCAGGGGCGAGTCACTCACCGTGATCGGCTGGCCCCGAGTCTCGGAATGACCCGCAGAGTCTTTCACCGTCGCCTCAATCAACACCCGAGCCGCGCCGTGGTTAAGTGGCCGTCCGGCAAAATATTTCGGCAATCTAACGTCAAAATGATACGAGCCCTCGGAGTCCGTCTTCCCGTGGGCCGACGCGACCTCAAACATCGAAACATCCATCGCCGAAGCCTTTATGCTAAGTTCGGCGTTGTCCACTGGCTTTCCGAAAAAGTAGGTGGCGCGCACCGTACCCGTAACATGATCGCCCGGTTGATAGCCGCGTTTCTGCCTCTTACCATTCTCTGGATCTGCAAGTTCAACGGCTACCTTGAATTTCGGAAGAACGTAGCGTTCCACCGTGAGAGCGATTTCAGCCGTATTGCTGGGCGCATCGGCATCCCCCATTAGTGCGCGCAGATGATACGTTCCCAGGTTGACCTCGTCGGCGAGGCCAAATTCAGCCGATGCCACTCCGAATTGGTCGGTCGCAGTCGCTTTCTTGAAGACTTTGTTACCACGAGAATCTTCGACTTCAAACGTGAGGGTACGCTTCGCCGCCGCCTGATGATCCGAGCGGTCGAGCGCGAGCGCACGCACATGGATCGTCTGCCCCGGCTGGTAGAGCGGCTTCTCCGAAGTAAGAAGAATGGAAACTTTGTCCTCCAAGCGCACATCCTGCGTAAATTCGGTCGAGCCGATCGGCGTATCGGCAACAAAGCGCAGCCGGTAACTCCCAATCACACCGGCTGGAAAGCGAAATTGCGCCTCCGTAGTTCCGCGGCGATTCAAATGACCCGAGAAAAGAACGCGCGCTTTGCCATCCGCGGGTTTGTCGTCCGCGTCCAGCAATTCGATCTGAACCGAACCGCGACCGGATATCGCCTCATCCTTGCTATCCGTAACAATCACGCGCACCGCTGCCTGACCGCCCGTGATATAAGACTGCTGCCCCAAAATATGAATTACCGGCCGACTCAGGATCTGGGAGATAGATTCCGTTCCTTCTAGATCGGGCTTGTTCGCGTCGTCGTATTCGAAACGATACCGAACCCGATGCCACACTAGATCGTCAATGCCCAGAGGCTTCTCCAGTCTTACCTCACTCTGCAACTGGCCATGTAGTGCCGTGATTTTCACTTGCTGCTCTGTGTGCCCGATGGCCTGATCTTCCGGATTCAGGACCTCCGCGGTGAATCGTCCTGCTCCTGGATGCAGGGCTTGGTAAGGAATGGTCAGCCGCAAAATGGCTCGCGAATAAGTTGCAACCGGGGATGACACAGGAGGCGCTGCCTGAAACGGCTTCTGGAAAACGAATCCGAACATTGTAAGAAGTGCAGCGACAAGCAGGAGCGTGAATCTGATCGGCGTCTGGTGACTTTTGCCATAAACCATGGAGTCCTCCGGGACACTTCTGTCGTGTCAGGACTGCGTGAGCCCGAAACAGACGGGGCAGACGCCTCCCCCCTCGCGGCAAGGAGCGGACGGCGCGCCGCGATTGGTTCGTTCAATCGGAGTTCGCTCCTGATTGGGAGTTTTGCAGAATATTTTTTGAGGAGTGTTTAAAAGTTACTGCTGACGCCAGTGCGCCCCGTCTTTGCTGGTCCAAACAGTGCCGGACTCCGTGGTTAGCAGGAATACTGCGACCTCGCTCGCGTTCCCCAAGGTCTCGTTCTTAGGCTTCGGTGGAGCTTCACTCGAGTATGCTGGCGTCAACTCGATGCGGACTGGCTTGCCCGTCCATTGCGGATTGATCTTTTTCCACTTCTTGCCCCCATTGCGGCTCAGGAAAAGATTGCCCGTGCTATCTAGAGAAAGAAACCGCTTGCCGTGCGATACAGTCGCCGTAACCGGCAGGCCGGACGGTACCGCAACGGCCCGGCCCACGCTGGGAATTTCTGCAACGACCTGGCCCCCAACGACCTGGCCCACGTTGGCCGATTCAGTTTGGACCGGCGCTGCGGCGCTCGCTGCCTCCACCGTCACCTGTTCTGACGCCGTCCCTATGTCAAGCACCGGCTGCAGCATGGCAAGTTGGCTCGGATTCAACTGGATCGATTGTTCGCTCGTCTTGAAGCCGCTTGCCGTCGCTATTAACTCGTACCGTCCAGCCGGTAGTTCCGTCAGATGGAAGCTGCCGTCTGCACTGGTTGTTGTCTGTCGCGTCTTGCCTGCCGCATCGCGCAGAGATATTCTTGCCCCCGAGATGGTTGCGCCGCTTCGGTCCGTGATTCGTCCGGAAACTCCGGCGAGCGCCTCGGCTTGCCCGCTCTCCTGCGCAATCTCCAATCGAGGCAGGGTCTTTTCCTTGGCTGGGTCATTTTGTGCGGCCGCGCCCTGGGTGTGTGAGGGCGTCTGGAGTTGCCCGGGATTCGTGAAATTCCGGCCATTCAATGGCATTTCGGACCGGGTCGCGTCACTGATACCGCCTTTCACCCTCGCCGCTTTGGCAACCTGAGCGTTGGCGGACAGTCTGGCGTCAGTTGTCTCGGGAGCAGCCATGTTTGTGGGCGCTTGGCCGCTTTTTGATTTGGGAAAATTCAAGTCACTTGCGACGGGGTTTTCTTGCCGGGAGAGGCCGGTCGCCGCGGCGTTCGGCGCAAAGCTGTTCTTTGGTCTTAGGGATCGCTGATCCTTCTCTGAGTCGGTAGTTGGCGCAACCGTCGTTTGCGGGAGATGGACCTCGGGTTCTCTTAAACTTGCATTCTGATGCCGGTTCCGAAGAGCGCCGTCACGTGGCCAAATATGGACCAGGACCGCGACCAGTCCGCACGCAAGCGCCGCCACGGGCAGCCCGACCGGCAAGAGCCGCCCCCAGATCCATCCGTTCACCGGCCTTCGCGTAGCTGGTTGTGTCTCCTCATTCGGTTGCATGAGAAACACAGCCTTCCGGCACTCGGCGCATTCGGCCAGGTGCGCCAGCATCTGCTCGTGTTCCCGCGAGGTAGTTGCGCCCTCGACGAACACACTGAGCTGGTCAGCGTCGGGATGTATCGCGAGTTGGAAATTCCAGTTCACCCTTGTTGTTCCTTACTAGAGTTCGGGTCGCCCTCCGATTTTTGCAGCAACTTACGCAGGTTGATATCCACATCCCTGGGATCGGTCCCGAGCGCCTCCTCTGCGGCTCGCCGGCTCAGACCCCGTGCTTTAAGAGTCCGCAGCAGCTGTTTTCGCAGACGATCGGTTGCACGCTTCAGTTTGCGGCTAACCGTCGCTTCATGAATTCGGAGAACGCGGCTCATCTCATGCAGGGTATGCTGGTCCAGGTAGTAGGCCGAGAGCAGGAAGCGTTCTTCCGCGGGAGCTGCGTTCAGGGTTATCTTGATCGCTTCCCGCAAATCCTCTAATTGTTTGAGCTCAAGCTGCTCGGAAACTCGCGCCGCTGGTTCGATCTCACCTAGCGCAGTTTCCCGACCGATCTTCCTGTAGTGGTCCACGCGGCGTTGCGCCAGGATCGCACGCAGCCATCCCATCAACGATCCTCGCCCCGAGTATCGAAGTAGCGGAGACCAGCGCTCGCCCTCGCGTTCCGTCAACCCAAACAGCTCAGAGTAAAGCGCGCCGGCCAATTCTTCGCCCAACGCCGCCGATCCTGTCATCTCCATCGCGGCTCTGGTCAGCTGTTCCCGATATTGCTCAAGAAAGCGCCGCCATGCGGGCTCGCGCCCCAGTGCGCATCCGCGCGCGAGGGCAAGCTCCTCCAGGTGCAGCGCACGCCAGAACATTTCTCGCTGCCGCTCATTGGCCTGCTTCCCTGGGTCGAGGCCGAAATTGTCCCTAACTCCTATCGCTTCGAGTGCGCCGGCAAACTCCGCCTGGCTTAACTCCACCAGCTCTGCACCAGCCGCCCGCCAAAGCTCTTCGCCGAGCATTTCGGCCAAAAGTCGGCTCTCCGGCCCCAGTTCGGTTTCGACCGCGATCCCCTTTGCCACCGGTGCGGTGCAGTCTTCCGCCCTCGAAGGTTCTTTTGGAATAATGTTGGCAGACGGAGTATCCACGCCCGCCCATTAAATCATATCGTCCCGTCTTAGTCCGTTCCTTGCCCCCTTTCAAGACTGATGCTGGTCAGAAACGGGCTGTCCGTGCCGGGAAAGTATCAGACGGCCAAACGCTGTCTTTGTGACGCGGAGCACGAACAGCGTTTTGAGGCCGTGCGCCGCAGTGAAATTCATCGCGTGCGCGGGCGCCTGGGCAATCTGAGCTCTGACCAAGAGGATGTTGTGGAATCGCTTAGTCGTGGCATCGTAGAAAAGGTGCTCCAGTCGGCGGTGGCAATGTTGTTGAACGCTGCGGCAACCAATCAGTCTGCCTTTGTCGTCGAGACGGTGCGCAGGATTTTCAATCTGCGAATGTAAGATTGTTGTTTCGAGCAAGCCCATCGACCTGCTGGCTGTCGGGGATCCGCTGTGGTGTAGCTAAGCCGCCGGCGAAGACTGGAAAGATACCTCTCAGCGCCAAGAAAAGGTGGGCGATCAATATCCGCGCTCGCTCATGAACTGCCCCGCCTATTCCCCCACACGTTTACCGGTTTGGCTTCCTGAGAGAAGATTCAAGAACTGGGCAGGACCGCGAGAGAGCAGATCGCAGGTACGGAGCAGATCCAGCAATGCCGCTTCCTCCGGGGGAGTGGGGAACCCGCACGGGGTGCTCTAAGCGGGATCGGACATGTTTTTTCAGAAAAATTATCCCTGAATGATAGTTCTGGGCCACCATCCGCGCCTATTTAGTCAAGAGCGGAGAAAGTCACGCGGCGAGACACTCTGCGGGCAAAACGAGTCCTTAAAATTTCAAGAATTAGGTTGAGCGAGGAAGCCATGAAGAAAATCACGATGATGCCGATACTGGATGCCAATGCGACTACCCAACCAATAACAATGACCGGTGCGCAGCGTGCCGGGATTATCCTGGCATTTGCATGCTTTCTGATGCTAGTTTCGAGCGCTGACGCACAACTCACGCTCTTATACAACTTCGGAACCCATGCTGGCGACCCGGCGCACCCCAATTATCCCGGATTTGTTGTTCAGGGTCGTGATGGAAATCTCTACAGCACCTCCCATGACGGTGGAACCGACAATGCAGGTACAGTTTTTAAGATCACTCCTGCGGGACAAGTCAGCGTCCTTTACAGTTTTGATGGTATAACAGGCGCATTTCCTTCCAGCGGACTCACGCTCGGCACTGACGGAAACTTCTATGGCACTACGTTTGAAAACGGCCCCGCGAACTACGGGACTGTCTTCAAAATCACACCCCAAGGGAAACTCACAGTCCTGCACGCGTTCGACGGCAGCGACGGCGCGGCCCCATGGGGAGCTCCGGTCGAAGGCACGGATGGTGATTACTACGGAACTACCGAAGACGGGGGATCGGCGGACTGCGGCACTGTCTACCGCGTCACTGCTGGTGGAACGTTCAAGACTGTTTATAACTTCGAGGGAACCTACGGCTGCCAGCCTCTCGCGCCACTAGTCCTGGGAAAGGATGGGAACTTCTATGGCACAGCCCTGCAGGGGGGAAACAACCCTGCTTTGGGCACAATCTTCAAGATCACGCCTGCTGGCGCGATAACTCTGCTGCATAGCTTCGACGGAACCCACGGCTTTGGACCGAATGCCCCGTTGATGCAGGCCAGCAACGGCAATTTCTATGGCACCACCGTCAACGGTGGCAATAACGAGGGCGTGGTATTTGAGATCAGCCCGGCTGGAGTTTTCACTGATCTGCACGACTTCGACCTATCGCAAGACGGAGGAGAACCGTTCTCTGCTTTGATTGAGGGCACGAACGGAGTCCTGTACGGCACCACGGTCTATGGGGGAACCTTCAACGTCGGCACGATTTACCGCATCACTTTAGGCGGTGGCTTTAAAGCCTTGTACAGCTTCGATGGTACGTCGGGTACATCCCCGGGGACGCCGCTGACGCAGCTTACGAACGGAATTTTCTATGGCGACTCCGCATGGGGCGGCAGCGATAATCTCGGGACCTTCTACTCATTCAGGGTCGGCCTCTCGCCGTTTGTCCGGCTTGTTGCCACCTCCGCAAAAGTTGGAAAGACCGTTGAAATCCTGGGCCAGGGATTCACTGGCACCACTGCCGTTTCTTTCAACGGAAAGGCAGCGACTTTCCACGTTGTCTCGAAGACGTATCTCACAGCGTTGGTACCGAGCGGAGCGACCAGTGGACTCATAACGGTGGCGACACCGGGCGGAACTCTCAAGAGTAATCAGGTGTTCCGAGTGATCCCGTAGCGCACGTTTCGGCGGTGCGGGTAGGGCATCGAGCTTTCAGCTTTGGTCGCCCGCAACTTTTTCCGCTTCGCGAGAAGCCACAAATCTGGCTCGGTTGTTCAGCAACAACTTCCGGCACGTGAATCTCGACATCAACCGTGCCTATGCGACGGAATCGTGATGGTTCCTACCCTCTTTCGCCGGAGTTGAACTTGGACGCAGTAGATCACCGAGACCCATGTTGCGAAGAAGTTCCGCCCGGACTCGGTCGGCGACGCCGTTGACCAGCTCTGCTCCGTCATTTGCTGGATCGACGTGGACGCGGAAGGGACGCTTTCCAAAAGGCATGTCCACGACCTTTACGATCGCATTCGCCACTTCAGCAACGTCTGCGTCGGGAACCGCTGTGCGTGCGAACCCCTGCATAATTTCCTCGCCGAGCTTAGCAGTCGGGCCGGATGAATACTCGTTAAGGCGACTGGCGTCGCTGGGCTTCCCAGCGTTCGCGAAGTGATTGGTGCCAGACGTGAATGCTCCGGGTACGACGATTGTGCTTTCGATTTTCCACCGAGCCAATTCGCCCGCATAACTCACTGCCATAGCGTCCATGCCAGCTTTTGCCGCGAAGTACGGTGCGAGGTAGGGAGGTGTGCCACCACGTGTGCTGCTACTCCCGACCCAGATGACTAGACCGCCTCCTTGCTTGCGAAGGATCGGGAGCGCTGCGCGGTTTACCCGCTGGGTGCTGAGGACGTTTGCGTCGTAAATCTCAGCAAGCTGTTCCGGGGTGAACGCTTCCGCTGGGCCGAAAACCATGTGACCTGCATTGTGGATGATTATGTCGAGGCGTCCCGCTGCGGCCAGAACTTGTTGTACTGCGCGATCAGCAGACTCTTGAGAACTGACGTCCAGTTCTGCTGTCCGAAGATCAACACTTTTCTCGGCGGCAAACTTCCGGGCGGATTCGACTTGTTCCGCATTCCGCCCGCCAGTCTCACGCATCGTCGCATAAACGGTGTGTCCCGCCTCAGCTAAACGACGGGCCGTCACCGCACCGAATCCGCTAGAAGCTCCCGTGATAACGATTACGTATTTCACCGCTGCTTCTCCCTTCTGTCTCTTCAGTGAGGTCGCTATCAATACGCAAAACCGCCGTTGGCACGCAACACCTGGCTGTTGATCCATCCGCCCTCAGGACCGGCAAGGAATGACACTAGGTTTGCCATGTCTTCTGGCAGGCCGAGCCGTTCGAGCGGATTCATCTTCTTTAATTCTTCGATTAGTGCATCGCTTTTGCCCTTCAAGAACAGGTTGGTTCGCACCTGGCCCGGCGCCACCGCATTGACCGTGATGTTTCTGCCACGCAGTTCGTTGGCAAGCACATGGACCATGCCCTCGACTCCCGCCTTGGAAGCGATGTAGGCACCGTAAGTCGGGAAGGACTTGGCGAGAACGCTGCTGGAGAAAGCCATGATGCGACCGCCATCCGGAACATGTTGCGCCGCCTGAGCTAATACCAGGAACGCTCCGCGCAAGTTCGTCGCGATCACCTTGTCGAAGGTAGCCACGTCTCCGCTGGCAATCGGAAACAGCGGCATGATGCCCGCACAATGAACCACCACATCAGGCCTGCCGAAGGCTTCCATCGACTCTTTGAAGAGCCGCTCCACGTCTGCGGCAATCGCCACATCTGCTTGCACAGCGATGCCCTGTCCCCCCGCAGCCTTGATATCCGCCACTAAAGACTGCGCCGGAGCTGCTTTTCCGGCGTAGTTCACCACCACCGCAAACCCGTCTTTTGCCAGACGTTTTGCGATCGAGCCTCCGATTCCACCAGAGGCACCAGTAATGATCGCACTCCTCGTTGTTGAATTTGTCACAGGGAATTCTCCTTGTAGTTCTCTCGGCTCCGCCACGGGCACATGATCTGTCCGCTCTGTACATTCGATGATCCCTGGCACTAGTTGTTTCATGCATTGTTCGAATGACAGTCATGCGCTACACACATTTACGGAATGTCGACCTGAATTTGCTACTCGCTTTACATGCGCTTTTGGAGGAGCGGCACGTCACTCGCGCGGCGAAGCGTTGTGTCTTGAGCCAACCTGCCATGAGCCGAGCGCTCGAAAGATTTCGGGAAACGTTCGGCGACCGGCTTTTGATCCGTAGCGGTCACGCCTACGAACGCACGGTTAGAGGAGACAGTCTGCTGAGAGAGTTGCAGTCACTTCTGCCTCGGCTCGAGTCGATGGCGCGGACAGGATTTCGATCCGCAGAGAAGCCAGGAACGATTTCGAATTAGCGGTAATGGACCATGCATCGGTAACGCTGATACCGCCCCTCATCCGGAGAATACGGAGCGCTGCGCCCGACATAAGATTGGAAGTGTCCCAGTGGCAGGATCGAGCCGACGAAGCTGTGATCGAGGGGAAGTTGGACGCAGCCTTCAGCGCGGAGCATCCGCCCTCCGCCCCGCAGAGTGAGGTTCTTTTCGAAGTTGATTTTGTCCGCGTGGTGGGGACCGCTCAAAGAGTTCGATCCCCTCGTCCTACGCTGGCCCAGTATTTACAGCTTCCCCATGTGGTGGTCGAGACCTGGGCGGGCGAACAAACTCCCGTGGACCGTCCGCTGGCTCAGTTTGGCGCGAAGCGGCGTGTTGTCCTCAGCGTTCCATTCTTTGCGGCAGCAATGTTCGCAGTTGCGAAACTTTTGGGTGGCGTCGCCGTCGACCAGTACTGCTCCGCAGTTCTTATCTACCTCTGGAAATTTCTGCGGACTCGGGGTACAGTATGTGCGGCCACTCCCCAGCGTCAGGATGGATTGTCCCCGCAGTTCTATCTTTTCCCCTCATATCGGAGTGGTATGCTTAGCGCGAAAACCGTAAACCAGGCTGGGCCTCTTGTCTTCTCATTCAAGGAGGAAATCGTCTCATGGGCGATCTAATGTTGATGCGTCAGACTCCAGTCTCTCTACTCCGCGACTGGCTCGCCAAGAATACCGAGAGCCTGCGCATGATTCCCGAGCGCGACATGATTCTGCAGGCGCGCTTGGCCGTCCCCGAGATCTCGCAGATGGATAACGGGGACATTGCGTGGGAAATCCACCAATGGGCGAAGACTCACAGCTTCTTGCCAGTGGACTTACCCGGCGTTCCCATTCCCGGCAGCTCCGGAGCCACTCCAGTACGCGCCGGCGATCCGGAAATTATCGACCGCTTGAAGTCTCTCCTCAAAACCCTTCAGTCGATGCCCACCGACATCAAGTGGACCGGGAATGATGCCAGCGCCGCTATCTCAGTCTCGGGATTGACGGCCACCTTGGGCCCCGTGGAGGCGACAGCCGGGTGGGACCGAACGCTGGAATTGAAGACCAGCGTTTCGGGCATGGAATTCTCGGGTAAGATTGATCCGTCCAATAAGAACTGGGAGATGACATTCACCATCGGCAATGACGTGCCCAATCTGGCGGACGTTGCCACTGTCTTCCAGAAAGGCGAGAGCGCGCTGCGTGGCGTCGTGATGAATGCCGACAAAGTCGACCTCAAGAATCCGTCGAAAACGGTGGCGCTATTCAAGCCATACGTGGACCCGATTAAAGGTGCGGTCGACGCGGCCAGCAAGATAGCCAAGCAGCGCCCCGGCGACATCAGCTTCGGAGTCTCGCTCAAAGGTCCTTTGCCGAATTCCCCTGGTCCGGGCGGTGTCACCGTAACCGCTGGGATTACGATCGTCTTCTGAAGGCTGCCTGTACCTCTCAAAGTCGAGTGCCCGACTTCTGCTACGGAACTTTCGCAGCGAGACTCTGGCCCTGGCGGAAGAGGCGTTCAGCCGCTCGATTGCAGAGTGATGGAGGGCGGAGCAAGAAGCTCCAATATACAACCATTCGCAAACACGTGAACAACCTCTGGCTTCTGTGGCGGCGAAATGATCCGCGATCTCCATGAAACTCCCGCTTTGAGAAAGGTGCCAGTGAAAACTCTGGTCTTTAACATGATCCAGGATGGTGGTCCCATTCTCGACCACGACGACTCTGAGGAGCAGCAGCGGTCGTTGGAATCCACCTGCCGGAAGTTCTGCAGATTCCTGAAAGAGGGGCAAAGCTCCGCAGTAACCAAGAAGCGGTGGAAATGACGTATGAGGAAAATCCCCAAACCCCCCAGAACGGGATTTCCCTCATACTTGGAAAGCGACATTCCCAGCGCACGGCTACTACTGTTGTCCCCGATCAGAAACAATCAAAGCGAGCAGTCGAGCTACACACTACATCCTTGACCTACCTACAAATTCTTCATACGAGGCCTTTTGTTCTTCACCATAGGCCTTAAAGAGTATTCGCGTTCGCCGATCGATCTCGATCAGCTTCTTCTTACTGCTCCCGAAGTGTGCGCATCGGATCCACATTGGCAGCTCGTAGTGCAGGCGCAAGCGCCGCGATCACCGAAACCAAAACCAACACGAATGTGACCAGCAAGAAAACGGACCGGTCCAGGGGCTCAACTCTGAACAGGACATCGGTGACGAGCTTGGTGGCGAAGATCGATGCCAACGCTCCGAGCGTAATGCCGAGACATGCCAGTACCAGGGCGCGCCTTAGCACAAGCCGCAGCATATCGGAGCGCGAGGCACCCAGCGCCATTCTGAGACCAAGTTCACGCATTCGCTCCGAGACAATGTAAGAAAGAACGGAATAGAGACCGAGCGCGGATAGCAGAAGAGCAATCGCGGCGAAGCCGGAGACGAGGAACGCTTCGAAGCGTGGTTGTGCGGACTGCATGGCTATGTTGTCCGCGAACGTGTGGTAGCCGAACAGCGGAGCATCTTTATCGAAACGAGCAACGATCTTGCGAGCCGCGTTCTCGTAACTGTGAGGGTCGCCCGAGACCCTCATCACTACCACGGGGCGCTGGTGGGAGGGATCTTGCGCCCAGGGCAGGTAGAAGCGCGGCTGGAAAGTATCCCACAGGTCGTTGGCCCTGGTATCGCCGACCACTCCGATAATCTGACGCGCGATAACTGGCTCCGTGCCGTGTTCGAACGTGGGCGTGAAATAGCGTCCGATGGGATCTTCCACCGGAAAGTATTGGCGCGCGAAGGTCTGGCTGATGACTGCAACCAGAGCCGCCTTTGGATCGTTGTCGTGGGACGTGAACGTTCGTCCGCGAAGAAGTGGAATGGACAGGGTCTCGAAGTATCCCGGCATGTTTGCGGCTGCCACCGCGGCCGGAGGGTCGTGAGGAGATACCACGAAGCCGGGTATCGCGACGTTCGTCCACGTGGCCCATGCGGAGGCATCGGGGCGCGGTTGGCCGGCGGCGACTTGTTCGACGCCGGGCAGCGCGGCAAGCTCCGGAAGAAGCTTTTCGTAAAAGGCGACCTTGGTGGGAACGGGATAGCGTTTGTTGGTCAGGGCGACGTCAAAGAACAGGGTGTGCTTCGAGTCAAAGCCGGGATCAACGTGAAGAATGTGGAGCATGCTCTTGATGAGCAATCCGGAACCGATGAGCAAGGTGAATCCCAGTGCGGTTTGCGCCACGACGAGGCTGTGATGCAGGTGGTTGCGGCGGCGGCCCGAGGTAGTGTTGGATGCGAGTTCTCGCAGGGCGCTGGCCGGGTCCGCGCGTGACATTCTCCACGCTGGAACAAGACCGAAGATGAGTGCGGTCGCTGCCGAGAGCGCCACTGCAAAAGCCAGGACGCGGGCATCGATGGAAATGTCGTATAGCCTGGGCAGATCCTCCGGAATAAAACCAAGTGCGACACGCAGTAGCGCGGCCGACAGCAGGATACCGGCAGCTCCGCCGCCCAGGGCGAGGAGCAACGCTTCGACCAAAAGTTGACGCACGACGCGAATGCGGCTGGCGCCTAAGGCTGTGCGCAGAGCAACTTCGGGGCGGCGTCCATTGGCGCGAGCGAGAAGGAGTCCAGCAACGTTGGCGCAGCCGATGAGCAGGACTGCTCCAACCGCGGCGCACAACAGCGCCAATACCGGCCGTACGCTGGAGACAGCCTGGTTTAGCAATGGGGTGACGGCAACACCAAGCTTGTAGAGATCTTCGGGATGACTCTGCGCCACGCCCCGTTGGATCGTGTTCATTTCGGCGAGGGCTTGCTGGAGGCTGACTCCAGGCTTGAGGCGACCC
>Ga0209380_10001197_pt1 | contig 17769 bp, 12 predicted proteins | sample HubBroMetageWFT6_FD_188347 | JGI IMG/M metagenome (GOLD analysis project Ga0209380, IMG submission 188347) | Warmed and freeze-thawed soil microbial communities from the Hubbard Brook experimental Forest, New Hampshire - Hubbard Brook CCASE Soil... | ecosystem: Environmental > Terrestrial >...
AACAGCCGAATGCTCTACCATTGAGCTACCGGGGAACCGCGCAACGCATTTATTTTCATTCTAATACAGAGTGCGAAATCAAGCTACTTCGAGTATGGGGTCCAACATGGGGCCAACATCGTGATTTTTTCGAATTGCTCGATGAAGTGCTCACGTGTGCTGACTGATTCTCAAAGACTTATTCTATGAGTTTCCAACGGATTCTAAAGAGCATTCGGCACCGCACCGAATGCTCTTTTTTCTATGAAAATGTGGAACTGCCGACCAACTGCATCTCAGACAGATGACGCGCATACCGTAGTAGTCGGAATCTCGGACAAACAGCTAACAGACCTCACGGTCCAGAAACGATGGGAGCACCAGCACCGTTCCGACAGGTCTGCTTCGGCCGCCTTCGTTAACGCCGAAAAGAAGAAGCTCGAATCCATACTGAGTCTGACGACTGCAAGTTGTTTCCGCCGACTCCTGCGCGTGGTGAAGGCAGGTCACCGGGGGGTGCCGAAGCGGGAGAGAGAGCCGTGCATCACGCAACCCAATCGCTTTCGTTCTAAAGGAAGAGTTTAAGTTGCTTGAAGTTCCTGGTCTTCCACTCGCTCAGGTCTGCTTCCATAATCACCTGAGCCGAAGAAAGTATCCAGCACGACTCGGTTTGAAGGCTAAGGACCCAGTGCTCTATAAACCGCCCCGAATGCCGCGGAGGACTCGTTGTGGAAAGTGTGGGATTCCAGGGTTCCGCACCGATAGATCGTCATTAACGCGCTTGTGTAGACCGATTCTTGTAAGTTGGCCCGGGTCCCATTCAAGCGCCGATCTCTCGCCACTACGCAACTTTTCGCGAGTAATTGCATTTGGCAGTTGCACGTGACTAGTAACTGGCCTACTTGAGCTCCCGCTCAAAGTGCTCTTCAATCATCGTGAAAAGGTGTGTACGCGCGTCTTTCCCCGCGATGCTATGCGTCTTGTTGGGATAGATCATGAGCCGGAACTGCTTGCCCGCCTTGATCAGCGCGTCAATCATCTGCGCGCTGTTCTGGAAATGAGAATTGTCGTCGCCGGTGCCGTGTACCAGCAGCAGCGCGCCGTGCAGCTTGTCGGCTGACTTGGTCAGGTCCGACTCGTCATATCCTTTCTGGTCGTCCTTGGGCAGCCCCATGTAGCGCTCGGTGTAAATCGTGTCGTAGTTGAGCCAGTTGGTCCCCGGAGCCACTGCTACGCCGGCCCGAAAGCGGTCCGAATGGGTCATTGCGTAGAGCGTCATCGAGCCGCCATACGACCATCCCCAGATCGCCACGCGGTCCTTATCGAACTGCGGGTATTGCGCCAGCAACTGGTCCAGCGCCGTAAGCTGGTCCTTCAATTCGATTGCGCCAAACTCGTGCCGGATCGCAGTCTGAAACTTGCGGTCGCGTCCGGGCGTGCCGCGATTGTCGACGGCAAAAATGGCAAAGCCTTTCCGCGCCAGGACCTGGTCAAACAATCCGAGCGAACTTCCCCACCCGTTCAGGACCACCTGCCCCACCGGTCCACCATAAATGTAGATGATCAGCGGAATCTTAGCGCCCACGGGCGCTTCCGGAGGAAGAAGCAGACGCCCATACAACGTCGTCCCGTCCTCTGCCTTGAATTCGAGAAACTTGGGTGGCCTAAGGCCGTACTCGGCAACGCTGCGCGACTCCCACACTGGAGTGCACGCGGCACCCACGGCACACAATGTCAGCCGCGGCGGCGTCTGCGTGCTGGAATAGTTCTCCAGATAGTGCTTCCCATCGTCGGCGAAATTTGCAACGTGCGTCCCCTCTTCATGACTCAGCGCCTGAAAGCCCGAACCATCCAGCTTCACGGAATAAATATGGTGTTGTCGCGGGTCATCTTTGTTGGCCGAGAAAAACACGACGCCGGACGCCTCATCCACTCCCTCGATTCCCAGCACCTCAAAGTCGCCCTGCGTCAGTTGCCGCTCCAGCTTTGCCTCCGTTCCCATCGGGTTCCGCTCATCGAAGCTGTAAAGATAGAGGTGCATCTTCCCGTCGCGCCAACTCGGCCACAGGAATCGGCCGCCGGATTTTAGGAAGCGAACCGCACCGTACCGAAAGTCGATCCAGGCCCCCGGCGTGGTTTCTTGCAACACAATCCGCGACTTGCCCGACTTCGGGTCCACGAAGTACAGGTCCATCCTGTCCTGAGTGCGATTCAGCACCTCGGCCCAGAGCACCCCGTCGCGCACCCAGCCAAACCGCGGAATGTATGTATCCTCGTCCTCGGTCACCTTGATCCAGCGGGTAATCCCTTTCTCCACATCCACCACACCCAGCTTCACCACGGGATTGGCGTCACCAACCTTGGGATACTTTTCGTTGTCGACCGTCGGATGCGTCGGCATCCAGTCCGTAATCGGATACGTCGGAACCTTGGACTCGTCCATGTGCAGGAAGACGATCTGCCTGCTGTCAGGCGACCAGAAATAGTTGCTGCGCACGTAGAGCTCTTCGGTATAGACCCAGTCGATGTCGCCGTTAAGGAGGTTGTCGCCGGTGTCCTTGGTGAGCTGTTTCTCGGCCTTGCCGCTTACCGGACGCACGTACAAATTGTGCTTGCGCGTGTAGGCAACGTGGTTGCCGTCAGGAGAAAACTTGGGATCGGCGCTGGAATCGCGTGCGGACGTAAACTGTACCGCCGTGTTGTTGCCCAGATCATAGAGCCAGAGCTGGCCCTGCGAATCGAAAATCAGGTGCTTCGAGTCCGGAGCCCACAAGTAAGCCGCTACGTGATAACGCGTCAGGCGTTCCTTCTCGCGCTCGTTCTTCACATTGTTGACATCCGGCGCCAGCGAGGCCAACTTCGCCGAGCTGACCAACACCTTCTTCTCGCCGGTGGCTGCATCCACATACCACAACTCGCCCTGCTCGCCCTTATCGTCGCGCTGCACGTAGGAGAGTTTCATTCCATCAGGGCTCCACTCCATGGTTTCGGGCTCGCGTCCCGTCACGGCGCCGGGAGTAAAGATCCGTTCAATGGTCAGCCATTCCACGGGAACCGATTGCGCTTCCGCCAGGCCAGGAACCAGCAGGGCACAGACGAAAATAAACATGGCAGCGCAGGCAGTAAGAGAAATTGTTCTTTTCATAAAGCGACCTCGCAGGGGAAGAAATGACCAGCAACGCGTGGGCTTGCGAAGCCGAAAGTGTACACCGGCCAGGTTCTGGCTTGCTTCGTAGTCAAATGAAGATCGTCGTAACGAACGAAAGTGGCAAGGATCCGCGCTTTCTTTCCATGACGTTGACTTCACGTTACCCTCGATAAACGCGCTGGCGTTGACCGAACTGATCAAATCCCGGATGGGGGCTTCGTTCAAACGGCGTTCTGGGAAGTTCGCAGCGAACTCTTCGGTTCTCGACTTTCTCAGGATGCCGGTAGTCGACCACTCTTCCGGAACCGTCGGATTGGCTGAGCCGGGACGGAGTTTGAGCCTTGGCCCTACTTCAAACTCGCGATTTGACTGGCGAGCTCAAATGACCTACGCTCGTTGAGCAGGCGAATCTTGCGTCCGGTTATCTCTTTTTCGTCTGAGCCGTCAACGATCAACTTCTTGAGCCGCACGGCGGTGAGCTGTGGATACTTGGCAAATAACTTCGCTGCCAGATTCGTAACCTGCGGAGCTGCCGCGCTGGTTCCACTCGCGCTGAGGTGATCACCGCCTGGCAACACGCTATCCACCTCGTATCCGTTTGCGTAAACATCGACCTTTCCGAAACTGGTGAATGCCGCTTCATCGCCTGCTTTGTCAACCGCTCCCGCGGTCATCGTGTTCGGCAGATCAATCGCAGACGGGATGAATTCGTCAAACCTGGGGTCATTGTTTGCGTTACCGGCTGCGGCTACGAACAGAATATTGGGAGCCTCTTGCATTGCTTTGACGAAGCTCTCTTTGAACATCTGGAAATATTTGGCCGCTGCCGCATGGCGCTGTTCCACGGTTCCTCCTGCGCCACTGGCCTGCATGTCGTCTTCGATTTCGTCCGGCGAGATTTTCCAGCTCATGTTCACGACGCGCACGCCATTGTCACGCATGTATCGAACAGAATCTCGGAGCATGCTAGCCTGGCCTTCCGCCCACTCCTGGTTCGGTGGCGGCGGAATCAATTCGTAGGGCCAATCGTTTCGGATCACTAAAATCCTGGCCGCAGGGTTACCAGCTATCGCAATGCCTGCCACGTGCGTTCCGTGCGCGTACTCGAGATACAACTTAATACCCTCGATGACTGGCTTCACCTGGTCCTTCGGCAGTTCAGAAAGCTTCTTCTTCAGTTCCCGCGCATCCTTGGTATCCAAATTTGCCGTCATATCCTCTAAACCCTTCAAATATTGCTTGTCAGTGTCGATTTGAGCTCGCGTCACATTAAGCTTGCGCAGCGGTCCAACGTCCTTCTTTCCATACCAAGTCCAACCAATGCCATAGACGTCGTCGACGTACCCGTTCCCGTCGTCGTCTTTACCGTTGTCCGGAATCTCCTTCTTATTGACCCACATCCTTCCCGGGAAAACACTGGGATCGACGCCCACGTCCCAGATGCAGGTTACTACCAGTGCGAGCTTGTCAGAATCGGAGAGCGCAACCGTGCGTGCGGCCCAAATGTCTTGTTTTTCGATCTTGTGAGCGTCAATGAGCATCTGCAGTTGTGCAACTACGAAATCTTTGTACGGCAGGACTTCACGGATTGTGAATCGCGCGTCGAGGATGTCGACGCCGACGTTCTTAGGGATGGTTCCTGTCTTCTGCGCCAGCGTGTCGTACCGCTGCTCGATAACGCCCGTCAGTAAATTCTGGGAGATTATCTCGAAGCCGCTTTTCATCTCTTTCAGCTCGTTCTGCACCACTTCGTAGGAGAGCTTTTGCAGTCGCTCCTTGAATTCGGCTTCGAAGATCACTTGAGCCTGGCTCTCACCTGCCTCTTTTGCATCAATTAGAGGCTGGTCCAGCAAGCCCGCCATTGCCTTCGCGGCTGGTTTCTCTTCTAAAGCGTCTCTCTTCCTCAGATAGGACAGCGCATCGTCGTAGCGCCCCTGCAGGATTGCGATTTGCATGAGCGGACCGTAACACTTCTTGAGTGTCGTGTTGTCTTCGATGTCATAGCTCTGCAAATCATTCTCAAGATCTTTCTGTAGTGCGGCTATGAAGAGTTTGAAAGCCGCATCGTCGGTGAGCAGAGCCGATGCTTTGCCCGGGGCCGCGTAGCTGTGAACAGGTAGCTGCTCGGCATTTTCGATTTTCTTTTTCGCTTGCTGCCCAAGTGTGCTGACCGCTACGCCGCAAATCAAAGCCAGGGAGATGAGTCGGATCTGAATCGACATAAGCGCCCTCTCCTCTTCAAGCGGAGTTTTCTTTTAGCATTCGAAGATGGCAGATAGTATTCCTACCGAAGTGTACTCTCAATACGGCCGACAAACCCGGCATTGGACCCTATTCCTCGCCTCGAATCATCGTATTGAGGCGATTTGGCGCGTTAAATCGGCACCGATCAACTCCGAGACGAATCACTCATGCCGTAGCGCCGTCATGGGATCCACATTTGTAGCGCGGCGAGCAGGGATGTAGCACGCGAGCAAAGCGATGCACACCAACAGGATGCCGACGGCGGCATAGGTTGCTGGATCCGTGGCCTTGACATGAAAAAGCCGGAGGTGCTCCTTCATGAACCGATGGAGTCCGAGCGCCAGCGCAACGCCAATAGCTAGTCCAGTCCCAGCAAGTGTGACTCCCAGCTTGGCGACCAACACGAACACGTCACGGCGCTGAGCCCCGAGAGCAAAACGAATGCCCAGTTCGCGCCCGCGCTGGTTGACAAAATATGAAAGAACCCCGTAAACGCCGATCGCTGCCAGGACCACGGCTATGCCGGCGAAAACCCCGAGCACGAGGACATAGGTCTTATCCCGGCTCATGTATTCCCCCAGCATATCCTCCATCGTACTGATGTCAGTCACGGGCTGATCCGGGTCCATCTCTTTCACCATCTGCTTCACCGACGTTGTGATATCTGCTGCATGGGCACGTACGTCGGAGGTCGTCCGGATTACCAGCGTCCCAGCCAAATGGAAGCCATCACTGCCGCCAGGATACACTTCCGGCTGCTGAAGGTATGATTCGTAAACCTGTGGGTGGACCCCGCCCATCCCGGCTTGCTTGACCTCGCCCACAACACCTACGATCTGGCGGGGCCGCACTTCGTCCACATCGTTGACGTACGTATAGCGGAGCAGAATCTGTTGCCCAATAGGATCTTCGTTCGCGAAATAGCGGTTTGCCGTTGTCTCGCTAATGATTGCAACCCAAGGCGCATTCGTCGTGTCGCGCTCATCAAAGTAGCGGCCTCTCTTGAGCGGGATCCTCATGGTGCGAAAGTAGCTGGGGCTCACTTCGTTGAAGCCTAGGAAAGGCCTCTTGTCCGGCGCGGGATGCCCTACGATCGAAAGAGTCCTGCCCCCTGATCCCAACGGCGGAAGCATCGTGATCATGCCTACGGACTCGACGCCGTTCAGCGCCGAAACTCCTTCCATCAATCGTTGGTGATAGGCGGTTACTTTGGGAGATATTCTCTCCATCGGCTTCCCTGGACTCCTCTCGAGGTACTTCCCTCCCGTGGGGGGGAAAAGCACGGTCATCGTCAAGACGTTCGCCGGATCGAAGCCTGGAGACGGGAGCAACATGCGAAGCAGGCTGTTGATCATCAGCCCGGCGCCCACCAGGAGCACCATCGCCAGGGCCACTTCGGCAACCACCAGCAAATACCGCGTCCCGCTATGTTTTCCGGTCGCCGTTCTGCTTTCTCCCTCGCGGAGTGCGTCATGCAGATCCGTGCGCGAAGCTCGGAAAGCTGGAGCCATCCCGAACAGCAGCCCGGTTAAGAGGCTGAGCCCGCCGGCGAAGAGCAAAACCCGGCCGTTAACGCGAATGTTCTCCGCGTCTGGCAGATCCTTCGATATTGCGCCCAGCAGATGGATTCCCCAGAAGGAAAGCAGGATGCCCAGCAAGCCGCCCAGCAGAGTCAACAACCCGCTCTCCACTAGCAACTGCTGCATGAGCCGTCGCCGGCCCGCGCCGAGCGACGCCCGCACCGAATATTCCTTTCGCCGGCTCTCCGTCCGCGAAAGCATCAGGTTTGCAACATTGACGCAACCGATGAGCAGAATAAATCCCACGGCCCCCAGGAGTGGATACAAGCTATTCTGCGAGTCTTCGTAGAGTGCTTCATACAGCGGAACGACTTCTGCCCCGACTCCCTTGTTTTGCTGAGGATAAACCTTCTCCAGGGCTTGCTCTAACACGTCCATCTCCAGCTGCGCTTGCGGCAGGGTTACTCCGCGTTTCAGCCGCGCCAGCGGCACAATCCAGAAGCCCACACGGTTTGCGTATCTCGCGTCTTCTGGATTGACGGGCTGCCATATGTCTGCCTGCTTTCCCGTGAACCACGGCCCGAATGTTTTGAAGCCCGCCGGCATCACTCCAACGACCGTTGAGACAATGTCGTCAATGCGGAATGTCTTCCCAAGTACTCCCGCGTCGCCATGGAACTTCGTTTTCCACAGCGTGTCACTGACAACCACGGTCTGAGAGTCTTCGTGACTCTCCTCAACGCGAAAGACTCTCCCTAAAACGGGTTGCACTCCAACCAAAGTGAAAAAGTTGGGAGTCACGGTTTGGACGGGCACCTTCACCGGCTCGCCGAGCCCGGCTAGGGTAGCCTCGCCGATACCACCTATCGCACCCATGTCGGCAAAAACGTGATTCGCTTTTTTCAGGGCCGCTACGTCTGCAAGCGGCACGAGATCTATTCCTGGGGTAGGATCCCATTTATGTGTGGAGAATATCGTCACCAACTCCTCTGGATGCTCGTAAGGCAAACCATGCAACAACACCGCGTTCAGCGCACTGAATACGGCAGTGTCGGCTCCTATGCCGAGTGCGAGAGAGAAAATCACGACAGCGGCAAAGCCTGGGCTTTTCGCCAGGATCCGGGCCGCGTAGAACAGGTCCCGCCAGAGCGTCTCCAGCCAGGTAAGAATCCACACTTCGCGGCAATCTTCTTTCACGAGCGTAACGTTTCCAAATCGCCGCCGCGCCGCGGTCTTCGCGTCATTTGCTGCAATCCCCAAGGCACGATTCTTTTCCGTGCGCATCGCTAGATGAAACTCCAGCTCTTCTTCGAGGTCGCGTTCGAGTCTCTTCCGCTTCAAGAGCGCCTTAACCCTCAGCCACGCTTCCGTCAACCATTCCTGCGGCATAGGTCCTCCTCAGGCAGGCTCCAGAATCCTTGCAATCGCGTAAGACATGCGCTTCCAGTGCGCTGTTTCTTCCGCAAGCTGCTTCCGGCCCGCCGCCGTCAGCCGGTAATATTTCGCCCGCCGGTTGTTGTCTGACATACCCCACTCTGCCGCGAGCAGTCCACGAACTTCCAGGCGATGTAGCGCCGGATACAGGGCGCCTTCTTCGACGCCTAGGACCTGGTCGCTCCGCTCATGGATGTACTCTGCGACGTCGTAGCCGTGCATCTCGCCGCGGCTCAGCGTTTTCAAGATCAGCAAGTCGAGTGTGTCGCGCAACAAATCGCCGGTTTCGGACTTTTTCTGGGTCATAGGATTGGGCTGCTGCCCATAAGAACCTTAGGGGAGTATGTCACTATTTCTTAGAATTGCAAGCTCATATTGGCGGGTAGTCGGCCCACTCCGGGCCCGGTACTTTGAATGGGGATGCCGTTTGCTTGGTGCACTCTTGGTGCACTTTAACCTACAAATGAGGCCATCTGGATGCAACGGGGAGCAAGTTAAATCACTGAAAAGACGCGAAAATCGGCGAGCGCAAACAGGGCAGGTGGGTTTAGCAAACTCATCCGCTTGATTGGCACAACGCCCTTTACACCAAGTTGCGAGGGCGACTCTGCATCGGGCCTTCTGTCCATTCTCGTCTTATAGAATACCAAAATTACTAGGCTGCGCCAGGCACGATCGGCTCTATCGGCTCAACCGGCTCAACCATTTCGGTTGTAGTCCTCCTTCGTTCACGTTTGGTAGATTCGGCGCTATGGAATAGCTTCCGGAAATCAGCTAGCGGGATGCCAAAATAGCTTTCCTCTTGCTCTTCCGCGAAGATCGAGTTTCGAAAGGCATCGGCAATCTTTCCAGCATCCAATTCGGTCGCGAATGGGCCAGTGTGTTTGCCGCGGCAGGCTATGCGTTCTCGAACTTCGTCAAATGAGTTAGCCAGCATCGTAGCGTCTGGTTTGCGCACGCCGTAACTGCGGCCCCCAGCGTGAATAACAAAAAAAACCAAGGCACGAAGGCCCAAAAGGGCATAAGCTTTAGCGATTTCGGACTCAATTGCAAAAACTGAAGGGCTCCCTATCATCATTGGAGCGCTCTTCTGATCCCGATGGGGAGTTCATTTTCTGTGATCGGATCGGGACCCCGGGTGAGTAGGCCGGCGGGATTGCTTCTTGCGATGCGACATTCCCAGTATCCTTTATATATGCGCAGATTGTGAGCCCAGCGCCCCCTGGAGGTTGGGCTAAATCCTAAACCACGCCATTTCAAGCCGTTCATGTATTTTGACCACACGAGAACAGTGCCAGTGCGAGCTGTTGAACGTTAGAACGATAAGCCTTTTGCTGCGATTTTCTCGCGGTGAGGAATGCCTTTGGTACTTCTAAATCCATCTCTTTCTTGCTATAATTACGTTCGTCATATTTTGTCATAATGGTTGTCTTCGACGCATCTACGCTGATCCTGATCGCCAAGGCCGATCTTCTTGACCTATTTCTGACGAGCATCAACGTACCAGTGGCCATTCCCAGTGAGGTTGAGAAGGAATGCTGCGGTTTCAAGAAAGCGTTGGATGCAATAATCATTCAGAAGGCGCTGGACGAATCAAGAATCAAAGTCTTCGCCCTCAGAAATCGTCGGCTCGTTGCGAAATTGCAGACAGATTTCAGCCTTGGCAAAGGTGAAGCCGAAGCCATTGCACTAGCGATGGACGAGAAGGCTCAGATCGTCGGCATCGACGACAAGAACGGGATCGATGCATGCAAAGTGCTGGGCATTGCGTTTACGACGGCCGTGGGCATTTTGGTTCGAAGCCGGGAAAAAGGATTGCTAGAAGGGCCCGATGCCAGTGCCAAACTTGCATTGCTAGCAAAGCACGGGCGCTACAAACATTCAATTATCGAGGATGCAAGACTGAAATTGGAGGCAAAGCGATGAGCAAGACGATGAGCATCCGCATGGATCGCGACAACTATGAGTTTCTTCACGAAATCACAAAGGAAGAGCGGAGTGACCTGTCCAAGGCTGTTCGGGACCTGGTCAGTCGGGGAAGAGTCTTGCTTGCGGTTGAGAGATACAAGAAAGGAGAGGCCTCCCTCGGCAGGGCGGCGGAGCTTGCCGGGCTTCCTCTCGGGCAGATGATCACGATCCTGACTGAATTCGGAGTGGAGAGCAGGCTCGAAAAGGAAGACTATCTCCAGGGGATTAGGAATCTCCATAAAGTATGGTGATCACTCGCGGCCCATAGGGGCGCTGACCATCCAAGGCACGTCGCTACCTTTCTAGCGGAAGTGCTTGGTGGTCCAACGATGTATTCCGAGCAGCAAGGAGGCCATCCTCCAATGCCCAAGTCGGTGTCAGCTTATTGGTGCGCCCTTGGTGCACTATGCCGCTCTGAAGCTTCTCCCGGAATCTTTTGCCTGCGAGGCGGATCGCCTGCGTCGCTCCGAGCAGGAGGCGCGAGCGGTTGCGCGCTGAAGCATCCCAACATTCTTTCCGTGCACGACATCGGCGCGAATAACGGGACCCGCTACCTCGTTACCGGACTGTTGCAGGGGACGACGCTGTGAAAAACTCCGTGCTGGACCTTTCCCAGCACGCCGTGCCACCGAGTATGCCGCCCGGTGGACGCTGCGCCGTTGACCGTCTGCACCGTTGCCCACTGTTAGTCTACAGATCAACCGTGGTATGTCCGAGCGGTCCACAGTTCGGTGGGAATAAATTTGCGTGCTGCGGGTCGTTTTTTCGCACCTGGACGGAGTTGGACGAAGCTGAGCCGGGCAGGCCTTGGCCGCGTAGGCGTTCGGGAACTTCCGAGCACACGGAGTGAACAAAACCGCTACTCCCCCGGCAGAACTGAACATAACATGCTGAAGAAACGCGCCAACGTTCGTAAAGTTCCAACACAGCAGCGGGCCGCCCATTACGCCGGCCCAGGAATGCGGTTCGAGGAGGCAAGCGGCATGGCTCGGAGTATGGTTCCTTCCTCGTTTGAGTGCGACTGTGGTCACCAGTCGCATTTCTGTGAGGGCACGGTGCGTGACATGGAAGCGGACAGCCGTCGCCGTCACAAACGGATGCTCCTATTGGATTCAGAGGCCGAGGAGCACGCTATCGAGTTCGAGGGAGGAGTGGCGGCTTCGACAGCTCTCTCGAGTAGCAGGCGTTTCACAGTCTTTCCCGCAGGCGCGTGAGACAGACGTACGGAAAGCCGACTATACAGCAAAGTGACTGCTACTCGGCTCGGACATTGTTAAGTAACCTCAGATTCGCATCCCTCTTGAACCTTCATTACAACGAGCGTCACGTCATTGCGCGGTGGTCTGCGAAGGCGTCGCCGAACTGGACCTCCGCTCGACCCTATGTTTGGCGTGATGAGGTGCTTGCCCGGTCTGGGGAGCTGAGCAGAGATAGGGTAACGAAAGAGCAGGGGATCTTCCTGCTCTTTCGTTCCTGTTCCTCGACTGGCGGGCCAATCCAACTTTGACGATTCGGATCCCGCGAACGGTCACTCGGTCCACGACCGCTGCGATGCGAGCCGGCCGAAGCGCCGTTGCAGCAGAGTATCGGCGTTTTCTTTGCTTGTGCCTTCCACGCCAGTCGTGGCGCTATCGCTGTCTACATTGCCGAGGATCGGGGTTGCCAGATAGGCGTGATAATCACTGGCAGTGCCTTTCGCTAAGGCAATGCCTGTGATCTGGCCTTCCTTGTTGATGGAGCACGCTGTCTGCAGGTCTAAAGTCGTATCCGCTGGGACCAGCGTATTGAGGTCGGTCGGTTTTCCGTTCTCCCAGAGCGCTGCGCGCAGGTTAAAATTCGCATCGAGCGACAAGCCAAGGACTAGTCCCTTGTCGCTAATGGCGGTGGCGTAGCTGTAAGAGTCCCCGGCAAGCGGCTGGAGGTCGCTCATGTGGCCATCCTGCCAGAGAAAACCATGGAACGATGCATCGCCGGTGGTGTCGGAAACACCGACAACCTGGAGGACATCGTTAAGGCCAGTGGCGTAAATTCCGCCAAAATGTCCATCGCCGCCGAGGTTGCCGAGATCAAGGGGCTTGCCGTCCTGCCAAAGCACCGCATGTAGTGGCACGAGGTTGGTCAGCGTAATTGTATTGAAAGATCCGCAGCTGCCCGTCCCTCCTGCGGCTTCCCCTTTCTCATTCACCGCGAATGCCACTCCATCCGGATCGTCAGCGACCGTAGAAAGGGCCTGCACGACAGGTTGGGACCACAGGAAGAGCCTAAACCACACTACCGGTTTGAATTCGTACATTTGGGGAGACGATGGGGGCCCCGGGCAAGTCGAATCCGCAGTCGTATTCTCCGATGAGCCCGCCGCCACTCCGAGCCTGTTGACTTGCCACGCTTGCCCATTGTTGCCACTGGCGCCCGCGCTGTCCCTCAGCAACGGAAGCGCACTCATCGCTGCCTCTTGAAAAAGGAACGGCACGCACGTATTTCCGCTGTGAGTCAAGCCGAGGGCGGTCGAACCACAGAAGTCTTCTCCTTTTGGATCCGGCGTCGAAGTGTCCGCTTGGCCGACAGCTTGGCCCCAAACATTGACACCAAATGCGGCGCTGTTGGGTCCTCCCATCCCCGGACTGCTGATGTCCGTCATTGAGCGCCCTTTCCAGATAACGGCGTGCGAAACGCTGCCGGTACCGCGTGCGAGAACCGCTTCGCCGCTCACAAAGCCACTAGCCGAGAGGGCAAACGGCTGAGCTGGCGGCGGGCCGATAGGGCCCAGGTCCGTCACGATGTACCGAGTAAGCGGTGGTCCTTCCAAGCGCAAATCGGACTTCTCCTGCGCTCTGCTCGGTTCGCTCAGACATGTCAGGGCCAGCGCAAAGCCTGCGATGCACGAAGATTTCGTTTTCCAAGCACTCGTTTTCATTTTTTATCCTCCAATGAGATTTATCCACGGGCTAAACAATTGGCCTTACAAGAGCAGGCAACAGCAGCCAGAACAACTTGACTTGCGAAAGGCAGGTTGTCGTACTCGGGGCTGTTGTGTGAATACAGGGACCATTCGGGAAGGCATACGCTCTGCCAGGTCCGAAGGTCAGGCTCGCTGCTAACATCGCCAACACTGCTCATTTCATTGGGAATCTCCTTTTTTGAGGGCCATTAATTTCTTGCCCTCCAAGCGCGTGGCGCTCTATAAGCGCCTCCTGTTTCAATAGGCGCAAAGCCGGGGCGGAAACTATCATCCAGCGGTAGGATTTTGGGGGGCGCCCCGCGCTATAATTCCGCCCAATTGCCATGCCAAACCAGTCACAACGAGATGACGCCGCTCGTGGCGATATAACCGCGCTGCTCGAGGCTTGGCGTGAAGGGGATCAGACCGCGCTCGAAAAGCTGACTCCCATTGTTTACAAAGAGCTTCACCGCCTGGCCGGGCGTTACATGAGGGGAGAGCGCCCCGGTCACAGCCTGCAAACCACTGACCTCGTCAACGAAGCCTACATGCGGCTCGTCGATTACAAACGGATGCACTGGCAAAACCGCGCCCACTTTTTTGCCGTTTCCGCCCAGCTTATTCGCCGCATCCTCGTTGACCACGCCCGCCGTCGTAACTTGAAACGCGGCGCCGGTATCCGGCACGTTTCTTTGGACGAAGTCGCTGTCGCCGGTGGCGGCCGATCCGCGGATCTCGTCGCCCTCGACGACGCCATGAAAGCGCTCGCCCAGGTTGATCCACGCAAGGAGCGAGTCGTCGAAATGCGCTTTTTTGGCGGCCTCAGCGTCGAGGAAACTGCGGACGTGCTTAAAGTCTCGACCGTCACCGTGATGCGGGATTGGAGCACCGCTAAGGCGTGGCTCTATCGCGAGCTCAGCGCCAAGAAATCCGATGCACTCCGATCGATGGAAACAAATCGATAGCCTCTTGCAGGCCACGCTGGAGCACCCGCCCAGTGAGCGCGACGGGTTTTTGCGGCAAGCCTGCAACGGCGACGGCGAGCTGGAAAGCGAAGTGCGCTCTCTGCTCGCTTCCGAAGAAGAAGCGGGCAGCTTCCTCGAAAGCCCCGCGATGGAAGTGGCCGCTGCGGCCATCGCGCAGCGGCAAGATAGCGATACATCCGACGCCGCCGACTACCTGGTCGGCCGCGTCATCTCGCATTACCGCGTCATCGAAAAGTTGGGGAGCGGGGGCATGGGCGTCGTGTACAAAGCAGAAGACACCCGCCTGCACCGCTTCGTGGCTCTCAAGTTTCTACCTGCCGAAATCGCGGGCGACCCTCAAGCGCTAAGCCGCTTCGAGCGCGAGGCCCGCGCCGCGTCGGCTTTGAATCATCCCAACATCTGCACGATCTACGAAGTCGAGGAGTTCGAGCACCAGCCCGTCATCGTCATGGAACTGCTGGACGGCCAAACGCTCAAGCAGTGCATCCACGGCAAGGCCCTTCCCTTGGAGGAACTCCTCGATTACGGCATCGAGATTTCCGATGCTCTTGAAGCCGCCCACGCCACGTGCATCATCCATCGCGACATCAAACCCGCCAACCTATTCGTTACCAAGCGCGGCAACACCAAAATCCTCGATTTTGGTTTGGCCAAGCTCGGCCCGGGCACCGACAATCCCTCGCTCCAAATGGCGGGATCCACGGTCACCGTAGAGGATTCGCTCACTGGCGCGGGCAACGTCCTCGGTACCGTCTCGTACATGTCGCCGGAGCAGATTCGCGCCAAACCCTTGGACTCGCGCACGGACCTTTTTTCCTTCGGCGTCGTCCTCTACGAGATGTCCACCAGTCGGCTTCCTTTTCGTGGCGAAACCTCCGGCGCCATTTCGGATTCCATACTCAACCGTGCTCCCACGCCTCCCACTCGCTTGAATCCCGAACTCCCTGCGGAACTCGAGCACATCATCGGGAAATGCCTCGAAAAAGACCGCAATCTGCGCTATCAGCACGCCTCCGAGATTTGTGCCGACCTTCAGCGCCTCAAGCGCGATACGGGCTCGCAGCGAGGAATCTCAACCCAGTCGGTACCATCCAGAAGCCGCATCGCTAGCCCGTGGAAAGCCATCGTTCCCGCTGCCACCACTGTCCTGGCGCTGTCCATCGCCGGCTTTTTCTACCTTCGCGCCGCTCCCAAACTCTCCGACAAAGACACCATTGTCCTCGCGGACTTCGCCAACTCCACCGGCGATCCCGTTTTCGACGGCACACTGCGGCAGGGTTTGGCCGTGCAACTTGAACAATCTCCTTTCTTAAGCCTTGTTCCTGAGGACCGAGTCCAACAAACGCTGCGCATGATGAGCCAGCCTGCCGATGCGCGCCTGACTCCGCAACTCGCGCGAGAAGTCTGTCAGCGCACCGCCAGTGCCGCTGTGCTGCAAGGTTCAATCGCAGCTCTAGGGAACCAGTATGTCCTGGGACTGCGAGCGGAGAACTGCCGCACTGGAAAAGTCCTCGATGACGAACTGGTCCAAGCCGCTAAGAAAGAAGATGTGTTGAATGCCTTGAGTCAAATGGCCAGCAAGTTTAGAACGCGCGTCGGCGAATCGCTCGCCACCATTCAGCAGCTTGACGTCCCCCTCGAGGAGGCCACCACGTCTTCGCTCCAGGCTTTGCAAGCCTACAGCATGGGCTGGCAACGTAACGACTCGGCGGGCGCCGATGCCGGTCTGCCTTTTTTCAAACGCGCCGTACAGATCGACCCGAAATTTGCGATGGGCTATGCTGCGCTCGGACTTTATTACGGCACGACCGGTGAGTCCGACCTCGCCGCGGAGAACATTCGCAGAGCCTACGAACTGCGCGATCGTGCGAGTGACAAAGAGAAGTTTTTCATCGCTGCCTACTATGATGGCCGCGCAACAGGAAACCAAGAAAAGGCACAGCAGACCTGCGAGCAGTGGGCGCAAATTTATCCCCGTGAATGGACGCCTCACACTTTCCTGTCCGGTTTCATTTACCTTGTGCTTGGCAGATATGAAAAGGCAGCGGAAGAGAGTCGTAAGGCTATTGAACTTGCTCCAGACACCTACACTGGATATTTCCTTCTTGGCTACAACTTTGTTTACCTTGACCGCCCGGCAGAGGCTGAAGACGTGCTTCGAAGGGCCTCCGAGCGAAAAATGGAAGCTCCTTTCTTGTCGCTTCTGCGATTCGATCTCGCCTTTTTGAAAGGCGACAGCGCAGGCATGCAACGGGAAGCGGCCGCCGCTCAAGGAAAACCTGGCGCCGAGGATTGGATCTCGGACCGCCAAGCCTTTGCTCTGGCATATACGGGTCACCTGCAAGAAGCCAGAAGGTGGTCAGAGCGGGCGAGCGATTTGGCACGGGAGACAGGACATCGCGAAAGGGCAGCTCTATTTGAAACGAGAGCCGCACTGTGGGAAGCCTTTTTCGGGAATGCGCCTAGGGCAAAGCGGGCGGCCAAGGATGCACTTGCGCTTGCCAAGAACCGAGAGGTCAGGTACGGCGCGGCTCTCGCACTAGCAATGTCGGGCGATGCTTCCCAGGCTCAGTCTCTGACTAATGATTTGGAACGAGATTTCCCCGAGGACACTTCGGTCCGGTTCAATTACTTCCCGGCTGTTCACGCAACTCTGGCGCTGGACCATGGCGATTCTTCAAAGGCGATTGAATTTCTCCAAGTCGCCGTTCCCTACGAATTAAGCAGTCCTCGCAGCGCCACATTTGCGTATTTTGGAGCCCTCTATCCGGTCTATGTGCGTGGCCAAGCATACTTGGCCGCCCGCCAAGGTGCCGAAGCCGCCAGGGAATTTCAAAAAATTGTGGATCACCGCGGAATCGTGATTGGCGACGCGTTCGGCGTGCTTGCGCATCTCGGCATGGCCCGCGCTTACGCGATGCAAGGTGACACAGCCAAGGCTCGCAAGAAGTACGAAGATTTCCTCACCGTTTGGAAGGACGCCGATTCCGAGATTCCTATCTTGAAAAAAGCGAAGGTGGAGTACGCAAAGTTGCAGTAGCGTGTTGCCGCTCTGTGGAAGCTCGATTAGCGCTTGCCATCGATTGGAAACGGACGACGGGGAAACAGGAAGTAATCGGAATTGTACGCCCACGCCACCGGTGCAGAGAGAGTAGGTGACGCTAGAGCTCGACCAAGAGTTAATGAGCGATGCTCCTCCCATGCCCAGGGCAGTTGCCGCTCCAGCGATGCCTTTGACAATAGCTCCAACAGCGCCGCTCACCACGCCACCCCCCGTTAATATCGTGCTCGTTCTTGCAGACGCGAGGCCCAGCGCGGCGCATGCTCTGAGCGGCAAAAAGCAGTGTGCGCAAGATCCTTGTCTACGCTGCATAAGATGGCCTTATGTTTCTGTAAATAACTGGAAATTGGACTTATGCGCTGACGCACGGCTTAATCACAAGTGGGAGTGCCCCCGTGCCGACATTACCTGACGTCAATCTTTGGCCCGACGCGGAACACGCCTTGGACTATCTCCGGCGCGCAGATTCGATTCCGCACCGCGTCGAGGGC
>Ga0209380_10001198_pt1 | contig 17769 bp, 18 predicted proteins | sample HubBroMetageWFT6_FD_188347 | JGI IMG/M metagenome (GOLD analysis project Ga0209380, IMG submission 188347) | Warmed and freeze-thawed soil microbial communities from the Hubbard Brook experimental Forest, New Hampshire - Hubbard Brook CCASE Soil... | ecosystem: Environmental > Terrestrial >...
GTAGGTGGGGGTAGACCCAACATTAACATTGCTGTCGCCAGGGGCAATCTGAGTCAAGCCTCGCCGTCTCGCCGACGGATGTCTCCTTGGAAACCGATACGCTGAGGTCCTTCAGTCTTGCCGGTCGCGAGAACCCGTGTCGCCGACAGTGTACGTACCCTACACGCTGGTCGCCAATGACGCCTTCGATCTAATTGTAAAAAACCCAAGACGATCCCCTTGGTTTTGTCCGCTCGATTCGTGAACAAATTCACCGGCTCGATGGGGATCCAATGGTGAGCGAAAAACAAGATCGTGAGCATCGGAGTCGGGGAACGGGAAGTGGATGGAGTGAAGTACGAGATCTTTGAAATTCTTTAGACCGTCTTCACTCGGCTTTCGAACGGCAAACCATGAACATACAATGGAGAAGGAACATGCTTTTCTCGGTGTTACTACTAGCAATTATCGGGTCGCGCTAAGGCGCCAACATGGAAGGCTTCTATCGCGTTCACGGATCTAAGGGCTGGCTCGAAGTCGATTCGGCGTTCGTTTACGAGGGCCGGCGGCTGCGCGCTGATCATGTCGGCGCGCAACGCGACATGCGCTACATCACGCAAATTTACCGCTCGGCGGGAATTGTAATGTAGGCTATTAGACCTTCAGTGCTTGAATATCGGACCATCCGGGCGAGAGCGTCTACTGCATCAGGTTCGCAAGCTCGTCGAATATTTTCCTCGATGTCGATGACTTGCAGGGAGGGTTCTGGCTAGTGAATCTCTGTTCATACTCTGAAATATGCCCTTGCCACATTGATCCAAGGTGTTGCATTGGCACTTCGTCATCAACTTCTTGAGCACACCTCGCACGGCTTTTATTCCATTCATCAGATCATCCAACTCCGCAAGCTTTCTCTGGGAGAGCGTTCGCCAGCGTTCCGAAGGCCGAGTGATGTCGCGGAAACCGAAGAACAATTGTCGGATTTCAGTCAACGTAAAACCAAGTTGACGCGCCCGCTGAATGATTGCCAGCCGGTAAAGCGCTGTGGTGTCGTATCGTCTCTGCCCGCTCATTCGCGGGACCCGGGGGAGTAGTCCAATTCTTTCGTAATAACGAACCGCCGATGCTTGGAGTCCAACTTGTCGCGCCACCTCGGAGATCGTCATTTCGGGCACAGGACATTTTAGACCACCCTTCCCGATCAACATCTGGATGCTGACACATTTTCTACAAAAAGCCCTTGCCTTAAAGTCGACTTTAAGTTGTAGCGTAGTAAATAGAGCGGGAGAGCATCCAGACCTTTGTCGCCAGGAGCAGAAGTATTCATGCAGAAAATGAAACCGATATTGATGCTCGTGCTGTGGTTGACTTCAGGTAACATGTTCGCCCAAGTCGGCCAGCAGCGCGTTGACACCAAGGAAAGTGCCATCCTCGATGCAGAACGGGAAAAGCACGCGCTGCAGGTCTTGGCGAAGCTCACCGAGAACGTGATCGTGTCTGCCGCGGATGCCATGCCCGCCGACAAGTATGGCTTCGCGCCAACGAACGGTGAATTCAAGGGCGTGCGTTCCTTCGGTCAAATGGTGAAACACCTGTCCGCAACCAACTACATTCTGGCCGCTGCCGCCTTGGGAGAGGAGCCACCAGCAGATGCCGGGGACGAACTTGGGCCTGAAGCGGTGAGAACGAAGGCCGAAATTCTCAATTACCTGAAAGGCTCATTTGCCTATCTGGACAAAGCAATCGAAGCAATCGGCCAGAAGACTGCGCCCGTTAAATCCTCGCCGATCTCGCCCCTGAAAAGCACGGAGGCGACTCGCCTGGCATTAGCGGTGGAGTCCCTGGTGCATGCGTTTGACCATTACGGACAAATGGTCGAGTATCTGCGGATGAACGGCGTTGTTCCGCCCGCGAGCCGCCCATGAAGCAGGGCTCGGATGACGTGCGGATAGCTTGCTGTTTGACGAGCGCAGAACTGCGCGAACGTGAGGTAACGCTCCTTGCCCAATTTAGGTCTGCTGTGATCGAGACTGAGGAACTCTCGGATGGTTATGCTTTCCGCCTTCCCGGCGATTGCAAGTGGGTCGCGATTACAGCGGAAATGATCGTGGCAGAAAGGGAGTGTTGCCCCTTCTTAACGTTCGAGTTCGTCGCCCAGCCGAGTATGGGGCCTATTATCGTCCGCGTGACTGGCCCCGCTGGTACCAAGGAATTCTTGAAAACTGTCTTGTGCAAGCCTGATGCGTCTATCGCAGTGGCCAGGCAACTCGGAAGTTGAGGTTGTTAGCGCAACGTCGCAATAGAATTCTTTGACCGCGAAGGAGGCTCGATGCCACAGATCTCGGTTCACGAGTTCGAACGGCTGCCACTGCGGGTTCACGACTTTCTTGCCGGCGTGCCGCTTCATGACGTATGGGCCATCGATCTACCGGGCGCCCGCGCCGGCATCACCCTGGACGAGTTCTTGCGGACGGCAAGCGCGCGATCGCGAGTGAGTTGCGATTGTTGCAAAAATGATCGTGGTGGAAAAGGAAGTCTGCTTATACGCTCGCCGGTCGTGCGCACGCTCCTGAACATCCGTTTCTTCGCCGGTCGGCTCCTTGGTTGGGATCGGGAGCCCGCCTCAACCGCCTGGGAATCCTTCACAACGCGTCTGACAACTGACGATCGTTCTAGGTCCCTTGCGCTGGCGAGCACGCCCGAGGGACTCTTCCGCGTCGTATACCGCTTCGAGAACGAGCAACTCCTCGAGTTGATCAACCGCACCGCCCACGCAGCAGCGCTGAGCGCCCTTGTCGAAACGGCAAATGGGTACCGGTTCTATTTCGGCGTCTACGTGCAGAACGTTGGCCGCCTCACGCCGATCTATATGGCCCTGGTCGACCCATTCCGCAAACTGATCGTCTATCCGTCACTCCTGCGCAGCGTCCGCGCCAGCTGGAATCAAGCATTCGGCACGGACTAACAACGGAGGCCTTTTCATAAGAATGCGGGCGGACAGACTCAATCAGACACCCACAGTATTGAGGAACTCTAATGGTTCACAGTCGAGCTCGGCCAACCAGTGCGCGACCAGCTTGGTCTAGTCAGCTAAGGCGATTCTCGGATTTCGCGAGCCACGTCTCCAATGTAAGGCTCGGTGACGTAGTTCAATCCTGCCGCCTCCACCAGGTTTCGGGCCAACCGTTGCTCCTCTGCAGGAACCCAACAGCCCTTCGGATCGTCTACGCCGGCGGCGGATACGCCGGACTGGGTCCATATGATCTTCGCGTGAAGTTCTTTGGCAGTGACGATGATTTCCGGAAGTTCGCGGAATGGACGATGTGAATAAATCAGATCGGCGCGGTCCGGTGCGCGACCAACATGACGGGTCACAATTTCGCCGTTGTTCAATGCATAGACTGAGTAGTCCTCTGGGCCGGGTCCCCCACGGACCACTACATTAAAGCCGGCCATCGTAAGACTCTCCGGAACATCCTTGGTTGGCCAATCTATGACCAAGACAGTCTCAACCATCTTGAAGGTCTGTTTCGGATTCATGGTAAGGCACTCCTATTTCACGGTATGGCGCAACAAAATCATCAGGGCGAGCTCTCTAACGCCTATGCGACGAGCGGACGACCAATCTCCCAATGGTGCCCGAATGGATCAACCACCCGACCGAATCGCCAACCGTGTTCTTCCCGGACAGGGACGACCTTGGACGCGCCAGCCGCTAGCGCTCGTGCGAAGACGGCATCTGGATCCGCAACCGTCAACACCATTCGAACCGATCCACCTCCGAGCGACTCGGGGCTGAAGTTGCCGTGCTTAGGAGACTCATCGCCTAGCCAGAACTCGGCACCATCTACCGAGAGCCTGGCCACTACGCCTCCTCCCGCGTCAAGGCGGAAGACTTCAGTTGCGCCGAATGCCGATTTGTAGAAATCGACGGCTCGCGCACCATTCCGAACCGATAGCCAGGGTGCAATGGAGCAGGGCGACGAAGCGCCCGCGGCTGGATGAAATGCCATCTATCTCTCCTTACTGGGTAGTGAGATGAACGACAACGTGTGCGACCAGAGTCACTGCGGACAACACCAGGCCCACAGCCATGGGTCTTCTCTTTCGCCAGAGCACCACCGCGGCGACGACGAAAATCGTCTCCGGTACCACAATCACGGCCAGCATTTGTACCGATTCCACTCCCTTCAAGGTTGACGCTGGGAAAATTACCAGCAATAGACGCACGAGACCAAACGCGGCGACCAGCACACCAACTGCAATCCCTATCCCTGCTAGCGTGCCCGCTGCAGTCCTTCGCATGTGCTTCAGCATCCCCTCCTCCTCATTCGAGCGTGTGCCCAACCAGGTGTGCAACTGGCGGGGAATGGAGTATTCGAAAATTGCTCGCGCGCTTCCCAGGGCCCAAAACAACGCCGCCCAATCGCTCTCTATATAATCCAGTTCGCTCAGCATCGCCCTGACCCACTCTTGGCTGTCGGACGAACAGTGCCGAACCGCCGCACCCAGCAGTCTCGAAGCTAGTCTGCGGGTCGCGGACATTAGCTGTTCACCCCGCCAAATGCCACGCGCGCTGGGCGCCGGGTTGCAGGTTGAAGATGGTGCTCTTTCGCGAACCGCATGCCTTCGGGCGTCAGCCGGTACATGTGCCGGGGAGGTCTTCCAACCTCCGCCGTCTCCCAAGAGGTCTCCAGCAGCTTACGTTCGGCAAGTCGCATGAGGATTGGATACAGCGTGCCCGACTTCAGCCCCGTATTGCGGCTGATGTCATATCCGTATATCCAGTCTGTCGGCGCTTGGAGAAACGCGTCCAGAACCTGTAGGGTCTGTGGCGACAGGCGTAGTTTCATCTTACGAACTCTACATATGTAGAGAAAGATTGTCAACTGTGGGAAAAAGTGCTGCAACCTAGGGGCTGTCTTGGCCTAACCACAGGGAGTCAGCGTTATTTTGTAAGTGGCACTGTCGCCTGCTTTTTCATCCCTTCAGAACTGCGGAAAAAGCCGGATCTACCAGATTTCGATGGTTTGAGCGCAAATTCTATTTTAGAGCGACAACCGCAATGTGTACCGGCTCCAGCTTTGCCGGATCGACGACTTTGTCGTCCTCAAGGTTGTAGATTCCCGTATTGGCGATGAAGTAAAAATTGTCGCCGAGCACAGCGCCAGTCGTCGGATCGCTCACTAGGTCGGTCCGATGTTCAAGAATCTCGCTGGCGGTAACTTTGCGGCCACCCGGTGAAAGCTGCCATCGCATCACGCGATACGCACCCGTGCCATACTGCACGCCGAGAAATTCGCCATTATTCCAGTAGAGGCCGTCAATTCCGGAAAGGGTGTTGTGCGCGCCAGGATCCACATCTTCGGATTCATTGGTGAGCAGATCAACGCGAATGACGCCCAGCATGTCGGCGACGAACAGCAAATTGCCATCGCCGGACAGTGTGATGCCGTTCGGATAAAAAACGGGCCGATGAAGCTTCATGTCTGTGAAGATGTGCGACGCGCGGTCGAAGCGGTACACGTGATGTCCTTCTGTATCGGTCGTGAAGATCTCTCGACTGCCGCGCAGCACCAAATCGTTCAAATCGTAAGGCATCGTACCTGGTGAGGCATATCTCTCGAGAAGTTTACCCTGTGCGTCGAAATGCAGGAGCTCCGGACGATGCTTCTTGCCGGCATCTGTTGAAGCCCACACGCTGTGGTCCGCCGGGTCCACATGAACTCCTCCGATGGGCATCAAGTCGTACATATCCTCCTGAACAAAGTCGGACACGCTGCCATCCAGCGCAAACTTCACGATTTTGTTGTGGTGCATACTGCCCATGTAGAAGACCTGCTTCTGGGAATCTACGGCGAGGCCCTCTGGAAAGAGGTCCTTCGCCGGCACAGTGAATGCCACGCTAGCTTTGTGTACCGGAGGATAGCGGCGGCGCACTTGCTCGATCATCGCTCGGAACTCCGTGTTCGACCCGAGGGGCCTCAGCGATGGAGATTGGGCAGGCTCAGGATCAAAACCGGCGTCGAACTCCACACACTCTTTCAACTGCGCCAAAGCCTTTTGCAGTTCGCCGAGATGCGCGTATTGCCGCGCCAACAAAAAGAGTGCCGCTCCGCGATCGGGAACCTTGGGCAGAACATTTTCGACCGCGCGAATCTCAGCTCTTACTTTCTGCGCGTCCGCAGGCTGAACCGAACCTGCCGCCGAACCTCGCGGCGAAGCGGTCGGGGTCGACTGTCGCGCAACGGAAACGCCAATGCCGCAAACGATAAGAAGACAAGCGATCGCGCTCAACGCGCGCATTTCCTCACCTCAAGCCTAAAAGACGGCCTACCGTCAAAGCGGTTAGCACGACGGCTCGAGTGGAGTTCTGCCTTTGAGAGAGCTGGAGGGTTGCCGCATTTGCTTTTGGCAAGACAAGTCTTTCCTAATTGAACACGTTTCAGCGTTCTCTGACCTATGCTTGGTGAATGCGTATGGTCGAAGAAAGCTGGAAGGTGCTTTCGTCGATCCGCATTCACCAAGCACAGGTCCACAAACACCAAAAGCTTTGCATCATTGTCGGTGGGCTTAAGCTTGGTACGTGAGCATGACTCCCATGTCTCGTCAGACGCCGAGGAGTTGGTCCCACGTGATTTCGCCCCTCACCTGCGCCGCGTTCCGGCCGAGCAACGCCGTCACGGCTGATTCGACGCCCGTTGCTGCCTGGTTGTAGAACTTACCGCCAATGATACTTTCAAGGAACTCTCTCTTCCTCATTGAGTCCAGATGCGTGAGGTTGTCTGCGCCTGCATCAACTCCGGGGGGCTTATTGGATCCGCCCCGGAACCGAGGATCGCTAGGCTCCCAAGCCCAGGGCTCCTCGCCGTAGATCGCACACCAACCCGAGTAATGCGACTCGGAATGACCTTTGGTACCGAAAAGACGCATATTCAGGTAACGCCAACTCGATAAAGAAAAGCGATTCCAGGGTCAGACCGACAGCTCGCAAATCAATGTCGGCATGGGCACCGCGGATGACTCCCGAAGTTTGGAGAATCCTTGATCCGTTCGTGACAAGTTGACGGCGCTAGCGGTACGGCCGCGGCAATCTGCTTATTGGAAAGCCGAGCATTCTTCTGGAGAGGGTCGGATAATGTCGAAATCTGTTCGGTCAAGAGTGAGCTGAGCCATATGAGATTCGAATTATATTCGATTGTAACCGGCAGCGTTCGTTGATAAGACCTTAGGAGGAAACTAGAATCTGTTCAAGAAACGACTGCATTCAGACTGCAGAATGAGGCGGGGGTCATGAACCTGGGAGAATTTCGCGAAGTTGGTCACCGTGTGGTGGACATGCTGTCCGAGTATTTAGAACACATCGAAGAGATGCCGGTGTTTCCGAATGTAGAGCCAAGCACGCTAACGCAGCTTTTTGCGGAGACACTGCCCAGGGATCCCAGCCCTATGGACAAAGTGCTGCAAGAACTGGAAGAAAAGCTCCTTCCGAACTGTACGAATGTCGGACACCCGGGTTACATGGGGTTAATCACTCCGTCGCCTAACCCCGTCGGCATCATTGCGGATTTCATCTGCTCCGCACTCAACCAAAATATCGGGGCGTATACGATTGGCCCTGCCGCCGTGGCCATGGAGCGGCGCACGGTGCAGTGGCTTACCGACTTGGCTGGCTATGACGAGAATGCCGGAGGGAATCTCACCAGCGGCGGCATGATGGCAAACTTCATCGGTATCAAGCTGGCGCGGGACCGCGTTTCGAGCGACCGGACACAGCATGATGGAGTTCAGGACCGCTGGGCGGTGTACGCGTCGGAAGAAAGGCATGTTTCGGTAGACAAAGCTGTCGATGCCGTAGGGCTGGGCCGAACCGCGCTGCGTGCGCTACCAACCGATGCTGAATTTCGAGTAAGACTGGATGCACTGGAGGCGGCAATTGCCGAGGATCATGCGCGTGGCATACGCCCGCTTTGCCTCGTAGGCATCTTCGGCACGACGAACACCGGAGCGGTCGATTCAATACGCGCGCTTCGGACGATTGCTGATCGGGAGGGAATGTGGCTGCACGCCGATGCCGCTTATGGCGGTGGCATGTTGCTCTCCCATACTTGGCCCATGCGCAATCAAGGCTTGGAACTAGCCGACTCGATCACGATTGATCCGCACAAGTGGTTCTACGCACCGCTCGATGCGGGCGCGATTCTCGTTAAGGATGATCGCCGGTTGACGGCGTCCTTTGGCATGAAGCCGTCCTATCTCACCGATGAGCTGGATCGTGCCAATGAACGATACCAGTATTACGTTCACAGCTTCGAGCAATCGCGACGCTTTCGCGGACTGAAGGTATGGATGAGTTTCAAGCGTTACGGAGCAAGTCAGATCGGGGAGTGGATCGACAACAACGTGCGCCAGGCAAAACACCTCTATTCCATGGTAGCAAAACATCCTGAGTTCGAAGCGGCAAGTGAGCCGCCGATGTCGGCAATCTGCATTCGATATCAGAGCGCAGATCTGGAAGAAGCGCAATCCAAGGAGTTGCATGCTGAGGTAGCGAGGCGAGTCGAACAGGGTGGGAAATTCTGGATTTCGACCACGGAACTGAAGGGGAAGTCGTGGTTCCGAATTAATCCGGTAAACTTTCGCACGCGTACGGAGCACATGGACCGACTGTTAGCCCTACTCGAGCGGGAATGCCATTCTGTGCTCCAAAGCAGAGGATTAACAAGCAGCCAGGGCTAGAACTCTCGAGCTGTTGTCCAGAAGAATCATATGGACGACAAGAACACCGAATCGATTCGCCAAAGCTACGATCGAGTGGCGGACGAATACGCACGCCGAATTTCTGGCGAACTTCAGCACAAACCATTCGACCGGGAAGTACTCAATCGCTTCGCTGCTGCAGTCATAGGACGGGGCGAAGTATGCGACATGGGCTGCGGTCCCGGTCACATCGCCCGATACCTGCGCGATGCGGGCGCAACCATTTTCGGCCTGGATCTTTCTCCGCGAATGTTAGAGCAGTGCCCGACGACTCCACCCAGACATTTCCTTCAGGGAAGGAAACAAGATGTCCCTGGACCTTCCCAATGGAACACTTGTAGGCATCGCCACGTTCTATGCCATCGTCAACATTCCCAGAGAATCGCTGCTTTCGGTCTTTCGGGAAATGCATAGAGTGCTGCAACCGGGCGGGTTGCTGTTGCTGGCATTTCATTGCGGCGACGAAATCCTCCACGAGGATGGGTTGTGGGGTCGGCCTATCTCGATGGATTTCTTCCTTTTCAAGAAGGGAAAAAACACGATCAAGCCACGTACTTTGCGAAAGCTGACGAAAGCTATCCATGAACTGCAAAACAAGGACGCGAAGACTTGAAAGTGAAGCTCATTTGCCCCGAAATGGATCTTGGCAGCGGCGACACTGACCTCGCTATTCTTCGCGCAACGCCAAGAGCGGTTCGACTCGACTCGACCTACGTGCGGGCAGATAACAGGCTAACAGTGCCACAGATCCCAGCAGGAGCGGCGCCCCGATTAGGACGATCGGATCTGATGCATTCCTAGCCGTTACTTGCCCGACGCTCGAATTCATTGCGGAGAGCATGCGAGAGCCCGCCCAGGCACAACCTAGTCCGACGGTTGTACCTATGCCTATTAGCAGCATCCCCTCTTTCATCACAGTCCTGACCACATCCCCCTTGCGAGCGCCCAGCGCCATGCGGATGCCAATCTCTCGGCGCCGCTGCACCACAGAATACGCCGTCATCCCTGCCAAACCGACCGAGGCTAGTACCATCCCGAATACTCCGATAATTCCGTATGTCCAGGCAGCCGAGCGCAAGGGAGCTATGAAGTCGGCGATGTGTTCGTTCATACTGAGCGCGTGAAACGGCACTACATTTGCATCGAGCGCCGAGATTTCGCGGCGCAACACTTCCAGAATGTTACTTCCGGGATCTGCGCGCACAATCAGAGTTATTCCCTGCAGTGACGGGCTAGAAACATCTGCGTTGCGCAATGAGAAGTAAACTGCGGGACGCTTCTTGTTGATGACTAGATCATTTGCAACGTCTCCGGCCACTCCGATGACCTCATACGTTCGCGGCGAACCTTTCGACACTGCGGGACGGTAGTCCATAGATCCCGGCATTATCTTCGGAGGAAATGCTTCCGCGTTCTCAATCTGGATTCTTCGTCCAAGCGGGTTCTCCCCATCCCAATACTCGCGTACTAGCTCCTCGCTGACAATCACAGCGGACGAACTGTTGTTTTCATCCCCGCTGCGAAAGCCGCGGCCCTGGATAATCGGGATGCAAGTCGTGTCGAAGTAATCTTTGCCGACTGTGTATTTCAGAGCCTCGCGTAGCGCCTGCGAGTTATCCGTTCCGGAGGTTGGCTCTGAAAAGCGAAGTCCGGTGATGCCCAGAGAAACCGGTATGGTTTCCGTGAGAGTAGCTGAGCTTACGGCTGGCAGTGCTTTGACCCGCTCCAGCAGCTTGTGGAGGAAAGCTGTGGCTTGATCTCCGGAGTAACCGTCGCGTATCGGGTCCAGAGAAACTAGGTATAAACCTCGAGGATTAAAGCCAGCTTGAATCCCAAGCGTGGTCTGGATACCGAGAGAGAGTAACCCTAGGATCACAAGCAGGGTGAGCGACCCGGCGACCTGGGCAACCATCAACGCGTTGCGCAATGTCAGACGCCGGAAACGAGGCAGCAAAACTGTTCCCCCTTCTTTCAATGCTGGTACAAGATTTTCTTTGGTGACTCGGATTGCGGGTATCAGTCCGAATCCGAAGCCGGCAACGGTGGTGATTGCGAGCGTAAGCAACAGCACTCTCGAGTCAGGCCGCAGGTCGTAACTGACGGGGATAGGAAACGGCATTCTGAGATGAGAGCTTAGATCCATCAGCCATATCGACATCGCGAAACCGAGGACGCCTGCACCAGCGGCAATCAGCATGCTCTCGGTTCCTAATAAGCGGAGAATGCGGCCCCGCCCTGCACCGAGAGCAAGTCGAACAGCAATTTCTCTACGCCGCTGGATACCACGTGCAAGCGTCATGTTGGCCACATTGGCACAAGCGATGAGCATGACCAGCCCCGCCATAATTAGAAAGAAGGACGTAAAGAACGGGAGATCCTGTTTGCGAAGTGGGAGAAGTTTGCCTCCTTCAGACAACGTCACGTGCCGCCCTTTGTCCAAATTCGACGGAATACCGTTATCTCGTTCAAGTTGCTTCGCAACTGCGTCCAGTTCAGACTCAGCACGCTCGCTACTAATGCCGGGTTTCAATCGTCCGATTACGCGAAACAGGGCCAGATCGTTACGTTTGAGCGCATCATTTTCCAACTCGGGCGCCAATTGGCTACCCACAGTCACTGGTATCCATAAGTCAGCCACGTAGAGCGCAGGAGATGCGCCCAGAAAATTCTTCGGACCGATTCCGATAACCGTGCAATGGCGTCCGTTCACCTGTAGCGTCTTGCCAACGACCGCCGCACGTCCTAGCTGTTCTTCCCAGAACCGGTAACTAAGGACAACCTCAGGCGTGAACCCGGGTTCCTCTTCCGCCGCTCCGAAAAGGCGTCCCATAGCAGGCGCGACACCAAGGGTTGAAAAGTAGGAGCTACTGACAAGATGCCCCCAGATTCGCTCTTTATGCCCGGCAAACGAAAGCGTAAAGGGCACCGGAGCAATGTAGGCTGCAGCTGCAACAAACACCTCGCTGCGTTCGCGAAAGCGTTTGAACTCCGGATAAGTGGCTGGCAATTCCAGCGCGACCAGTTCATCCGGTTTTGAGACTACTGGCAAGTCACGCAACACAATGCCATTCATCTCGCTGAATGCGCACGCGGCAATACAGATCCCCATGCTTAAAGACAGCAGCGCAACCACCGTGAACCCCGGAGACGCCACGAGAGCTCGTACGGATCGGCTGATGTCGTGTCCTAAATCAGGCAAGTATGTTCTCGATTTCAGCGTGATCGAATTCCTTAGTTAGAACATCGAGCGCAATTACCTCACTTAACGCCTTCAGATTGTAGTTTCAGTTGGCAGCATTCGGATAGGCAAGTTTTAGTCGGCAACGCTCGCACGCATTCGCACGCCGATGCCCCGACTCAACCTCCACACATTTCCCACTCAGCGCCACCGTGCCTTGCGCCCGACACAAATGGAGGTCGACCCGGACACAAATGAGTTGAGATGCGATGAGAGGAGATGAGCTGAGGCAGAGCAGAAATGAGTTCCCGTTCGAACATGATCTCCGGGAGGGTGTCTCTGACTGCCACACCCCTCCTGAACTGTCCGCTCGCGGACGCAACTTGTCCACTAGCGGACACTTTCGGTATAGGCCCGTCTCTAGACTCAACGCGCATCGGCTTTACGGACGCATAGTCTTACGGTTTTCTTCATATGGTGTGAGAATTGCCACTAGATAAGGCCGTCGTGTGCTTATCCGGCCCAAAGGACGAGGCAGATGATGAACGGGATGGCTCAAGATTTTCGCTATGCGATTCGGCAGCTGCAAAAGAATCCTGGGTTCACGTGCACGGTAGTGCTAATGCTTGCCTTGGGTATCAGCGCCTGCGCGGCCCTCTTTGGATTTGTCGACGCGGCGTTGATCAGGCCGTTGCCCTATCGCGATGCGGGTCGCCTAGTCAGCGTCTTTACGAGCAACGCAATGGAATCGAGATTCCAAGCGTCCTATCTCGATTTTAAAGACTGGCGAAACCTTAATCACGTTTTCAGCTCGATAGACGCATATTCCGCGAGCGATGCCGCCAACGGTGGATTCATGCTAAGCACACCGACAGGTGCACAACAAGTAGCCGAGACACGCGTTACTCCCGGCTTCTTTCACACACTCGGCGTCAGTCCCGTACTCGGGCGCGATTTCTATTCCAATGAGGATTCCCCAGAATCAGCCCACAAGGTCATGCTGAGTTACGCAACCTGGCAGAAGCGGTTTGGAGGAAGGCCAAACGTGCTTGGGGAGTCCGTCGTACTGGAGGGTGTACCGAGCATCATCATCGGCGTGCTTCCACGCGATTTTCATTTCGCTCCTGCTGGTCCCGCTGAGTTCTGGGGAATTGTTCATGCCTCCGATTACTGCGAACAGTTCCGCGGTTGCCGGAACCTCAACACGGTGGCTCGTATCAAGGAAGAGGTTTCTATTCAGACTGCAATGGCCGACATGAAGTCTGTCGCTCTTCAGTTAGAAAGGCAGTACCCGGAGAGCAACCGTGATGAGGAGGCGAGCGTGGTGCCGCTGAGCGAGGTGATTGTGGGGAAGGTACGGTCACTTCTGCTGGTGCTGCTGGGTGGAGCGGGTCTGCTGCTGCTGATCGCTTTGTTCAATGCGATGAATCTTTTGCTAGCGCGCTCCGCTAGCCGCACCAGAGAAATCGCGGTGCGAGCGGCGCTGGGTGCCTCAGGGGCAAGATTGATCCGGCAATTCGCGGCAGAAGGACTGGTCCTGGTAATCGCTGGTGGATTGCTCGGGGTGGTTTCTGCTGTTTTTGCGATGCAATTTCTTACCAAGCTCATTCCTGCCGATATGATAGGGAATATGCCCTATCTGCGAGGGCTTGGACTGAATGTCCACGTCTTGGTTTTCGCCTGCGGCGCTTCCTTAGTCGCAGGAGTGCAGTTTGCACTGACTCCCTTTTTGCGCGTCCCGCTGTCGAGGCTGCCGGAGGGACTGTCGGAAGGCGGTCGGAGTTCTGTCGGGACCAGGTGGCGGCGTTTCGGTTCAAAGCTTGTGGTACTTGAATTAGCCACTGCTACGATACTGCTCGTCGGCGCTGGATTGCTCGACAAAAGCCTCTACCGTTTGCTGCAGGAGGAGGTCGGGTTCGAGCCCGATCATTTGGCTACCTTACAAATCGAGGGACCCATCGGCGTGCAAGGTACCGCTCTGGCCCGGGAGGTCGTGGGGCGGATTCGAAGTTTGCCGGGCGTGAAGTCAGTGGGTATTTCAAGCACACTCCCGGTAGGCACGGGATGGGGCGTTGGACGGTTCCAGATTACAGGGAGACCCGATCACGGAGAGCGGGACGAGGCCTTCTACCGACAGGTAAGCCCTGGCTATTTCATCACATTGCAGGCTCGACTATTGCGCGGGCGTTATTTTACAGAAGCGGAGGATGTGTCGAGGCCACGCGTCGTGATCATCAATCAGACGCTCGCGAAACAGTATTTTTCGGGAGAAGACCCCATCGGCAAATACATTTCTTACTTCGGCGAGCCGAAGTCGGCAATGCAAATCGTCGGGATTGTAGGTGACATTAGGGAAGGACCGCTCGATACAAAGAGCCGACCAGCGCTGTATGAGCCTTTTAACCAGGACCCATGGCGCGGTTTCTCCATCGTGGTCCGCACGGCCCAAACGGAGCACTCGTTGCTCCCGACGCTGCTCGCCCTGATGCACCAGATTGATCCGGGCATTTCTGTCCATGATGAAATCACGATGACTGATTTGATCAACGAATCGCCGTCTGCCTACCTTCATCGTTCCTCGGCGTGGTTAGTTGGAAGTTTTGCCGTGGCTGCATTTCTGCTGAGTGTAGTTGGACTCTATGGCGTGGTGACCTACTCGGTGAGCCAGAGAATCCGTGAAATCGGCGTGCGCATAGCGCTGGGTGCTCAGCGGGGCTCCGTCTATCTGGTCATTCTGAAAGAAGCGGCTTGGCTAGCGGCAACGGGAACTGCGCTAGGTCTCGTTGGCTCGGTGGCAGTTGCACGAGTGACGCGCAGCTTGCTGTACAACGTTCAATCATGGGATGTGCCAACCTTGGTTGGCGTCGCCGTAATCCTCGTGGTCGCGTCAATGGTGGCCAGTTACATTCCCGCCCGCCGCGCGACCAAAGTCGATCCCATGGTGGCGCTGCGGTACGAGTGAGGCGAACCAAGGAGCTGGGAACACTGGTCTCCGTCATCTTCAAACATCAGTTCTGCGCGTCTTTCCTCGACTGCTCTTAGCCTTAGCCTGGGCAAGTTTCGGCATTCTGGACCGCCGCGTCGCCATTGTCGCTTAATGGTTTCATCTCCTGCACAATTGTTGGATCGCGAGATATTCGGGAGTTAAACGTTGCAATCAGGGCGTTTTTTTACACTCAGAGACGCGTGCCCCCGAACCTCGAGCACATAGTACGGCGATTCACATTAAGCTTAGGCAACATCATGCTCATTGCCAGGCAGAAAGCTGTGACATAGTGCTATACCTCACTGGAGTCAGTAAATACGCGGGTCTCCGTAATACTGGGAACGATCAATGGAACGTAACGTATTCGTGATGCCATTTTCCCTCTTCGCTGCCGCCAGTTAGTTAGCCTTACGCAATTCCTTTAAAACCGGTGGATCGGGCGGCTCGACGTTGTCTTTATGTCCGCACTCCTCATACCCCGATTCGCCCAAGCACCACGTGATCGAGGACCACGCCTCGGGCTGTCCTAGTTCAGTCAAGCCCCGCTGGTCGTACTGCGCAACCTGCAACCAATCCGGCGAGACGGTGAAATCCTGCGAAACTCCTGTTCCGGTATCGATAACTCCCCCCAGTTGTAGCACCTCATGAATTTTCATGTCTGCACTAAGACGCAGAATCCGCAGTTCGGTACGCGGGCAGGCACCGCATTGCCCAGAGCTGTTTACACCGTAAGCCCGCGGTCCGACCTTAATCAGCAAATCCCCATCTGGCAGCCGATGCGCGTCGAATCCGCTCTCGTCAACGTGCGCATTAAAATAGTGCGTCCTATCTCCTTTGCGATAGCTCAAGTGTGGTCCACAAACCCATTCGTTCTCAGCAATTCCATGCCAGAAATAGTGGGCCGGGTGTGCGATTGGCGAAAGCGCTTTCGGCCCATCGGGATACCCAGCGCCATCGTTCGCTACGACGAAAGCATCTGATTCGAACTCAAACTCTTGATCAGTCTTGGGGACGAACCATGCCGCGTGCCCTTTGCCATATTCGTCCGGTCCGCTCACTGGAAGGTCACAAGGCGTAAGGTGAAAGTGATGTGGCGGATCAAAGTGGAGCAGATTGAAAGTCCCAGACCCACCATACACACGCGATGGGGACGATGTGGAATAGGCTCCCACCTTCTTTCCCGGCTCAGGTGCGTTGAAAACATCAACCAGCAAACGCAAATCGCTTAGTTCCGTTGCAGACAAAGGCGGAAAGTCCACAAACGGGATCATGATCTCAAACGTATAGCCGACACCATCTTTGCCGGGACCGGGCCACATCTGCAGATGACTATGAGGCTTAAGTAGGGCTGGGATTTCCTCGTTGCCCGGCTGGTCGCTAGCAAAGTGAGTAATGATCTCGTCGTACGCGCGCGCGGCAAAGGATTCGACTGCATAGTCCGGTGTGACCAAATACTGCCGAAGAAAAAGCCGCTTGAAATATGGGCGGTAGTGACTCTGCAGGTCCACCCAACGTCGACACTTTTCCTCCAGGGCCTGCTTGTTCTCAGCGATACTCTTCTTCACCCACTCGGCGCAGGAGTCCGCGCCGTTCGGCAAAGTCAGTTTTTCCTGAAACTCATTCCACCCGACGGGCGGCAACTCGGGATCTTTGGCGTCTGCCAGCCAAATCTCAACGTGGTCTCTTTCGAGAATTAGGTTTTTGTTACGCGGAAAGTCAGGCGGGCCGCCATCCACTTCTCCAGCAATGAGCAACCCATTGCCAACATTCTGGACCCAAATATGTCCGTGCCGTGCATCTGCGCCGTGCGGTACCAACGTGAAGTCCGGGGGCCGGTCGGTATATGGGGTGATCGGTGTGCCGAGACCTCGGTTGAGTACCTGCGGCACTTTGATAGGGCTGCGCTGATCTTGCCCAAGCACCGCCATAGTGGGAAGCAGCAAAACCGCAATCGAGAGAAGATTTTTCATCTCACCTTTTCTACAGAATTAGAAAACCAACCATTCTTGCCGCTGGGAACGACAAATGGAGCGTGTCGGCCCTCGTGAACTTGTCGAATCTCTTTGCGGACAGCGGGGAGGTCAAGGTGGGAGCGTTCGATCATCTGGGGGGCAAACTGTACCACTGTTTCGCAGGGAGACTCTTCTGCGCCATGAGTCTGCTCACAACCATCTCACTGACACCGAGCGCAGCGGCGGCTTGTTGCATGGTGATCCACAGCCGCCGGTCTGGCGGCGGACAGGCAGGAAAGCCGTTTGTGTGGCGGACATGTTGCACGCGCTTCTCTGTCCAAGTGTTGCCGTTGCCAGTGCGATAGCCCAGCCGGTTCAGGATAGAAACAATCGACGTGTCTTCACAGACTAAAGCGAGCTCACGAATCAACTCGGTTACTTCCTGGGAGTTGATGTGGTTGTGAGAGCCGGTCCGGTTCTTGGGCAGGGTGAGCTCGGTGTGTGAACCCCCAGGTAACTGCGATCTGGATTGGCCGTGCTTTGGCGTGCCGATTCCGCCCGCCGATCCGGGCCATGATCTGGGTCTGATTAGCGGCCCTTTCCGGTTCCGATCCGCCGCCGATTCCCGACCGGGGAGTGTGGCGATTCCGGCACGGTGAGGGGTGAGGTTCTGGCCTTCGGAGCCGGGTTACGGTGCGGTATCTGGGGAAGTCAAAGGCGCGCCGCCTACGGCGTCGGGTGGAGGGGGTGACACTCCACCCCAAGGCGACGTCGGTGGCAACCAAGGCCCATTAGATTCGCCGCCGCCCGACGTGCCTGCGATTGCGAAACCGCACAAACATCGATGACTTGGACGACTGGTTTTAGGGGTTGACAGCTGATCGCATTTTCAAGTTTCAACCTCGCTCGGAGGA
>Ga0209380_10001199_pt1 | contig 17765 bp, 19 predicted proteins | sample HubBroMetageWFT6_FD_188347 | JGI IMG/M metagenome (GOLD analysis project Ga0209380, IMG submission 188347) | Warmed and freeze-thawed soil microbial communities from the Hubbard Brook experimental Forest, New Hampshire - Hubbard Brook CCASE Soil... | ecosystem: Environmental > Terrestrial >...
GGAGATTTTTTCGGAGAAGGGGGGCTTGCTGGCCAGCTCGTCCGCACGTCGTCTGCAATTGCTCTAGCGGACTCCATTTTGCTGCATGTAGAAAAGAAGGCGATGATGCTTGCAATGAGCCGCGAACCAAAATTGTCGGCCATGTTTGTCAAGTATCTGCTGAAGCGGAATATCCGCTATCAGGATGATCTGGTGGATCAACTGTTCAATTCCAGTGAAAAAGCGGTTGGCGCGAGTTCTTCTATTGATGGCGCAATTCGGCACAGAAGGAGTCTCCGAAATGTCGGTCCCCAGGCTTAGCCAAGAGACTTTGGCAGAGATGGTGGGGACGACACGATCGCGAGTCAGCTTTTTCATGAATCGATTCAGGAAGCTCGGCTTTATCAACTACGACTTTGGAAAAAACTTACATGTCCATAGTTCGCTGCTTAACATTGTTCTGCAGGATGAGAATGGAACCGCCAGCAGGTCTAACAAAGGCCCGGAACCACCTACCGAGCCCGGCGAACCCCGTGATCAAGATCGGGCCCGCAGGCCACCCCTCCCCGGCCTTAAATGGCGCCGGAGATGAAGGGGGTAGCCCCCGACTCTCGCCTGCGTTCCTTGTGAATAAGGCTCCGAGAAGTGCACCACGAGCCAAGATCTCCCCGCGAGTGTGAGCATTCTTGCTCAGACATCGGTCCCGTTGCGTGTTACTTTCGCGTTGTGCTTCCAGTCGAACCGCGGAGGCGCCCAGGAGTCGCCTGCCGCCGAGCAGGGCCGAGTTATGGTGACGCGATCCGCACTAATTCGGGTTATTCCTGTCTCTCTTTTTCTGTTCGCTGCTGGCGGGGCTTGGTGCCAGAAACCTGCTCCGGGGTTATCGCATGGATTAGAGTTCGACGGCTCAAACTCAGCCAGAGTACAACCTCAGGAAATGCGGGAGTGGAAATCATCTTTGCCTGACGCTCCTTCGTCGCTCCAGAGCCCAACCCAAGATCTGAGATTGCCCGAGTTCGCCGGCGCGACGGGAGTGAGCACGACCGCAATGCGCCAAACCGAATTGGGGCACGTTATTCGCAGACCACAGCCTGTCGCAACGTCACTTTACCAAAAAGTTTTCTTGCAAAAAGAGCCCAGCCCTTTTCTGACTCGGTACTTTTATTCGTCATTGATGGAGTGGGACATACGCGATCATGCTTCGACCAGCGATAGCCTTGTGGGCCGGGCGTCCTTCGCGGCGTCGCGCGTTTTCGTCACCCATGACAGCTCTGGAAAAGCAAGGCTGAACACCCGCTATTTCCTTGGGGCATTGGCGTCGGTTGCACTCCATTCCGCCAACCGCTCCAATCGAATGCAATCCACCTCATCGACATTCAACGATTTTGGTTCGACGGTTGGCGGCGACGCCGGGATGAATGTCCTTCATGAGTTTGGGCCAGGCATCCAGCAAATCTTAAAAGCGCACGCACCCAAGTTCGTGTCCAGCATCCTCAAATAGATCGAAGCTATCCAGTTTACGGAAAACCTGGGCGAGCATCGTCTTTGATCATCGACTCCACCATTCTTCGGTGGTTGGCTTGGGAGTGTGCGCAAAAATTCACGAACCCTTGGAGCCGAGTCAAATTTCAGTGGCGCACAAAACAAAGCCGGTGGACGCTCTCGGCTAAGGGAGAGATCTAACGAACGGCGTGCATCGGAACGAACTGCTCCCTAACCCCTCGTCAATCTACTTGGTCAATTTTGACCAGTCCTCAAGCGTACTTTCGTTGGATACTAACAAGAAGCGAATTCCTCGACAGGGCGGAACACACACACTGCAAGGCGCTGGAACTCGTCTGCAAACCTGTTTTTGTCAATACCCGTACTCAAGAAAGTGAGGAGCGAATGTCGCTACCCATCGCCGCGCTTCCGCATGGGCTGCTGGAAGTCGTCGCCTCACGCCCCGCGCTACGCACGGTTTCGGCGGATCGCCCAAGAGCGCAGTCGAAGGTGTCGCTGCCGAGCCGAATCGCGGTCATCGGGAATTATCTTCCAAGGCAATGCGGAATTGCCACGTTCACCACCGACTTGTGCGCAGCCATATCCGCGGAGTACGGAACTGCCCGACTATTGGCACTGCCCGTGAACGATACCGAGCAAGGATATGACTATCCCTCGCGAGTGCGATGGTCGCTCGCCCAGGATAACGTCAAGTCATACCAGGAGGCGGCCGAATTCCTGAACTTCAACAACATCGATATGGTGTGCCTGCAGCACGAGTATGGAATCTTCGGCGGCGAGGCGGGCAGTCATATTCTGCATCTCCTGCGCGGCCTGAAGATGCCGGTGGTTACCACTCTGCACACCGTTCTGCGTGAGCCTGATCCTAACCAACTGGGGGTAATGGAAGAGATTGTAGAACTCTCCGATCGGCTCATCGTCATGAGCCAACTCTCATCGCAGTTCTTGCAGGAAATCTTCAAAGCGCCGGGCAGCAAGATCGATATGGTTCCGCACGGTGTTCCGGACCTGCCATTTCTCGATCCTAACTTCTACAAAGACCGTTTTGGCGTGGAGGGAAAGGCGGTCCTCCTCACATTCGGCCTGCTCTCGCCGAACAAGGGGATTGAAAACGTCATTCAGGCACTGCCGCAGATCTTGGCCAGACACAAGAACGTTATGTACATCGTCGCGGGAGCCACTCATCCTCATGTTCTCCGTCGCGAGGGAGACAAGTATCGGGCCAGCTTGCAGGCATTGGCGCAGAAAATGGGAGTGGAATCGCAGGTGATCTTCTACGACCGCTTCGTCAGTCCCGAGGAAATGGCCGAGTTTATCGGGGCGGCCGATATTTACATCACCCCTTACCGACATGAAGCGCAGGTGGTTTCCGGGACGCTGGCCTATGCCTTAGGGGCGGGGAAGGCGATTATCTCGACTCCTTATTGGCACGCGATTGAATTGCTGGACGACCGCCGGGGTGCATTGGTCCCGTTTCAAAACCCCGAGGCGATGGCACACAAGACCATCGAACTCTTGGATACTCCCGCGATTCGCCACGCCATGCGTAAACGCGCTTACCTCTTCGCCCGAGACATGGTGTGGAAGAAAGTCGCGCAAGGCTACATGGAAACTTTCGCCCGAGTTCGCAGCGACCGCATAGAAAACCCTCGCGTCCAATTCTCCGCACGCGCTACTCCCAAAGTTCTCGATCGACTGCCGGAATTGAAACTCAATCATCTCTGCGCCCTGACCGACGACACGGGAGTGCTGCAGCATGCGATCTTCACCATCCCCAATCGAGGCGAGGGCCATACCACCGACGACAACGCGCGCGCGCTGATTTTCGCGGTAATGCTGGAGGGCTTGGCTGATGCCAATCCTGCTGATGCCAGTACTCAAGATGAGGGGGGGAAATCAAATTTCCCGGCTGCGGATTTCTCGGCCCGCTATCTCTCGTTCCTCGAACATGCGTTTAATCGGGCGAACGGCAGGTTCCGGAACTTCCTCGGCTATGATCGCCGGTGGAACGAGGCAGTAGGGTCGGAAGACTGCCATGGCCGCGCCTTGTGGAGCCTCGGAACTGTCCTTGGCCGATCCAAAAATCAAGGATTGAGAAGCGCAGCCGGACGTCTGTTCGAGTTTTCGCTTCCGGCAGCCGTGGAATTCTATAGTCCTCGTGCTGCCGCCTACACGCTTCTTGGGATTCAAGAATATCTCAAATCATATCCCGGAGACCGCGATGCGCAGAAAATCAGATCTGTGCTCAGCCATCGCTTGCTCGAAATGTATGAGTCCGTCCGCAGACCCGACTGGAAGTGGTTCGAGAGTGTGGTTGCCTATGGCAACGCGAGATTGCCTCAGGCCATGCTCGTCGTGGGTTCAGCTTGCTCGGATGATCGCACGGTCGCCGACGGTCTCGAAGCGCTAGATTGGCTGATCCGAGTGCAGCATTGCGAAACCAACCATCACTTCGTACCCATCGGATCCCAGGGTTTTTATCAACAGAATGCGGAAAAGGCGCGCTTCGATCAACAGCCGATTGAGGCTGCCGGCGCGGTCTCTGCCTGTCTTGAAGCGTTCCGTATAACTGGCGACAGGCGCTGGCACTCCGAAGCCTGGTCGGCTTTCAACTGGTTCTTGGGTGACAACGATCTGCAGCTTCCCCTCTATGATTCCGTTACCGGCGGCTGCCGGGACGGATTGCATCCCGAGCGCGCCAATCAGAACCAGGGTGCGGAATCCACCCTGTCGTTTCTAATCGCCCTCCTGGAAATGCGCGCGGCCGACAACTCCGAGCGTCTATTTGAAAAGCTTCCACCTGAAAGGCGGAACGATCCCTCATGACGACTCCGGAAACAACTCTTGTCAACGTCGAAAGCACGCACTACCCACCGTTGCTCACGCGTCACCCGGCCAACCCGATCTTGACCCGCGAGGATTGGCCGTACTCCATCAACAGCGTGTTCAATGCCGGAGCAACCTTGTTAGCGGACGGAACCACTTTGCTCCTGTGCCGGGTTGAAGACCGGCGCGGCTTGTCGCATCTGTGCGCCGCGCGCTCGCGAAATGGTGTCGATGGATGGCAGATTGATCTTGAACCAACGTTAATGCCCAGCCCGAAGGAGTATCCGGAGGAAATCTGGGGTATTGAGGATCCGCGCATCACTTTCGTACCGGAGTTGCAGCAGTACGTGGTCACGTACACTTCCTATTCGCGCGGTGGGCCGGGAGTGTCGCTGGCTCTGACCAAAGACTTTCGAAGCTTCGAGCGCTATGGCGTCATCATGCCGCCGGACGACAAGGACTCGGCGCTGTTGCCTCGGAGAATCGACGGGTGCTGGGCGCTGATCCATCGCCCCATGACCGCACTCGGCGCGCACATGTGGATTTCGTACTCTCCAGACCTGCGCTATTGGGGCAGGCACAGGCTCATGCTGGAAGCGCGCCGCGGTGCCTGGTGGGACGCAAACAAAATTGGTTTATCGCCACCGCCCATCGAGACTTCCAGAGGATGGCTGGTCTTCTACCACGGAGTGCGGCACACGCCTTCCGGCTGTCTGTATCGACTGGGCTTGGCCCTGTTCGATCTGGAGAATCCGGAGAAGTGCTTGCTCCGAGGAGATTCGTGGATGTTCGGACCCGAGGCGCCGTACGAGCGACACGGCGACGTTAATGACGTGGTATTCCCATGCGGATACACGATGGCTGCCGATGGCGACACGATCAATCTTTACTATGGAGCCGCTGACTGCGCCATTGCCCTGGCTCGAGCCAGCGTGCGCGCCCTGCTCGGCTGGCTGGATGCCAACGGAAGCTGTGAGCGACGCCAACGGGCGCAGGATTTTTGACGCCCCCTGCATTCGGTTCTCGAGTCTGCCTTCGGGTGCCATCACCGCCAATGCCGCGCCGTGCTCACGATCAAGAAGCGGACGTACCAGGCCTGCTTGAACTGCGGACGGGAATTCGAGTATTCATGGGCGCTCATGCAGTCGATAGAGTTGAGCGCTACTGATCGTTCCCCTGCCCCGCTTCCGTCGAGCACGGTTACGCAAACAGTGTTAGGACAAACAGTGTTAGGACAAACAGTGTTATGACAAACAGTGTTACGACAAACAGGGGTGGGCGAAATGAAGAAGAGCCGCTGAAATTGATCCGGTTTCGGCACAGGCATCGGAATTCTGATTTTAGTAAGTGAGCTATCTTGCTCAGACCTGAAAGTTCACAGCTGTCATTGTTGATTCTCCTGAGTGTGTAGACGAAGCCGCGAAGGCTGAATCAAGGCTTCGATTCTCAGATCGCTGCCAATCGAGTCGCTGCGACCACATCCAGCCAAATCGGCATTCTTCGTCCGTGTGCATGCCGCGAAACCTTGCGGCGGGACACGATCCGACCCTAAAAAGTCTCGCACGTCAAAGTTAGGGGCAACACCTCCCGGCGGATGAGAGGTTAGCCCGAGAAACTAAGGAAGGTCAAAATTATGCCTCTAATTCAACTGCTGGAAGTCCTGATCGTGGTGGGTGTCCTCCTGTGGCTGGTGAATCGATTCATTCCCATGCAAGGAACCATCAAGTCGATCTTCAATGGCATCGTGGTCATTGCCGTGGTTCTGTGGATCCTGAATGTTACTGGTTTGTTCCATTCTCTTCCCAATATCCGCCTGGGGAAGGGATAACGGTCCTGCGAGCGATCGGTCAGGGAACACTAGACCGCCAACGGACGAAATAACCTAATACGGCAGATATCTGCCAAGGAGACATTTTGAATAAGTTCTGGTTAGCCATCCCCATCACCCTGAGTTTGAGCGCGTTTGCTCAGACGAATGCTCACACTAATGTTGTCGCAGCGGAAATTGGCGCTCCTGTCCCGACATTCCGGGTCACGGTGGTCAGCCGCAACGTGCAGGCCGTCAACTACGAGCATCGCAGCGGATCCTCCAAACTCGACTTCGCAGGCACGGACCTGTTGCCCTCCGCGAATGGTGAAGCCAAGGTGAACAGTCGGCGCGGATCGATTGAGATCGACGCAGAATTCGGTGACCTGCAAAGACCGACGACTTTCGGCAACGAATATCTAACTTACGTGTTGTGGGCGATCTCTCCTGAAGGCCGGGCAGTGAACCTGGGCGAAGTGTTGGTCGGCGACAACCATCGCAGCAAACTTCGGGTAACCACCGACCTTCAGGCTTTCGCTTTGATCGTTACCGCGGAACCTTATTATGCCGTCCGTCAGCCGAGCAACGTGGTTGTGCTTGAGAACGTGGTTCGCGAGACGACCAAGGGGACGACCGAGGCGGTGAACGCAAAGTATGAATTGATGGAGCGCGGTGGGTACATTCCTACCGGCTACAAGTTTGATCCGGTTGTACTGAATGCCAGATTGCCGCTGGAATTCTTCGAAGCGCGCAACGCCCTGCGCATTGCGCAATCCGAGGGAGCCGAGCAATACGCGAGCGACAGCTATCAGCATGCCGTCCAGCTGATGAATAATGCCGATGAATACGCAACCAGCAAGCACATCGATAGCAAGCCTTTGATCGCGGTTTCACGCGAGGCAGTGCAGACTTCCGAAGATGCGCGCGAAATCGCAGTCAAAAAGCTGGGTGAGATAAGACTGGCCAACGAACGCCAGAATTCCGCTGATTCGCTAGCGGTATCGCAAGGACAGGCTGATAGCGCCATGCGTCAGAAGGAGCAAGCAGAGTCAGACGCGGCGAGAGCCGTAGCCGCAAGAAATCAGGCGGAATCGGATACGCACAATGCGCAATCCGCCAAGGCTCAGGCGGAGTCGGACGCAGCCAAGGCACGCGCCGACGCTTTCGATGCACAAAATGCGACCGCACAGGCAAGAGCGGATATGGCGGCCAACGCGGCGTCGTCGGCCAATGCAGTCTCGGCGGCCCAGGCGGATGCTGAGCAGTCCCGTTTAGCTGCGCAACAGGCGGAAACTGACAAAGCCGCGATGCGCACGAAGTTGTCGGAGCAGTTGAATTCCATTCTTCAAACTCGCGACAGTGCGCGCGGGTTGATCGTCAGCATGTCCGATGTTTTGTTCGACACCGGAAAGTATTCGTTGAAACCGGGTGCACGCGAGAAACTGGCCAAGGTTGCAGGCATTCTGCTCGCCTATCCTGGACTCGACATTGCGGTGGGCGGCTACACCGACAATGTCGGCGGCGATGATATGAACCAGAAATTGTCGGAAAACCGAGCCAGTTCGGTGCGCGATTACCTGGTGCAAGAAGGAGTCGCGACCAATTCAGTTTCGTCGCAAGGCTTTGGCAACACTTTGCCAGTAGCCTCGAACGATAACGCTTCCGGACGCCAGCAAAACCGGCGCGTGGAACTACTCGTGTCCGGCGAAGCCATTGGCAGCCCGGCGAACGCGACTACCGGAAGCTTGCAGTAAGCAGGCGTACGCAACGATCGATAACCGGATACATAAATGGAGATATCACCCATGAATCTAGTAGGCATGATCGGTACAGCAGTTCTGTCTTTGACCCTCGTAGCTGCGGCTCCGGTGTTCGCACAGGAGCAGCACGATCAACAGGAAGAACAGAGAGACAAACCGGAAGAGAAGGCGCAACCCGAGAAATCCGCAAAGCCCGCGGAAAAACCTGCGGCGCAGGACGAGAAGAGCGCCAAGCCGGAAGAAAAAAACGCAAAACAACAGGCGACAACCAAGCCGGAAGAGAAGAACGCGCAAGCGGAGCGACAACCGGCCGGCAACAACGGCGGCGGCCGCATTCCAGCCGCAAAGTACCAGGCTAATTTTGGGCGCCAACACACCTTCCATGTCAGCCAGGGCGACTACAGCAATCGCCGCTTCCAATACGGTGGCTATACGTTCGGATTCGCTGGCGCATGGCCGAGCAACTGGTTGTACACGCAAGATGTTTACGTCGTCGAGATCAACGGCGTTTATTACCTGTGCAACCCGTCGTATCCCGGCGTCAACATCGAGCTCAGTTTCACACTGTAGCCGGTTCGCCCGGTGTCGTTTGCGGACGCAACCGGCTTAACCGGATCGCTCAAAACATGATCGGCGCGGGTCCATTTCCTGGGCTCGCGCCGCTCTCTTTTCGGCGCCGGCAAGGCATATGGAGAAAAGCGATACAGCAGGCCCGAATCGCGGCATTCGACAAAAAGTGAGCAGTAGTGCACAGACGCGGTCGGCGCCTCCGTGGAATCCTTGCCTCGACGCGTATCCGTTCCATCCAAGCAGCCCGCAGCAGTTAAAGCACAACCGGGCACCCTAAGGATGATCTGGTAAAGGGGATTCAAATGCGCAAAATCCGTCTTCTGTTGTTAGCTCTTCTGATCGTGGCCATACCGGCCATCTCGTTTGCGCAATTCGGCGTGTCCATCATGATCGCTCCGCCGGCGCTCCCTGTGTACACACAACCCATGGTTCCTTCCGCCGGCTATTTGTGGACGCCCGGCTACTGGGCATATGGGGATGAAGGCTATTTCTGGGTACCGGGTACGTGGGTCGAGCCGCCAACCGTGGGCTTGCTCTGGACTCCCGGTTATTGGGGTTGGGGCGGCAACGCCTTCGCCTGGAATGAAGGCTACTGGGGCCAAAGTGTCGGCTTCTATGGCGGCGTTAACTACGGCTTCGGCTACGGCGGTGTCGGCTACGGAGGCGGATATTGGAATAACGGAAACTTCTTCTACAACCGCTCGGTGAGTAATGTGAACGTCACCAATATAACGAATGTTTACAGCAAGACCGTGATCAACGAAACCACGGTGAACCACGTCAGCTTTAACGGCGGCGAGGGTGGAATTACCGCTCGTCCCACCGCCATAGAAGAGACTGCGATGCACGCGCAACACACGCCGGCAACATCAATGCAAACCCAGCATGTGCACGTTGCCAGCACCAATCACGCGCTATTGGCATCCGTGAACCAGGGTCGCCCCGCGATCGCCGCAACCGCGAAGCCAGGAGAATTCAGCGGTTCTGGAGTCGTAGCGTCTAGAGAAGCGGGAGCGCCTTACAAGGCACCCGAAAATAAGGCGACTGAAAATAAGGCAGCTGAGAACAAAGCGTCCGAAAGCAAGGCCACCGAGAACAAGGCAGCCGAAAATAAGGCAACTGAAAACAAGGCAACTGAAAACAAGGCAACTGAAAACAAGGCAGCTGAAAACAAGGCAGCCGAAAACAAGGCAACTGAAAACAAGGCAGCCGCTACTCGTTCGAACGAGAATAAGGCAGCCGCAAATAAAGCTGCGCCTAGCCGCCCGAGTGAGAATAAGCCTTCCGCGAATAGAGCCGCTCCTGCTCACACGGCTGAAACCAAGGCCGCGAGCTCACCGAGCACGGCTCACGTGCAGCCCGCAGCTCACGCACAGCCGGCACCTCGTTCGCAACCAGCCGCTCACGCGCAACCTGCACCTCACGCACAACCTGCGGCTCGTCAACAGGCTGCCCCTCGTCCGGCGAGCCATCCCGAGAGCCCTCCGGAGAAAAAGGCTCCTGGAAGTAAGGATTAGCTCTCGTCGAAGCGGGCGTTTGAACTTTTTGAATGCAGCCGCAGCGCAGACTTAAAGGAGTGAAAATATGCTTGGCACTATCTTGATCGTGATTCTGATCTTAGCTCTCTTCGGTGCGCTGCCAAGATGGTCGCATAGTCGGGACTGGGGTTATGCTCCGACCGGGGGATTAGGTCTCATCCTCTGCATCGTCGTTATTCTCCTGGTTCTCGGCCGTATTTGAACCATTGCATCCCCGCGAAAATTCGGCAGGCGCCAACGTCACAACTTGGCGCCTTCTTTCTGTCGTGCATCGGCAACCCCGTCCAGTCGTGTTCGTTCGTCTTTGATTTGGGGTTGAAGGTTTGGGAGCTGAACGACTGGAGTTAAACGAGGCGCTCACTCCTGAGGATCTCGCCATCGGCTCCTGACAGTTCTCTGTCAGCCAGCTGATTCGGCAAATCGTTCTTAAGGCGTGGTGATCGACCGCGACAAGATCGACCTTCCAAAAAAGAACCGCGCGGGCAGTTATGACTTGCCAATTGCCTTCTCCACGGCCTCGGCAGCGGAGAGCTTCCGGTCCCGGTGGGGCTCAGTACGCGGGGCACCCGTATGCAGCTCGCAGGCTTCCCCTATGGCTGCGCCGCAAGTCTCACAAGGCACGGATCGTATTTGCTTCGGGCTGAGTTCTTTTCTCTTCACGCCACAGGATGCAACGCTTCTATCGAAGAAAGATGTTCACTATTGCACATTCTTGAATACATCTGAGGATGCAGCAGTATCCATTATTGCTCCGCCAAGCCTGTTCACAATTGTGAGCAAAATCGAACATCTTCGGTCATCGCGATTCTGCCAGAATGCAGGGGAGTGTAGCTGCACGCGGGAGAGGTTGCTTATGGCGTCCCTAGCCCTGTTGGCCAAAAGAAAGCGCAATTTCGAGCCGGAGAACTTCCTTGCCACGATCGGCGCGGGTAGGAAGGTGGCGGCTTTCCCGAAGAAAGAAAGAGTCTTCGTGCAGGGAGATGCGGCCGACTCGGTCTTTTACATCCGGAAAGGCAAGATTCGACTGACGGTCGTATCCAAGATTGGCAAGGAAGCGACCTTGGGCATGTTGAGTGAGGGAGACTTTTTCGGCGAAGGCGGCCTGGCTGGACAGCCTTTACGCATGGGGTCTGCAACCGCCCTGACAGATTGCGAACTTCTGCGCATCGACAAGAAGGCGATGATGGAGGCGCTTCATCGGGAACACGAGTTCTCCGACATGTTCGTGGCCTACTTGCTGGCCCGGAACATCCGCTATGAAGAGGATTTGGTCGACCAGCTCTTCAATTCCAGCGAAAAGCGACTCGCTCGGATTCTGCTCTTGTTGGCTCATTTCGGCAAGGAAGGCGTGCCTGAGGTGGTCATCCCCAGGATCAGTCAGGAGACTCTCGCCGATATGATAGGCACAACCCGGTCCCGAGTTAGCTTTTTCATGAACCGGTTCAGAAAGTTGGGCTTTGTCGATTACGGCGAAGACGGACTGCAAGTTCACAGTTCGCTGCTCAATATTGTCCTCCACGACTAGCTTCCGCTATTCCGCAGAATCCTTCTGGCGAGTCGCCTTAACACCTGACAAGATTCCCACTCCTACGAGAACAATCGCTCCTACGGCAATCCAGTGCGCGGGCATGTGCATCAGATGCGCGGCATAAATCAATCCACCGATTAGGATGGCAAAGCCAATCGAGTAAAGTCCAAACGACATGCTATCTCCTTGTCGAGTACGGCTTGGAAGTTGACACCCTGGGTTAAACGCCCAGTCGTTTTGATTACCCCTGGTGCGACTGCTCTCCATTTCCCGGCACACCTCAACTCCGCAGTCGAATCCGCCGGAACGAGCTATTTCTGTGGTTGGAGCCAGGCTACAGGATCGCTCACTTCCTTCCTCAGTGCTGTGTAGAATCGCTCACTTTGCGAGAAAGTAGGTCTTATCGTCGATCGTCGGCGCTCCAGGGTCCCCCTTCGAACATTCCGCCAACTTCTCGCAAAGCGGTCAATTGTGATCAGCCTTCCGCTGTCGATAAGGTCGATACTGGCGCTAACCAAGGTTCTGACTTCCCGATGAATTTTGAAGGGACAAAAGTCAGTTGTTGTCGGCAAATTGGTAGAGAGAGGTTTCGATGAATCTGAATCTGATGGACCCTAAACTGTGGGTGCTCGCCGCCGTGGTGATCTTAGTCATCGCAGTGGTCACCTGGCTTTACATGCGAAAACGCCGGAATACAACCGCCAGCCTGCGGAAGAAGTTCGGCTCCGAGTACGATCGGGCGGTGTTGGTGCACGGCACAGGACGAAAAGCAGAAGCAAAACTGGAGGATCGACAGACGCGGGTTGAAAAGCTCAGCCTCCGCGATCTGGATCCGGCGGAGCATGAGCGTTTCCTGAAGCAATGGGAGTCGGTACAGTCCCGCTTTGTCGATTCCCCGAAGGGCGCGGTGGCAGAAGCCGATGACCTGTTGTCCTCTTTAATGAAAGCTCGTGGCTATCCCGTGTCCGATTTCGATCAGCGCGCCGCTGACATTTCCGTCGACCATCCCCGGGTCGTCGAGAACTACCGCTCCGCGCATGAGATTGCGCTGCGGGTCGGGAAAGATGCAGCCACAACCGAAGACCTGAGGACGGCCATGATTCATTACCGCTCCCTATTCGAGGAACTGGTGCAGGTGCCCGCGATTGTCGATAGGAAAGAAGTCGCCTGATGCCAGGGTTGGGGGCCCACAACGAAAGAGAAGGGAGGAGATTATGAAACCAAGTACAGAAGACAAGGCTGAGGGCAAGCTCCACGAAGTGAAGGGAAAGATTAAGGAAGAGGTCGGAAAGGTGACAAACGACCCCGACTTGGAAGTCTCAGGGAACGCAGAAAAGAACGCCGGCAAAGTTCAAAAGTGGATCGGCCGCGCTGAAAAAGCCGTTGGAGGATGACGGCGGCACTACTAAAAAGGAGAACCAAAGGATGACGACGACTGCCCAGAACAAATGTGCGCACCTGCCGTGCCGGTGCACAGCGCAAGCCAACGATAAATACTGCGGTCAGGCCTGTAAGGACGCGGGCTCCAAAGAAGTTGAGATCGCGTGCCAGTGCGACCATGAAGTTTGTCCGCTTACCGTATGAGGAGCAGTAGCTCTTGGGCGCATGAGCGGGCAATTTGAATCGGCCGGGGAGAATCTCGATAATGAAGACCTACAGAGCTGTACTCTTGCTATTGGGAATCGCGGCCCTGGCTGTCCTCTCCGTGCTGGCGGCGGCACAAGCTCCGATCGATGTGGGAGGCTCCGCCGCCAGCACTTTCGACTTATCCGCACCTACGGCCAGTCCGCAACCGGAACTGACTTATGTGCGTCCGCCCGAGACAACCAAGATCCACAACTACCTCTTTGATGCGTTCGGCCCCTATCCCATCGTCGGCGCGGGAATCGCTGCTGGCATAAACCAGTTTCAGAACGCTCCGCCGGAATGGAAGCAAGGCGCGGAGGGTTACGGCAAGCGGTTTGGGTCCGACTTCGGCATCGCGGCAACAACTACGACGACGCGTTATGCGCTCTCGGAAGCCTTGCGCGAAGACACGTTGTATTACCGCTGTGAGTGCAAAGGTCTGTTCCCCCGGCTCAAACACGCCGTGATTTCTACCTTTACCGCACGCCGGGGCGTCGACGGCCATCGCGTCTTTTCTTTTCCTGATCTGGTTTCCCCGTATGCCGGTACCATGACGGCCGTCTATGGCTGGTATCCCAGCCGCTTCGATTACAAGGATGGATTTCGCATGGGCAACTACAGCTTGCTGGGGTATATAGGCGCGAACATTTCCCTTGAATTTTTCTATAGCGGACCGCACTCATTTCTTTCCCGGATGCATCTTAACGATGCACACGGAGCGCCCGATTCGGGACCCAATGCTGGCTCGCCTAACCCAGGCTTTCGAAGTCAATGATCGATAGGAACTTCACCGCGGTCGCAGGCACGGAGTCTCCGCTTTCGGAGACGCGAAGATCACTTATATCCCCGAACCCCTTTTCTGCTCCGATCAACAAGTTTCTCGAGTGGTTCGGCGATCTGGGCATATTTTTCTGGCGAGTTGCGCACGCTGCGGTAACACCCCCGTTTGAATTCCGAGAACTGTTTCGGCAGCTCGACGAAATCGGATCCATGTCGTTGCCGCTGGTCGCGCTCGCCGGCGCCGCCACCGGCGTTGTTCTCTCTATGGAAGCCCGGTACAGTTTGACTCGTTTTGGGGCAAAGTCGCTGCTGCCCGCCGCGATCGTGTTCTCGGTTATTCATGAGACCGGTCCGATCATCACCGGTCTCGTGGTCAGTGGCCGAGTAGGCGCTGGCATCGGCGCGGAGTTGGCGTCGATGAAAGTGACCGAGCAGATCGATGCGGTCGAGGCGTCCGCGGTGAGCCCGTACCGGCTGCTGGCGGCGCCCCGCATCCTGGCTTGCATTCTCGTATTGCCTCTCCTGACCCTCGCCGGCGACGCCTGCGGCGTGCTGATGGGCTGGGTGGCCCAGGCTTTGGTTGAGCCGCTCTCCCTACACCAGTTCATCAATGCCGGTTTCAATGGCGCCGATTTCAACGATTTCCTGCCGCCCACGTTTAAAACGGCAGTGTTCGGCCTGATCATCGGGCTGATCGCCTGTTTTCAGGGTATGCGTACACAGGGCGGCGCCGCCGGCGTGGGCCGTGCCGCCACGAGTTCGGTAGTGTTGTCGTCGCTGTTCGTGATCCTGGCCGATGTCGTGCTGGTAAAACTCATTCTTATATTTTTCCCATGACCATTGACTAAGTGTTTACGAGTTCCTGAAACGATTATGGAGACAATCGATCAAATTCCGGTGCAAACCGGGCTGAAGCCGAAAGAAGCCGCGAAAGACGGCGGCGTGCCAGCCATCGCCGTCGAAGATTTGCACAAGTCCTTCGGAAGTCAAAAAGTCTTGAACGGAATCAGCCTGACCGTGAACCGCGGCGAGACGCTGGCGGTGCTGGGGCGCAGCGGAACCGGTAAGAGCGTATTGCTGAGGCTCATCATCGGCCTGGAGAAGCCTGACTCAGGATCGGTTCTCATCCATGCTCAAGACATCGCCGGCCTCGGTCTCGACCAACTCGGCGCAATCAGAATGAAGATGGGTTTTCTGTTTCAGCATGCCGCGCTGTACGATTCGCTGACGGTTGAGCAGAATGTGGCGTTTCCGCTCGTGCACCATAAGAAAGAGATGTCGAAGTCGGAACGAGGCGACCGCGTGAAGCAACTGCTGGCGGAAGTGGGCATGGAAGGACACCTCGAGAAGATGCCTTCAGATATCTCAGGCGGCATGCAGAAACGAGTAGGGCTGGCGCGTGCTCTGGCTCTAGCGCCGGATATTCTGCTGCTCGACGAGCCGACCGCTGGTCTCGATCCGATCAGTTCGGGGGAAATCGATGACTTGGTGCTCAAGCTTCAGGCGGAGCATCACATGGCGTCGATCGTCGTGACTCATGATCTGCACAGCGCGAAGACGATTGCCGATCGTCTGGCTCTGCTCGACGGGGGGAATGTAGTGATCGAGGGCAGCTTTGAAGAGCTGCAAAGAAGTGACATCAAATTTGTTCAGGAATTTCTAGGACATTCGTAGCAGGAAGTATGGAGGGCATATGTCGAGAGTGGCGCGGTTGGGAGCATTTATTGTTGTAACCCTGGCAATTCTGGTGGCCGGTATTTTCATCATCGGTGGCAAGCAATATCTCTTTCGCTCGACCTATCAATTGAAGGCGCAGTTCGACAATGTCGTGGGCCTGGACGCTGGAGCGGATGTGCGAGTGGGCGGGGTTCACAGTGGAACCGTGAGTAGCATCGTGTTGCCCCACAAGCCGGGCGAAAAGATCACGGTGGTTATGAATCTCGGCAAGTCGACACACGAAATTATCAAGCAGGACTCCGTAGCCACCATTGAAACGGAGGGGTTGTTGGGGAACCAGTATCTCGCAATCTCATTTGGATCAGCGGGAAAATCCGAGGTGCGGGACGGCGACACCATCGCCAGCGAAGCTCCACTCGAAATGTCAGACCTGCTGCAAAAGACGAGCGTGATTCTAGATAGCAGCCAGCAAGCCATCCAGAACGCTACTAAGGCGACCGCCAATCTAAGCTCCATCAGCGCAAAAATCGATCAGGGTCAAGGAACGGTCGGAGCTCTGGTGAACAACAAACAGCTCTATGAGAACCTCGAACAGACGACCGCCACCATGAATAACACAATGGTGCAGGCGCAGGCGGGGGTCACCGACTTCCAGGAGAACATGGAGGCCCTGAAGCATAATTTCTTCGTGCGTGGGTATTTTAAGAACCGCGGCTATGAAGATTCGGCGGAACTGGCCAAGGATGAAATCGAACACCTGCCGCAAGGCGCTCCGGTCAAGGAGTTTACGTTCTCCGCGAAACAGCTCTTTGACAAGCAGGATTCGGCCAAGCTGAAGAACCAAAAATCCCTAAACGCGGGCGGTGAATTCCTCGCGAACAACGAGTTTGGATTCGCGGTGGTCGTAGCGTCGGCTGGCATGGAAGGCGACACTCACAAAGACTTGGTGCTAACCGAAGCCCGAGCCATGGTTGTGCGCGAGTATTTGGTCGAGAACTTCGGATTCGATGACAGTCAGCTTAAGACTCTCGGAATGGGCAAGCAGACGAATGCGAGTCCGGATGCTGGCTGGGGAACGGTGCAGATCTTCATCTATCCGGCAGGAACCGAAATTCCGCCGAACAAGCAACCGCAGGCCGCCGGTAGCTTATCGAAAACAGCGTCTGCCCAGCCGGTTCAGGCTTCGACGATCGCAACGCCGAACCCGCAGCAGTGAATGCTCTGCCCTTAGTCAGGTTGCCTGAGTGCACTTACGCAGCCACCTAAGACCTGTTAAGTCATTGTAAATACTTGTTAACGCCACCCTGAAGAGGCTGGCGTCGGCGGATCAACTCCGTCCCTGGCCACCGCATTTTGCCAGCAACTGGCGACATCGTCCAACCTGGTTTCGGCTCCAATTGGCTCCACCATTTTTTTCAACTGGCTAGTTCACCATCCGCGATTGCGACGGCATGGGCATACCATCGGAGTTTGCCGCAATTGGCTTTGGCGTGCGCGAGAACATGAGGTCGCACCACAGTTTTGGTCGACTATAAGCGCGAGAACCGCGCAAACGAGCCCCTCGCTGAAAAAATAACGCCATCAACGATATGGCAACGAACTTGCGTTGTTTCAGTAAGCGGCGGCCGCTTTCGTCCTGCTTGCTGTCAGGATTATTATTGTGCGATCTGGAGAAGAACCATGAGAGTACGTATCCCCCGTTGTTTTTTCCAGGCAACATTCGTTGCCATTGCATTGATGTTTCCGGCTTCGCCGTTAATCGCCCAAGACGCGCATTTTCATAACGCGCCTGCATCCAGCCATCAGTTGAAGAATCCGTACGCTCGGCAACAAGCCGCCATAGCGGCCGGTGCCAAACGATACAGCGCAGACTGCGGCTCCTGCCATGGCAGCGCCGGACAAGGGACCGGGAACATTCCTGCCCTCGCGAATGGCCCCACGCAATCAGCATCGGACGGAGAGGTGTTCTGGTTTATCACAACCGGATCGGTCGATAATGGTATGCCTTCCTGGGCCAGCATGCCTGAGCAAGACCGATGGCAGATTGTCACGTACTTAAAGTCACTGAAAAATTCCAAGAGCGCAACGACGTATGAGCCGGCTACTGGCGACTTCAAGCCCGTCAAGACCAACGCACCGCCGCCGCAGCCGCCGTTCGCAGACTTCCGCTA
>Ga0209380_10001200_pt1 | contig 17763 bp, 11 predicted proteins | sample HubBroMetageWFT6_FD_188347 | JGI IMG/M metagenome (GOLD analysis project Ga0209380, IMG submission 188347) | Warmed and freeze-thawed soil microbial communities from the Hubbard Brook experimental Forest, New Hampshire - Hubbard Brook CCASE Soil... | ecosystem: Environmental > Terrestrial >...
CGGCGGCGAACAGGTCTATGGCCCGCTCGAGTGCGGCGCTGGCTTCGGGCCGGCCGGCGCCGCGGTAGGCGCCGATCGGGGTCGTATTCGTGACCACGCTCCTGGCCACCGACTCGGCCTGCGGGATCGCGTAGGGGCCCGGCGTCATCAGGATGGTCAGGAACGGCAGCATGGCGCCGATCCGGACCTGGGCGCCGGAGTCCTGGATGATCTCCAGGCGGTAGGCGAGCACGGTCCCGTCCCGCTTGCCGCCGATCGTGACCGTCTGCCACTGAGCCCGGCCGTGGGTCATCGCGACCAGGTTCTCGTACCTGGTCTCGGTCCATCGCGCGGGTCGGCCGAGCTGCCGCGCCACCCAGGCCACCAGCGCGTGCTCGGGGTCGGCGCCGAACTTCGCGCCAAAGGCGCCGCCGACGTCCGGGGTGATGATGTGCACCTGCTCCGGCTTGAGGCCGAGCAGCCTGGCCAGGCCGCCCTGGGTGCCCTGCGCGCCCTGGTTGGGTATCCACGCGGTCACCCGCCCGTCCTCGCCCCACACGGCCGCGCCGGCCCGGGTCTCCATCGGGGCCGGCGCGACTCGCTGGTTCAGAATCGTCCGCGTGGTCACGACCTCGCACTCGTCGAACAAGTGCTCGTCGAGCTGGCTGGCATCGCCGAAGTTCGCGGCCACGTTGGTGCCCGCCTCCTCGTAGAGGAGCACCTTTTCGGATGCCGCTTCGGCGAAGTCGACCACGGCGGGCAGCACGTCGTAGTCGACGTCCACGAGTTCGACCGCGTCCTCGCCCTGGTAGGCCTGCTCGGTGACCACGACCGCCACCGGCTCGCCGACGAAGCGGACCTTGTCGGTCGCCAGGATTCGCCTGGTCATCTGCTGGTTGAACAGCGCCCCCGGCTTGATCTCGGGCAGCTCGGCGAGGTCGGCGCCGGTGAACACGGCGATGACCCCGGGGGCCTCCCGCGCGGCGCTGACGTCGATGGCCTCGATCCTGGCGTGCGCGACGGGGGAGCGGGCGAAGAAAACGTGGCAGGCACCGGCCAGGCGCTCGTCGACGACGTCCTCTGTGTAGACGCCGCCAGTGGTCAGGAAGCGCGGATCCTCGGTCCTCAGGACGCGAGTACCCAAGATGCTCACCGACGATCAGCTCCCCTCGGACACCGGTGCCGGCCACCCCGCCGGGTCGGCTACCGCACTGCAGTGCTCCTCGTGACGCCCGGCGACCCGGCGGCCGGCTGGCGAGCGAACGCGGCTTTGCACCTCAGAGATGATCGTGCCTGCCGCGCCCCCGGAAGGTCAAACCGGCCGTCTTCGTCCGCTACCTGCCGCGCCCTCGGACGGTCAAACCGGCCGCCGTCGTCCGCTACCTGCCGCGCCCCCGGACGGTCAAACCGGCCGCCGTCGTCCGCTACCTGCCGCGACGTCCCGACCGGATTGCCCCTCCCGCCGCAGGCGACGCCGAACATGTGACCAAAGGCACCATGCTCCGGTAGCCGATGAAATGCGCGACTTGGTCGGAAGCAGCCTGCGCCTTGCATAGGCTCGACTTTTGGCTTGCCGCATGGCGGGCAGAGACGACCACGGCCGGGGAGGCCACGTCTGGGAAGGAGGGTCATGAACGGGCGGCGGATTGACCTCAGCGCCACCCAGGTCATTGCCAGCCTGCTGGCCGCGGTTACCGGAGCCATTGCCGCCTCAACGCTGGGAATCGCGGGGACCATCATCGGCACGGCCGTGATGAGCGTCGCCAGCACCGCGGTCGCATCGATCTACAAGCACTACCTCGCTCGCAGCCGGGAACGGCTGCGCAAGGCCGCCGAGGCGGCGCGGGCCAGCGAGCGGGCCGCGCCGTTCCGCGGCCGCCACGGGACTGCGGGCGCGCACGCCTCGAGCCGGACCTCCGCCACGGATCACGCCTCGACCCGGACCTCCACCACGGATGCCGTCGCCGATGCCGACAGGACCCAGGTGTTTCCGGCGGTTGGCGCCACGCAGCACCGCTGGCAGGATGCCGACCGGGCCAACGGCGTCGCCCGGCATGACGACGCACCCCGGACCGTCGGCGGCCGCCTTGACGACGAAACCCGGACCGTCGGCGGCCGGCTTGACGACGCGACCTGGAGCGTCGGCGGCCGGGAAGATGACGCTACCCGGACCACGAGCGGGCGGGCAGCCGCCGCGGCCGGAGGTGCCGCCGCAGCCGGAGGTGCCGCCGCGGCCGGAGCCGCTGGGGCGGCCTGGGCCGCGGAGTCCGACTCCACCGCGACGTCGCAAGGGTCGCCGGACGCGGCCCGCGGCGCCACCGGAGGGAGGGCCGCCGGCGTCACCGGGGAGGCGGGACAGCCATCCGGCGGCGGTGACAGCTCCGGGCGGCACGCAGCGAACGGCCCTGCGGCGGGAGCGGCCGGCCAGCCGCGCTGGCGGCATCCGCTGGCGCTCGCCGGGGTCGCGGTGGGCATCTTCCTGCTGGCGATCGCCGGGATCACCGCGTTCGAGGCCATCGCCGGGAAACCGCTCGACGCGCTGGTGGGCGGCAAGCACAACTCCGGCACCACGATCGGCAACCTGGTCGGCGGCCAGGGCTCGCACACCACCTCGCACCACACTGGCCGAAGCCCGGCACCCAGCCCGTCTTCGACGCCCACGCCGAGCCCGAGCACCAGTCCGGGCGTCAGCCCGAGCCCGTCGACGTCGCCGAGCCCCACGCCGACCCCGGCCGGCGGGCCGACGCCCACCACGGGCACGGGCACCACCACGGGCACAGGCACCACCACGGGCACGACGGCGGGCGCCGGCACAACGGGCGGCGCCAGCCCGGGAGTGGGGGCGGACACTCCCGCGGCGGCTCACCGCCCGGCGACACCGACCCCGACGCGCTGACTCCCGGGAACAAGTACTGCTCGCCGGGCGTTCCTGGTCAGGGCCCCTACCCGGCCGAAAATCGCTTTCCCGCCATGCCCGCCCCCGGCTAGCATGCGAATCCCGGCCCGACACCCAGTAAAGATCGGAAGTTAGTCATGCTTGCGCGCGCGCTGGTGCGCCGCTTCCCGTTGTTCGGTTACCGGGACTTTGTGCTGTTGCTGGCAGATCGCTTGCTGGCACCGGCCGCATTCGCGTTCTCCCTGGTCGGCGTCTCGTTCGCGGTACTCGACGCGACCGGGTCCACGGCCGACCTCTCCTATGTTCTCGCGGCTCAGATCGCACCCTCGCTGGTATTCGCGCTGGTCGGCGGCGTGATCGCGGACCGGCTCCCGGCGCAGTGGGTCATCATCGCGGGCAACGTGATGATCGCCCTCGGCGAGGGAGCGTTCGGCGTCCTGGACCTGGCCGGCCATCCGCGGCTGTGGCAGATGATCATGCTCGAGGCGCTCACCGGTACCGGCATGGCGATCTTCTACCCGGCTTCGCAGGCGCTGCTGCCCAGGCTGGTGCCGGCCAACATGCTGCAGCAGGCGAGCGCGATCAGCCGCCTGGCGACGAACGCGGCGCAGATGGGCGGGGCGGTCATCGCCGGGCTGTGCGTAGCGGCGTTCGGGCCGGGCTGGGCGCTGGCGGCGTGCGGCGTCGGCTCGCTGATCTCGGTGCCGATGCTGCTGAGCATCCGGGCCACCGGAAACGCCAGGACCCACGAGACCAGCATGGTGCGCGACCTGCGGGACGGCTGGTCGGAATTCCGCTCGCACACCTGGCTGTGGACGATCTCGCTGCAGTTCGGCGTCGTCCTGATGGCGTGGTACGGGGCGTTCCAGATCCTCGGGCCCGTGGTCGCCAGGGCGCACCTCGGGGGCCCGGCGGCCTGGGGCGCGATCACCGCCGCCGACGCCATCGGGCTCATCGCCGGCGGGCTCGTGTCGCTGCGCTTCACGCCGCGGCGGCCGATGCTGTTCGTGGTCATCATCGGCGCCGCGATAGCGATAGCGCCGCTATCGCTCGCGATGCTCTGGCCACTGCCCCTGGTCTGCCTGGCGTCGTTCGGCCTCGGCATCACCATCGAGATCATGATGGTGCAGTGGACCGTCACCATGGCCAGGAACATCCCCCCGGTCAAGCTCGCCCGGGTGTCCTCCTACGACCTGCTCGGCTCCGTGATGGCCATGCCCATCGGCGCGCTGATCGCCGGGCCCCTGGCCGCCGCGATCGGCGTCTCGGTGACCCAGTACGGCGCCGCCGTCCTGATCGTCGCCGCATCGGCGCTCGCCCTGATCCCGCGTGACGTCCGCAAGATGCGGTCAGTGAAGGGTGATGGGGAGGTAGGCGAGGTGGTGGCGGCGGACGCCGATCAGGCGGACAGCGCGGAGCCGCCGGTGCCGGCGGCCCACGTCGCCGCGTAACCGCCGCAGGGCGTACTCGAGCAGGCGGGCGATCGCCGCCCGCCGGTCTGGCTCGGCGTCGTGCAGGTAGGCCTGCTCGGCGGCGTACGCACGCAGCAGGTCATGCATGCCGTGGCGGTCGCCTCCGGCGGGCCGGATCAAGTGGGCACGCGCCAGGGTGTCCAGCACCCGGCGGGCTTGCGCGACGCCGTAGCCGGTGAGGGCCGCCACGGCGTGCGGGCCGAATTCGCCGGCCGGATACAGACCGAGCAGCCGGAACGCGCGCGCGGCGGCGCTGTCCAGCGGCCGGCAGGACCAGGACAGCACCGCGGCGACGGCGGTCCCGTCGTCGCCGCCGGCGTCGAGACGGTCCAGCCGCGTGCGCGGGTCGGCGAGCTCGCGCACCAGCCCGGCCACCGATACCCGGGGGCGGGCCGCGGCGAGCTCGGCTGCGACCCGGAGCGCCAGCGGCAGCCACGAGCACTGCGCGGACAGCTCCCGGACTGCTCCCGGACTGCTCCCGGATCCGCTTCCGCCCGCGCGCCGATCAGCGAGCACAGCAACGCCGCCGCGTCGGCCGCGGGCAGCACGTCCAGCTCCAGGCGCTGGGCGCCGTCCCTGGCCACCAGACCGGAAAGGGCATCACGGCTGGTCACAACCGCGACGCAGCCCGGCGTGCCGGGGAGCAGCGGCCGCACCTGCTCTGCCGAGCGTGCATTGTCGAGCAGCACCAGCGCCCGCCTTCCGCTCAGCAGGCTCCGGTACAGGGCCGCACGTTCGGCCGGCTCGGCCGGGAGGTTCCGGCCCGCCCAGCCCAGGGCCCGGATGAACCCGGCCAGTGCCTCGGTCACCGGCAGCGGCTCGGCGGGGCCGTAACCGCGCAGGTCCACATAGAACTGACCGTCCGGGAACCGGTCCGCCATCTGATGCGCCCATTCAATGGCCGTGGCGGTCTTGCCCACGCCCGCCGTTCCGGTGACCGCGCATAGTGCCGCGGTTCGCCCGCCGGCTTCGCCTGCCGAACTCGTCAGGGTCCCCAGTTCGGCCGTCCGGCCAACGAACCTGCGCACCGGCGCCGGAAGCTGGCGCGGCACGGGGACGTCGGCCGGCAGCGCGGTCCGGAGCCGCCCGGGCGCCGCGGAGATCAGCGCCGGGTTGGCGGCGAGGATCTGCTGCTGCAGCAGCCTCAGGTCGGGCCCGGGCTCGATGCCGAGCTCACGCAGCAGTGCCCGCCGGACTCGCTGAAACGCGGCCAGCGCCTCGGCCTGGCGGCCGTCGCGGTACAGCGCGAGCATCAGCTGGGCGTGCAGCCTTTCCCGGAACGGATGCGCCGTGGTCAGTCGCCGCAGTTCGGCAATCACGCGTTCGTGCCTGCCTAGCTGCAGGTCTGCCTCGATCCAGGCCTCGATGGCCTGCAGCCGAAGCTCGGCCAGACGCGGCACATCCCGCGCGGCCAGCCACTCCGACGGGACATCGACGAGCGGCTCGCCCCGCCACAGCGAAAGCCCTGCGCGCAGCCGCTGTGACGCGTCCTCCCAGGCGCCACTGCTCGCCGACGCCCTGGCCCCGGCGGTCAGCCGGTCAAACCGGGCCAGGTCCAGCTCGTCGGCCGTGACCTGGAACTGGTATCCGCCGGGTACCGTGCTGAGCCGGGACCCGGTGCCGCCGGCCAGCGTCTTCCTGAGCTCCTTTACGTAGTTGCGTAAGGTGGCGCGAGCCGTGGCCGGGGGCTCGGACCCCCACACGACCTCGGTCAGCTCGGCCAGCGGGACCATGCGGTTCGCCCGCAGCAGCAGCGCCGCGAGCAGCGCCCGCTGCTTGCCGGGCAGCATCGGAAGCGCGATCCCGCGGTTTCTCACCTGCAACGGTCCCAGCAGGCAGAACTCCACGTCAGCCGACACAGACCCTCCTGGCCAGCGGCCCTATCGGCGCGCTACCGGGATGCTATCCCGGCAACCGAGACTCGGCACAATAGCCGAATTGCTCGCGAAGCGGGCAGCGGCAGGTATCCGAGGGAAGAGGTGCCACCAGAGTGATCAAGATCAAGATCCGTAAGCTCAGCAAGCTGGAAGCCACGAAGAGGATTACCCCCGTGGGCAGGTAGCGCTTTCCACACTCGGCAGCCGGGCTGCCGCCTCTGGCGCTGACAGCGGCAGCCCGGCGCCGCCGTCACGTCTCGTTTCGGGAGAGAGCCCCTTGGGTCTGCGCATCAAGCCTGGGTTTTCGCTGCACCGGCTGGAGAGCGGCGCCGTGTGGATCGGCCCGCAGATTCCCGGGGAATCCGTCGAGATCACCGATGAGGCCGGGGTGGTCTGGCCGATCTGCCAGCGGCTGGACGGGACTCGGTCGCGCGAGGTCCTCGTGGCTGAGGTGCTCGCGGAGCTGCCGCCCGGCGGCGAGACCACGGCGGGGGACGTCGGCGAGATCATCGACGTCTTCATCGGTTCGGGCTGGGTGCTGGACACGGCGGCGCCCGTTCCGCCCGAACTGTCGGACCGCGAGATCGAGCGTTACCAGCGCAACGCCCAGTTCTTCAGCTCCATCGACCTGCGGCCGGAGACCACCGGGTACGGTCTGCAGGCCCGGCTCAAGGCGGCCAGGGTCGCTGTGCTCGGCCTGGGCGGCGTCGGCAGCGCGGCAGCGGCGAGCCTGGCCGGCTGCGGCATCGGGTCGCTGCACTGCGTCGACCACGACACCGTCGAGCTGTCAAATCTCAACCGGCAGCTTCTCTTCACCGAGCGCGACATCGGCCGCAGCAAGGTCGAGGCGGGCGTGGAGCACCTGCGCTCCCGCAACAGTGACATCGCCATCACCGGCACCCAGGCCCGGCTCGACGGGGCCGATGACATCATGCGGGCGGTCAAGGACTGCGACGCCTTCCTGCTCTGCGCCGACCATCCGGGCCTGCCCGGCGAGGAGATCGAGCAGTGGGCCAACACGGCCGCGTATACCTGCGGAGTCCCATGGCTGATGACCGGCTACTCGGGCCCGAAGTACGCGCTGGCCTGCTTCATCCCCGGCAAGACGGCGTGCTTCTGGTGCCTGTACGCGCAGCACCGGCAGGAGCAGCGGTCGATGGGGATCCGCGTCGATCCCGAGTACCTGGTGCACCGGGACCGGGCCGATAACCCAGTCATCGCGCCTACGGCACAGATCGCGGGGCATTTCCTGGCGATGGAGACCGTGCGGCTCCTGCTCGGGATGGCGGTCCCGACCGCCGGGCGCGAGCTGCACCGCTACGTCGTCGACTACGACGAGCAGTATTACCTGGATGCCCAGCCGCGGCCCGACTGCCCGGTCGGATGCGGCGCGCAGATGGCCCCATGACAACGGTCGCCGCCAGCCCGGACAGCCGCATCCAGCTGCACGACCTTGCCTGCCGTCCGGATGGCCAGGAATGGATCGTCGGCCGGGCGGCAACCGGCGAATTCGTGTCCCTGCCCGCCGAGGCGATGACGTTGCTCGGCGTGTTGCGGGCCGGGGAGACGATCGCCGCCGCAAAGCGGCAGACGGACCGGGCGCACGACGCTGATGTCGACGCGCTCGACTTCGTCGGCGACCTGATCGGGCTGGGCTTCGTTGCCGCGGTGGATGGCGAGCGCGTCGCCGAGGAACGGCCCCGGCCGCCGAGCCTGCCGTGGCTTCGCCGCAGGCACGTGTCCTGGCTGCTGCGCGCCCCGGTCCTGATGGCGGTGGCGGCGTTCATCGCGGCGGGATTCACGCTGGCGGCCGTAACCGGTTCGTTCCCCGGCTACTCGGCTTTCTTCGCGCTGCCCTGGCCCGGGCTCACCTGCGTGCTCGCCGCCGTCATCTGCTTGGTGATTCTCTCGTTGCACGAGTTCTGCCATCTTGCGGCGGCGCGCGCCGCCGGGGTGGACGGCTGGTTCGGCTGGGGTACCCGGCTCTTCTTCCTGGTCGCGCAGACCAGTGTTCCCGGCCTGTGGCTGGCCAGCCGGGGCGTGCGGCTGCGCGTCTTCCTGGCCGGGATGACCAGTGACCTGGTGATCTTTTCCGCGTGCTCGATAGGGATGGCGTCGACCCCGGCGGCGGGCACGGCTCACCGCATCCTGGCGCTGGCCAGCCTGATCGCCCTGCTCGGCGTTGTGGAGCAGTTCCTGTTCTACATGCGCACCGACGTCTACCTCGTCGTCCAGGAGCTGGCCGGCTGCAAGAACCTGTTCGGCGACGCGACCGAATACCTGCGCTATCTCGCCGGGCGGCTGGCGCGCCGCTCAGCGCCGGCCCGGCCCAGTCCGCTGGCCGGCCTCCCGCCGGCGGAGCGCCGGCCGGTGCAGATCTACGCGGCCGTCGTGCTGGCCGGCTGCGCCGTCACAGTACCGGTAATCGCGTTCTACGGGGTCCCGGTAGAGATCGGCGTCTACGTGCGCGCGGTGCACGAGTTCGCCCGCGGCGTGTCCTCATCGCGGGTCACCCTGGTCGCCGACGCGGCCGCGGTGCTGAGCGTGTCCCTGTTGCTGCAGGCGCTGCTCGTGCGCACCATGCTCCGTACCTACCGCCCGCACCTGCGCCGCCTGCTGCAGCCGGTCATCCCACCAGCTCGGCGTCGCCGGTGAACGCCGCCCACATCGCCGCGTAAGCGCCGTCGGCGGCGAGCAGCTCGTCGTGGGTCCCGGTCTCGGCCACCCGGCCCCCCTCGACCACGACGATCCGGTCGGCCCGGGACGCCGTGGTCAGCCGGTGCGCGACCACCAGCGTGGTGCGCCGCGCCGCCAGCTGCTCGGTCGCCCGGTTTACCGCGGCCTCGGCTGCCAGGTCGAGCGCGGCGGTCGCCTCGTCGAGCAGCAGGATCGCTGGGTCGACCAGGTAGGCGCGGGCGAGCGCGATCAGCTGCCGCTGCCCGGCCGACAGGTTCCGGCCCCGTTCCGACACTTCATGCATGAAGCCTCCCGGCAGTCTGGCGATCATCTCGATCGCGCCCACCCCCCGGGCTGCGGCCTCGACCTCGGCATCCGTGGCGTCCGGGCGGCCGTAAGCGATCGCGTCCCTGATCGTGCCCGGGAACAGATACGGCTCCTGCGGTACCACGCCGAGCTGCTGCCGGTAGCTGGCCAGGTCAAGCTCGCGGACATCCAGCCCATCCACGAGCAGGCTGCCCGAGGTCACGTCGTAGTACCGGGCGACGAGCTTGACCATCGTGGACTTGCCGGCCCCGGTCTGCCCGACCAGCGCCACCGTCTCACCGGGCGCCACGGTCAGGTTCACGCCCGAGAGCGCGTCCTTCGGCTGGCCGGGGTACCTGAAGTGCACGTCGCGGAACTCGATCTTGCCGCGCAGATGGCCGGGGAACCTCGGGTGCGCCGCCTCCGGCGTGCTGGTCGGCCGGCGCAGCAGGTCCTTGATCCGCCGCAGGCCGACAGCGGCCTGGTTGTAACCGTCGAAGACCTGGGACAGCTGCTGGACAGGGGAGAACAGCAGGTCGATGTAGAGCACGTAGGCGATCAGGCCGCCCGCGGTCAGCACCTTGTCGTGCACCTCGCCCGCGGCCACGAAGAGGATCAGCGCCCCGGCGACCGTGGACAGCAGCTGCACGAACGGGAAGTACATCGCGATGAAGCGCTGCGCCCGCAGCCGGGACCGGCGGTAGCCGTCGCTCAGCGTGGCAAAATGCTCCTGGTTCCGCCCTTCGCGGCGGTAGGCCTGCGCGGTCCGCAGCCCGGCGACGTTCTCCTGCAGGTCGGCGTTGACGATGCTGACCTTCTCGCGGGCATCGCTGTAGGCCTTGGAGGACTTCGCGCGGAACACCAGCGTGGCCGCGACCAGCACCGGAATGATCGTCAGCAGGGTGAGGCCCAGCCGCAGGTTGATGACCAGCAGCGCGACCAGCACGCCGAAGAACGTCAGCAGCGCGTTGACCATGGTGATCAGCCCGGTCTGCAGGAACGTGTCCATGGCGTCCACGTCCGTCGTCATCCGGGTCATGATCCGGCCGGACATCTCGCGCTCGTAGAAGTCGAGGCCGAGCCGTTGCAGGTGGGAGAAGATCTTCACGCGGAGCGTGTAGAGCATCCGCTCCCCGTTGCGGCCCACCACGTTCGTCTGGATCACGTTGATGACCCAGTCGGCGGCGACGATGGCGAGGCCGATCAGCGAGACGACGACGACGGGACGGAACTCCTTCGCGAGGATGCCGTTGTCAACGCCTCCGCGCACCAGAAGCGGCATGAAAATGCTGGCCACGGCGTCGAGGCCGTCGAGGACCAGGCCGACGAACAGCGCCAGCGCGATCGGCCGCAGCAGCCTGCGCAGCGTGAAGTGCGGGTCGCCGGCGCGGGCCTCGGTGCGGCTGACATGGGGCAGCTCGTTCGCCGGGGGCAGCGCGTCAACCTTGGCCAGCAGCTCGGGCGTCGGCGGTATCCCCGCGAGCATGCCGCCGCTGGCGCTGTTGCGCCCCCCGCGCGCGGCGGAGCCCAGGCCACGGCCGATCGCGGCGCCGGACGCGCCGGCCAGCCGGCCGCCGTTCGCGGCCACCTGGTGGCCGGACCCGTTCGCGTTCTCGGCCGCCGGCCACAGGCTGGGGGTCACGCCGCCGGAGGCCGGCTCCCGCCTGGAGTCGCCCCGGCCGGCGTTCTGGTGATACGCGAGCTCGCCGGCGTCGATGCCTTCGGCATCGTCGCCCGGCCCGGCCAGCAGCAGCCGGTACAGCGGGCAGCGCGCGGTCAGCTCCTCGTGCGTGCCCTCGTCGACCAGCCGTCCCTCGTCCAGGACTGCGATCCGGTCGGCCAGCTGGAGCGTGGAGCGGCGGTGCGCGATGAGCAGCGTGGTGCGCCCGGCCATGACCTTGTGCAAGGTGGCGTGGATCTGCGCCTCGACCGCCGCGTCGATCGCCGATGTGGCGTCGTCGAGGATCAGGATGGCCGGGTCGGTGATCAGCGCCCTGGCCAGCGAGACGCGCTGGCGCTGGCCGCCGGACAGGGTCAGGCCCTGCTCGCCGATCACGGTGTCGTAACCGTCCGCCAGGCTGGAAATGAACTCATCCGCCTCGGCTGCCCTGGCCGCGGCGACAACCTGCTCCCGCGTTGCGTCGGGCCGGCCGTAGGCGATGTTGGCGCGGATCGTGTCGGAGAACAGGAAGCTGTCCTCCATCACCAGGCCGATCGAGGCGCGGAGCGAGTCCAGCGTCAGGTCCCGGACATCGTGCCCGCCGACCCGGATCGCGCCGCCCCTGACGTCGTAGAAGCGGGGCAGCAGCAGGGAGATCGTGGACTTTCCCGACCCTGAGGTGCCGACGACGGCGAGCGTCTCGCCGGGCCGAACGCGCAGCGACAGGCCCCTGAGCACCGGCTGGGACGGCACATAGCCGAAGGTCACGTCGTCCAGCTCGACGTCGGGTGTTCCTGGTGGCAGTACCAGCGCGTCCGGCTTCTCGGTGACGACCGGCCTTGAGTCGATCACCTCGTACACCCGGATCACGCTGGCCCGCGCCTCCTGGCCGATCGTGATCAGGCTGGACAGCGCGCGGACGGGTGCGACCATCTGCCCGATGTAGAGGGAGAAGGCGAGGAAGACCCCGATCTTGATGTCGCCGTGCAGGGCGAGCCAGCCGCCCAGCGCGAGGACGCCGACCTGGCCGAACATCGGGACGGCCCCCAGGGCCGGGTTGTACCGCGCCGTCAGCCGGACGACGCGCACGCGGGCGGAGTACAGCACCCGGGCGACGCCCTCCAGCCGCTCGATCTCCTGCTCCTCCTGCCCGAAGCCCTTGACCACGCGCACACCGGTCACCGCGCCGTCGACGACGCCTGCGACCTCCGATTCCTTCTGCTGTGCGTCCCAGCTGGCGGGGAAGAGCTTGCGCCGCGAGGCGATCGCGATCAGCCAGAGCGCGGGCGCGATCGCCAGGGCGACGAGGGTGAGCACCGGCGACAGGTAGGCCATGATGGCGATCGACAGCACGAACAGCAGGGCGTTGCCGAGCAGCATCGGCACCATGCTGAGCAGGCTCTGGACCATGTTGAGGTCGGAGATGGAGCGGCTGACGATCTGGCCGGTGTGCAGCTGGTCCTGGCGTGCCCCGTCGAGCTGCTCCAATGACGCGAAGAGCTCGGTGCGCATGTCGTGCTGGACGTCAAGCGACAGCTGCCCGCCCCGGTAGCGGCGGGTGTAGACACCGGCGAAGCTGAGCAGCCCGGCCACGATGAGGACAGAGGCGCCCAGCCATATTGGCTCGTGGTGCGCGATGATCGCGCTGTCCACGATCCACGCCATGATCAGCGGGATGGTGGCCTGTACGAGGGTGGCCACAAGCGACCCGCCCAGCGCCGCGATCTCCAGTCCGGGGTGCCGCCAGCAGTAGCCGGCCAGCCGCCGCAGCCAGCCCGCACCGGTACCACTCCCGGCCGGCGCCCCGCTCGCGGTCCTGCCGCGCGCGGGCGCCCTCATGCCGATCCCTGGCCGGTGGTGCGCCGTCCAGCCGACGGGGCGGCCAGAGCGGGAGGTGGCGCCGCGCCGTGCTTGGCCCGCCGGACCTCGTCCATCGCCTCGTTGAGCGTGTCGAGCGCGTTCAGGACCGCCTCAGGCGCGCTGGCCTGGGCGAGCACCTGGTCCAGCCACTGGCCGTACGCGGCGTCCGCGCGCCCGACGGCGGCGTGGCCGGATTCGGTCAGGCAGAGCCGGACCACGCGCCGGTCGCCGGGCTCGGTCTCGCGCCTCGCATACCCCGCGGCGACGAGCCCGTCGGCGGTCGCGGTCAGGGTCGGCTTGGCGACCGCCAGCCGCTCGGCCAGCCTGGCGGACCGCTCGCCGCCGGCGCCCGCCAGCTTCAGGATGCGGTACTGCTGCGGGGTCAGGTCGGTGTCGACCCGCTCCAGCGCGCGGAACAGCCGCAGCAGGATCATCACCACCCGGGATGCCCGCTCCTCGTCCTGGCCCTCGCTCACCGTGCCTGCTCCCGTCCGTCCGGCTTTAAGGTACGTCAGTCTTACAATTCGCTAGTCTAATAAATTCCCGGCCGCATCGGGCAGTGTCCGGCTGGGCACGTTCCGTGAAACAGCCGGCTTATCGTGGCAACGAGAGTCGATGCGACGGGGGACGTGATTCGAGCTCGTGTAATCGCTGCAGCCTGAGGATCCGTCCCGTCCCCGTTACCCTCGCCGTCCCCGAGTCCGTCTCCTATCCGTAGATTCATGCGGCCGGAGGGCAGCCCCGTCGGCCCTTCACTCCTGACCGAAGGTGTCGGCATAGCGGGGGAGCCGCGAAATCGGGTTGTGCCGCCGCGTCGGCACCCCTAACGTCGCCGGAATGTACTCGGATGCAGCGGCCCGCGTTCGGCAGCACCTGGAGGCGCTCGGCGCCGTAGGCGAGATCAGGGTGCTCGCCGAGCCGGTGCCGACGGCCGCCGCCGCAGCCGCGGCGCTCGGCTGCGAGGTGGGTGCGATCGCGAACAGCCTCATCTTCGAGGCGGACGGCGCACCGCTATTGGTCGTGGCCAGCGGCGCGCACCGGGTGCACCCGGTGCGGCTGGCGCGGCGGATCGGGACCGGCAAGATCCGGCGCGCCGATCCGGGCTTTGTGCTCGCCCACACCGGCCAGACGGTGGGCGGCGTCGCGCCCGCCGGCCATCCAGCGCCGGTGCGCACGGTGGTTGACCAGGCCCTGGCCGCCTACCCGGTCGTTTGGGCAGGCGGCGGTGACGAGCACACGATGTTTGCCACTACCTTCGACGAGCTGGTGAAGATCACCGGCGGAACTCCCGCCGACGTCGACTGACCCCTGTTCCAGCGCCCAACCCTCAGTCTTCACGGGTTCGGTAACCCAAAAGGGGCAAAATGCCCTCGATTATGACTGGGTCGCGTGAAAAGTAGCCGTTGCGGGCCTGAGTGGGCGCGAAAGTAGCTGTTGCGGGCCTGAGTGGGGGCGAAAGTAGCTGTTGCGGGCCTGAGTGGGGGCGAAGTAGCCGTTGCGGGCCTGAGTGAGGGCGACGGAGCTAGCGGGCGGAGTCGGGGGTCGGCCTCATCGTGGCGGCGAAGACCAGAACGACGAACAGCAGGAACGTGATGACGTGCACGGTCGTGCAGTCCAGGCAGAGGTTGCCGATCTGGATGACCTCCGCGTAGATCAGGTAGAGCACGAAGCCGATGCCGGTGATGATCCCGACGAGCCGGGCCCACCAGATCGCGGCGATTCCTGAGCGCCAGGCCCATGGCGTATTGATCGCCGTCATGAACACGTAGAAGGCCAGGCCGAGTACGGCTACCGGGAAGATGTTGAAGACCATCGACTCAGGGCTCGTGGTGACCTTGGCGCAGTCGATGTATCCCTTGTTGGAGCAGACCAGGATGTTTGTCGAGGTGTAGTGCGCGATCGTCATGTAGATGGACATGCCGAGCCCGGCCAGGGACAAGGCAAGAGAGGTCCACTGCAGCCACGCGGGCGCGCTGAACGGTATGACTGCCTGGTCGGCCGAGGACCCAGCGGCCAGTGCGCCGCCCCGGCCCTGTGCCGGGGTGGCGCTCGGCCGTCCCTGGCCGGCCCGCCCGTTCTGGGCCCGGCTGGCCTGGGGCCGGCCGTTCTGGGCCGCGCCGTTCTGGGTCCTGCCGTTCTGGCCGCGGTCGGCTTGCCTGGTGCCACCGCGGTTGCCGGAATTGCCCGGGCCGGAGCGGGTGACGGTGCCGCCGCTCTTCCGCTGACCGTTCCGCTTCTGGCTGGCCATCAGAGGTGAGCGCTCGCTGCGACGACCCCGGATGCGGTGCAGACGTTGCCGGGCTTGCCGCCCGTCATCTTGCAGATCGCCGCGGTCATGAGGTTCGCTGCCCCGAGGGCGTTCTGCGCGACCTTGCTGCTCGGGTCGTGCAGGGCCGAGGCGACCTGTGCCCAGGACATGCCCGCCAGAGTCCCCGGGTCGTAGGTCGGGTCTTTGAGTATGTACTTGTTGCCGAAGTCGATGAACGGGTAGCCGACGCCCTCTGCCGACGAGTCGTACTTCTGCCAGAGCGCCTGCTGCGCGGACGTCGTCGCCTGCAGTGCCCCTCGGCTATCGTTCTCGTTCTCGACCGGGGTGAACGTCAGGTACGGGCTGGTGTAGTTGGACTTGTAGAAGGTGAGCGTGGGGGTATTCGGGTCGCTGTCCGTGCTCGATGAGTGGATGCCGCGCAACTGCGTGGTGAAGTGGCCGAACCGGCTGAGGGCGACCGCTATGGCCCAGCGCTCCGCTGCGCAGTAGGGGCAGAACTCGGCACCGATGAAGAGCATCTCCGGCTTGCCGTTGCTCGTCAGCGCGGTGTTCGAGACTGCCTCGAGCGGCGATGGGTTGTAGCTCAGTATCGAGCCGATGCCGACGGTGTCGAGGGTGCTGGCGGGAACGCTCTTGATGTCGTTCTGCACGCTGGCCGGCAGGACCGTGCCGGTCACGCCACCGGAACTGGTGCTTGGCGAGTTGTTGCTGGACAGCTTGATCACGACGAAGGCGACCACGATCACGATCACCAGGACGACGGCGCCTCCCGTCCACAGCGCACGCCTGCGAACCTCGGCGCGCCGGGCTGCAGCCCGCTGAGCCGCGATTTTCTCCTTGGCGTTCTGCTGCTTGATCCTGGTTGCCTTGCCCATGCCCGCCTCTGCCTCACACGTCCGGATATCGCTAAACCCGACAACGGCGCACGCCGGGGTTCGGTTCGCGCCGCCCCGCTCAGGCAGGCCCGCGCATAGAGGCGGCCCGCTCGAACGCCCGCCCGACACTATGCTAAGGCGCGTCAGGACGCAGGGTTACCCCTCCAACGGAAGCGTATCTACCTGAGTGCGGGCTGAAAGAACTCTCTCAGAGAACTTGCCGTGCCCCTGTCGTGGTTTCTTGCGGCGCGCAAGTGGCGGTAGCTATGGTCGGACGATGGTGGCAATCCCTGGAAAGCAGAGAGGCCTTCGCTTCGGCGGGCTTCTCGTCATTACCTGCATCGCGCTCGCTGCAGCAGCCTGCAGCAGCAGCTCTTCGAGCACCCCGGCAAAGGCGAAGGTTACGGGCACGGTGAACGTCGCTGCCGCGTCCTCCCTCTCCTACCTCAGTGAGAAGGTGATCAGCCCGAGCTTCACGAAGGCGACGGGGTACAAGTACTCGGGTACCTACAACGCGTCTGGCGACCTGGAGTCGGACATCGCCTCCGGCGAGATCACCCCGAACGTGTTCGAGAGCGTGGGTGGCGACAACATCACGCCGCTCCAGCCCAAGTTCACGAAGTGGTACGCCCAGTACGCCGGAAACTCGATGGTTATCGCCTATAACCCAAACAGCAAGTACGCCAGCCAGTTCAAGGCCTACGCCGATGGCTCGAAGCCGCTGAGCGGACTGTTCACGCTGCTGGAGACCCCCGGCCTCAAGCTTGGCCGGACCGACCCCAACATCGACCCGCAGGGCCGGGACTTCATCTACATGCTCGAGCTCGCCCAGTCCTACTACCACCTGCCGTCAAACACGGTTGCCAAGATCCTCGGCACCTCGGACTTCGGCACCGCGACGTCGTCGCAGATCTACGCCGAGTCCTCGCTGGACTCAACGCTGCAGTCGGGCCAGCTCGACGCCTCGAGCGCGTTCGTTACCCAGGCGATCGAGCTGCACCTGGACTACATCCCGCTGCCGTCCGCCATCAACCTCGGTGACACGGCGCTGGCTACGCAGTACGCCAAGGCAACGGTGACGATCACCTCCAACGGCCAGAAGACGACGAAGTCCGGGTCGCCGCAGTGGATCGACATCACCATCATCGGCAAGCCGACCCCGGCCGCGATCGCGTTCGTCAAGTACACGCTTTCGCCGGCCGGCCTGGCCCTGTACAAGGCGGGTGGTTTCAGGCTGGCCACGCCGGTGGTGACCGGTGATAGCAGCGCGATACCGGCCGCGATAAAGAGTGAGCTGGGCAGCTAGCCCGGCGGCGGCCGCTGGCGGCGCCGTCCGGGGGGACGACCCCTCCGGGCGGCGGCGCCAGCCGGGCTCATCCTCCTCGGCGGGCCTGCGCCGGGTTCGCTCCGTGTCCGGGCTCGCATCGGTTCTCGGCGCACTGATTATCTGGCTGGCCCTGCTCGGCCCGGTGATCGCGCTGCTCACGCATCTGTCCGGCAGCGCCATCGCCAGCGCGCTGACCGGGCCCGGCGACCTCGACCCGCTATACACCTCGCTGGCGTCCGGAGCCGTGACGCTTGCGGTGCTGCTCGTGTTCTGCACCCCGCTCGCCTACATGATGGCCCGCGGAACGCTTCCGTTCCCGCGGGTATGGGAGGCGGGCGTGCTGTGCAGCCTGCTGCTCCCGCCGCTGGTGATCGGCCTGCTGCTGATCTTCATGGTCGGCCCGTACACCCCGCTCGGCGAGCTGCTCAACGCCACGCCGTGGCACCTGTCCGCGACCAACACGTTCCTGGCCCTGGTGATTGCCGAGGTCTACGAGTCCGCGCCGTACTACGTGGTGGGCGCGCAGGCCGCGTTCGCCGACGTCGACCCCAGGATGGAAGAGCAGG
>Ga0209380_10001201_pt1 | contig 17754 bp, 10 predicted proteins | sample HubBroMetageWFT6_FD_188347 | JGI IMG/M metagenome (GOLD analysis project Ga0209380, IMG submission 188347) | Warmed and freeze-thawed soil microbial communities from the Hubbard Brook experimental Forest, New Hampshire - Hubbard Brook CCASE Soil... | ecosystem: Environmental > Terrestrial >...
CAAACTGGCGGCGCCTTTTCGGTAAGCGTACTCGGTGATGTCGCGGGATTTCTGGGCCTGGTCGACATAACCGCCGCGGTACAGCTGAATGATTTGATCGTTGGAGTGCAATGCCTCGAAGGCGTCGACGACGTCGGTGAGGACTTGCTGGGAGGCTTCGCTTTGCAATTCCTGGAATTGAGTAATGGCGTAACGGGTGCGGGCGATTTCGCCCTGGTTGCGGTCGAAAATGGGGAGATCGATATTGAAGAAGAAGGTGCCGCTGTTGACGCCCGCGACGTGCGAGTAATCAAAAGTGACGTTCAAGTCGCGCTTGCCGTTGGCTTCCGCCAGTGACTCCTGGCTATGAGCAGCGGTTACGCCCAACTGGGCAGCCTGTAGATCCGGGCGCGTGCGAAGGGCCAGCGCCTTCAAATCGTCGAGACCGGCGTGAACAGGTTGGTAGTCGAGAGAGCCCTCAACGTCATAATTGTCGGGGACGGATTCGAACCCGAGGAACTGGCGGAGAGAGGCAAGCGCCTGGACTTTGGAGAGCCTGGCTGCAAAAACGTCCGACTGGAACTGCAGCAATTGCAATTTGATTTTGAGCAGGTCCCCTTCGCTCATGTCGCCGGCTTTAAAGCGCGACTCGCTGATATCAACCGTCTTCTGAAAGCTGTCGTAGTCCTGCTGGGCGAGATCGAGCGTGGATTGCGCGAGCAAAACGTTGACGAATTGTTGGGAGAGATTGAAGGTGAGCTGACGCTCATTGTCGGTCACCTGAGCCCGCGTGACGGCGGTCTGATCTTTAGCGGCTTGCAGGCGATGCTGGCGCTTTTTGCCGCGCTCGAATAGGTAACCAACGCCAATGTCGAACTGCGCCTGGTTTTCGAAATAATCCGCGGTAAAGTTGCTGGGTTGGAAAATGGGTAGGAACTGCGTATCCCAGGACAAAACGGGATTGGGGCGGAGATTGGCGGTGATTTCCTGGGCCTGATTTTGAAGGATGGTCGAGCGCGCAGCGAGCAGAGCGTGATTGTGCTGCAGAGCCAGACGAATGGCTTCGTCGAGAGTAATGCGTGTGGGCGGGGGTTGCGTGGTGTCCGCGCGCGGGGGCACGGTCTGTGTGGGAGAAGCGGGCGGAGCAGGCGTTGGATTCTGCTGTGCCAGCGCCGAGAGAGGCAGGGCCAAAAGCGCGGTGGCCAATGCCGTTCTTTTCTTCATGTCAATGCTCCTCTACGATCCCATGCGATAGGGAAGGGTCGCTCTAGTTACGGTGGAAGGGATTAAATGGAGAAGAACCGAGAGTTACCGAGCCGGAGGGGCCCGAGGAGAGGTCGTGCGCGGGACTTCCACAGCAGGAGAGAGAATCGTTAGAAAAACTTCAAGCCGGTCGACTACCGGAACGACGGCCAGATCGAGTGTCTCGGTCGTGACGGCGGAGCCCGCCGTGGAGCAAAGCTGACAAGGATGCGAGCCGCTGGGGCCGGAATTGAGATCGGCACAGAAATGGAATTGCGCCGCCAGGAAGATAATACCCAGCAGCACAGCACAGACACGCGTCCTGTCAGGATTAGCGAACATCCTTATACTATGACGAAGCTTAGGATGGAATGGTTGCGGGGTCAAGCAACGTAATAGGATGGGGTCAACTTTCTGCACGCGTTCTGCTGGCTAAAACGTCAAAGATGTTAGGCTAGTGGGGAGGTCATGCGGCTAGGTAGGACTATTTTCGGACGGACCAGCGTGCGCCGGGCGATGGCCGTCCTGGCTTGCGCCGTTCTGCTGTATTTTGCGGCAGGCGGGAGTCTGTTCCACCAACATACCAATGGTCCGGAGACCACTTGCCATATCTGCCAGTCGCTGCACATGCCGGTGCTGGCTGCAGCTGCTCTGGATCTGGTCGCCGTTCCCGAGCTGATCGCCCAATCTTCTTCGGTGCCGCAGCGTGCTGCACCGAGCAATTCGTTCTCTCTTCACCGCGCTTCTCGAGCGCCTCCTTCCGCGTAATTCCTCTCTCCTGCTAGCGAATCGCCGAACCGCGTGCTGACTCCTGCGTGGGCCAGCGCCACCGCCACATTTCGAGGCGGCCTCGATCCACACTCCTACGAAGAGAGTCCCTTCGCAGGGACGGAGGAAAAAATGAAGATTTTGCAGATGCTTACGCCAATGTTTCTGGCGCTGGGCGTGGTGTTTTCGGGGGCGACGGCGCGAGCGCAGTCGGGCAGTTCAGGTTCTGTTGAGGGAGTGGTGAAAGATCCATCCGGGAGCGCGGTCGCAAATGCGAAGGTCGAACTCTCGCATTCGGTGAGCGGATTTCATCGCGAGGCGATTACGGGGACGGATGGGAGCTTCAAGTTCAAAAACGTAGCGTTCAATCCGTACCACTTAATTGTCACTGCTGATCAATTTCAATCGTACACGCAAGATGTGAACGTGCGGTCGGCGGTTCCGGTTACGTTGCAGATCGAGATGAAGATCGTCTCGACTACGACCAGCGTGACGGTCACGGAAAATGCCGGGGACCTCATCGAGACGCAGTCGACGTTTCACACAGACGTAGACCGGGCGCTGTTCGACACGCTTCCACTGGAAAGTGCGTCTTCCTCGGTGAGTTCTCTTGTTACGCTCACGACGCCCGGAGTTGCGGCGGATTCGAACGGGCTTTTTCACGGACTCGGAGACCATGCGTCCAACTCGTTTTCCGTGGACGGCCAGCCCATCACCGATCAGCAGAGCAAGGTGTTCTCGAATCAGATCCCCTCGGATTCGATCCAATCCATGGAAGTGATCTCGGGAGCACCGCCGGCGGAGTTTGGAGGGAAGACCAGCCTGGTGATTGTGGTGACCACGCGCTCAGGCTTGGGCGTCAAACCGCCGCACGGCCAGGTGACCGCCTCCTACGGTTCTTTTGGGAGTGCAAACACAGGGTTCGACCTGGCCTATGGAGGAAACAACTGGGGCAACTACATTGCCGGCAGCGGGCTGGATACCGGCCGGTTCCTCGATGGGCCGGAATTCAATGTCATGCACGATCGCGGCAATGAGGAAAATCTTTTCGACCGCATCGATTTAAAGGTTTCGTCGGCAGACACCATCAATCTTAATTTTGGCTACAGCAGGTCTTGGTTCCAGACACCGAATTCGTATGACGCAGAAAATGGCACGGGTTGGACATTCAATTCGTTGAATCCAACCTGCCCGGCTGGACAAACTGCATCCTGCGGAGGGTTGGGACCAAACGGTGAGCCCGTGGGCCCTCAGGATCAGCGTTCGAAGATCGGGACATTCAACATCGCGCCATCGTGGACGCGTCTGATCAATCAGAAGACGGTCTTCACGCTGGGCGGCTTCGTGCGGCAGGATCAATACAACTACTACCCGAGCGCGAATCCCTTCGCGGATGAGACACCCGATCTGCAACTGGAGACCATTCGGCAGCACCGTACCTTGACGAATGCCGGGGCCCACGCGAGTCTGTCTTACGTGAAGGGAATTAACAACGTGAAGATGGGTGTCACCTACGAGCACACCTTCCTCACGGAAAACGATCAGTTCGGTATCGTCAATCCGGCGGTGAACGCGGTTTGTTTGAACGCGGATGGAAGCCTCGATACGAATCCGACCACAACGAACCCAGCGGCTTGCGGCGGGGTCTTCAACCCGGGGGGCACGCAAAATCCGGGGTTTGTGCCGCTGCTGGGCTGTTACGACTTGACTCGAACGGCCCCACTGCCGGCATCAGATGGCTGCCCCGCGGGACTAACCAACAGCGGGCTGTTCCCGTTTCATGGTCACACCGACATCAAGGAAGCGGCGCTGTTCGCGCAAGACACCATCACGGTAAAAGACTGGAGCTTTATGCTCGGGCTGCGCGCTGATCTGTACAACGGTATCGCGACCGCCAAGCAACTGGAACCACGCGTAGGCGTCGCTTACAAACTCAAGCCCACGAGCACCGTGCTGCGTCTTTCTTACGCGCGCACCATGGAGACCCCGTTCAACGAAAACCTCATTCTCGCAAGCACGGGCTGCAAAGACCCTGTCATTTTCGACCTTCAACAGTCGATACCCGGCGGCCAATGCGTTTCAACAACCGAACAGCCGCTAAGCCCGGGTCACCGCAATGAGTTCCATGCCGGATTTGAGCAAGCCTTCAAAAAATATATGGTCGTTGACGCCGAGTATATCTGGAAGTACACGCACGAGGCGTTCGATTTCAGCGTGTTGGGCAACACGCCGATCACGTATCCCATCGAGTGGGCCAGTTCGAAAATCCCGGGCTATGCCATTCGTGCAAGCGTTCCGGATTTCCATGGCTTGACGGCGTTTGTCGTCATGTCGAGTGTCGAGGCGCGTTTCTTCACTCCGCAGGTTAGCGGTATCGGCGCCACACCTGGAGGAAGCAATGTGTTTCGCATCGACCACGACGAAAAGTTCAACCAGACCACGCACTTGCAATATCAGCCGTGGAAGCGCGGGCCATTTGTCGGCTTCAACTGGCGCTACGATAGCGGCCTGGTGGCCGGTCCCGTGCCGTGCTTCGGAGGCGAGGCTTGCGCGGACGGACCGGACGGCGGAGGCCCCAACAATCTCATCGATGTGTCCGGACTGACGCCGGATCAACAGTTCCAAGCAGGACTGTTCTGCGGGAGCGGGAGCGCGACTGTGTACGCCACCCCAACGACCCCCATCAGTTCGACCTTCGGCGCAAATCTCTGTCCAGCTTCAAGTTACGGTTCCAAGTACGTAACCGTTCCCGCGCCCGGCACCGAGGACAACGATCACAACCCGCCGCGAATTGCGCCGCGCAATTTGTTCGACGTGTCCGTGGGCGAGGACGATCTCTTCCACGGCGACCGTTACAAGTGGAGCCTGCGATTGACGGCCATTAACGTGACTAACAAAGTGGCCCTCTACAACTTCCTGTCCACCTTCAGCGGAACTCATTACGTGACACCACGTGCGCTGACTGCGGAAATAGGATTTCATTTCTAGATGAACTAGCTTGCGCACTTAACGCGAGACGTCATGACCGCCAAACAGATGACGGAGAACACCGAGACCGAGAAGAGAGCGGGATTGCCGCGGAAGACTCCCGGAAAAGCGGAGAAGCCTCGGTGGAAATACGCCGGCATCCGGGAATGGCAGGCGGAGCTTTCCATATCGCGGCTCTTCCAGACCAGCATACGGCTGCAAACAGCGTTCGATCGCCGCTTCAGCCAATTCGGGATGACGGCGCAGGAAGCGGCCGTGCTATTGCATTGCGCGGAGGAAGGAGAATCCTCCGCGGGAAAGCTCGCGAGGGCCATGGACCGGGACAAAGGCAAGATCACGCGGTTTGTCGACCGCCTCGAAGCGAGCGGGTTTGTTTCGCGCAGGAATGATCCCCGTGACCATCGGCTGTTGATCATCAAGGCCACCAGCAAGGGACTACGTTTTGCGCCCCAATTGAAGACGAGGTTCGAGGAGGTCCGCAGCCAATTTTTTGAAGGGGTACTGAACGTCGACATCGACAAGCTGGAAACCTTGCTTTCGCAATTACATGCCAACGCCGAACGTCTTTGCGAGGTGAAGGCTCAGAAAGACGCGCACGACTAGGAGCCTAAGGACACCGGAAGCAACCTCCGCCTCGGAACAGGGATGAACGGATTTCGTGCGTGTGGATCTGGCATCTGTTTCGTCCGCGCCGCCCCTTAGATGATGGTTTCGACGACCCTTCTACTACCATTCGTCGCAAACAGCGCGGACGGGCGAGCCTAGTTATCTTTTTTTCTGAGTTTGCGCCGAATATCGGGCCAGAACTCTTTCACTACCAGAGTCAGAGTGTCGTAGCCGATCTGCGTGCCCCAGACGCTCGCCGTGTTGCGTAAAGTCTTTTCCGCGCGCGGGTGGTAACTATAGGTCGAAATGCCGGCGGAAATCGCGCTTCCGAAAATCTCAGAGAAATTGAACTGATTGTTCCCGGAGTCGGACCGCGTGACCACGATTCGGCTCATGGCATAACCTGTGCGATGCCAAAAACCTCCCTTACCCTTCTGATAGAAACGAGGGTCCTGGCGAAGCAGCGAGGGAAGGATGGCCCCAGTCCAAAAATTCTCGATGGTTCCGTCTGCCCATGCTGCTCCATAACGTTTCCCATATCCTTCAGCGCCCTGACCATAACCCGGCTCGCTGTTTTCAGCCTGGCTGATGCCGGAAAGAAAGCCATACCAGGGATATTGGGCCCAATCAAAAGACCCCCGGGCGACAACGGCGAATTTTTGCTTAGCGGTAAGGGGAGGGATCTTGCCCGCGTTTTCGACGGTCAGAAAATTCGGGAGCACAAAGCCGAGGCGATCCTTGGACGTCCCGTTGTTTTGGGTTTTACCCGTGTCCTTATCCACATCTGCCGGTTTGTCGGCTGCAGGCTGCTGTTGGGGAGCCGTTGATTGGGAAGAAGAAGATGTCCGGGACAAGGCCGGCTGCTCATCAAGCGTCTGTTGCTGCTGCGCCAGAGCCGGAAGAGACGGAAACAGAATAACCAACAGGATGGCGCCCAAAGGAAATGAGGTCACGACGTGGCGTGGATTTGTCATTGGTACTGACGGTCCCCTATAGATATCATCGTCTTTCACGCGGCCTTCGAAAGCCCCCGTATCGACGCGGTTTGCTCGTGGCCATTCACATTCAATGGAATCTCGAAATGCCCCTGCCTGGTAAGTGTACAGGACGAGCCGACTTTAAACTCCGAAGGTTTCCATCTGCCTTCCCGACCAACAGTCGAGAGAGAAAGCACTTAGTCATCCGTCTGGTACGGATGAAGATGCCGCAACGGGGGGACTGGTTGCATTGTGCCCCCTCGAGGTGTGCCTTGGATTCTATTTGCTCCTGGTCAGCGATCCGGCAATGATAAGGCCGTAGACAACCATGCGGCGGCGCCGAACTTTGGCCACTGTCAAGTGGAGACTGATTCAGAGGCTGAGGCCTTCCGCTGGGAGGTGTTTCCTCGCTAACTCCTTTATCCAAATTCTCCTAAGTTTGGAGCCATTCGTCGAGGCTCTGGTTCCGCTGCCTTTCTTTGAACGCGCATCCTGCTAGAATGGGAGGCGGAGCGGTTCTTCGAAGCAGGTGAGGGAGCGAAAGCTGTTTGAACCAATGACGAATCTCTGAGGAGCTGCGGATAGACAGCCCGTGTGCACGGCCTGTCCCGCTGGCGCGTCTTGAAGGCCGAAATTGCCGCTGCCGCGGCAAGCAAACCAGTCAAGACGGGCAAGCGGGGCAGGAAAGCCTAACGGTTGGCTCGTGGCGCCCACCTAATTCAGAGGTTCACGGCCTAGCTCCCCACGGCCAAGCAGTCCGCTCTTTTTTTGTATCAACGAGTCCAGCTAAAGCATGCGCGTACTTTTCATTGGAGACATTGTCGGGTCGCCGGGACGGCAGATCGTTCGGGAGCGGTTGGCGGACATCGTTCGGCAACGGCAGATCGATCTGGTTATCGCCAACGGCGAGAATTCCGCTTCCGGCTTCGGGATCACGCCGAGACTGGCGGAGGAGTTGCTCGCGATGGGGATTGACGTCCTCACCGGCGGCAACCATAGCTGGGACCGCAAGGAGATCTTGGAATTCATGCCGCACGAACCGCGGCTGCTGCGGCCGGCGAATTTTCCGGAGGGCAACGTTGGCAGCGGGCTCTACGTCGGCACGGCAAGGAACGGCGTGAGATACGCTGTGCTCAATCTCCAGGGGCGCGTCTTCATGACGCCGATCGACGATCCCTTTCGAAAAGCCGACAGCGAACTGGCCAAACTGCCGCAGGATGTCGCCTTCGTTTTCGTGGACATGCATGCCGAGACCACCAGCGAGAAAGTAGCCATGGGCTGGTACCTCGACGGGCGGGTCACGGCAGTCGTGGGAACACATACGCACGTGACCACCGCGGACGAGCGCGTCCTGCCCGCCGGCACGGCGTATATCACGGATGTGGGTATGAGCGGGCCGCACGGCGGGGTAATCGGCATGGACCGCGACGGCATCATCAGGAAATTTCTTAATGGGTTGCCAGCGCGGTTTGAAGTGGCGTCCGGCGATGTGCAGATGAATTGCGTGCTGATCGAAACGGCCGAGGGGCCTTCTAACGCCGCTGGCCGGCTGCGGGCGCAGGCCATTGAGCGCTTGCGGTTCAAGATTGACTGATCGACATTGGGAAGGCTCTGAAACGGGCAACCTGTATCCATCCGTCGTACTCTGATGACTCAGAACAAAGGGGTTGTGAATAACGTGAAGATTCTTGCGGGGTTGTGTCTCCTGGGGTGTTTCACCGGGTGCGCGTTCGGCCAGGACGAAGGGGAACTCATTGCCAAAAAGCGCCTTTTGCCGGGAGTGGGGCCGGGGCTGCGGGCGGTGAAACGCGGGGCCGACGGGAACTATTATGTGTTGAGCGCGCCGGGATCATCCGCCTCCGTCTTCGATCAAGCCGGGAAACTGCTGAAGAGAGTTCCTGCCTATGAGGAGGGCCAGGGTCCGAGTCCCCAGTCTCGGCCATTGGCAACCATCACCTTCGGCGAAGACCTGGACGTGGACGCCGAAGGAACTGTTTACGTGGCGGACCGCGGCGCAAATGCGATCAAGATCTGGGACCGCAACGGAAATGCGCGCCTGATTAAAGTCAATGCGCCGGTGGCGATCGCGGCGCTCCCAGACGGCGAAGTTGCCGTGGCCACCGTGCACGAACCCCACCTCGTTCTGGTGTTCGACAAAAATGGTCGTGACGTCCGCGAGTTTGGCGACCCCGAGCCGATTTCCGAGCGTCCCGAAGTGAACCGCTTTCTGAACATCGGGATGCTGGTGACGGACGGGGGCGATCATCTTTACTACGCATTTCCCTATCTGCCGGAACCTACCGTGCGTCAATACGACCGCAACGGTTACGGTGGACAGGATATTCAGTACACCGGAGTAGACGCATGGCCGGCCGCGCAGGCCACCCGCAAGGAGATCGAGAGGCAGGAGAAACGAGGGGAGCCGCCGGTGTTCAAGCGCATCCTTACGGCCGTTGGCGTGGAGCGCGCCACCGGGGAAGTCTGGATGGGGGTGGGCAATAACCTGCTGCACTTTGACCGGGAAGGAAATCGCCGCGCCACCTACAAGATCTACACCCCCGAGCAAGCGCGGCTAGAAGCAACTACGATTCTCGTCGAAGCGGGCCGGCTGATTATCGGAAGCGACCCCTTGGGCATCTACGAATTCGAGCGGACCGATAAAAAATAACCACCATCAGAGAAGTTATCCTCAGGACGATTTGGATTCGCCCTGTGCAAATGTTCGAGCGAGGGCAAAAATTATTCGTAATTCCCCTGCAAACGGAGCTTTCCGGAGGGCGTTGCACAAAAACTGTGCTTGTGGAAAAACTGTGTATGGGGTGTGCACCTCGGTGAAGCCCTTCGAACACTTTTCTCTTGCTCCATTCCGTCCAATCGGCGACAATCCCGCGCTGTCTGATAGCGGCGGCACGAGGGGCCGGCAAATCTTGAAGGGCCGCCCGCGGGGCGACAGGGGAAAGCACGACGCTCCGGTACGGGCATAATTCCCGAAGCCTGAAAAAAGAAATGAAGGGGCCTGCTTTCCACAGCTTATTCACATCTGTGGAAATAACGGGGTGTTATTTTCTCTTGCGATGACTACTGCGACAAATTTCTGGGAACGCTTTCTGGAGCACGTGAAGTCCCGGGTCAGCATCAACACCTACACCACCTGGTTTCAACCCACGCGGCTGAACCGCGCCGAGGGTGAAAGCCTGTTTGTGCAGATCCCCAGCACGGTCTTCCGGCAGGTCCTGACGCGGACCTACGGCGAGATCGTCAAAGCGGTCTTCCACGAACTCGGGACTCCCAACGTAAAAGTGCAATATGTCTGTACCGAGGAAGAACCCGTGCCCACTGCTTCCACAGCCACCGGCGTGAAGCAAGCGAAACTTGATTTTGAAAGCAGCGATCATCAGTTGAATTTGCGCTACAGCTTCGAGTCCTTCGTCGTGGGCAAGTCCAATGAGTTTGCGCACGCGGCGGCGCGCGCCGTGGCCGAGCAGCCTTCGAAAGCCTACAACCCGCTGTTTCTTTATGGCGGAGTGGGGATGGGCAAGACGCACCTGATGCATGCCATCGGGCACACCATCAAGAAGCGCAATCCGGCAATGCGGCTGAGCTATGTGAGCGCGGAGAAATTCACGATTGAAGTGATTAATTCGCTGCGCTTCGACCGCATGACCAGTTTCCGCGATCGCTTTCATACCGTGGACGTGCTGCTGGTGGACGACATCCAGTTCATCGCCGGGAAGGAGCGGACGCAAGAAGAGTTCTTTCACACCTTCAATGCGCTCTACGAACAGCAGAAGCAGATTGTGATTTCTTCCGACTGCCTGCCCAAAGAGATTAATTCGATCGAGGAACGGCTGCGTTCGAGATTTGAATGGGGCCTGATCGCGGACATCCAGCCGCCGGATCTGGAAACCAAAATCGCGATTCTCCAGAAAAAAGCGGAGAACGACCGCTTTAGTTTGCCGGATGAAGTGGCGGAGTACATCGCGCGCGCCATTAAGTCCAACGTGCGCGAGTTGGAAGGCGCACTGACGCGGCTGATGGCTTACGCCTCCTTGACCGGAGCGACGATTTCTTTGGCGACGGCGCAGCAGGTGCTGCGCAACATCATCGCTTCGCAGGAAAAACGCGTGACCATCGATCTGATTCAGAAGCGCGTGAGCGAGCATTTCAATATGCGCGAGCAGGACTTGAAGGTTCGCAGCAACACGCGCGCCATTGCCTTCCCCCGCCAGGTGGCGATGTACATCGTGAAGCAGCTGACCTCCGCTTCCTTGCCGGAAATTGGGCGGCAATTTGGCGGCAAGCATCACACTACGGTGCTGCACTCCATCAACAAGATTGAGGAAATGCGGCGGTCGGACAAGGATCTGAATCGCACGATCACACGTTTGATGGATACCTTGCAGTAGCTTCGACGTCTTCCCACGTTACATTCAGCTCATCGCCTCAGCGGCGCCAGGGAGATTTCTTCCTTCGCGGGGGGTCCCCGGGGCTTGCTGTCCGAACGGTTGCTCTTGCGCATTTCGTTCCGCGAAATTCCCGTGCGAAGTCCTGTGCATAGGTGTTGGAGAAGATGCGGAAATTCTGTTGAGTGTGACGGAAGATATCTCGATGTTGCGCTACGGACCAAGGTCTACAGCAGCGTTTTCACCGTTTCCCACAAATGTCCACCTCCAAAAAACGACGCTAGGTCGCTCGGACAAAAGCGGTTGTTACGCTTTCCACAATTCCACCGCGCTCATCACAACAACAAGCTTTATGGTTGTAAAAAATGACTGACGTCTGTTGCAGTGATGACGTTTGTGGGAAAAAGGCGCTTGGCTTCCTCTCGGTGGCCGTCGAGGAGTTCCGATTCCCATGCATTTCCACAAGTTTTACGTGTCTTGTGGGCTTTATACTTTGCGAAAAAGCGAGTACAGTACGACAGCGCTAGAAGAGCTGCGAAGGAACCGGAATGAGCGCACCAGGCACCGCACGCGAGGAACATCAAGCGATGGAATTCAGCGTTACAAAATCGGCGCTGTTGAATGAACTTAGCACAACGCAAGGTGTCGTTGAGCGCAAGACCACCATCCCCATTCTCTCGAATTTGCTGGTCGAAGCCAAAGGCAGCCAGCTGACCATTACGGCGACGGACCTGGAGCTGAGTGTGCGCACGTCCTGCGAAGCCAAGATAAAGAAAGAGGGCGCGGGCACTATCCCTGCGAAAAAACTGCTGGAGCTGGTGCGCTTGCTGCCCGAGGGCGAGATCAAGGTCAAGCTGCTCGAGAATCACTGGGTGGAAATCGTCAGCGACAGAAAGAAGTACAAGCTCGTTGGCATGGCCAAGGAAAACTTCCCGGCGCTTCCCACCATGCCGCACACGCTCGTCAAGATTCCCTCCGCGATTCTCGCAAGCCTCATTGCCAAAACGAAGTTTGCCATCTCGATGGAGGAGTCGCGCTACACCTTGAACGGCGGTTTGCTGATTCTGAAACCGGACACCCTAGCGATGGTTGCGACAGACGGTCACCGCCTGGCGCTGGCAGAAACGGACCAGAAACTCGCGGGCTTGAACGGCGAAGTGAAGGTTCTCGTTCCCAAAAAAGCCATGGACGAGGTGGAAAAACTTGCGAACGCCGCCGGTGCAGATGCCTCCATCGAGTTCGCCAAGGATGAGAGCCATCTGTTTTTTCAGGTGGGCCACCGGCTCTTGATTTCGCGAATCCTCACCGGCCAATTTCCCAACTACGAAGCGGTTCTCCCGCGCGATAATAGCAAGACCGTTGTGCTCGAGCGCGCGGAACTCAGCGATGCCGTGCGTCGCGTGTCGCAACTCGCCGATCAGCGTTCGCATGCCGTGAAGTTGGCTGTTTCAAGAGAAGGCGTGGAGATTTCCGCTTCGAGTCCGGAATACGGCGAAGCAAAAGAAAATATCGAGAAGGACTACCAAGGCGAAGCTATCAGCATCGGTTTCAATTCTTCCTACATGCTTGATTTTCTTGCGGCGGCTGCCGATGGCCCCATCAGCATCGAGCTGAAGGACGAACAGTCCGCCGGTCAGATGCGTCCGCTGGCCGACGAATCCTACCGCTACCGCTACATCATCATGCCCATGCGCATCTGAGGTCGAGCGGAGCGTTTCCCCGGAAAGAATCTCCGGGGAAAGGCCCTTCGACGGGGGTCTTTTTTCCTTTCCCACCGAACCCCATGTGATACCCGTAACTTGAGGCAAATAAAGTCCTTATCGCCAAGCGGGGGACGATTCTCGGCTTGAGAAAGTGCTGCGCTTCAGGTACACTCACTTGGCTGTCGATTCGCAGTTGGTTTCTTCCCCATCGGCACGTCGGCCAGGTAAATTCGGCTCAGCAAACTAGCTTCGCGCCAGGAGCTCGGGAGCCGGGATGCTTGGAGTCAAGAAGTCTTCGCCACGTCTCGCTGCGCGAGATGGGATGGAGCAGGAACCCTACGAGTTCTGGGTTTGCTCGATGAATCCGGAATCAAAGGGTAAGGCGACGTACGGAGCATTTCGCGAGCACGCCTTTCCTCGCTTCGCAAGAAATTGAGTGCAGTTTTTCTAGCGCGGAAGCTCCCCGCATAGCTCGGGGTCCGTCCTTAGGCGGCAAGAGTTTCCCTCAGGAGCGTACATGGGCGATAAAGAAACGGTGGCCGGAAAAGCTCCGGGTCACCAGTACGACGCGAAGTCCATCAAAGTTCTCGGCGGGCTCGAAGCCGTGCGGCTGCGTCCGGCGATGTACATCGGCTCGACGGGAGACATGGGGCTGCATCATCTTGTGTGGGAAGTCGTCGACAACTCCGTCGACGAAGCCATGGCCGGCTATGCGGACGAGATCAATGTCACCGTGCACGCGGATGATTCGGTCACCGTGGTCGATAACGGCCGCGGTATTCCCGTCGACATGCACGCCACGGAAAAGCGCCCGGCGGCGGAAGTGGTGCTCACGGTGCTGCACGCCGGCGGAAAATTCGACAGCGAGACTTACAAAGTGTCCGGCGGTTTGCACGGTGTCGGCGTTTCCGTTGTCAATGCGCTGTCAGACCGGCTCGAACTGGAAATCTCGCGCGATGGCGCCGTGTGGGAACAGTCCTACGAAAAAGGCAAGCCCACCACCAAGCTGAAGCAGACCGGCAAAACGCGGAAGACCGGCACGAGTGTTACGTTTCATCCCGATGCGACCATTTTTGACAAGACTGTTTTCAGTTTTGACACCCTCTCGCAACGCTTGCGCGAGCTGGCCTTCCTGAACAAAGGGCTGAGAATCACGCTCACCGATGAACGCACGGAGAAAACAACGGAATTCCGATTCACGGGTGGCATCGGCGAGTTCGTCAAGCACCTCAACCGCGGCAAGACCACACTGCACGATTCGCCGATCTATATCGAAGGGAAGCGCGGCACTGTCGAGATCGAAATCGCGCTGCAATACAACGACACGTACGGCGAAAATGTTTTCGCTTTTGCCAACACCATCAACACCGTGGACGGGGGCACGCACCTTTCTGGTTTTCGTTCCGCGCTTACGCGCACGATCAACAATTTCGCGTCTTCGGCGGGAATGCTGAAGGAGCAGAAAGACGAAGTGACCATCACGGGCGACGACGTTCGCGAAGGCCTTGTGGCGGTCGTGTCCGTTCGTCTCCCGCAGCCGCAGTTTGAAGGGCAGACCAAGGGCAAGCTGAACAGCGATATCAAGGGCGACGTCGAACAACTCGTCAACGAGAAGCTGGGCGAATGGTTTGACAAGCATTCCACCGTGGCTCGCCGCATCATCGGCAAGTGCATTGAAGCCGCGCGCGCCCGCGAAGCCGCGCGCAAAGCCCGCGAACTGACGCGACGCAAGTCGGCCATGGACTCTAGCGGGCTGCCCGGCAAGCTCGCCGATTGTCAGGAGCGCGATCCGTCACGCTGCGAACTATTCGTAGTGGAGGGTGAATCCGCAGGCGGCTCGGCGAAAATGGGTCGCGACCGAAAATTCCAGGCCATCCTGCCGCTCAAAGGAAAGATTCTCAACGTCGAAAAAGCGCGTTACGACAAAATGCTGGGACACGAAGAAATTCGCGCCATCATTACCGCGCTCGGCACGGGCATCGGCAAGGACGACTTCGACGCGGGCAAGCTGCGCTATCACAAAGTGATTCTCATGACCGACGCGGACGTTGACGGCTCGCACATCCGCACGCTGCTGCTGACGTTTTTCTTCCGCCACATGAAGGAGCTGATCGACCGCGGACACATTTACATCGCGCAGCCGCCCCTCTACCGCGTGAAGCGCGGCAAAACCGAGAAATATATTCGCGACGAACGCGAATTCGCGCACGAGCTGATGAAGCGCGCCACGGAAGATCACGTCGTGAAGGCCAAAGAAGGCGTATCGCTCGAGGGCGCAGGCCTGACGAAGTTTCTCCTCAATGTACAGGAGTTCGAAGCCGCCGCGGCGAAGCTCGGGCGGCGTTTGCGCGAGCACGGTCTGGTCGAATTGCTGGCCGAGAGCGGCCTTGAGAAAAAGACGGATTTCGAGGACAAGAAAGCGCTTGACAAACTTCTGAAGGAAATCGAGAAGGCCAAACTCAAGCTCGAAGGTAAAGTGACTTTCGATGAAGAGCACAGCCTGTATGAAATCCAGTTCGGCCCCCCGCACAACCAAAAAGTGAACTGGGCGCTGGCTTCGACGGCGGATTACAAGCGCCTGCGCGGGCTAGCCAAGCAGATCGAGGAGTTCAACAAACCGCCATTCACGGTGGCGCGCAACGGCGACAAGGTGAGCAAGGAAAATGTGCACGACGTCCTCAACTACGTCGTGGAAGATGCCAAGAAAGATTTCACCATCACGCGATTCAAGGGCCTGGGAGAAATGAACGCCGAGCAGTTGTGGGAGACCACCATGAACGCGAACACGCGGACGCTGCTCCAGGTCAAGCTCGAAGACGCCGTGGCCGCCGAGGACATTTTCACCACGCTCATGGGCGAAAACGTCGAGGCGCGGCGCAAGTTCATCGAGGAAAACGCGCTGGAAGTCGTGAACCTGGATATCTGATCGTGAAGGCTCTGGACACTGCCGACGCGGCTTCGGTTCGAAACGCTATCCGTTGGGGCTTGTTGCTGGCGGCGGTGGGCACCGCCGGATTTCGCCTGCCGCGGCTGGTGAATGAATTCGAAGCCTGGCGGGAGGCTCCGGGCCTCGGGCCTTCTTCCGATGTGGAAGGCTGGCACCGGGTGCTCACGGTCGACTTGATTGGTGTGCTGGTCGTGCTGGCCGTCGGCATAGCTGTTTTCTTCCTGTTGCGGCCGAAAGCGAAGCCCGCGACATGATTTGGCAGTTGGGTTGGACGACTTTGCCGGGGCTGCGCGGATTAAGCGTTAGTGAATTTCGCGCCACGCCAACGAACGCGCCGGACAACGCCCGCGGTGTGGGGATGGAGTTTAGAAACGAAGTTGAGCGCGACGATTTTTTGAAGCTGCTTGAGGAGCACTTTGGCGGAAGACGTTTTACGAACGCCGCGGAGGCGTTCGATTCGGTGAAAGTTTACGTGCTGGAGTACGCAGCAAAACGATAGGCATGGCCTGTAGTGGCGCGGCATGGTGCGCCGCTACAGGAGAGAACCTAAGCATCAGCGAGGGGAAATGGCGGACGAGACCAACAAATCGATACTGCTGCCGGTCGATATCGAAGCCGAGATGAAGAAGTCCTATCTCGACTACGCCATGAGCGTGATCATCGCGCGCGCCCTGCCCGATGTGCGCGACGGCCTGAAGCCCGTGCAGCGGCGCATCCTCGTGGCCATGAACGACCTGGGCCTCGCTTCGAATCGCGGCTACCGCAAATGCGCCAAGATCTGCGGCGACACCTCCGGCAACTACCATCCCCACGGAGAAGCCGTCATCTATCCCGCGCTTGTCCGCCTGGCGCAAGACTTCAACATGCGTTACCCGTTGATCGACGGCCAGGGAAATTTCGGCTCCGTCGACGGCGATCCACCGGCGGCCATGCGGTACACGGAAGCGCGCCTGGCAAAGATCAGCGAAGATATTCTGGCCGACCTCGAAAAAGAGACCGTCGATTTCGTTCCCAATTTTGACCAGACTCGCGAAGAGCCGTTCGTACTGCCTTCGCGCATCCCGAATTTGCTGGTGAACGGCGCCAGCGGCATCGCCGTCGGCATGGCCACCAACATTCCGCCGCACAATTTGCGCGAAATCGTGGAAGCCGCGGCGATTCTGCTCGACAAACCGGACACACCGCTGAAAGAAATCATGAAGATCGTGCCCGGGCCGGATTTTCCGACCGGCGCGTACATCGCCGGCCGGGAGGGCATCGAGGCCGCCTACAAGAACGGGCGCGGCAGCTTCATGATGCGCGCCAAGGCCGCCATCGAGGAAGTCGGCAAAGACCGCGAAAACATCGTCGTCACCGAAATCCCCTACCAGGTGAACAAATCGAGGCTGATCGAACGCATCGCCGAATTGGTGCAGACCAAGAAGATCGAGGGCATCGCCGACGTCAGAGACGAATCATCCCGCGAAGGCATGCGCATCGTCATCGAAATCAAGCGCGGCGAGGAATCTCAGCTCATTCTCAACAATCTTTTCAAGCACACGCAGATGCAGGAATCGTTCGGCATGATCCTGCTGGCCATCGTGGCGGGCCAGCCGCGCGAGCTGGGCCTGATTCCGCTGATCAGGCTGTTTCTCGAGCATCGCCGCGACGTCGTGCTGCGCCGCACGCGCTATGAACTGCGCAAAGCCGAAGAGCGCGAGCACATCCTGGTCGGTTACCAGGTCGCTCTCGATCATCTGGACATGGTCATCCGGATCATCCGAGGTTCTTCGGGCCGCGCCGAAGCCAAGCAAAACTTGCTCAACTATTTTTCCGAGCAAGACGTCACGATTACGGAGAACGGAAAATCCAGAAACCTCCCTGGCGTCAAGCTGGATGGCAGGAAGTACCGGGTCGCCGGGCTCGAAGGCGAAGTTACGCGGTCCGTGGCCGACGGCTTGACACCGATTCAAGTTGACGCCATTCTCGAGCTGCAACTCCACCGCCTCACGCAACTCTCCGTCGACGAAATCCTCAAGGAATTGAAGTCCATCCGCGAGCACATCGCCGAGCTGAAGGAGATTCTCTCGAGCGAGAAGAAACTGAAGCAGGTCATCACCCTAGAGCTGCGGGAAGTTCAAAAGGCTTACGGCGACGACCGG
>Ga0209380_10001202_pt1 | contig 17747 bp, 13 predicted proteins | sample HubBroMetageWFT6_FD_188347 | JGI IMG/M metagenome (GOLD analysis project Ga0209380, IMG submission 188347) | Warmed and freeze-thawed soil microbial communities from the Hubbard Brook experimental Forest, New Hampshire - Hubbard Brook CCASE Soil... | ecosystem: Environmental > Terrestrial >...
CATTGCGCGCTCGTTGGCAGGCACAGTCTCGTCGGCGCGGCCGAGAAAGGCTGCATTGTATCCGGCGAACCCGTGCGCAGTACCGTGGCCTGAATCGGTCGCCAGAGCGCGCTCGAAGGCGCCGCCCGCTTCATCCAGCTGTCCGGCAGCCGAGTACAACATGCCTTGTACACAATGCGCGGCGCTGTGCCCCGGAGCGATCGCGAGCGCGATCGCCGCCGCCTCGCGGCCCAGGTCGGAGGCGGTTGCCACGACTCGCGGCTCGGCCCACCACGGGTTGCTGACGAGATGTTGGCAAGTTACCGCCAGCCCGGTCAAAGCCTCGACATTGCGTGGGTCGCTCGCCAGCGCTGTTAGATACCAACGCTGTGCCTCGGCCGCCAACTCCGCGCGCATGCCTTGTTGCAGCGCGCTTGCCGCCCGCGACAGCGATTCGCTGACCCCGTGCTCCATGCCCGCGTCGAAAAAGGCGCGTCGGCTCGCGGCCTGGAGCAGCAGTACGTGCAGCTCTCGGGATATCCGCCGGGTGATCCTCGTCTGGATCGATGCGAGTTCTTCAGGACGGAACTCATGTCGCCCAGCCCAGACGAACTCGGAGGTCGCGGCATCGAGGATCCGCATATTCACCCGCAAAGTATCCCGGTTGCCGCACTGAGCGCTCCCGGTAACGACGTAGTCATATTCACGCTCTGAAGCCGGCGGCCGCGCGAGCTTGCCGATTGTGGGCTGCTCGCCTTTCAACGGTTTGAGCGAAAGACCGCGGCTCTGTCGAAGGAGGTCGGTGACGAGGTCATCGGTAAAGGCTTCCACCAAGCGTTGCCGATCGGGATCGCCCGTCAGATTGCGCATCGGTGCTACTGCCACGGCAATGCTCGGCAGCAGGCATGGCCATTGCGGTTTATGCGAGCCCGGGGACGGCCGCTCCTGCGTTCGAGGGCGTTGGCTTTCCACCACGCGATCGGCCATCACGCTCGACGAGGGGCGAGCCTGATCGCTCGGCGTGCCGCTTCCTAAATGCTCTTCCCCGCCCGAACGGGCTATCGAGCGCGCCAGCGCCTGGGTTTCTTCATCGGGCGTAACGCTGAGCTCGCGCTGCAAAGTATTTACGCAGCTTTTGTACTGGCGGAGCGCTTCACCGCGGCGGCCGCCGCGTGCGTAGGCGCGCATTAGCGCGCGCTGCCCCGCTTCGGACAGCGGTTCGAGGGTCACCAGCCGGCGCCCGGACTGGATCGCGGCTTCGGAGTCACCGGCGGCATCTTGCAGCCCGATCAACCGTTCCAGGACGTCACAGATCGTCGCAAGCGCGCGGTCTCGCGCCGCTACCAACCATTCCTGAAACGGCTCGGAGGCGATATAGAAATCAGCGAGGAAATCTCCGCGGTACAAATCGGCTGCCATCTGCAGCTCGCCACGCTCCTGTGAGCGCGACAGCCGCTCGAAATCATCGAGGTCGACGATGGCGGCCTCGATCCGGCAGTTGGTGAAGTCGGCCGCCAAATCAGAGGCTGCTTCTCGCCCGAGCGCCTTGCGCAGCTCCAATAGGCAATTGCGCAAGCTGTGGCGGCCTTGCTCCGACCCCTGATAGGGCCACAACAGGTCGGCCAATCGCTCGCGGCTGACCGCTTCGCCGTTTTGGGCCGCGAGAAAGGCGAGCAGCGCGCGCGCCTTTTTCGGAAGCTTGTCGAGTCGACAGCCATTACTCTCGATCACCAAAGGTCCGAGCACATGAATCGTCAAAGACATCTTTAATATCCTACTGATGGCTGAGCAAAACTCTCGGCCGATAGTTATACTGAGCCACACATCGGCTGCCCGATGCGGCGCAGCGGCAATCACCAGTCACAACCGTTGCCCCCAATTTCGACCAGCCATTCAGAACGGGTGGCATCGGGTTCGATCGCGCTGTCGCATCCAACGGGACTGCCACTGCAGTGGCGAGCTTGGCTCCATTGTGTTAACTATCGTGCGAATTATGGCAAAATTACGTCCATTCGCGACTGATTGTTTCAATGAGGTCAGATCGGGCCGGATTTTCGCCTCTTTTGATGTATCTCGGCTGGCGTTATCAATCCTGCCAACCCTAGATGAGACAAAAAAGACTAAAGTAAGCACAGTCTTTTTGACAGCTGTCAGACGTGGAAATGACGTTCGCCTGACATGGGACACCTAAAATCAAATAACGCGGCGAGTTGTGCCTCCACTGCAATGCTTAAAGCGAGGCGACGTGAAACAAACTGGCACCGTGAACGGGATCTACGTCGCGCAGATACGAGCCCTTTACCAGCACATCCCGATAGTCCTGATCGTCAACATCGTCAACTCCGCCTTGGTCGCGATCATACTGGCGTCCTACAAAGGACAAACTTGGTGGCTGGTATTTCTCGCATTGACCATTGCCCTTACGGGGGCTCACGCGTTCGGATGGGTACGTTACCGCCGCACCAGCGAGTTGCCCGAGTCCGCGAGGCGATGGGCGGTAGCGGCAACCGTCGGATCGGGGCTGTCCGGATTGCTTTGGGGCATTGGCAGCGCACTTTTGCTTCCGGATAACCTGGTGGAGCAGACTTTCGTTGCCTTTGTCATCGGCGGGATGTGCGCCGCCTCTCTTGTCGCGTTTTCCAACTATCTGCCGGCCTTCATTGCCTATGTCTTCCCCGCTTCGCTACCACTGGCGGGCCGCTTTTTCTTCGACGGTTGGACTGTACACGGCGACATGATGGTGGTGTTCGCGGTGACCATAACCCTTGCGGCATGCAATTCTACTCGCGGCTTCGTACATGGATTGCGTTTGAACTGCGATCTGACCGAGAAAACCAAGGCTCTAGTTTCGGCAAATCAACGACTGCACTTGGAGGTGGAGCAGCGGAGGGCCGCGGAGGACCAGTTGCGGCAAATCCACAAAATGGAGGCCGTCGGTCAATTGACAGGCGGCATCGCTCACGATTTCAACAACCTGCTCACAGTAATCGTCGGACACCTCGAAATGGCGCAAGACCGCATTGGCGCCGATCCCCGCACCGTTGCGTGGTTACAGGCAGCCCTCAATGCGGCGGAGCGTGGTGTCGCGCTGACCCGGCATCTGCTCGCCTTTGCGCGTCGACAGCATTTGGATCCGAGGCCGGTCGACATCCCCGGCGTACTCAGCGCCGCGGAGAGATTGCTCGAGCAGACGATCGGCCCTGAAATCGAACTCGTGATACGCTCGGGACTTGATTTACACCCGGCATGGATCGACCCGAACCAGCTGGAGCTCGCCATCCTGAACCTCGCCCTCAACGCGCGCGACGCTATGCCGGGAGGCGGGGTTCTGCGGATCAGTGCGGAGAACCGACAAAGAGACATTGGCAAGCTGCCGAACGAGCTCCAGCCGGACGACTATGTGGTGATTTCGGTAACCGATACCGGCATCGGGATGAATAAGGAGACCATCCAGCGCGCCTTCGAGCCATTCTTCACGACAAAGGAGGCCGGTCGAGGCTCGGGGCTGGGATTATCGATCGTTCACGGCTTTGCCGCGCAATCGGGGGGATTGGCCGAGATAGCCAGCACTCCCGGTGAAGGCACGAAAGTGGATTTGTGGTTGCCGCGCGCCGAGAGCAAAACGCCTCAATGCGTTGCTCCCGATCCGGGTCCATCTTTATTCGAGCCGCGCCATGCAAGAATTGTGGTTTGTGACGATGACTCGGGTGTGCTGACTTTTGTCGCGACCGTTCTGCGGGACAATGGCCACGTCGTGTGGGAAGCGGACACCCCTTTTGAGGCCCTCGCGATCATCGACAGAGAGCAGCCGCTCGACCTTCTGTTGGTCGACTACGCCATGCCGGGAATGAACGGCATCGCCGTCATAGATCGCGCGCGGGTCTCTCAGCGGGAATTGAACGTGATCCTGATGTCCGGACACGCGGATGTGCTTCGCTCGGGCGGCGCTTCAGGAATTCCGCTTCTCGCCAAGCCGTTCAAGGTCGCTGAGCTGCGGCAGCGTATATGCGAAGTGTTGTTGGTGCCTTCGCCCGATACCGGTTTCGGCATCCCCGGACCGCGGCACTTCGCTGTGTCCCATTGACCTCGAAGAGGTCGGAAGGTGGCGGTCTCGCATCGCACGGCGGGTCGCCCGACCGAACAATGCCCGCCGGGCGCCGAAACGCAGGAATTCAGATCATCGGGACCGTCACGCGGCTCATCAGGTCGAGTGGTCCGTGTGGGAGAAGGTGCGGTGCGATGAAATCGAATGAGCGGCTCGCACAAATCGTTACCGTGGCTGGGGACGTCGTGAGGTCAACCGCAACTGAAACGCCGACGGATGGGGTCCGGTAGGCGGCCAACACCTGCTGGGCATACCAGGCAGAACAATTTGCCAACGGCGTATTCGACAAGGCGGGGCATTCCGCGGCCTGGGTCTGAGCCACGCAGATCGCAGGCGGACGGTGATTGTACATCATCGCATAGCGGCCGGCTTGCTCGACTGCAATCAGCATCGTGTTGTAGGTCCACAAGGCTCGCGCGGTTTCAACGGTGCCGACGACAGCCAGCAATAGCGCAGACATGATGAGGGCGGCTTCGACAGCCGCCGAACCCGCCTCGGCTGCGTGCCCGGACCGCTTGCGGCTATTCATTGCAGCCGCACCTCCGTCGCGGCGGTTAGCATTTCCGGAATGCCCGGCCAGGGCACCAGCGGCGAAAAAGGTTGGCTTGCCGTGATCCGAATGAACATGCGATTGGGCCCGGGACGGCCGACTGTGGCACACGACGCGCTGCAGTTAATCGGTGTCTCGTCATTGCACTCGCAGCTCCGCGGAAAGCTGGCTGGAAAGGTCAATGGCGGCCCAAAGCTCATTGCGCTCTGCATCGCATGCTGTATTCCGCTGATGTCGTCCGGGTAAGTGCGCGCATATTCCGCACCGATCCGTGCCGTTGCCGCCAGTCCGGCGGATCTGGCCGCGAGCATACCGAAATCGGCAACTCCGGTCGCGATCAGAACTAGGAGCGGCGCCATCAGCGCGAACTCTGCAGCTACGCTGCCATTATGATTTCCGCCCCCCGAGGCGATTTCTCCGCCTCGCTGGCCGCAATCTCGATTGAACCTCTTGGGCATCTTCACTCCGCGACGGCAACAGTAGCGATTACGGGAAGATTGCCAAGGCCAGCCCTAGCGCATCCGCCGGCTTCGAGCCGCGACGCAGCATCGATGTCCAGGGTTTTGACCACGAGCAGCGAGCATTGCGGGCCGGTGGCACTTGGTTCTCCGTGAAAGGTCAACGAGGAGTTGGGGAAGTAGACAAGCCCGTTGAGTGCCGCCCCCGGCGCCCCGCCAATCGTGCTGTGGCTCGAGGTATAGGTCGTGCCGGGTGGCAAGGCGTTGGAATCCTGAATGATCGCAAGCCCGGCAAAAGGGCCTGAACGTGGCGCGTTGAGAGTCAAATCGGCGCTGGAGGCCACCGATACCGCCCCGATCTTATTGGCCCGCGCGATCAAGATGATCGTAACACCCGCACCCTTCGCATTATCGCAAGTCGAGCATCTGAGCACAGCGCGCGACTGAAGGGTCAGATTTCCGCCTACCCAATAAGTGCCCGGCGACAAGTCGACCGTCTGGCCAGACGCGATCTTCCAGGACCCGTATATCCGGGTATTCGCCGACAGAAGAATATGTGGATCAATCAGTGACTTTCCGGGTATAGCGCAATTGCCGGCATAGATCGTTACCTGCCCTGAAATCTTGGACATGCAAGTCGGCGCCGCCGGCATGCCGGTGATGAGAAAGTCATGGGTAAGGGTACCAGCATAAGGGTCGGCTACCCTCGCCGCGCCGATCATTGCAGGTGAGGACAGCGCGAACTCCGGTGGCGGTGCCGCCGGGTCGATCGGGGTCCCTTGCAACGATATTTCGCCGGCGGTGACCAAAGTTGCTGCAGCTACGGCACTGGTGCTGTCGACAAGTTCGATCGCGGTACTGCTGATTGAATTCGCCGCAACGGAACAGTTCGGCATGTCGAGCCGCGTAGAAGCGGCGATTTCCACATCCGTGCTGTTCGTGCCAAGTGCCAGGATGCATGGATTATTGAGCACCTCGATAACCGCCACAGCGGTATTGGCTATCGTGACACTGGACAAAAACATCGCGGCAAGCAAAGCTCCCTGGGATTGCTGCAGCGTAACCGCCACGCCGTTGGTGACGATTCCATCGCTGTAGGAAGTAGCGATTTCCGGCACACTTCCCTTGTAGCCGTTCCGTCTGGCGGACTCGCCGGCGGCCGCAGTCAATTCGCCGATCACGTCGGTTTTCCCGGCGATCACCTCATAAGCCACGGCAATGGCGGCGGAGTCGGCGGCAGACTGGTTCTGTAATTTGACTGCAAACCAGACGCCGGATTCGACGCCGAGCGCACTCATCCCGATCAGACAAGGAAGAGCGATGGCCACGATTGTTGCCGTAGCCCCGGTCTGGTCGCGAAAAATCCGCGTGATCACGCTGTAAAGCGACCGAACGAGGTCTGGCGACATGTTTATCACAAGCCGCAGTGTTCGGCGGCGGGCTTCTCTGTCGGCGGCAAGCCTTCTTCAGCCGAAAAGAAATAGCTCATAGCACAGCGGTGACGCAGCCTTTGGATGGGGGATCTGCTGAACTGCCGTCCCGATGAATTCCGTCACGGGCCGCTTGCCAGCATGTCCATGATGCGCAGCACCAAGGGCGCGCCGATCACAATCATCAAGGAGGGCAAAATAAACATCATCAACGGCACAGTCATAAGGACGGGAAGGCGCGCCGCGCGCTGTTCGAAGCGCACCAGACGTTCGGTTCGCATCTCGGCCGCCACGGCTCGCAGCGATCCGGCAAGCGGCGTACCGAACCTGATCGATTGGTTGAGCGCGGCAACAATGCCGCGCAGGCTCGCAATGCCCGCCCTCTGCGCCAGATTGTCGAACGCTTGATCGCGGACTGCAGTGATGCGCATCTCTGCCGCTGTAGCGGCGAACTCCTCAGCAACCTCCGGATTGCAGGAGCGGAGAACGCGGGCGACCTGTTCAATCGCATGGTCCAAGCTCAGACCTGCCTCGGCGCAGATGACGAGTAGATCGAGCGCGTCGGGTATACCGGTTTCGAGACGCACGTGCCGCCTTGCCGCCAGGCGCGAGAGGACCACGTCGGGACCGCGCCAGCCGAGGATAGCGGCGCCCAGCAGCAACGCCAATCTAACGGGGGTTGCTCCGACGAAGAAGTGACACCATTCGAGCACCAGCCAGCAGAGTGGGAAAAATGCGACGGCGCTAAATAGCTTGGCCGTAAGCAGGGCGGCCAGATGGCCATGTCCCTTTATCCCCGCTGCAACGAGCGCGGCTAACAACCTCTCTTGGGCTGCCGTGCCAATGACCCGGGTTGTCGCCACCGTCGCTCCGAGCCATTGATACCAGGGCAGCCGGGGCGTCCCTGAGGGCTCGGCGAAGTGGTATGTCCCGCGCCTCAACGCCTCGAGAAGGCGGATCTGACGACCCTCCGACTGAGCGATCCGTCTCAGGTTGAGCGCTGACAGCGCGGCCGCCATCAACGCGATCGCAAGAACGCAGGTATCGGGGGACCTGAATTGCATTTCGCCAATACGGATCGCAAGATAAGCATCGGCGACAGAGGCCAGATATTCGATGGGTGCCGCGGACATGGCTAGCGGAGATTTTTCTTTATTAGAGCGCGCATCACAGCAATCCCCGTCAGCAAGCTGGCGACGGCAATCCCGAGCATGAAGCGGCCGCGCGGGTCAACAAACAGAACCGCAATAAGATCTCGGTTGATCAGGAAGAGACCCGCTCCGGCGACAAACGGAGTGATCGCCACAATCGCTGCGGAGGCTTGTGCTTCGGCGGTCAGCGCACGGGCTTTCATACGCAGAGCCTTTCGTTGCCGAATAATGCCGCCGAGATTGGAAAGGGTTTCAGCGATGCCGCCGCCAGTCTGGCGTTGCAACAGCAAACTGACGGCAAAGAACCGGAAATCCGGCACGCGGATGCGGTCGGCGGCGCGCTGCAGCGCTACTTCCAACTCGGAGCCGATGCGCAGTTCATCCAACAGCTGTTCAAACTCGGTGCCGACCGGCGACCGAACTTCGCGACTTACGAGTTCGATTGCCTCGGGTGCGGGTAGACCGGACCTGACGGCGCGGACGATCAGATCAAGTGCGTCCGGAAATATGTCCAGGAACTTCCGCTGATATCTGCCCTGTGCAAACCGGAGGAGCAGCGCCGGAGCACCTGCCGCTGCCGCACCGCCGAGAGCGATGGCGAGCATTGGATGAACCGGCGCCGCGACCGAGGCCAACCCGATCGTAGCAGCCGCGGCAATTCCCACCGTAACGAGGTGCACCGGTCGGATGCGATTGCCAGTCGACGCAAGGGCAAGCTCGAGGCGGCTCGACAGCAGAGTCGGTAGCGCAGTGCGCTTCGGCCCTGATCTCCGTAACGAGAAGCCTTGCACATCAGCGCTGGAGGCAGTCCGAGCGATAGTGCTCAGAATGGGCTCGAGGTTCGCTCTGCGGCGCTCCCAGCGCAGCACCCAAAAAAGCGCACCGCCGAGCAGCGCCGTCGTGAGAAGGGCGGCAAACAGGATTGGATCGAACATTCAGGCCTCCCCGATACCAAGCGCTTCGAGGAGGTCTCTTTCGAGGCCGAAGCGTGCCGCCCGCGCGGTGAAATCGGGGCGCATCCGCATCGACTCGAAGCTGCCCTGAATGCGGCCGGCAAGCCGCTCGCCGCGAGACTGGAAGCTGAAGAGCTCTCGGGCCGTGATGATCTCGCCTTCCATCCCTGCGATCTCGACAACACTCAATACGCGGCGTATGCCGTCCCGCATGCGTTCGATATGCACGATCAGATTGACTGCGCTGGCGATCTGCATGCGGATCGCCCTGAGCGGCAGACTCAGATTGGCCATCATCACCATGTTCTCGACCCGGTAGAGCGCGTCGCGCGGCGAGTTGGCGTGCACCGTCGACATCGACCCGTCATGCCCGGTGTTCATCGCCTGCAGCATGTCGAATGCCTCGGCGCCGCGGACCTCGCCGACGATGATGCGGTCGGGCCGCATGCGCAGCGCGTTGCGCACGAGCTCGCGCTGCGCGACCTGGCCGACTCCTTCGATGTTGGGCGGGCGCGTTTCCATCTGCACGACGTGCGGCTGCTGCAGACGCAGCTCAACGGCGTCTTCGACGGTGATCACCCGCTCGTCGCAGTCGATGTGTTGCAACACCGCATTCAGCAATGTCGTCTTGCCGGAGCCGGTGCCGCCAGAGATCAGCATATTGAGCCGCGAGCAGGCGGCGATTTCCAAGAGCCGCGCCACCGCGGGCGACAAATTCTGCTGCTGCACCATCATCTCGAGCGTCAGGCTCCGTTTCGGGAATTTGCGGATCGAAATCGACCCGCCGTTCAGCACTAGCGGCGGCAAAACGATGTTGACCCGGCTGCCATCAGCGAGCCGGGCGTCGACCATCGGGCTCGCCTCGTCGATGCGCCGGCCGATCGCGGTGGCGATCCGCTGCGCTATGCTGACGAGATGCTGCGCATCGCGAAAGCGGGCCGCGGTCTTTTCCAGCTTGCCATTCCGCTCGACGTAGATATCAACGGGGCCGTTTGCCAAAATATCGGTGATGTCCTCGTCGTCGAGCAAAGGTTCGAGGGGACCGAGCCCGACCATGTCGTCGCTGAGATCAGCAGCGAGCGCCATTTCCTCCAGCTTATTGAGTTGAACACGATCCTCGGTCGCAATCTCGTTCACTAGTTTGGCGACCTCCCGGCGCAATGCAGCGCGCGGAATGCGGCCTGCCACGGTCGGGTCGATCCGCGACAGCAGGACCGTGCGAATTCGCTCCTTCAGTTCGCTCAACGAAGCCAAATTAATGACCGGCGCAGGAGATTCCGCAGCGCCTTCGGGTATCAGGACGAGCCCCGGGCGCAGCGGCGCGGGAACACGGCGCCCAAAGCCTGTCGTCGTCATGTGGCGAACCTCCACCACCGCTTACGTCCTGTTGCGCGGCCCGAAATTTCCCCGGCAAGCGCCGCAACCACTTCAGTCAAAGCGCCGCGTCGCAACGGCCTTGGTGCGGTGAACAGGCTCGGCCGGAACGGGATTACAAAATTTGGCTGCAGTTTGACTTTGGCCATCTCCTGCAAAGTCATTGCCCGGCGGCCGCCCTCGCCGCTCCGGTTGACGACGAGCATGTTGGAGTGCTCGGCACGAGCTGCACTGAAGCCCTCACGCAAGCGCACCGTATCGCGAACCGAGCGCAGCGTCTGATCGGCCACAATTATACGAAGATCGGCGGTGTCGAGCGCTTGCCAATAAGCCGAGCCGGGGATTCGCGGCACATCGGCGACAATGTAGTGAAACTGCGTGCGCAGGACGCCAACCAGCTTGTCAACTGCCTCGGCGGTGAATTCTGAGTCGACGCGCAAAGGCTCTTCTGCGCTGAGCACAAACAGGCGCTCACCGTGAAGCGCCATCGTCCGGTCGAGAAAGACGCTGTCGATGCGCAGCGGGTTGGCCAGCGCTTCCCGCAAGCCGGGCGTTGGCCTGAGGTTTAATGCAAGGGCGCAGTCGCCGGTGTGCAGATCGAGGTCGAGGAGCATGACCCGGCGGCTCTGCTGATTGGCCAAATGCAACGCCAGATGGATGGCCAGGGTTGTCGCGCCGACACCGCCGCGGGCACCAACCACGGCAACGACTTTTCCGAGCTTCCGGCTTATTGGGCTTGCTTCGTCCGAGGCAGGCGCCCGAATCAATGCCTTGACCAGTAGTTGCGCGGTTATTGGCTTGACGATGTATTCGCTGACTCCCGCCCGTACCAGGTCGCGATAAAGGGCGATGTCGTTTTTGTCGCCTATCGCGATCACTATGACACCAGGCTCACAAAGCTCGGCAAGTTCATGGATTTGCGAGGCCGGCATCTCAGCGCCGCTGATATCGACGATAATGCTCTCGGGCGATCGTTCAGCGCCAAGGTATCGAATTGCGCCAGCGAGGCCTCCGCGCCTGATCATCGGGCTGGGAATCGGGAGCTGCGCGAGACATGAACTCAATGACGCTTCGCTCTCTCCGTCCAACACGAACACCATCAACCGCACACGGCTCGCAGGTTGTCTGACCGCCTTCTCTATTGGCCCTGGGGTCTGAAGCGGGCTCTTCAGGGTCTGGAGGGCACTAATCACGCAGCTATCCCAGACACAGTCCCGTTGAACGAAGAATTCGCGCTCTCTGGAAATTCTGCCCGGGGTCGGACATCACTGCGCCTTCGACACGGTCTTGCTTCCGTGGATGACCTCTACGATCGGCTGCTCGACAACGACTGTCTTCGCGGTGCCAGCGTCGCCCAGCGCCGGCGAAACGTCACCGGCCCAAATCGGCTTGATCCCTGCGGTTCTGGTTAATCCCAGTGGCGAGGACACGACCACATTAGTTGCGCTCACACTGCGCAAAGTCAGCGAGAGCTTGCCGAGCTCGGTGGCGACGTTCACTCTTTCGGCCTGCTCGGGTGTTACTTCCAGGGTCACGGTTCGGCCAAAACCATTGGCGGTGCCATTCGGCCGAGATTCAAGCGCGTCGATCGCTAACACCCGCAAATTCTCGACGACTGTTTCGCCTACCGAGCGACGTGCCAGCGGTGGGTCGTTCTTGAAGGTCTGTGTCAGGATCACGTCGACCCGGTCACCCGGATATAAAATCCCGGTACTCGCACCACCCGTTGTCACTGGGATGGCGATTGCTCGCGCCTGGGGCGAGAGCACGACCTGGAGAAAGTCGCGGTCGCCCGGCTTCACAATGGCGCCGCGACTGATCGGCTCGCCAGCCATGACGCTGCTGCGCAGTGCGGCCCCATACACTTCGGCGCGTGCCTGCTGATCGAGCTCGAGATTGAGGTTGCCGGCTGCGGTGCGAGGACGCGCGATCTGCCCCAGCCCGGCGTTGCCGCCAATCTCCTGCCAAGTCACGTCCTTGGCACGCAGCAATGTGCCGATCTGCAGCACCGTCGCAGCGACAAGTATTTCCGTCCTCGTTTCGGCTGTACCGGCGTTAATGCGCTGCGGCAGTGCGCGAAGGGCGAGAATCACAACGACGCACAGCGAGGCAAAAAACAACAGAGTAAGTATCATTTTCGCGGGCACGGCTGTTCACCTTGCTGCTATCAGCGTAATCACGCCAGCAGTGGCGACAGCGACCCCATAAGGCACTGCCGACCCCTTTGATGCTACTCGACCTCGGTCGCTCTGGCCATTTGACGATGCGTATGCCCCCCGCCGGAAACGTCTGCAAGACAGATCGAGCTTTTCCGCCGCGAGAGTGGCGAGCGCGAGCACTCCGCCACAAAGGCTCATCAAAAAGAGGAAGCCGAGCAACTCTCGATAGCCGATCAGCAGTGCTGTAGCGGGTAGGATCTTGGCGTCGCCGCCGCCAATCGCGCCACGCTGAAAGAGAGTAAATGTGATACTGAAGATTATTATAGCGGCGGCGAGCGTGTAGCCGGCGTCGATCACCTCTGCGGCGAAAGCGACGCGAGCTAGGCCTAGCGCGGCAGTTGCGAGGGAGAGGGCATTGGGTATGCGCCTCGCTCGCACATCCTCATAGGCGACAATAACAAGGATACCGACTGCGACGGCCAGGACTGCCGAGTGCATGATCCCACTCCCTACTCGCGGTCACATCTGCGCAGCCCGGTCGGAAACGGAGATCCGTTGCCGACCGGCTGCGGTATACGGCGCCTATGGCGCCGGCATCTGGATGCCAGTAAGGGTGTTACTCGCCCGGGTGAACAGGTCGCCGAGGGAGTTGCCGAACGTTTGTGCACCAACCGCAATTGCAAGGGCAACGAACACGATCAACATGGCATATTCGGTAGCAGTGGCACCGCTCTCGTCGCGACGAAAGCGCCTGGTCAGACTGTGCATTTTAACTTCCTTCTTCAGGGGGGGTGACCCTGTGGCCAGTGTGCGCCAGAGGCGTTCACAGTCGCCACTCAGCCAGTAGCCAGACTAACCCAGTCGCTGTCAGTGGCCTGTCAGGACGCCGTCAGAAAAGCGCCTTTTGTGTTTATTTTATTAGATTGTGCGTAATGAGAACGCACGGCTGCGGGGAATCTGTGCGCGGAGAAGTGCGGGTGCGGCGATCAGGTTCCCACCCCGAGACTCCGGATTATCTCGAATACCGGAAGGATCTGGGCGCGGTAGGTTGCGGATCGCGAACGTGACAGCCATAACTGCTCGCACGCTCCCGCGGGGCCATCGGGATATTGCTGGCGGAACGACGCGGCGGCCGCGGCCGCTTCGCGGTTTTGGCCACTAAGCGATAAGGCCGCGATCAGGAACATTCGCGCACTGCCGTAACTGCTGTTTAGTTCCAGAGACTTCCGGAGTAAGGCAATCGACGCCTCGGTGCGCCCGATGAGCAATTCGGCAAAACCGCCAAAGAAAAACCAGATGCTGTGGCGCCGATCGGCTTGGTCGAGACGCATCGCACGTTCGATCGCCGGCAGGGTATGACCGGCACTGCCGAGAAAGGCAGCATTGTAGGCGGCGAAACCGTGGGCGATTGCCAAACCCTGATCCATCGCCAGCGCCCGGTCGAATGCAAGTGCGGCCTCGTCCAATTTGCCGGCCGCAGAATATAACATGCCCTGGACACAATGCGCGTCGGCGGCCCCCGGAGCAAGATTCAATGCGATCGCGACCACCTCGCGCCCGAGATCGGAGGCCACGGAGGCAGCGAGCGGGTCGCCCCACCACGGATTGCTGACCAGCTCCTGACAGGTTCTGGCCAAACCGACGAGCGCCTCCACGTTCCGTGGGTCGTCGGCCAGCGCGGCCAGGTACCATCGCTGGGCCTGAGCCGTGAGGTCTGGCCGCAGCTCTCCCTCGAGGGCAGTTGCCGCGCTGGAAAGGCATTCGTTCAGCTCGTGACCAGAGCCCAATTCGCACACCACTCGTCCAACTTCCTGTTGGAGAAGCAGAATATGCAGCTCTCGAGAAATCCGCCGGATGATCTTGGCCTGCACCGGCGCGGCCTCGTCGGCTTCGAATTCGAACCGACGGGCCCAAAGATACTCGGAGGTCGCCGCATCGCTGATCCGGACATTGATGCGCAGCACCCCAGGAGTACCGCGCTGAGCGCTGCCCGTTACAAAATATTTAACTTCGGATTCGGGTTGCTCGGTGGGGCTGGCCGGCTCCTTGGCCAGGCGGCGCAGTGAAAAACCACGACCGTGGTGGGTGAGATCGGCGGCGAGGTTGCTCGTGAACGCGTCCAAAAGGTTTTCCTGTTCGGTATCGCCAGTCAGATTCCGCAACGGCGCTACCCCCACAGCAATGCTTGACAGCAAACACCGCCACGGCATTGTCTCACGTTCAGTCTTTGGTGCCCCGAACGCCCCGTCGCCTCGCTGCGGTGATGATCGCGCTGCCGCATGCCAAGGCGCTGCCGCACCGGAGTTCTTCGTGTGGGAAGGGATTTTTCGACGGCTCATTGCGCGCTCAGTTCGCCACGCCGAGAGTGCGAATCCTCTCGAAAAGTGGATGAATTTGGGCGCGGTAGGTCGAAGAACCTGAACGCGACAACCACAGCTGCTCGAATGTAGTCGTACGATAATCCGGATATTGATTGCGGAAGGATGCGGCCGTCTCGGTAGCCTCGGCTTCACGACCGATCAGGGACAGCGCGGCCATGAGGAAAAGTTGGGCGCTCCCATAGCTGGCATTGCGTTCCAAGGATTTCTGGAGCAATGCGATCGCGTTTTCGGTGCGACCGAGCAGCATCTCCGCAAATCCGGCGAAAAAGAACCAAATGCTATGTCGGCGATCAGTTTGATCAAAGCGCATCGCCTGCTGAATTGCCGGCCACGTTTCGTTGGCGCGGCCGAGGAGAGCAGCATTATATCCAGCGAACCCATGAGCAGGCGCCAGTGTTTGATCCACTGCCAAAGCCTGCTGGAATGCGCGTGCCGCGAGTTCCAGCTGTCCTGCCGCGGAGTATAACATGCCTTGAATGCACCTGGCGAATGCATGCCCCGGCGCCAAATCGAGCGCAATCGCCACGGCCTCGCGCCCGAGGTCAGAGGCGGCCGCTACGGTGCGCGGGTCGCCCCACCATGGATTGCTGACAAGATGCTGGCAGGTTGTAGCCAGACCGGTCAGCGCCTCGGCGCTGCGCGGTTCGTGGGCGAGGGCGGCGAGATACCACCTCTGCGCCTCGCTCGTCAGCTCCGGGGTGTAGTTTCCTCTAAGTGCGGAGGATGCTTCGGAGAGGCATTCGGTGATCCCGAGATCCATCCCCGATGTAGCCAAAGCCCGACGGCTTGCTGCTTGAAGAAGCAGGACATGTAGTTCTCGCGAAATCCGCCGGGTAATCCTCGTCTGAATCGGAGCGAGATCCTCTGGCTTGAACTCATGCCGGCCCGCCCAAAGATACTCCGAGGTTGCCGCGTCAGTTATTCGCATGTTCACCCGCAGCAAGCCGGGCGCGCTGGTTTGGGCGCTGCCGGTAACAATGTAATCGTATCCACGTTCGGAGATCCGGTTGCCGTTGTCCGCAGGACCGCGATCGTCCCCCAACGGCTTCAGCGAGAGTCCGCGTCCGTGCCGAAGAAGGTCGGTTACGAGGTCGTCGGTAAAGGCTTCCATCAAATATTGTTGGTCGGGATCGCCAGTCAGGTTGCGCACCGGTGCGACGGCTACCGCAATGTTCGGCAACAGACAAGGCCAGCTCGGTCTTGCCGTGCCTTGGCTTGGAGCATCGCCCTGCCGTGGGGCGGCACGCCCGGGCGAACGATCCGAGGCGCTGACCCGCGCAATGGGATCGCGATCTTCTGCCGGGAGCCCCGGTGAATTGTGCTCCCTCGCAGTGCTCGAACGCGAGATCTCATTTGCCAGCGACTGGGTCTCGACGTCGGGCGCGACGCCCAGTTCGCGCTTCAGGATCTCGGCGCAGCTCCTATATTGGCGGAGCGCTTCACCGCGGCGTCCGGCGTGTGCATAGGCGCGAATCAGCGCGCGTTGTCCGAATTCCGAGAGCGGGTCGAGAAAAACGAGCCGGCGGCCGGACTGTATTGCGGCCTCGTGCTCGCCAGCTGCATCCTGCTTCGCGCTCAATCGATGCAAAATATTGCAGATCATCACGAGAGTGCGGTCGCGTTCCGCCGCCAACCATTCCTGAAACGGCTCGGAATTTATATCGAAATCAGCGAGGAGTTCGCCGCGGTACAAATCGGCGGCCGCCTGCAGGTCACAGCGGTGCTGGGAACGCGATAGCCGCTCAAATTGAACAAGGTCGACGGTGGCGTCCTGGATCCGGCAGTTGGCAAAGTCGGCGGCTAAGTGAGCGTCTGTACCCCGCCCCAAAGCCTTGCGCAGCTCCAACAGGCAATTGCGTAAGCTGTGGCGGGCTTGCTCCGACCCCTGGTACGGCCATAACAGGTCGGCCAATCGCTCCCGAGTGACCGGCTGGCCCGCCTGAGCGGCAAGAAAGGCAAGCAAAGCACGTGCTTTCTTCGGGACTTTCCCCAACCGACAGTCCGCGCTCTCGATAACCAAAGGTCCGAGAATGCTGATGGCCAACGTCATCGCAAATGTCCCAAGCTGCGGCTACCAGCATCGACGCGCTGGGGCGTTCGTGCAAACCCGCATATACTTCGATCCCGGCTAATCATTTTGGATATCTGTCTTCGCGTCAAGAGCAAGGAGGGTGACATATCATTTTTGCAGCCGCGATCATCATATCACGCCACTCGGCCTGGTGCCGATAAGCCGCATCTTGCACTCGAGTACACCACATAGCTCGTGGTAGCGGCGGGCCCTGAGCGGTTCGATCAGGTCCTCGTAAAAGATGACGCGGTCACCAATCGACTCCAGGACGGCAGCATTCCATATCTCGCTAGGCGTAATGCTTGGGCCGAACGCCTCGGTCTCACCGATGCCGGCTGCGAGCAGCTCGAGCCGGGTACGCAGACATTTCTCGCACTCTCCGCAATTGGCCCGCGGCCCCGCGCTGGCCGGGCAAACGCGCAGTGCGGCTAGTCCCGTCGGCCATCTCGCGAGATCACGTACCTTCTGAAGACGCGAAAAGCGCGACCCATCATGAATGACCGTGATACGCTGACTTGAAAAGAGGTTGTCTATTGCAGGATGTGATCCCCACGGAACCTGATGGGTCGTTGGCCACGACGCTCCGATGAATAGAAAAGCTGATCCGAAGACTGCCGAATGACCGATTGCGGCCAATCCTGCACCGTTATGCCGGTGCTCCCAAAAGTCCGGCTTCGAGGGGAGATGGCGGAGATTCGTCCGGCATTGAATGAGCCGTAGGCCGAGATCCGCGACGACCGGTTCGAGGCGCCGTAAAATCATTCGGTAGCGTCCGTTCTCGGGATCCCGGGCCCGCTTCCCGATGTCAAATCCATGGATAAACAGCGCCTCGTGCACATACGCGGGATCGTCTCGGTTGTAAAGCCGACGGTTCCGCATCAGCATATGAAGGCTATCTACTCCTCCGGACAGGAACCCAACAGCCCGCCGTGGAGCTGTGGGTATCCCACGGGTTACCCCGCCTAAAGTTTCAATCGATGGAACCGGGAATGGCATCCCGCCCCAGCTCGTCCACCAGGCGTGTGCGGTGTAGAGGCCCTCCACTAACATGGGGCATGGCTGGCCCTCTATCCGCACCCTCGTCTCCCCGTGCACGGCGGCGAGCGGAAAGCACGCAGCCAAGAACGCGTCTGCGG
>Ga0209380_10001204_pt1 | contig 17737 bp, 11 predicted proteins | sample HubBroMetageWFT6_FD_188347 | JGI IMG/M metagenome (GOLD analysis project Ga0209380, IMG submission 188347) | Warmed and freeze-thawed soil microbial communities from the Hubbard Brook experimental Forest, New Hampshire - Hubbard Brook CCASE Soil... | ecosystem: Environmental > Terrestrial >...
TTCATCTAGGCGATTGGTATCCACGGTTCACTTTCTCCGGCCCCATCGAGCGCGGCCGCTTGTGGTTCTCCGATTCGATCAGCCTCCAACACACATTCGCTGTCGTCAAAGAACTGCCCTCCGGCGCCAACACTTGGGAAGACTGGGCAGGCGACAACCTCCTGCGCCTCCAATACAACATCACGCCCAAACACATTCTCCATGCCACCTTCCTCTATAACCGCGCCTACGACACAAACGTCGGCCTCGATCCCCTCGATCCTGTCTCGACCACGGTCACCGGCGAGCAAGAACGTTACTTCGCCTCCCTCAAAGATCAAGTCTGGCTCCACGACACGCTCTTCGATTTCGGCGTGGCCGCCGATGACGGCACCCTCAACTTCATCCCCCACGGCACCGAACCCGACGTGCTCCTCGTCAACGGCTCGACCGGCAACTATTTCCAGCGTCTCTATCAGCGCGGCCGCCGCCTGCAAGCCACAGCCCAGGTGATCGCCGCATCGCGCCACTGGCACGGCGCTCACCAAATCGCTGCAGGCGCCAACGCAGCAGCCCTAAGCTATTCCCTCTCCGCCGAACGCGGTGAGATCGACGCCCTTCAAGCATTTCTAGACGGTCAGGAGAACGGCCCGCCTTGCGTCTCACCTATCCCCGGCTGCCTGGTGCGCCGCTCCACGTTCGAAGGCCCCGCAGCTCCGCATGTCTCCAACACCCAAGCCGGCGCCTACGCCCAAGACACCTGGTCGATCTCCAAGTACCTCGTTGTGCAAGCAGGCCTACGCACCGACTGGGATCGCTTCACGCAAAGCGCCATGGCCGGCCCGCGCCTCTCCGCCAACATTCTCCCGTTCGGCGACGACACCTCAAAAATCTCCATGGGCTGGGGTATCTACAACGCTCCGCTCAATCTCTCTCTCATGGGCCAAACTCTAGATCAGCGCCAGATCGACACCTTTTACGACTCCGTCGGCAACATCGTCGCTCAAGGCCCGGTAGTAAGCCAGTTCGCGCTCCCCACAAACGCCTTGCAGCAACCCCGCTTCACAATTTCCAGCGCCGGCTGGCAGCAAAAATTCGCGCACAGCACGCTCCTCACCCTAGAGCTCCTAGCCCGCAACAGTTCCCACAGCTTTGCTTACGTCAATCAGCAGCCTAGCCAACCCGGCGGAATTTTTGTCCTGGAAGATACGCGCAAGGACCGCTACCGCGCCGCCACCGCTTCGGTCCGCCACGTCTTTTCCGAGGACATGGAAGTCTACGGCGCCTACACCCGCTCCATCGCCCACTCCAACGAAGTCCTCAACCCCGCCCTCGGGTCGATCTTCTACCTAGCCCAGCAATCCGGCCCTGTCGCCTGGGATGCTCCCAATCGCCTCCTCAGCTGGGGCTGGGCCCCCACCCACATTTGGGGCATCCAACTCAGCTATTTTTTCGAATACCGCACCGGCTTCCCGTTCAGCGTCATCAATCTAGAGCAGCAGCTGGTCGGAGCGCCAAACTCTTCTCGCTTCCCCGACTACGCCAGCCTCAACCTCGGCATCGAAAAGAAATTCGGTTTGCGCGGCTACCTCTGGGGAGTCCGAGTGGAAGCCGTCAACGCGCTAGGCCGCCAAAATCCCGACACGGTAGTCAACAATTTCGACGCCCCCAACTTCCGCACCTTTTCCGGTGGCCAAACCCGAGCCTTCACGCTCCGCGTCCGCTTCATCGGCCGAAAATAGCCAGCATCCGCAAGGCCTAGCGCAAGTCCTGGATCATCGTCCCTAAGCTCCGCGCTGCTATCTCTCAGCCAGGATCGAAAGTGGCTCAATCGTGCCCCGAGAAGGTTCTTTCCTTCCATTTCATCCGATCCGACAGCTCCGGACGCGTGCTTAGCGGTGCTCAGGTGCCCTCTCGGCGTCTCGTCCCCCTGATCCGGAGGCGGGAATGCAAATCACCTCGGGGCATTTTTCCGCTTGCGAGCCGGCAGGACGGTGGTAGGCTTCACAACTGGAAGCGTGGAGGAAAGAAGTGAGCTTAGGTGCTCCCCCAGACGATCTTCATTCTCCTTCCGGCTCGGAAGGTCGCCGCAGCACGCGCGTCGACCGCACCCTTCCTCTCGTCGTGCTTGGACAGACCAGAACAGGTCTCTCCTTCCAGGAAAAAACATCCACCGTGACTTTCAATCTTCACGGCTGCCGCTATCCATCGAGCCATGAATACCCCATCGGGTCGTCGGTCGGCCTTCGCGTGCTCCAACCCGATGGCGAGACCATCTCGCCGGTTATTCGTGCCTTCGTGAAGTCTGTCCATCCGCCGGCAAGTCCGAGCGAACTCTTCCAGGTCGGCGTCGAGCTGGAATCCCCCGCAAATATCTGGAATGTTTCCCCGCCGCCGTCGGATTGGAATCGCTTGCTCGGAGGCAGCACATCGTCGGCCGGCATGGCAACGGCCACCGCTCCCGCGCTCGAACCGCAGCAGCCGCCAACCGCTGCGAACGCCTTTCCATCCGCTCCCACGTCGAGCAGCGAGCCGAGAACGAACCAGGTGACGGAATTCCCCTCCCGGTCCCCCGCCGCGCCCGGCGCGCAACCAGCCCGGGACGCCACTCCGTCAAAACCGGAGCGCGTAGCCGTCACCATCGATCAACTGGTCGCTGCCATGCAAGGCAAACTGCAGGCCGCCGCCGAAAAAGTCGTTCAGAACGCGCTGGCCGAGCATCTCGATGAGGCCATCAACGAGGCTCTCACGCGAGTGGAAGGAGTTCGCGAACGAAATCTTCAACAACTCGGTGAATTCTCCGAGCAGCGCCTGGAGTCGCTGATGCGATCTTCCCGCGAAGAAATTCTTGGCCACCTCGAGTCGCGCCTCGGCGAAGTCCAAAGCCGCTGGGAAGAGCAGCACAACGCCTACCGTGCGCAGTCAGAAGAAATTGCCCAACGGCTTGAAAAACTCGCCGCCGATACGCAGCGCCATCTGTCGGAAACCCAGAATTTCATAGTCAAAACCACCCGTGAAATCGAGCCGCAGACGCGCGGCCGGTTGGACGAATCTCTTGGCCGGGCCACCGAACAATTTGAAGCTTCCGCCGACCGTATCTCCGATCGCCAACTCGTTCGCGTCATGGAAGCCACGCGCATGGTCACCCGCGAAGCCGCCGCCCAAATGGAGGCCCGCGTCGCAGAATGCCGTGCGCTCCTGCACACCACCGCCAGCAGCACTCTCGAAGAATTGCGCCGTCAAACCGAAGTCCAAGTCGACCTGGCGATTTCGGAAACCACCGAGCGTATCCGTTCCTCGCTCTCCGCTCTCGACGCCGAAAATCGCATGGTCTGCGAAGATCGCCGCCGCACCATGATCGACGACGTCACTCGCACCACGGAGCAATCCACCGAGCAATTCCGCTCCGGCATCAAAGCCTTCCTCTATTCCTGCCTGGTTGCCGCGGTCGGCGCCGTCGATGAACACGCAAAAACCACCCTGGAAGGCCTCGTCAAAGATCCCAAAGGGACTCCTCGCGCTATCGAAGACGTCAAAATCATTCCACCCGACGACGAAAAACCAAATTAGAAGACCGTCAGCAGGGGAGTCGGCTCAACTGCCTATCTAGGTCTCTCGATTGAGTTTTGTGTTTTGGTACTTTTTCCGAAGTATGGAAAACAGCAAGTTAAGTTAGTTCGTCGACGTGCCCAGACCGAATTCCCGATGCACGGCGATCAACGCAGTCTTGGCCGCCTTTTCCTCTACGACGAATGAAATATTCGACTCCGAAGATCCCTGCGCAATGGCAATCAAGTTCACATTCTCGCGGCCCAGCGCATTGAACGTCCGCCCCGCAACTCCCGGCGTCCCGCGCATGTTTTCGCCGATAACCGCAACGATCGCGATGTTCGTATCGATTGTGATGTGCTCGACCTTCTCGTGCGCCAGATCTTGCGCAAACTCTTTCCGCAGCGCCTCAACGGTGCGCTGGGCATCCGCCGCGGACACAATAAAGCAAATGTCGTTCTGCGAAGACGACTGCGAAATCAGCAGCACGTTTGCGCGCACTTCCGCTGTCGTGGAAAACGTTCGTCCCACGACGTCCGGCAATCCCACAATCCCCGGCCCGCCCACGCTGATCAGTGCCACGTCCTGGATCGCCGTGAGCGCCTTGACGCCGCCCCCGATGCTTCGTCCTTCCGGAGTAATCTTGGTGCCCGGCCGCTCCGGCCGAAAGCTGTTGCGAATCCAAACCGGAATCGCTGCCTGCATGACCGGCTTCAGCGTTTTCGGGTGCAGCACTTTGGCCCCGAAAAACGCCAGCTCCGCCGCTTCGCGATAGGAGATCACCGGAATCGTTCGCGCTTCCGGCACCAGCCGTGGGTCCGCCGTCAGCACGCCGTCCACGTCGGTCCAGATAATCACTTCGCCCGCATTCAGGGCAGCACCCAGAATGGTCGCAGAATAATCGGAGCCGCCGCGCCCCAGCGTGGTCAATTTTCCGTCTGTCGTCGCGCCAAGAAAACCTGTCACGACCGGTACGATCCCCAGCTCTATCATCGGACGCAACCGCACCTCGCATTCTTCCCGCGTCAGCTCCATCAACGGTTCGGCGCCTCCGTGGAACGTATCCGTAATAATCACTTCCGTCGCATCCACGGCCTCGCTCTGTACCCCAAGCTCTCGCAGCGCCCCCGCCACCAGCGGCGCGGATAGCCGCTCCCCCAAACTCGATATGGCATCCAGCGTTCGCGGCGTCAGTTCCCGCAGCAGCGCCGTCCCCTCAAACAGCCGGCTCCCCTCGGCAAAAACTTCCTCCAGCTCTTCTTCGATCGATGTGCGTGCATTCTCTCGGTGAACCAAACTCTTAAGCGCCTCGGCGTGCTGCGCCCGCAACGCCGTCAAGACGGCTGCTCCCTGCCCATGCTCACCCGCTGCCGCTCGCTTGGCCGCTTCGATGAGCCGGTTCGTCACACCGCTCATTGCGGAAACGACCGCAACGCAAGCTCCTCCACGCGCTCCCTCCGCAATAATCTGCGCCGTCCTCGCCAGGCACGCCGCATCGCCTACCGACGTCCCGCCAAATTTCATCACCTGCAATCGCGCGCCCATTTCTTTCGGTGTTCCTCGCTTCCTCGCGAAATTCCCTTGTGAGTTTGCCTGGAGACTCGTTTGGCCCCGCTGCCGACGCCGCAAAATTGAGATAATATTGTCTTACCCTGGAAACCACGGTTTCCAGGGAAGGTCAGGTCGTTCTTCCTAGTCGCATCCGCAACAAACTGGGGCATCGTCCCGGTGATGCCGCTCGATGCCAGCCTCGAAGGTGGCGGCATGGTACCTATGCCCCGCAAAATCCGCTGAAAAAAGGCGCGCACCATCCTCGATCCGATTACTGGCCTTGCGGCCCGCAGCGCTGGTCCAAACGCGCCTCCTCTCACCTGCAAAAAGTGGACGAAATCTCATCCACGCTCCTGTGAGGTTCTTCTCGACGTCAACACCCTGGTCGCCTGTGGTTTCCTGGCACACGAATTTCGAGCGCTGCATTAGGGCCGCTCCCAATCGAGCGCGTAAATTTCCTGGATGCTGGCATCACGCACCACCAGCGGAGATTCGTCCGGGGCTAGCCCACTCCAGTTTCCGAAGGCTCCTCCGGCGGCCTGAAAGCCCTTCAGGCTGAAGATGCGTTCCAATTTGCCGCTGCTGAGTTGCGCGCGGAAGTAGCTTTCCTGGTTGTCGAGAATGCCGTCAAAATACAAATAGCGGCCGTCGCGCGACCACGTTGGATAAGCCACGAAGAGACTAGCGAGCTCCGTCCATTTTTGCGTGGTGAAATCAAAAAGCATGAGCTTGAGCGAATCCAGCGGAATCGCCGCGAGGTAGCGTCCGTCGGGAGACCAGCGCGGAGAATACAAGCCATCGGAACCGGGAAGCTTGGAAGCCTGGCGCGTCTCGAGATCGAGAATGTAGACTGCCGACCCCTGATTGTTCAGCGAGTTTTCGCCGAAAGCCAGCGATTTGCCGTCGGGCGACCAGTTGGGGTCGGCCGAGTTTCGTGTACTTCGATAGATCAGTTCCGAGGTGCCTCCCTCGGCCGGAACGACGTAGATCTGCCAGGGCTCGCCGGGTGGATGACCAAAGAAGGCGATCTGCTTGCCGTTCGGCGACCATCGAGGCAAGTAGGCCAGCATCGGCGGAAAAACAAGTTGAAGCTTTTGCGTTCCGTCGACCTTACTTCTCCACAGGGTGCCATCGGACGCGTCATTGTAGGCGACCCATTCACCATCGTGAGAGAAGTCGAGGCCCATCGCGGAAATTCCCGAGAGGTAGGGCACCAGTTGTTTTGATTTGGCATCGTAGCGCAATAATTCGCCGCGGGGCTGCCATCCTTGGACAAAAAGCTTTTTGCCATCGCGGCTCGGAACGGGATTGCCAACATTCATTGGACCAGTCGTCAACTGCACCGGCTCCTGGTGTGTGGCGCGAAAAAGGCTGCCGTGTTCGTCCAGGGCCCAAAGATCGGCTGTCGCATCGCGTCGCGCCTGGAAAACGAAATATTTTCCGTCTGGCGTCCACTTGCCACAGCACTCGTTGGGCGCATCACTCCAACCGGGGAGCAGCGGGTGGAGATTCCCACCCTCGGCGGAAGCTTGCCAGATCGAGCGGTTATTTGTTTTGGGATCGTTCAGCGTAAAACGCAAAAACGATCCGTCAGGCGACCAGCGGATATCGCTCGCAGTTCCTGCCGCTGGCAAGAGCTGGCGGGGCCCGCCTCCATCGCGTTTCGCCAGAAAAACCTCGTTTCCTTTGCAATAAGCGATCTGCTTGCCATCCGGTGACCACGCTCCGGCGTGGCCCTCAAGGTTTCCCAATCGTCGCGGGGAGCCGCCGAGCACCGGCACGCTCCAAAGCGGGCCGTCCAGAGAAGTTCCGCGCGCGGTATTCATCAAAAGCACGGAGCCGTCGGGCGAAATATCGAAAACGTTGGAAAAACCGGTGTCCTCAAGAGAGTTTGGTACCGGAAATGTCTCGCCGCCAGTCACCGAAGTTTGGGAAAGGTTCGATGGCCCCTCGATGAAGTAGAGCCGCGAACCGTCGGTGACTACGCCTGATTTCGGCCGATTCGTGTTGGTGAGCTGGACAGTTCGCAGCACCCGCGGCGCGGCCGCTGGCCGTGTCGGCACGTATCCAAGAATCACCGCGAGGGTGATGAGCGCGCCGCCCGCCAGTATCCAGGTCTGCCATCGAGAAGATGGAGGTCGTTCCGGAACCTCTTCTAGCGCGGCCAGTACCGTAGCGGCAACCCCCGAATGGCCCAAGTCTAAATCTCGTTTCAACCTCTTCAGGTCCGCCCGAAGCTCCGCGGCGGTCTGGTAACGGAGACTCAGATCTTTCTCCAGTGCCTTCGCCAAAATGTTTTCCAAACCTACCGGCAAAGTCGAATTCAACCTCCTGGCAGGAACCGCTGACGAATTCAGGAGGCCGTCAAAGATCACAGCAATAGCCGAGCCGCCAAATGGCACCCCGCCGGTGGCCATCTCATAGAGCACGACGCCCAGTGAAAACAGATCCGTGCGCGCATCGAGCTCCTGGCCGCGCGCCTGCTCCGGCGACATGTACGCAACCGTGCCAATGGAGCTGCCTGGACCGGTAATCAACCCATCGTCCAGCACATGTCTGTGTGTCGGCATCGACGACTCGCTCGAGGATTCCCCGGCTGGCTGCCGGTATTCCGCAAACTTGGCCAGGCCGAAGTCCAGAATTTTCGTCGATCCGCGCTCCACCAGAAAAATGTTGGCCGGCTTGATGTCGCGGTGCACGATGCCCTTGGCATGCGCAACTTCCAGCCCGTCGGCGATCTGAATTCCGATGTCCACAAGCTCCGATACCTCAACGGACTTTTTCGCGATGCGCCGCTTGAGCGTCTGGCCCTCGAGCAGCTCCATGGCAATAAACGGGCGCCCTTCAAGTTCCTCGATATCGTAAATCGTGCAGATGTTCGGATGATTCAACGAGGAGGCAGCGCGCGCTTCGCGACGGAATCGTTCGATGGCCAGTGGGTCCTGGGAAATGTCTTCGGGAAGAAACTTCAGCGCAACCAGCCGGCCCAGCCGCGTCTCCTCGGCTTTGTAGACCACGCCCATGCCTCCGCCACCGAGTTTTTCAAGGACGGTGTAATGGGAGACGGTGCGGCCGATAATGGAAGAAGTATCCGACACTGGCCCCGGAGTTTACTCCAGCCCCTCGACACGGGCAATCGAGGAAGACGCGCGTGACCCGCGTCACACCCAGCTGTGCCCAATGATACATACAGCTCTTTCGATCGGAGCTAGGGTGTTGATGTGCGGGCAAGAAGGAGATGCAAATGCCAGACAAGAAAACCATGAAAGCAGCGGTGGTCGAAAAATTTGGCGAGCCGTTGGTGGTGCGAGAAGTTCCCATCCCAACGCCTGGGCCAGGGCAGGCACTGGTACAAGTATTTGCGACTGGAGTATGTCACACCGATCTGCATGCGGTGGACGGCGACTGGCCAGTCAAGCCCAGGATGCCGCTCATCCCGGGTCACGAAGGAGCGGGAGTCGTGGCCGCTCTCGGGACAGGAGTTACGCACTTGAAGGAAGGCGACCGCGTCGGAATCGCCTGGCTGCACAGCGCCTGCGGACATTGCGATTATTGTCTCGCCGGATGGGAAACGCTTTGCGCGGAGCAGCAGAACTCCGGATATTCGGTGAACGGAACGTTCGCGCAGTACGCCTTGGGGCAAGCGGATTATCTGGGACGAATTCCCAAAAACCTCTCCTTTGTGGATGCGGCCCCGATCTTGTGCGCGGGCGTCACCACCTACAAAGGATTGAAAATGACGGAGGCGCGGCCCGGTGAATGGGTGGTGATCTCCGGAGTGGGCGGCCTGGGCCATGTGGCCATCCAGTACGCCAAGGCCATGGGACTGCACGTCGCGGCAGTTGATCTCGGACCAGAAAAGATGGCGCTGGCGCGGAAACTCGGAGCAGAAATCACGATTGATGCGAAAACGCGGGATCCTGCGAAGGAAATCCAAAAACAGATCGGCGGGGCCCATGGAGCGCTGGTAACCGCGGTTTCACCAATGGCGTTCAAGCAAGCCGTCAGCATGCTTCGTCGCGGCGGGACTTGCGTGCTGAATGGCCTGCCGCCTGGAGAGTTTCCAGTTTCGATTTTCGACGTAGTTCTCAACGGCTACACCATACGGGGCTCCATCGTTGGTACGCGCTTGGACCTGGAAGAGTCGCTGGCGTTTGCCGGAGACGGCAAAGTGAAGGCCACAATCGAGACCTTGCCGCTGGAATCCATCAACGACGTGTTCCGCCGGCTCAAGATGGGGCAGGTCAACGGGCGCGTGGTGCTCAGCCTCAAGGAAGAAGCGTTTCTGAAGGTGGCGATGACGCGGCTCGCCAGCTGATCCAGTCTCCCCCCTACGGCGGAGCCGGGTATGCTCGGTTCGTCGACATTCCTGCGGCCTCCTCCCGCTCGTTTTGCGGGATGGCTTCGGTGGGTTCCTCCGACCGCGCAGGCCTAATGGAGGCCTTATATCCCCGGCCTGAAACGCCCAGGCTTTACGGCCCGAAGGGTGACTCCTCTGGACTCCTCTGTGCCTTTTGTTGAGCCTCTGGCAAGCCCGGTGCTATTCTGATTTCTATGGCGGATCGCGCCATCTCCCCGCCCGAACTAACGGCCGCAGTGCCGCTCGAACATTCGCGGCGTCAGCTCGAAGCTTTGCTCGAAGTGGCTGAATCCATCGCGCAGCATCGCGACCTGGCCGCGCTTTTTCACGACCTCGCTGAGAGACTGCATGCCGTCGTGGACTTCGATTTCCTGACGCTTGTGCTCCATGATCCCGAGCGCAACGTCATGCGTCTGCACATTCTGGAGACGCGGCTTCCCACTCCTGTAAAGACCGGCAGCGAAACGCCGATGGACGGTCATCCCTCTGGCTGGGTCTGGCAATCGCAGCAGCCTTTTGTGGTCAGCGACACGGAAGAGGATCACCGATTCCCGGATTTTCTCGAGCGGCTGCGCGAGGTCGGCGTTCGCTCTTTGGCTATGGTTCCGCTCACCACCGCGCAGCGCCGGCTGGGTGCCATGGGTTTCGGCCGCCTTGTTCCTCAGGGCATCACGGAGGCCGAGGTGCAATTCATGCAGCGCGCGGCCAGCCAGGTTGCCGTGGCCGTCGATAACGCGCTGAATTTCCAGACCTCCCAGGCTTATCAAAGTCAGCTTGCCCGCGAGCGCGATCGGCTCCAGGTGCTTCTCGACGTGAACAACGTACTGGTGTCGACTCGCGAGCTCCCTGAGCTTTTCCGCGGCATCGTCACTTCTCTCGAAAAAGTCATTCATCACGATTACACCAGCCTGGCTCTTCGCGATTCTGTTTCCGGGCTCTTGAAAATTCACGCGCTCGATTTTTCCAGCCGCCCCGGCCTCTTCGAACAGGAAGTCACCGTCCCTCTTGATACCACTCCTTCCGGCTTGTGTTTTACCACCGCGCAGCCGCTCCTCGCCCGCGGCGCCGAGCTCGATCGCTTCCCCAATGAAATTATTCGCGCGCTCCGCGCCGATGGTGTCGTGACCATCTGTTGCGTTCCTCTCATCACTCAGGGGCGCACGTTCGGTACGCTCAACCTGGCAAGCCGCCGCGAGGACGCTTTCCCGCACCAGGACGTCGAACTCCTGCAACAAGTCTCCGCGCAAATCGCCATCGCCGTGGAGAACGCCCTGGCCTTCAAACAAATTGATGCGCTAAAGGACAAGCTCGCCGAAGAAAAGCTCTATCTCGAGGAAGAAATTCGCAGTGAATTCAATTTTGAAGAAATCGTCGGTGACAGCTCGGCGCTCAAGCGCGCGCTCGCGCAGGTCGAAGTCGTGGCTCCTGCCGGTACTGCCGTCCTCATCACCGGCGAAACCGGCACGGGCAAGGAGCTCATTGCCCGCGCCATTCACAATCTTAGCCCGCGACGCGAGCGCACTTTCGTCAAAATCAATTGCGCTGCCATCCCCGGCGGTCTTCTCGAATCCGAGCTTTTCGGCCACGAGCGCGGCGCCTTCACCGGCGCGCTCACGCAAAAAATCGGGCGCTTCGAGCTTGCCGATCACGGCACACTATTCCTCGATGAAATCGCCGACCTACCTCTCGATCTGCAACCCAAACTGCTTCGCGTGCTGCAGGAGCAGGAGTTCGAACGCCTCGGAAGTAATCGAACGCAGCGCGTCGACGTACGGATCGTCGCTGCCACGAACAGCGATCTCTCCAGGCTGGTCGCCGAGCGCACCTTCCGCAGCGATCTCTTTTACCGCCTCAACGTTTTTCCCATTCACATCCCCGCGCTCCGCGAGCGCTCCGAAGACGTCCCCCACCTGGTCCGTTATTTCGTCCAGAAGTTCAGCCGCAGGCTGAACAAAGCTGTCGCGTACATTCCCGCCGAGGCTATGGAGGCGCTCTCCAGCTATTCCTGGCCTGGCAATATTCGGGAACTCGAAAATCTCATCGAGCGCGCCGTGCTACTCTCTCCGGGCAAAGAACTCCGCGTACCCATCTCCGAACTGAAACCGGTGGCTTCGGCAGCCGAGTCTGGCGCAGACTCCTCTTCGTCCTCTACCTCGTTAACATCCTTGACATCCGCTCCTTCCTCGATTTCCACGCTCGAAGACGCCGAGCGCCAACACATTTTGCGCGCGCTCCGCCAAACCGAGTGGCGCATCGCTGGTGCCAAAGGCGCCGCCGTTATCCTGGGCATCAAGCGCACCACGCTCCAGGCGCGCATGCGCAAACTCGGCATCCGCCGCCCGGTCTAGCACGCCTCGAGGATGAGATCCTTCCGTTTTCTAACGCCCGCCGAAAAGAAAGCCGTGCTTACGTTTCTGCAGTCGCTCTCCGAGTTTTGTGGCGGGCGGCAGGCGCGTACGTCTTCGCTTGCCGGGACGGCGCTGCCCCTGGGGCGGGGCATGGACAAAGTGGATTCTAGGGAGAGTTGACGTCGACCGATGCACTTAGGGGCGCGCTTCGGAAGAAACGGTGGAGCGGGCTATTTTCGTTTCTTACTTCGGCGCTGTGTGGAGCTTTTTGGGGGATGAGGCGGAACGCTCGGAGCGTCTTTCGTGCTCCACCTGTTGGGTGCAATTGGCAATTTCGTCGTCGATCTTTTTGATCTCAAGGGCCAGGTGAAATTCCTCGGGATGCTCTGCGTATTTTTCGAAAAGCGAGTTACGTTTGGCTTTCAAGTCGTCGCGTTTTTTCTTCCAGACACCAGCAACTGCCAGCATGTGATGGCCCTCAGGGGTAGTGTGCGCCCTTTTTTGATTTGTCGAAAGAACTAAACGGGGTTTTGCCAGGACTGGTAACGGGTGAGTACCCCGGCAAAGGCAAAAAACCAAGCGGCACGGGGCGCGCCTCGACTGGGAATGTTGCCTGTCCGGCAGAAGGATTCGCTGGACGGCAGGACCCGGCGCGGGAAGAAAAACCGCGAAGAGCGAAAGGCGCCGGCAGCGAGAAATCATCCGCGTGGTATCATGCGCTCGAATCAGAGACCGGGCTGGCGCCATGGCAGAAGGGGCGCTCAAGGTGTTTAGAAACAAGACTCGAGAGTGGTTAAGAGCAACTATCCAAACGAGCGAGAGATTACCAGGGGCTTCGACACATGAGTGGATTACCGCAACTCCTGCCGACCAGCGCCGCAGCCGAAACGTATGGCGGCGTGACCTACCACATCGATGGCGAGCTTGTGCCGGTGCTCACGGTCGACGTGTCAGCGAGGCCCATCTACTTCGAGCACCACATTCTGCTGTGGAAGCACCCAGCCGTACAAATCAGTCTGAAGCCCATGAAAGGGGCGCTCAAGCGGATGATGGCGGGGATGCAGGTGTTTGTGACCGAAGCGCGCGGGGCAGGAATGATCGCCTTCAGCCGCGATGGAGCCGGGCACATCGTTCCGATTCATCTGCCTCAGGGGCGGGAACTGCATGTGCGCGAGCACCAATTCCTGGCGGCCACCGACAGTATCGACTACACCTTCGAACGCGTGCGCGGCGCGGCAAACATGCTCTTCGGCGGAACCGGTTTTTTCATCGACAAGTTTCACAGTCACGCCGGCGACGGCATCCTGTGGCTGCATGGCTATGGAAACGTGTTTGAAAAGGTATTGGGACCGGGCGAGATCATGGATATCGAACCGGGCGGATGGCTCTATAAAGATCCATCCGTTCGCATGGAGACGGTGATCGACAAGCTGACCAGCGGGCTGTTCGGCGGATTCAATCTGATCGTCAACCGATTCACTGGACCCGGTCGTGTGGGAATCCAGTCCATGTACATGCACTACGCAACCGCCGAGTAGTCCGAAGCTGCGCGCCATTCGGCCGAGTGATCCGCCGGGGCTTTTCCTGCAATCCGCAATTCCGGCACAAGGCCCGGGCTGGTTGCTAGACCCACGCATTCGATGGCTGCTTCTTGGTTTTCCTTCCGTGTTGGCTGCGGTTCTCGAATGGGAGAGGAGAGACGAGGCGAAATGAGAGAACTCCTGATGAAGGGTAGTGTCGTTTTGCTTTGTGCGATATTGCTGGCGGCGGGCACCTCATCCTCTCCGGCCGATCTGGGTATGAAGGTGGATGCTTATGTGCGAGGAGAGATCGAGAGGGAGGGGATTCCCGGGCTGGCGCTGGGAGTGTACCGAGACGGGATGATGGTCAAGGCCGAAGGGTACGGCTTGGCGAATCTGGAGTGGGACGTACCGGTGAAAGCGGATACGCTTTTTCAGTCCGGGTCGGTGGGGAAACAGTTTACAGCGACGGCGGTCATGATGCTCGTGGAGGAAGGAAAAGTCGGGCTTGACGACCGCGTTCAGAAATATTTTCCGGACGCCCCCGATTCGTGGAAAAACATTAAGATTCGAAATCTGCTCAGCCATACGTCCGGACTTGGCGAATACGAGAACGCGGCGCGCACCAAGCCCGACGGACCATTCTACCTCCGGCTGGATATGAATGAAGACGAGCTCTACAAAAGAATCACCGCGATGCCCATGGACTTTCAGCCGGGAGAAGACTGGCGCTACCGGAATACAAATTATGTTTTGCTGGGAATATTGATCCACAAAGTGACGGGAAAATTCTACGGGGACTACCTTGAGGAGCGGATCTTCAAGCCGCTGGGAATGACCGCGACGCGAATCATCAGCGACAGGGACATTATTCCTCACCGAGCGGCAGGCTACGAACTGGTCAAGGGACAGTTGAAAAACCAGGAATGGGTTTCCCCGACATTCAATTCCACCGCGGATGGGGCGCTCTACTTTACGGTCCTGGATTTGGGGAAATGGGACGCGGCACTGTACACCGAAAAACTGCTGAAACGGTCGAGCTTCGAACAGATGTGGACGGTCGCGAAACTCGATAGCGGGCAGCCTAATAAAGCCAACTACGGTTTTGCCTGGGGCATCAAACAAGTCAACGACCACAAGGTCATCGAACATGGCGGCGCCTGGCAGGGATTTACCACTCATATCGCGAGATATGTGGACGACAAACTTACCGTCGTGATTCTAACCAATCTGGATGCGGGCCATGCGCAACCGGCCAAGATTGCGCACAGAGTGGCGGGCATGTATGTTCCCGCGCTGATGCCCGTCGAGCGGAAGGCCATAGAAGACAAAGAACCGCAGACCGCCATACTGGTGCGAAATCTGCTCCAAGAGATCGCCGACGGGAAAGCGGATGCCGATCGATTCACTCCCGAGCTGCGCGGCAAGCTCTTCCCAGAGGCCATTCAGGGAGTGGGTGACTACTTGAAGGAATTGGGTACGCTAAAATCCTTGGAGCTAATCAAGCGAGGACAGGAAGGAGAGAACCGCGCCTATACCTACCGTGCCGATTACCAGCGCACGGAGCTTTTCCTGTCGGTTCAGCTAACCAAGGACAACAAGACGGCGGTCCTGGATTTTTCGAACGAATAAGGATTGGGCGAGGATTGGGCGCCCGGGCTATGCGAAGTCCGTGGTAACCTCTCAGTTTGAGCGGGCTTCGCGCCTCCTTCCGCCAGGGTCGCGCAAGAGGCCTCAGGACACGCAAATTCCGCCCGTCCAGGAGCTGGGGCGGCGCGCGGGTTTTTGTCGAGCATGAGGGGCGAAGGAGGCGTCGATGAGGCGAATCATTGCTGTAGCGGCGTGCCTGCTGGCCGGAAGCGTTGCGGTGTGCTGGCGCTCGGAGACTCGGGCGGCCAACTCTGGGGAGCCGAGGTCTGCGGCTGCTTACCTCCATCAGCCGGAAATTAGGACTGCCAACTCGTGGGATCAGAAGGCGGCTGCGGCTTACCTGGATCAGAGAGCCGCGTGGTGGATGGGATGGCCGCGGGCCGCGCGGGACCACGAAACTTTTTGTGTGTCGTGTCATACGGCGGTGCCTTACGCGATGTCCCGGCCGGTGCTTCGTGCGGCGCTTGCGGAACAGGGGCCTTCTGCGAACGAACAAAAACTGCTGGACAATGTAAGGAAGCGCGTGCGGCTTTGGACCGAAGTGGCGCCGTTTTACACGGACGCGGATCGCGGGGTGTACAAGAGCGTCGAATCTCGAGGGACGGAATCGGTTTTGAATGCGCTGATCTTGGCGAGCAACGATCGAAGCAATGCCGCGACTACGGACGCGAGCGGCGTTGCCGGCAGCGACACACGCAAAGGCGCCGAGCGTGGCCATCTGAGTGGCGATACGCGAGCGGCGCTAGAGAATATGTGGGCTGAGCAGCAGACCACGGGCGACCAAAAGGGGGCGTGGCTGTGGCTTAGATTCAAGAATGAGCCGTGGGAAGCGGACGACTCGGACTACTACGGAGCGGCACTGGCGGCCATTGCCGTCGGAACAGCTCCGGAGAACTACCGCGCAAGACCAGAAATCCAGAATAATCTGAAGATGTTGCGCGAATACTTGAACCGCGAATACGCGGCACAGACTTTGAGCAATCGAGTGGTGTTGTTGTGGGCGGCAGCGAAACTGCCCGGACTGCTCGATCCGGAGCGCCAAAAGGCCATCATCAACGAGGCGCTCGGCAAGCAGCAGGCGGACGGAGGGTGGAGTCTGGCTTCGATGGCTGGGGACTGGAAGCGACACGATGGAACGCCGCAGGAAGCCGAGAGCGATGGGTATGCGACGGGTTTGATTGCCTTGGCCCTCGAGGAAGCGGGGATTCCGCGGGAAAATACACAGTTGAAGCAGGGGCTCGCCTGGCTAGCGAATCATCAGAACAAAACCGATGGCTTCTGGCTGGCCTACTCCTTAAACAACAACGAGGGACATCACATCAGTCCGGACACCGCGCGGTTCATGAAAGATGCGGCGACGGCCTACGCCGTGCTGGCTCTCGGCGAGTCCAAGAGTCGCTGAAGGAAAGCACGGGCGACTAGCGAGTGAGCGCGTTGGCCCGGCTCCGCTGTTGCACTAGCAAGCTGATCTATTCCTACTAGCTGTTTGACCAGGGTGGGACCACCCCGGTCATGCGGGCGTAGGCGATGAGCTGTCCCATGTGCTCGTTGGCGTGCACGATGATGCGCAAGTACATCCCGTCGACGGTGGCGTCGCGATCGGCGATGTGAACTTTGCGTTGGAGATCTTTCGGTGTTACCGCGAGATGGGCTTGCTTCACGGCGTCCAAAGATCGCTTGAGCCAGCCAATGACATCGGCCTTTGCCGTGACCGTTTTCTCCATTCCTTCTTTCATGTCGCTGGGCATCTTGGGGCCGGTCACGCTGAGCAAGTAGAAATTGGCCTCGGCGATGTGCATGTAGACTTCGCTGGTGGAACGCACACCCGGCGCGGGACGCCAGGAAAATTTCTCCTCAGGAGTAGCTTCGGCGAGAGCGATCAGTTGCTGGGTGACGTGGCGCCACTCGCCGTCATAGCCCTGCCAGATGCCTTCAGGGGCCGTTTGCGCGAGCAAAGGATGCGCGCTGAATAAAACAAGCAGGAGCAGAGCTTTTTTCATGATCGGTCTCCTCGCGGGAGTTGGTTTGCCGAGCGCGGTGGTAAAGGCCAGGCCATTCTATACGCGCCTGAAACTTAGACGGGGTGTTTTTGAAAAAGTTTACGGAACATCGAATGTCCCCTTCTGAAAGCCCCCGGGCTCCACAGACTCCTACACGGGTTTGCCAGGTGCACCAGGTGCAAAGGATCCTCGGGGCACGGCCCCATTAGGATGCATACGAAAGGCAGGTTGGGGAATCTAATAGAGCATGCGAATCCGAGCAGGTTTACTTGGTTTCATTGTGGTGATTCAGACAGTGCTTTTTTTGACGCATCTTCTTCTTTATGAGACGTGGACTTTGTCAGCTGCGGAAACTGCCGCCGGCGGCCCGCTTTGGCTTAAATGGAGTCTCGGCATTTTGTCGATCAGCTTTCTCGCGGCTTCGCTGCTGGCGTTTCGTTATACCAGCGCGCTGCTGCGCTTGTTCTACCGCGCGGCTGCCGTTTGGCTGGGTTTGCTCAGTTTTCTGTTCCTTGCGGCCGTCTCTTCCTGGGTGGTTATCGGAGTTAGCCGGCTGGCCGGTTTGGATTTGAACTTCCATCGGATCGTCGAGGTCCTGTTTGGCGCCGCGATGCTGGTGGGGGTGTGCGGCGTTTTCAACGCGAGTTGCACGCGCATCACGCGAATTACCGTGCAGCTGGCCAATCTGCCGGAGGCGTGGCGGGGAAGAAAGGCGGCGCTCATCAGCGACCTCCATCTGGGGCACGTGAGGAATGGGAGTTTTCTGCGGCGCATGGTGGT
>Ga0209380_10001206_pt1 | contig 17702 bp, 14 predicted proteins | sample HubBroMetageWFT6_FD_188347 | JGI IMG/M metagenome (GOLD analysis project Ga0209380, IMG submission 188347) | Warmed and freeze-thawed soil microbial communities from the Hubbard Brook experimental Forest, New Hampshire - Hubbard Brook CCASE Soil... | ecosystem: Environmental > Terrestrial >...
TTTGACGATCTGCGGCGATTCATGAGCGCGCAGCCACCGACGACGGCGATTGCCGTTGGTTACATGGAATTCGGAACCGTTCGCATGGCCCAGAATTTCACAAAGGACCATGACGCGGCGGGCAAAGCCTTGCGCATACCCCTGGGTGCAGCCGTAGGAGGAAACAGTCCTTTTCTTTCGATCACGGATGTCATCAAGCGCTGGCCTGAAACCAAGGCTCGGCGCGCCATTTTCCTGATTTCCGATGGGATCGACCCGCTGCAGCCGGGAATCACGGATTCGTATCTCGATCAAGCCATTGAAACCGCCGAGCGAGGCGGGACGCAGATTTATTCCATCTTTTCCTCGGGGGCGGGTCATTTTGGCCACAGCCTTTGGAGAATAAACCAAGGGCAAAACAACCTGTCGGAGCTGGCCGACAAAACCGGAGGCGAATCCTATTTCCAGGGGCTCAGCACGCCGATCGCGTTCGCTCCTTTTTTGGATGAATTTGCCGACCGGCTCAAACATCAATACAGGCTTGCGTTTCTGATCAAGCCGGACAAAAAGCCTTCCTACCGGCATGTGAGGCTCGAGACCGAAGTGCCGAATGCGGAACTTGTAACGGCAGACCGGGTTTACGTTCCGGCGTCGAAATAGCTTGCCTTGGTCAGCTTTGGACGGTGATAGCCCTTCGTGGCATTTCCAAGCGGCGATTGCGCGACTCCGACTTATGCGACGGATCCGATGGAATATTGCGCCCATTAACTGCGCGGGAAGAAGGAACTAGAGCGGTCAGGGCAGCGGCAAATCGGAATTGTTCATGTCGAACAGAACTTTCCAAGCGCCGTCCGACTGTTTTTTCCACACCATTAGATACTTACCCTTATCGGAGATCGTTTTGCCCGATTCGTCCTTGAAACTCACTTTGTATTTCCCGCTCGTGTAGCCAAGCTCGCCGGAACGTGCGACGCCCGCCTTGTCCGGATGCCAAGTGAGCTTGTAATCGCGGAGCGCAAATCCCGCCGCGATCAGATTCGCGATAGCTTTCTTTCCCGTCGCAATGGGAACGTTAGGCACAAGCATCGAGCCATGTTCGTCGCAGAATGCCACTGCTGCGTCGAAATCTTTCGCGGCATAAACCTTCAGCCATGCGGCGTCGGCGGCTCGTATGGCATCCAGCGCCTTCCTGCTTGATCTCATTTTGATTCCTCCACTCGCGACGGTATTTTCTTTTTCCGGAGGGGGAAGAGGAAGATACCACGGCAGTTGCGTTCACTACGATGCCGGAATTTCAGTTGGAATCGCCTGCCTGGCTCGCCGTCCGACGGCTAAATTATGATAAGGTAGTTAAGAAAAACCCAAAGCTGGAGAGAAAATTATGAAGGTTGGCGTAGCGGGACAAGGCGCGTTTGGCCAGAAGCATCTGGAGGGCATCGCCAAGATTCCGGGCATCGAAGTGATCACGCTGACGGGCGGCAATCAGGCCGCCACCGAAGAAGTCGCCAGGAAATTCAAAATTCCTCATTGGACAGGCGATCTCGCCGAGAGTCTGAAGCAACCCGGCCTCGAAGCGATGATCCTCGCGACTCCCACCCAGATGCACGCCAAGCAGGGCGAGCAGTGCATGCGCGCAGGAAAACACGTCCAGATCGAGATTCCCATCGCCGATACCCTCGCGGATTCCGAGCGCCTGGTAAAAGTGCAGAAAGAAACCGGCGTCGTCTGCATGGGCGGGCACACGCGCCGCTTCAACCCCAGCCACCAGTACGTTCACAAGAAAATAAAAGCGGGCGAGTTGAAGATCCAGCAAATGAACGTGCAGACTTATTTTTTCCGGCGCACGAATATGAATGCGGCCGGAAAACCCAGAAGCTGGACCGATCACCTTCTGTGGCACCATGCCTGTCACACGGTGGACCTGTTCCAATATCAAACCGGCGAGCTCGTTTCCGAATGTTACGCCGTGCAAGGCCCGATTCATCCGGAACTGAAAATTGCCATGGATATGGGCATCGTGATGAAAGCTCCCTCTGGAGCAATCTGCGCGCTGTCGCTTTCCTTCAACAACAAAGGGCCGCTCGGCACATTCTTCCGCTACATCTGCGACAACGGCACTTTAATCGCCCGCTACGACGACCTGCTGGATGGGGATGAAAAAGCAATTGATGTGTCCAAAGTGGACGTGTCCATGAACGGCATCGAACTGCAGGACCGCGAGTTTTTTGCCGCCATCCGCGAAAAGCGTGAGCCTAACTCTAGTGTCGCTCAATGCCTCACGGCCATGCAGGTTCTGGACCGGATTGAGAGGTTCCTCCATTCGGCGGCGAAAGCCAGCGCGTAGTTGTTTCTAGTAGCACAGGCTTCAGCCTGTGGGTTTTGGTTCTGCAAGAACGAAACCCCACAAGCTGAAGCCTGTGCCACTGAAGGTTGCATTAAACCTGTCGAAGGATTATGTTTTCTGCGTAACTAATTTTCACGGGTTCCGGGACGCATTGCGCAAATGCTGAGGCGCTAGGGCCCGCCGCTGTCGCAAATGAAAATCTTCTGCATGGGCATTTATACAAGTCGCATTCAAATCACGCAGGGACATCGAAAAGCAATTTGCCGATGGCACCTGAATTGAGGACAGTCATGACCGGAGTTGCCGTAACTCATACTAAAGTTCTGAACTATATCAATGGCGGTTGGATGGAATCGAAATCCGCGGAGTGGAAAGAAGTCATTAATCCCGCGACCGGCGATGTCATCGCCCTGACGCCATTGTCGACCGCGGCCGAGGTCGACGCCGCCGTGGAAGCGGCCGCCGCGGCCTATCACGACTGGCGCCGCACGCCCGCGGAAGACCGCATCCAGCCGCTCTTCAAGCTGAAAATGCTGCTTGAAGATCATGTGGACGAGCTCGGCCGCATCATCTCCCAGGAAAATGGCAAGACGTTTGGCGAGGGCAAGGCGGAACTGCGCAGGGCCATAGAAAATGTGGAAGTCGCTTGCGGAATCCCCACCATGATGCAGGGCTACAACCTCGAAGACGTCGCTCGCGGCGTGGACGAGATGATGATCCGGCAGCCGCTCGGCGTGGTGGCCGCGATCACGCCGTTTAATTTTCCCGGAATGATTCCCTTCTGGTTTCTGCCCTACGCCATTGCCACCGGCAACACCTTCGTGCTGAAACCGTCCGAGCGCGTGCCGCTCACGATGATGCGCGTGTTCGAGCTGCTCGAACAGATTGGATTGCCCAAAGGTGTTGTCAGTCTGGTAAATGGAGGAAAAGCGGTGGTCGACGCCCTTCTGGACCACCCCAAAATCCGCGCCATCAGTTTTGTGGGCTCGACGCCGGTTGCGAAATATGTATATGCGCGCGCCGCCGCCAACGGCAAGCGCGCGCAGTGCCAGGGCGGCGCCAAGAACCACGTCATCGTCCTCCCCGACGCCGATATGACGATGGCCACGCAGATCATCAGCGATAGCGCATTCGGTTGCGCCGGTCAGCGTTGCCTGGCTGTCTCGGTCGCGGTCACGATTGGCGAGGCGCAAAAGACTTTTCGCGATTCCATCACCAACGCCGCCGCGTCCTTGCGCGTGGGCGATGGATTGGAAGAAGGCGTGCAGATGGGGCCGGTGATCACCGCGCAGAGCAAATCGCGCATCGAATCGCTGATCGGCGTCGGCGAAAAAGAAGGAGCGAAGGTCCTTCTCGATGGCCGGAACGCCAAAATTCCGAAGCGCGAGTCGGGAAATTTTGTAAAGCCCACTATCCTCGATGGCGTGTCCGCAACGAGCGAGCTGACCGACACGGAAATCTTCGGCCCCGTATTGAGCCTGATCCACGCGAGAGACATGAACGAAGCAATCGACTTTCTGGAGCGCAGCCCATACGGCAACCAGGCTTCGCTCTTCACTTCCAGCGGTTCGGCGGCGCGCCGGTTCCGTTACGACGCGCCCGCAGGCAACATCGGCATCAATATCGGAGTAGCTGCGCCCATGGCCTATTTCCCCTTTACCGGATGGAAAGGCAGTTTCTTCGGCGACATGCACGCGCAGGGACGCGACGCCATCGAGTTTTACACGGATAAAAAGGTCGTCATCGAACGCTGGGGAGAACAACACACTCGAAAATTCTGAACGAGCGCTACGCGGCCGGCCATCAAGAAGTTCCGAATTGGGTAGCATGCCTTGGGTGCCCCACTCTTGCGGGTTTTGCAAGGGTGGGGCTTTTGAATTTATTCGCTTTTGAATCTCTATAAACCGCGTTGGCTTTCGCGGTTTATCGGCGTGAGGGACACGATGCGGTCACCATCCGATCTCCTTGCCCACAGCGCAATGATTTCTCAACTTGCGCAAACTCCTCCTGGTCCGAGCGGCAAGAAAAAACTAATTTACGACCAGGACCACCGCGGCCCACTCTCCACGGATACGGTCGCGACGTTGATGCTTCTGCAGGCGGACAAAATCGATCTGCTCGGCATTTGCACCGTGAGCTGCGACATGTGGGCCAAACAGGAAACCGCTTACGCGCTGCGTCTACTCGAAATCATGGGCCGACCGGAAATTCCGGTTTACATGGGCGCGCAGGAACCTTTGCTCAACACCAAGGCTGAGGCCCAGATGCGTTACCAGATGTTCGGGTCGAGGTCGCTTGGAAACGAAGGATACCTGGGTTGCTTCGCGAAAGATGCCGCGGGCCGCGATGAAGTAGCCCCGCTGCCGCCGCCCTACAACCGGTTTGCCCGGATCAAGGCCCAGCCCGAGCCGGCCGCGGACTTCATCATCCGCACCATTCGCGCGAACCCGAACGAGGTGACCATGTATTGCGGCGGCCCGATGACGAACCTGGCTCTCGCCGTAATGCTCGCGCCGGACATCGTGCCCATCACCAGGGAAGTGATTTTCATGGGCGGTGGCATTCACCACTCCACCAGTTCCGTGAATGTTTATTTCGACGCCGAAGCCGCCAAGATCGGCGTTCGCGCGCCCTGGCCGAAATTCACTCTAGTTACCACGGACCTTGCCGAGCAAGTCCACATGCAGGACGACGGCAAAGTGGACGCCATTGTTGAGCGCGCTCACTCGCCGATCGCCGATCTCTTCCGCGAGTACGAACAGAAACCGCAGCGCGCCAATCCGCAACGCCGCTCTTTCCGTATGCCCGATGAAATGATGGCCGCCCACGCGATCAACCCTTCGATTTTTACCGGCTACGACGATATGTACATCGACATCGTGACGCACAACGACGGCCACTACGGCGACACCTCCTTTTGGGATGCGAATTGGAAAGACGAAGGCGGCGAACTTTCAGGCCAGAACAATCCTTCACTCAAAGCGGGCCGCGTGCAGGTCCTGAATGGGATCGACAAGAAGCGCTTCCGAGAATTGTTCACGGATTTGATGACGCGACCGATCAAGTAGAACGGGCTTCAGCCTGTCTGATTTTGATTTTCACGGAGCTGGCAAAAGTCAGAAGAAGACAGGCTGGAGCACGTCCTACACAAAGCGAGGCCCCATGACCACAACGCGCCGCGAGTTTATTAAAACGGTTGGAGCCGCGATCGCTTCGTCACAAATTCCGCCGCAGCCGGCGGCGATGGGAGAGGCCGCCGCTCCGCTTCCGCCGCCGGGACCGGCAGCGCAGCAATCCGCCGCAAAACGAAAAGTAATTTACGATCAGGACAATTCCGGGCCATTCGGCACAGACATCCTCGGAACGCTGATGATGTTGCAGGCCGACAGCATCGATCTCCTCGGCATAACGCTGGTGACGGGCGACGCGTGGATGAAGCAGGAGATGGCTTACACGCTGCGCTTACTGGAAATGATGGGACGCACGGAAATTCCGGTGTACCCCGGCGCGGAGTTTCCCATGCTCAACACCAAGGAAGAATGGCAGCTCCGGCAGCAACTCTACGGCGGCCACCGATTGGACCCCTGGATGGGCGCATTCAATCGCGCAAATGGCGGCCCGAACGAAATCAAGCAGCTGCCGCCGCCTTACGATCGCCCCGCGAACTTAAAAGCTCAGCAGGACCACGCCGCGCGTTTCATCGTCCGGACCGTGCGCGATAATCCTGGCCAAGTGACCCTCTATGCCGGGGGGCCGCTCACAAATCTGGCGCTGGCGATCGCGCTCGCTCCCGACATCGTCCCCCTGGTGCACGAAGTGGTAATCATGGGAACCGGCTTTCACGTGTTCACCAATGCCTTCAATATTTTTTTCGACCCCGAATCCGCGCGAAAGGTCCTGCGCGCCGGTTGGCCGAAATGCAGCATCGTCACCTTGGACATCGCCGAGGAGATTCACGAAGGCGACGAAATCGCGCCGGGCCGCAGAATGATCGAGGAGATCGCCGCCCGCGCCTGGAGCCCCATTTCCGAACTTTTCCAAATGCATGCCGTGGAGCCGCTGCGGCGCGATCCCAATCTGCATTTTTTCCGCATGGCGGACGAAATGATTGCCGCGCAAGTGATCGACCCAAGCGCCTTCACAAAATCCGAGGAGATGTACGTGGACATTTGCATAACGCCCGGTCCGCGCTATGGAGATTCCATGTTCTGGGCAAAAAATTGGCAGGCCGTTCCCGAGGCCGGAAAATCCGTGAGCGCTGCGGACCGGCGTGTCTTCGTGGACCCGCGGCAGTTCTATCTGGGCCCGCCGCCCTCGGCAGGATTGGTACGCGTCCTGCAGGAAATCGACCGCGACCGGTTCAAGAAACTCTTCGTCGATTTAATGACCAAGCCGATCCGCAAAGCTTGATCGGATAGACGTTATATCTGTCTCACAATAAAGCGCGGGCTTTTCATAGCGCCGGCGTCTCGCCGGCAATTTTGCTGATCTCCCCACATCGAAAAAATGCCGGCGAGACGCAGGCGCTACATCGCGATCTGCTTCATCCTCTTCTACTAATATGAATTCCCTCGAAGAATTTGTTTCAAATTGCCTACAAGGAAAGCTCCCTCGAACCATTCGACACTCGACACGGAATATTGAATGCTTTGGCGATCAGCCGGTACGAACGCAGGCGGGCCTGGTAATCGTGCAGGACGGCGATGATCATTATTTCCTCGACGTGCAAAATGCCGGCCATGCGCGCGAGTTCGTCCCGGACCTGCTCGGGCGCGCCTACCACATACCGCGGCCACTCGCCTGCCCCGCGCACGACCGGATCAGCGCCAAATGCAAAGTTTCCGAGCTCCGCGATGGCCTGTTCAGGGGTGGGCACGGGAAGGCGTTTGCCCTGCAATCGAATGCGGCGAATGTGCAGCTGCGTGCTGGTGTACAAGCGCTTCGCTTCGGATTCCGTGTCGGCGCAGATCACTCCCAGGGCCACGATCGCTCGCGGCCGGGCCAGTTGTTTGGATGACTGAAAATTCGCGCGATAAAACTCCAGGGCCATTGGCGTTTCCTCCGGAGTTATGAAGTGCGCAAACGCATACGGAAGACCCAGTTTTGCCGCGACAGCGGAACTCCACGAACTTGACCCCAGCAGCCAAACCTCGGGCGCACCGGGCATGTCCGGCGAAACCTTGATGCGCGCAAAGGGATGATCGGAAGGAAAATCATGGTGAAGAAACGCCAGCAGCTCGAGCAACTGCTCTTCAAAATCGTCATTCTGTAGGCGCTCGCTGCGGTCGCGCCGCAAAGCGAACGCCTCGAGCCCGCTTCCTCCGGGCGCGCGGCCGATGCCGAGATCGACACGCCCAGGATATAGCGCGTGGAGCATGCGAAAACTTTCCGCGACTTTGAGAGGACTGTAATGAGGCAGCAGCACGCCGCCGGACCCGATGCGAATGCCGGAAGTTTCGGCGCCAATCCTGGCGATAAGAATTTCGGGCGCCGGGCTGGCCAGCGTCACGATGGCATGATGTTCCGCGATCCAATACCGCTCGTAGCCCAGCGTGTCGGCCAGCCGCGCCAGCTCAATCGTATTGCGCAGCGCGTCCGCCGGAGAGTAACCGTCAGACACAGGTGATTGGTCCAGGACAGAGAGCTTTATCATCGCCTCACTTTTGGGCGGGCCTGCGCCACACTCTGATTGCAGGGATTTGACGCGAATGTGCTCCGCATCGCCTAATGAATGTAATAGCCGTTTTTTGCCAAAATGGAGTAGTCCCGCCCCTTTTTTCCAAACGAGGAAGCCAGACGAACCTCCAGCTTGTGCGGCTTGCCTTCCGCCCCATTGGCCATTGTGTAATACCCTAACGTATAACGGGTCTTGATCCGCTGAATGAGGGCGCTGAATACGGCATCCAGATGTGCCACATCCTGAACGTCGAATAATTCTCCTCCCGTCGCCTCCATCACTTTGTGAATGTTCACCAGCCCGGGAGTCATGGCCGAGTGAAGCATGGTTGCCGGGGGATTGTATCCGGGTATTTTCAGGTTATAGAGGACCGCATCTGCGGCGATGGCTTCGGTAACGATGTCGCGCGTTCCCTGCCCGCCGGCATCCGTGCCCACATCATCGCTGATCAGGATAATCACCCGTCGTCCCGTCGGCGGCGTCTTGAGAAGATATTCGGCTGCAAGGAAAATACCATCGTTAATATTGGTGGCGCCGCGCGCATCGAAGGTATTGATCTGATCGGCAATCTTGTTCTTGTCTTTTGAGAGCGGCAGGCGCAATTCGGCTTCCGTGGAAAAAGTGAATAGCGCCACCTCATCGTTTGGTTTAAGGGCCGCTAGGGCGATGGTCGCGGCGTCACGCAGCGGGGCCAGAAACGGGCCAATCGAATCGCTCAGATCTAAAACAAGGGCCACATCGAGAGGCAATTCGTCGCGACTGAAAACGTCAATTTTTTGGGTGACGCCATCTTCCAGAACCTGGAAGTCGTCCTTTTTCAGATTGGCGATAATTTTGCCGTCCTTGGCCTTCACCGTCGCGTCCACCAACACCAGATTCACGGCCACGCGAATGGTGCCCTGGTCCTGGTCTTGCGCGCGAACAGGGATTTGGACGATGAGCGCAACGAAAATGACCGCGGCTGCAAATCGCAGCGAATTTCGCCAGAATTTATACATAGTTGTCGCTCAATACTCCGTGACGCCGGCTGCGGTACCGTAACGCTCTCTTGCGCGATCGGACTACGAAATCCTGCAAGCCTTCCTATCCTTCAAGCCAAACTTTCCGGTCTCAACTTTATCTTTGCGCGAAGCCACAAGCAAGCCGCCAATGCCACGGCCGAACTCGCCACCGCGCCAGCTCGAGCGATTCAGGAATAAAAATAATTATAAATGAGCGAATTTTACTGCCAACTCGCACGGCTGTAGGTTTTCAAATAGGTTCACCAGATCTCTACTTGCAGCCAAAGCGGTAATCCAGACCGACCGATGTTTGCAGATTTTTCTGGTTCAATCCGAGAAATCGAGTAAGCGGGCAATCGAGCTGGGCCCGCACTGCAATTCGGCGGTTAATGTCAACGTCCGCGCCCCCAACGCAGGCGGAAGCAAATTTGAACGCATTCTGCGAAATTCCGAGATACCCTTGTCTCCCGTGAATTGCGCCGACTTGCCCATGGGCGAATGCCACCACCCGATCCCAGCTCCGATACGCAAACGCGGGCCCGTAGGTCAGCGCATTTTCCGGAGGGCGCGCAAGTTCCTTGACTTCTACTCGCCGCGATGTATAGTTTCTGAATTCTTTTTGTCTTGGAAGCATTCCAGGCGTGCTTAGGCGTGTGCCTCCCCACCTTATCGAACGAGTATCGCCAGTTTTCACAAGCTCCTCGAATTTCGCGGTCTAGCAATCACTTCCCTCGCGGTCCCATAGCTCTTCGGCAAGATCGAGCTGGCGGACGGAGTTGCGTGCACCAAATCTCCCATGCGAAGCCTCGCAGGGAGAGCGCGGACACCGCTGCGAGGAATGAAGAAGGAAATTGCTTGCTCGAAGGTAGCAAATTTTTGCCACCGGTACTGTCCCTCTCAGGGCACACATTGCAGGTCCGCCACATCGTGTGTCGAATGAATTACTTCCGGAAACTTGAATCCGAAAGGTGACGTACCCATTTGGGCCTCAACTTGCTCCGAGACCGTTGCCAATGTCTTTTGTCCTCGACCTCTCAGCCTAATCTTGGGGGACGTTTTGAAGCAAAGGGGGGCGCTGCAATGCAAGAACACGTGATACGTGTCTGTTTGCTGGGCAAGGAATTCGGCCTGGCAGACGCGATTGCCCGGGCATTAGACTCGGGATTTGAGACCCGCCACCGCAGCGATCTCGATTTGAATCACTGGCCCGACTGGCAGGAGTGGTGTGATGTAGTGGTGCTGGATATTCGGTCTGGCGGCACCGGCGCGAGCCTCACGGCGGGAATCCAACTCATGGAGAAAATTCAGCAGAGCGCCTCCCACCCTCCCATGATTGTTTTTTGTGATGAAGAAAGCGGCGCATTCGCTGCCAGTATGCTGGAACATGGCGCGTGCGACACCATCACGGATGGCCTGAGTATCGCGGAACTTCGGCAGATCCTGCGCCGGGCGCACAAGACCTCTGTAGCGAACAAGGAACTCGAGACTTTGCGGGCGGCCGCCCGCAATTCGGGACGGATGCACCATCTTCTGGGGACATCGCCCGTCATGCAGGAACTATTTGCATTTGCCCAGACGATTGCTCCCTGTGACGTCAATGTTTTAATTACCGGCGAAACGGGAACTGGCAAGGAACTGCTAGCGCGGGCGATTCACCAAATGAGCGCGCGCGCGGCCCACCCCATGGTTGCTTTTTCCTGCACGAACTTGCCGGAAACACTGATCGACGATGAGCTTTTCGGCCATGAAAGGGGCGCTTTCACGGGCGCGCTGGCGAACAGGCGGGGACGTCTCGAGGCCGCCGATCAGGGCACTTTATTTCTCGATGAAATTGGCGACCTGAGTTTAGGTTTACAGCCCAAGTTGCTGCGCGTGCTTCAGGAGCGCAGTTTTGAGCGGCTTGGCAGCAATGCCACGGTCAACGTCAATGTCCGCCTGATCACGGCAACGAATCGGAACCTGGCTGAGATGGTGCAGCGGAAAGAGTTCCGTGAAGATCTGTATTACCGCTTGAATGTGGTCCAGCTGCACCTGCCTCCTTTGCGCGACCGGCGCGACGATATCCACCTTCTCGCGCAACATTTCCTGCAATTGGCGGCCCAGCAATTCAACAAAAGGGTCAAAAAGTTTTCGAAACCCGCTTTGCACGCGCTGGATGAGTACGCCTGGCCCGGGAATGTCCGAGAGCTCGAGAATGTTGTGCAGCGAGCGGCAGTCATTTGCGATGGACATTGCGTCGAGGTCTGGCACTTGCCGACTTCCGTCCGAGGCACCGGCGAAACCCTAAATTTCGATCAATCCTACGAACAAGAGGTTCGCCAGTTCAAGCGCAGGCTCATCCTGCGCACGCTGCGACAAACCGGCTGGAATAAAACCGAAAGTGCGCGCACACTGGGCGTAGCGCGGGGCTACTTGCACCGGCTCATGAACCAACTTGAGATTCGCGAGTCGGAAGAACCGAGCCTGCCGGTGGCGAACGAGTTGCCGTTAGCTCCCAAGCGAATCATGTGATCCCCGACGGGGACCCACGGCAGAAGGTCACCCGGTGAAACCACAACCAATTCCATGAGAGAGCCTGGGAGGGTCTGGTCATTAGTGGATCGCGCGTTTCTGGCTCGCTTGCGCAGTTTGCAGAACTCGGATGGAGGCTGGGGCTTTAATGCCGGATGCGAGAGCCGCATCGAGCCAACCTCCTGGGCGCTCATTGCTCTCCAGGAATTCAGTTCTTCGTCGGGCCCAGATGAGCCTCTGAATCGTGGACTTCGTTTTCTCACCGCAGCGCAGCTTCAGGACGGTTCCTGGGCATCCGCGCCAGGCCAGCCAGAAGGATGCTGGGTCACTTCCCTTGCCTGTTGGGCGCTGCTGGCGCACACGCAGTACTCCACAAGCCTGCTTCGCGGACTGCGCTGGCTGAACGATGATCGGCCGCGCGATTCCGGTTTCTTGTGGCGGATGGCCCGAAAGTTGGCTGACCGCCAAAGCATTAGCACTCAAAGCGCTTCTTTCAGCGGCTGGAGCTGGACTCCTCACACCGCCAGCTGGGTTGAGCCAACCTGCTACGCCCTGATTGTCTTGCATGCCGCAGCGGCTGCCCCCCTGTCCAATCTGCCAAGAAGACGCCATCTCGCGGAAGCGATGCTGTACGATCGCATGTGCCCGGGTGGGGGGTGGAATTGCGGCAATCCGCACGTTTATGGGGTTGCGGGCCAGCCGCAGGTCGGGCCGACGGTCTGGGCTTTAGTCGCTCTTCATGAGAACTCCGATCGCCGTGAGAATCGCGAAAGCCTCGATTGGCTCGAGAACATTCAAGACACGATTGTGAGCCCGGAGTCGCTCGCCCTGGCGCAAATTGGTTTGGGCCTTTATGGCAGACAAAACTCAACCCTGACGGAACGTCTGCAAAGTTCTCATGAATCGGATAAGATTCCCTGGAGCATCCAAGCCATTGCATGGGCCGCTCTGGCATTCAGCGATAACCCTGAGTGGCTGACCGTGCTTTCCAGCATGCCTTCGTAACATATGCCGCGTGAAACCCCAGCGCTCTTGCCCCCGTTTTCCCGGCCGCATTCACGCGTCGCGATTCGGCGCGTCCCCACTTATCAGTCGGATATTTCCGCGGTTCTCTACGAAACTCTGCGCGAGTTTGATCCGCCCGTGCGCGGGAAAGTAGTGCTGCTCAAACCGAATCTCATTACGCTCGATCCCCTGGGGATCACCAACACCAATCCCGCGGTGATTGCCGCTGCCCGTGAATCGTTTCTGCGTTTAGGAGCCTCGGAGGTCTTCATCGGAGACGGCTCAGGTATTGATCGGGATTCACAAGCCATCATTGAATCCATGCGCCTGCGGGAGTTTGCCGGGCCGCTGGCTAAAATCTTTGTGGATTTGAACGTGGACGACGTCCACCGCGTCAGCTTGAGGACGCGCGCCTCACGCCTGAAAGAACTGTACTTCCCGAAGATTCTGCTCCGCGCCGATTTCGTCGTCTCCCTGCCCAAGCTCAAAACGCACCATTGGGCCGGCGTCACTCTCTCGCTCAAGAATATGTTTGGGGCTGTGCCGGGAGGCTGCTACGGTTGGCCAAAGAACGTCCTCCACTGGGCCGGAATTGATCGGGCTATTCTGGACATCAATGCCGCGGTACGCCCGGATTTTGCAATCGTTGATGGCATTGTGGGGATGGAAGGCAATGGCCCCCTCCAGGGCGCCTTGAAGCCTGCGGGCGTTCTTATTTTAGGGGACGATCCGGTGGCAGTCGATTCCACGTCCGCCCGTGTGATGGGCTTGCTGCCTGAAAAAGTCAAACATTTGGCTCACGCTGCCACATTGCTTGGACATATCGATCCCGAAAAAATTCGGCAACTTGGAGAGACTATTGCCGGTGTGCGCACGCCGTTCTCGGTGATCCAGCAATTCCGTCATCTGAGGCAAGATGTGAACAGCCCTCTTTGGACTCAAAATTGCCTCTAAGTTACGTGGATTCTGCTTCTGACGCTGAATTCGTAACTATTTGTGGACGCCTGTTTCTTCACGTAGGCTGCCTGCGAACCACTCGGGGTGACTTGAAAGTACTGTCATGTAAGCAATAGCGTTCTGTCACGTATTGGATACATCGCAGCCTGGCACTCGATTGCCGTTAGGGCACTTAAGGAAGATTCGAGACACACGAATGAGCGACTCAGATTTGACAATTCAGATTTCCGATGCCCTTCCGCGTCTCCCAGCCGAACCGCCTCGGAATCAGGACGTGCTGGACGGCACCCTCGCGTCACAATCGCTCACGCCGGCCTCGCTTTGGAAACGCGTGTTTTCCTTCCCCGCATTGTTGGGAACAGTGCTGGTCGGTGCGGTAGCGACCATTGCTCAGACGTTTTTTGTGGACCCTGATGTTTGGTGGCATATCAAGCAGGGCGAGTTCATTCTCACAACGCACCATGTGCCCACCAAGGACATCTATTCGTTGACGCTAGCAGGCAAGCCCTGGATGGCGTACGAATGGTTGGGCGACATTCTGCTGGCGACCATGTATCGTCTCGGCGGAATGCGTGGCCTCGATGTCCTTCTGATTGTCCTCGGCGGCGCGATTGTGATTGGGCTTTATACTTTGGCCGCAATTCGCTCCGGGAATGCGAAGGCGGCATTTGTGGCGACCGCAGCAGTCTTTGTTCTGGCTACGGTATCCTTCAATCTTCGGCCCCAGATGTTGGGCTATCTCTTCCTAGTCCTCACCCTCATCATTTTGGAACGTTTCCGGATGGGCAGGCGCCAGGCAGTGTGGGCGCTCCCCATACTCACGCTGGCCTGGGTGAACGCGCACGGATCCTGGATCATCGGGCTTGGTGTGATTGGCGTTTATCTGGCGAGCGGCCTAGTGGAGTTTCATATCGGCGATATCGAAGCGCGCCGATGGAGTTATTCGGACCGGCTGCGGTTGACCGTCGTCCTGGCTCTTTGCGCAGCCGCCACGCTCATCACGCCATACGGCGCGAAGCTTACGAAATATCCTTTCGACGTTGCTTTTTCGCTTCCCCTGGGTGTGGCGAATGTCGTGGAGTGGCAGCCGATGCCATTCAATCTGGTGGCAGGCAAGCTGTTCCTGGTATTGTTGCTGGCCTTCATCGTTCTACAAATCGCTTACCGCTTCACGTGGCGCCTGGAAGAATTCGGACTTTTCTTGTTTGCCGCCGCTGTGGCTTGCGTGCACCGCCGGTTTCTTCTGATTTTCGTGCCTGTGTTCGTGCAGCTTCTGGCTACCATCTTCGCCAGGTGGGCCCCGCGATACGAACGCGACAAGGACCGCTACGTTCTGAACGTCATCGCCATGGCGATGATTCTCGGGATCGCCGTCCGCTATTTTCCATCACAGGCCGAATTACTCAGCAAAGTTGGAAAGACCTACCCAGTTGCAGCCGTTGAATACCTGAACCATCATCCCGTTCCAGAGCCCATGTACGACACCTACGGATTTGGCGGATATCTGATCCTGACGCGCGGACCGGAGCATAAAGTATTCATGGACGGCCGCAGCGAACTCTACGAACGGGCCGGATTTTTACCCGATTATTACGAGATTTCGGGTATCAAACCCGGCGCACTCTCCACACTCCAAAAGTATGGCATTCAGTCGTGCCTGCTCAATCATAGCGAGGCGCTGGCGACACTGCTTGCCGCATTACCGGACTGGCAGAAAGTCTACGAAGATCCGACCAGCGTGCTTTTTGTTCGGCGAAACAGTTCCTCCGCTCTTCTGCAACCAGCCTCCGGTGGGGTATCGAAAAGGGAACTTGGGTTGCTTTCGGATCCCGAGAACAACGGAAGGCGAGTTGCGTTGCAGACTGTTTCCGAAGGAGCGCCCCACTTGCTTCGGCAAAATGAGGGAGAACCGTCATGGGCCGGCAAGTGATGATTGGCGCCCAGGAGCCGGAAAGCCGTGATTCCTCCTATCCCGCCATGGCGGCGAGGCGGAACGCTCATGTCTAGTAGCCTCTCCATGCCGTCGCGCGCCACTTGCCAGGAAAGCGCTTCCGATCCAATCGCACCTCCGAATGTCTTTGCAGGCGCCTCAATTTTCCAAGTCGTGTTCTCCTTTGCTTCCATGTTGGGGATGTGTCTGATTGCGAGAGTGTTTTTCAAGTTGCGTGCGTTTGAGGTGGACCCGGATATCTGGTGGCATATCAAATACGGCGAAAGCATTCTGGCCACTCATCATTGGCCGGTGACGGAAACCTATTCCTTTACCGTCGCAGGACAACACTGGCTGGCCTACGAGTGGCTCGGCGACGTCCTGCTGGCCGCGGTCTATCATGTTGGAGGCTTGCGGGGTCTGGGGGCGCTGCTGATTGTTCTCGGATCCCTGTTTGCGTTGGCCCTCTACTATTACACGACGATGCGGTGCGGGAATCCCAAGGTGGGATTTTTGGCTTCGGCGGTCCTTCTCAATCTGGCCAACACGTTCAACTTGCGGCCACAAATGCTGAGCTACATATATTTAATTTTCGCGCTCATCATTTTGGAACGGTTTCGCCAGGGCAAACGCGGCACTGTGTGGTTGCTGCCGTTGCTGATGCTGGTGTGGATCAACACGCACGGTTTGTGGATCATCGGTTTGGGCACAATTGGCGTGTTTCTGGCGTGTGGTCTGGTGAGCATACGGTTTGGCAACCTGGAAACAAATCGCTGGACCGCCGCAGAGTGCCGCCAGTTGACGCTTGTTTTCCTGATGTGTGCCCTCGCGACGCTGATTACTCCATACGGGACGGGCCTCGCCAAGTTTCCCTTCATCGTGAGTTCTCTGCCTTCAGGAATCGCCAACATTCAAGAGTGGCAGCCCATGACGTTCTATCTCCCGGACGATAAACTGTTCCTCGCTTTGCCTCTTGGCTTCCTGTTGGTGCAAGTGCTGGTGCATCCGAAGTGGCGGTTGGAAGAGTTGGGCCTGTTCCTATTCGGGACTTTACTGGCGTTCACACACCTTCGATTTCTCCTACTTTTCGTGGCTTTTTTCGCTCCATTTATTGTGGCCATCCTGGCGCGCTGGATGCCCAGGTATGACCGGGCCAAGGAAGTATACGCTTTGAACGCCGTCATGATCCTGGGCATTCTGGGATCGTTGGTGTGGTATTTCCCCTCGCGAAGCGATTACGCGCGCGTCGTGGAAAGCAACTTTCCGGTGCAGGCGGTCCGTTATTTGGACACTCATTCCGTTCCCGGCCCCATGTACAACAGCTACGAATTCGGCGGATACCTTCTGTGGGCGCGGGGCCCGCAGCATAAGGTGTTCATTGACGGCAGAGCCGAAGTCTACGAGCGCACCGGCGTATTCCAGGACCAGGACGCATTTGCGAACCTCCAGCCCGGCTCTTTGGCCCTGCTTGACAAGTACGGTATCCAATCCTGTCTGCTTTTGCATGACGAGCCCCTTGCTGTCGTGCTTCAGGCGCTTCCGGACTGGGAAAAAATATACTCGGACGGCACAAGCGCGCTTTTTGTGCGCCGGAAAAGCGACAGTATGCAACGGGCGTCGGAAGCAGAGCTCAAAGGCGGGCGCTCCTAGGCTGGGAGACCCCCTAGATAGGAAACTTAGGGGCTTTTCCACCTCAGGCGTCACCAATCCGAATTTAGGGGGGCAGTATGGTGTACACAGAGGGTAACGCTTTGCGAAGGTTTTTGTCTGCCCCTGCGGGATTCCCCGCGAAGCGGTCTTATCTATCTCTAAATAAAACATTTAACATAGCTGACAATCTTTGGCTCGATGGTTACTCAAGTGCTTACCCAAGTGGCTAGTGACACGCGTCGGTGTCGCCATGTTTACAAATTCGAAAGGAAAATAACGACATGAAGAATTTTCTGAGGCGTCTGTGGAGCGAAGAGGAAGGCCAGGATCTCATCGAATACGCCCTCCTCGTGGCCCTTGTAGCCCTGGCCGCAGTTGTCGGGATGAAGGGCTTGGCGACAGCGATCAATCAAGAATTCCTTGCATTGGGCGCTTCTTTGACATCAACCACCACTTAAGCGGTTGCTTTCAAGGGCGGGGCTACAAGACCTTACAGGCTTCCGGGGTGCTTGGTCGTACAAAGCGCCTGATGCTCCGGAAAACTGTGATCAGGGCGTTTGGTGGGCGCCACGGATTAGGTCACATGCAAGCAAATGAAAATCACGATGAAAACACTGTGGCGGCTGGAGCAGGGCCAAGATCCTGTCA
>Ga0209380_10001207_pt1 | contig 17699 bp, 12 predicted proteins | sample HubBroMetageWFT6_FD_188347 | JGI IMG/M metagenome (GOLD analysis project Ga0209380, IMG submission 188347) | Warmed and freeze-thawed soil microbial communities from the Hubbard Brook experimental Forest, New Hampshire - Hubbard Brook CCASE Soil... | ecosystem: Environmental > Terrestrial >...
TGTGGTGCGGTTCCGGCTGAAGAAATCCCTGCCCTTTGACGTGGACAAGGCAAAGGTGTCGTATCACGTGCAGCCATCGCTTACCGGGTTGCGCCTGGTGGCGGCGGTGGGACTGATGAGCGTGGTGGAAGATTACGAAGCGGCGTTTCAGGATGCGGGCTACACCCCGGGAATCGTGCTGCCCTCGATGTTGGCGGCGCTGGGAGCGGCCGAAGCCGATTCTCCGACGCTGGTGATCAAGGTGGATGCACATACGACGAGCCTGGCGATTCTCGACAAAGAACAACTGCTGCTGTTCCGGACGCTGGAGAATACGCGGGGGGTGACGATCACGGGCGAGCAACTGGCCGAGGAAGTGTATCCCTCGGTGGTGTTCTTTCAGGATACGTATCACACCAACATTGAACGGATTTACGTGGCGGGGCTGCCGGAGTCGGGCGGAGCGTCACCGGCGCTGCGGGCGCAAACCGGCGCGGACGTTCGCGAGTTGGTAGCGAACTCGCTGCTGGGCACGAACGGCGGAGTTTCGGTTCCGCGGTGGAGAATGGCGGGGGTGGTGGGGGCCCTGGTTTCGTAAATGCGGCTCGATATCAATCTCGCGACTCGTCCGTATGAAGATGCCCGGCAATTCTGGATGCGCTGGGGAACCGGCGTGGGCGTGCTGGCGGTAATTGCGCTGACGCTGTTGATCTTCACGATCAGCGGCTGGTACAACGCGCGCCAGGACCACAAGAGGATTTCCGAACTGCGCGCGCAGATCGCCGATCTTGAGAAGGAAAAGACCCAGGCCGAAGCGATGCTGAACCGGCCCGAGAACCGCGCCATGCGCGACCGCTCCCAGTATTTGAACGAGCTGATAGCGCGCAAGGCTTTTTCCTGGACCAAGGCAATCGAGGGACTCGAGAAGGTAATGCCGGCAAAGCTTCACCTGGTGTCGATTGAGCCGCAGCTGAACGAGGACAACCATCTGTCGATCAAAATGGTGGTGGCGGGAGATTCTCCGGACCGCGGGATTGAACTGGTGCGGCGGATGGAGGAATCGAAGCACTTCAAGGACACGCGGATCGCGGGGCAAAACCAGATGCCGCAGCAAGGTGAAGACAATGTGCGATTCGAAATTAACGCTTTGTACGTGCCGACCGTCGATTCCGGGAGCACGCACTGATGCCTGATCTTCGCGATACCCGGCGGAAACTGCAGATCACGATGGGCGCCCTGGCTGGGGTCAGCCTGCTTTCCGTCGGAGTGCTGGTCTCGCCGCTGGTCGGTTCGACGGCCGCGCGCAAGCAGGAACTGACCCAACTCGGACTACAGTTGCAAGGGAAAGTAAGGCAGGTTGCGCCGCTGCGCGGGCTGGACAAAAAGATTCCGCTGGCCACTCAACAGATCGATCAGTTCTACAAGGAACGGTTCTCCGCGCATGATTCCGATATCGCGGAAGCGTTGGGGAGTCTTTCGAAGGAAGCGGGCGTAAAACTGGAAACGGTGAAGTATACGACGGGAGATCCGGAGCCAGTCGGCCTGCGGCGGGAAGAGATTGAAGCATCGGTTCAAGGCGACTACCAGCCGCTGATACGATTTTTGAACGGCTTAGAGCGGTCGAAGATATTCTTTATCGTGAACGCCATCGGGTTGGAGCAGCAGAACGGGCCAGTGCGTTTGCAAATGAAGCTCGAGACTTATCAGAAGGTGGGAAGCGAGTGAAAGTCGGTTCAGAAAACCGGAAGAAGGTGATCTGGGCGAGTGCGCTCGGGGGGGTGGCCGTGCTCCTGATTGCGTACCAGCTTTTCAGCTCACCGGGCGCACCGGTCACCGCCGCGCAACCCACCACGAGCGTTGCGGGAACCAAGGGCCGCCCACGGTTGGGGCGCGGAGGCAAGGAGCGCCCGGTTGCCGACGAGCGATTGGATCCCACGCTCGACCTGCGCCTGCTGGCTGAAACGGAGCAGACAAAATATACGGGAAGCGGACGGAACATCTTCGTCGCCCAACCGGATGTCATTCCCGCCCCGGTTGCGCCCGCCATCACGACCTCCGATGTACCACTCGGTCCGCCGGCACCGCCGCCACCACCGCCGCCACCGCCGATCAATCTGAAATTCTTCGGCTTTGCCAACAAGCCCGGCGAGCCGCGGAAAGCGTTTCTTTCGCAGGGAGACGACGTGTTCATCGCGGTGGAAGGCGACATCGTCGACCGGCGCTACAAGATCATTCACATCGGCCCGACCTCGGTGGAAGTGGAAGACGTTCTCTATAACAACCGCCAGAGCATTCCTCTGACGCAGCAGCCCGGATAGGCGGTGTTCCGATCATGAAGCGAATCGCACGAAACTCGATCGGGCAGCGCGAGCAGGGCGGGTATGTTCTGCTGACGCTGCTGTTGATGGTTGCGGTGATGGCGATGACGATCTCGCTGCCGATGATCTACTACTACCGGCAGCAGATGAAGCGCGACCAGGAAGAAGAGATGGTGCACCGCGGCGTGGAGTATGAGCGCGCGGTGCGGAAGTATTACAAGAAGTTTGGGTCGTACCCGGCGAGTCTGGACCTGCTCGAAAGCGCCAACCACATGCGTTTCCTGCGCAGGCGCTACAAGGATCCGATCAACGGACAAGAGTTCAAGCTCCTGCACCTGGCGGACGTGATGGGTGTGATGAATACCGGTATTCCGGGCACGCAGCAGAACACAAAAAACATCCTACGCATTTTTCAAGGCCACTTTCGTCGCGCTGCAGAACATGAATTCCACGATAGCGTGGCTGGACGCTCGCCGGCACATCCGGATCAGCTTTCAATTCGCGAAGGTCGCCCACCAGCAGAATCATCTCGAGCAATTTCGGGATGTTCGTCTTCATTTTGGCGGACACTTCCACCATCACCGTGTCGCCGCCCCATTCTTCCGGCATCAGCCCCTTATCGGAAAGCTGCCGCTTCACGCGTTCGGCCTGAGCGTCCGGCTTGTCGATCTTGTTGATAGCCACAACAATCGGAACTCCTGCTGCGCGCGCATGCGAAATGGCTTCTTCCGTTTGCGGCATGATTCCGTCGTCTGCTCCCACCACCAACACAACGATGTCTGTTACTTTCGCACCGCGTGCGCGCATGCGTGTGAACGCTTCATGGCCCGGCGTGTCGATGAACACGATACGCTTGCCTTGCACGTGCGCTTCATACGCTCCGATGTGCTGAGTGATCCCGCCAGCCTCGCCGCCCGCTACGTCCGCTTCTCGAATCGCATCGAGCAGGCTTGTCTTGCCATGATCGACGTGGCCCATCACGGTCACCACCGGCGCGCGCGACACTTCATTGCCGGTGCGCTCTTCTTTAATTTTCTCTTCCTGAACGACTTGCTCTTCGAACGTAACAACCTGGACAATTCCGTTGAACGCCTCCGCCAAACTTGTCGCTGTCGGCACATCCAGCGCCTGGTTGATGCTGGCGAAAACGCCGCGGTCGAGCAGTGTCTTCAACAAATCCTTGGCGCGAATATCCAGCTTCTCCGCCAACTCCCGGACTGTAATTCCTTCCGTGACCGTAACTGCGCGCGGCTCGCGTTGAACGGGAGCAACTGGCTCGACCTGCGTCGAACGTCCTGTGCCTGCGCCTGCGCGAGGTCGTACTGGATGGAGTTTGCGCTCCCCTTCCGCGTAACGCTTCTCAATGAGCGGACGTCCACGCGATGCGGGAGGCTTGCGCGCATATAAAGGTTTGCCTGGCTCGGCTTTCGGAATGCCTGCGCCGGGTCTTTGGGCTCCTACTGGGCCTTGGCCCGGACGTCCTCCGCCGCCGCTACTTGGGCGTTGTGGAAAACGTGATGGCGGTCCCCCAGGACGCGGTGCGCCGGGACGCCCCTGACCTGGAGCACTTCCAGGACGGGCTTGCCCCGGAGCTGCCGGTCGAAATCCCTGCGACGGGCGACCTTGGCCTGTTCCCGAAGGAGCGCCAGAACTTGCTGGATATCGTTGACCCGAAGGCGATGCGCCGGTCGGCTTATAGGCGCCGGGCGCTGCGGCGGGGCGATGAACTGACGGCGCGCCAGCCTGTCCAGGAGTGGCGCCCGACGCTGCAGGTCGCGCAGCTGTAGGAGCTGGAGAGCCAGCTGTTGGGGCCGCACCAGGGCGCAATGGCCGAGTTGCTGGTGCTGCGCCGGTGGGCGCAACTCCGGGTTTCGCCGCTGCCGGTGTTGCTTTCGGTGCTGGATGAGCGGTAGTTGGCGTACTTGCAGGCGCAGCTGCACTAATTGGGCGTGCTGGAGCTCCCGTCGGCGCAACCGCAGCCGGACGAGCGGCAACCGGCGCGGCTGGCGCAGCAGCAGGCGCCCCAGGCGCTGGACGTGCAGCAGCGGGTGGCGTCGCAACAGCCGGTCGCGACGGTTTCGATTTCGCCGCCACAGCCTTCGTCTTCTCTGCTTCAGCCGCAGCTTCCTGCGCCGCCAAACCGAGAAAATGTTTCCGCGCCAACTCAGCGTGAGAATTATCGATCGAGCTCGAGTGCGTCTTCTTTTCGGTAACGCCAATTTCGGGCAAATACTCGATCAGGACTTTCGCCTTGATCTCGAGTTCCCTGGCGAGCTCGTTTATTCGGACTTGATTAGAATCTGCCATCAGCCTCTTTCGTCACAATTTTTCGTTCATTTAACTTCGATACTTTATTTCTCCACGTTTTCTTCCGAGCCTTCCGTTCCTTCGCCGCCTTCCACAGAATGGCGTGGCGTCTCTTCGCCCGGCAATTGCCGCGTGTCCGCGCCGCTGGGAGAATCCAGCGGTTCCACATCGCGCACATTCGTCATATCCGAAGTTTCAGAGGTTTCGCTCTTCTCCGGCGAATCAGGCAACTGAGAAGTCTCCCCGGTTTCAGGTTCCTCCGAAATTTCCGGCGCTTCACCAACTTCAGGCGCTTCGGATGGCTCACCCTGTGAGGAAGTCTCTTGCACTTTGCCAGGACCCTCGGGCTTCTCCGGACTCTGCGCAGTGCCTTCCCCTGCAGCTTCCAGAGCGCCGTCAGCGCTTTGTTCCGGTGCCGCCAAAGCCAGGGCCTCAAGTGCTTCGAAGTACGCCGCAACAGACTGGTGAATCTTCTCCACCATTTTCTCGCCAATCCCCGGAATTTCCACCAATTGCTCGGGAGTCATATCAGCGAGCTTCTCCACCGAAGTGATCCCCGCGGCTTCGAGCTTCTCAATCGTCTTGGGCCCCACTCCCTTCAACTCCGTGAGTGGCGTGCCCGGCGCGGTCAGCGCAGCCATCTGCGCTTCGATTTCGCGTCGCTTCTCTTCCTCGCTCTTGATATCGATGTTCCAGCCAATCAACTTGCTGGCGAGCCTGACGTTCTGGCCCTTCTTGCCGATAGCGAGAGAAAGCTGTGTATCCTCAACGATCACTTCCAGCCTTTTTTCTTCTGGATCCACAACCTGCACGCGCGTAACTTTCGCCGGGCTCAAAGCCTTCTGCGCGAACGCGATGGTCTCTTCGTTGTACGGAATAATATCGATCTTCTCGCCGCGCAATTCGCGAATGATAGACTGCACGCGCATGCCCTTCATCCCGACGCAAGCGCCCACCGGGTCCACGTCCTTATCGCGACTCTCCACTGCAATCTTCGTGCGCTCGCCAGCTTCGCGCGCGACCGCCCGAATCTGTACGGTGCCGTCATAAATTTCCGGCACTTCCATCTCGAATAGCCTTTGCACCAGAGCGGGATCAGCGCGCGACACAACCACTTGCGGGCCTTTCGCGGCGCGTTCCACCGCGCGAATCGTCACGCGCAGACGGTCTCCGACGTTGTAAGCCTCCAGCCGTGATTGTTCCCGCTTCGGCAAACGCGCTTCCGTGCGCCCCAGGTCCACGATGATGTCCGGACCTTCCATACGCTTCACCACGCTATTGATCAGTTCCCCCACTCGTGTATGAAACTCGTTATAAATCGTGTCGCGTTCAGCCTCGCGCACTTTCTGCAGAATCACTTGCTTGGCTGTTTGCGCCGCGATGCGTCCCAGCACGTCTGTGGGTTTCGTTTCGATTACTTCGCCGCCCACTTCAATTTCAGGCTGGCGCTTTTTGGCATCGCCGAGTGAAATCTCGCGCAGCGGATCGGTTACTTCCTCGACTACCGTGTGGACTGAATACACGTCTACCTGGCCGGATTCCGGATTGAACTTCGAGCGGAGATCCTCCTCGGTGCGATAATATTTTCGCGCCGCCACCACCATTGCGTCCTCAATCGCCGCGACGATGATCTCCGGTTCAATGTGTTTTTCCCGGCTGATCTGCTCGATTGTCTGGTACAGCAGACTCGCCATTTGCGTTTCTCCAGGACAACATTCCTACAAAGTTTAGATGCACCTACTGCTTCAAAATTCTCGCTCGCTGCTGAGCCGCTTTGCAAATTCCTATAGCTCAACGACCAAATTCGCTTTCTTGATTCCGCTGAACGGTACAGCCAGCTCGCGATCCCGCACGTTGAGCTTCACCATTCCGTCCACGTAGCCCGCCAAGCGCCCTTCGAAATAGTTCTGGTTCTCGATCGGGTCGGTCACCCAAACCTTTGCCAGCCGCCCGACAAACCGCTCGTAGTCCGCCGGCTTCATTAGCTTGCGATCCAAGCCCGGAGAGCTAACCTCCAGAACGTAGCTCGGTCCCGGTATCAGATCCTCTACGTCTAGAATCACGCTCAGTTGCTCGCTGACCCTCTCGCAGTCCTTATGGGTGACACCGAGCCCCTCCGGGTTTTCCGGGCCAGGCAAGCGGTCAATATAAACCCGCAAAAGCCGCTGTTTGCCGATCTTCCATTCAACGTCGAAAATCTCGAGGCCCAGCGAACCCGCCACTCTCTCCGCCGCCTCTCGAACCTTTTCCAATTGCATTCAATTCAACCGGCCGGCTAAGAACCCGATCCTTCAGGCGCCAACACCACTAGCTTCTAGCCCACGCTCACAGACAGCCCGGCCAAGCGCCAATCCTTGCGCCAACAAAAAAGTGGGCTCGCGCCCACTCGGACATGCGACCGTTCTAGAAGCACTTCAGTATAATTTCCCAGCCCCGAAAACGCAAGGCCGCGCTGTAGAGGCCTGTAGAGGCCCAATAGCGGATTCTGGCGAGTTTGCCGAGGAATGCTCGCGAGCCAACACGTGACGCGGCTTGTTCAAGAACTTCAAAGTTACCATTCGCAACACTCAACCGCTCTATTGTCAAATACTTACTAAATACTTGGCTTGTGCTGAAAGGTGTTATATATATGCGACCCAAAACTCGGCAAGATTCTTCGGAGGCCTCCGATGTGGCTGCGTTCACCCAGTCGAACCCTGATCTTGACAGCGATTTGCATGGCCTGTCTGTTCGGCGCGAGCTTGCATTCGCAACAAACCAAGATGGATTCCATGAACCTCGACCGCTCGCGCGGGATTTTGCGTGATGCGTACGATAATCTCAAGAAGCATTACTACGATCCCAAGTTCCATGGTCTGGACATCGAGGCCCGTTACCACGAGTTCGACGCCAAGATTCAGAAGGCTTCCTCGCTCAGCCAAGCGTTCGGACTGGTAGCCGGTTTTCTCGACGGCTTGAACGATTCGCATACCTTCTTCGAGCCACCCGCGCGCCCATATCGGGTTGACTATGGCTATCGCATGCAAATCTTCGGTGAGAATTGCTTTATCACCAGAGTCCGGCCTGGCACAGATGCCGAGTCCAAAGTACATTCTGGTGATCAGGTGCTCGGCTATAACAACTTCGCGGTGAACCGCGGGGACCTGTGGAAAATGAGCTATTATTTCAATTCTCTGTCACCTCAAAAAGCTTCGATTCTAGCTCTGCGAGATCCTCACGGAGACGAACGCAAGATCACCGTGGATGCGAAATATCGCGAACTCAAAAGAGTTTTGGACTTTACCGGCGAAGGCGGAGCCTGGGACATCTGGCAGTATATTCGGGACGAGCAAAACCAGGACCATTTAGTTCGCGAGCGGTATGTCGAAATGGGCGACGTGATTATCTGGAAGATGCCGGAGTTTGAGCTTGATGACTCCGCAGTGGACCACATGTTTGGGATCGTGCGAAAGCACAAAGCGCTGGTATTGGATCTCCGCGGTAATCCTGGCGGTGCGGTGGTTACGCTCGAACACATGCTGAGCAACGTGTTCGATCACGACGTTAAAGTTGGCGATCGAGTCGGCAGAAAAGAACTTAAACCGGAAAACGCGAAAACGCGCGGTGGCAATGCGTTCTCCGGCAAATTAATCGTTTTGGTGGACAGCGGCTCCGCTTCCGCCGCCGAACTCTTTCCGCGAGTCATTCAGATCGAGAAGCGCGGCACCGTGGTGGGAGACCGCACCATGGGCGCGGTAATGGAAGCCCGGGGCTATAGCGGTTCTCAAGGAGCGGACACCAAGATCTTCTATGGATTTTCCGTCACTGAAGCCGATCTAATTATGAAAGATGGAAAAAGTCTCGAACACGTTGGGGTCACACCCGATGAAATTGTGATCCCCACCGCCCAAGATCTTGCAACCGGCCGCGATCCTGCTCTCACACGCGCAGCTGAACTCGCGGGCCTCAATCTGGAGCCCGCAGCGGCTGGAAAAATGTTTCCCTTCGAGTGGTTGCCAGACTAAGTTCAAGCAGTTCGCCTCATCGCTCGGGGAACCACCTTAAGTAGCCTGGAACTAGTGAGGAGCTGGTTGCTGTTGCGCCGGCGCTTGCGGCTTCGGCGCTGTTGACCTCGGAGTTGAGGGTCGTGCGGCCGCCGCGTTCTTCACCGGATAGCTCTGGTCGTAAAGCTTGATGATGTCCTGCGTGACGTCCACCGTATTCGCAGCGTAAATCACTGGAGTATTTTGAGCCGAAGTATCCAGCACCACGCTGTATCCATTCTCCTTCGAATACTTGTCGAGAATGTCGATCATCTTGCGTCCAATGCGGTCCACAATTTCGCGCTCGGCTTCGTTAAAATCATCCTGCGAATCCTGCTGCTTGCGCTGATAAGTGCGCGTCAACTGATCGCCCTCGCGCGCCAGCCGTGCCTTCTCTTCGTCGCTCAGGGTATTAGACGTCGTCCGCAAACGCGTCTGTAAATCCTCAATTTGCTTGCGCAGATTGTCCAGCTCCGTCTGCCGCGGCGCAAACTGCGATTGCAACTCGTTCGCAGCCAGTTTGCCTTCCGCCGTGCTTTGAATGGCCACCTGCACGCTAATTACACCCACTTTGACGGTCGGAGTCGCGCCACTCGATTGCGCCCAAACCCCCGGCACAAGCAGCAGCGCTGCCATGGCCGGAATTCCAAATCGAATCTTCATTCTAACTCCTTGTTCGAATAATTCGTTTTACGCAAACCAGGAATTATAGCCGTCCCCACAGAAACAGGTCAATCGGATTTCCTATAAGCGCGCCAGTTACTTCGGATGCCCCAGCGGATAGAGAGGTTGGCCCTTCCCTCCACGGCCCAAATGAGCAGGCCTCAGTGCGGCAGAGGCACCAACAAGACGCGATTGTTGCTCTGGTCCACAAGAACACCCAAATTCATTTTCAGATCGATGGCTATCGCGTTCGGCCCGACAATTACCGACGAAGGCTGTACTAAACCTCCTATGCCCAGCACGTCGCGGACTTGCGGCCCGGCACAGTTCGGAGGAGCATTTAACAGCGGAGGACATACATAGCTGACAATGGAAATGGTATTGCTTCCTGCATTATCGGTTGCCAGCGTGCTGGTCTGATAGTTGTAGTCTAAGGACGTCGGATCAATTCCCACGCGAAATGGCGTCACAATGAAAGTATTCGGGTCAACGATGACCACCTCATTGACCACACTATCCGTCACTAGGAAATCTTGATTAACCGGGTCGAACACTACGCCCGTCGGAAGCTGGAAGAAATTCGAAATGCCTTTCACGATCGAAGCTGTATCGGCGTTGAGCACATCGACGCTGCTCGAGGAAGTGCCGTTCGTTGAAGACGCCGTGGCCACCGTAGCGAGATTATTCGTGACGACCAAACCCGGAATGGGCGGCGATACCAATACAGGGGCTATCGAGAGTGCGTCGGGGAATTGGTCCACAGTAGTGGTTGCGCCTAGCGTTCCTATCGTCCCCGTAGTCGGAAGCGTAACAAAACTGACGTTGTTCGATAGCGTATTAGCAGTAGCTGCCGTACCTGTGTCGGAATTTGTCCCTACGCCAGCGGGTCCCATACACGAACCACACGATATGGTGGTGGGCGATGCGAAAGTGCCGTTGTTCCCAGCCTCGTCAAGGATTGTCACGTTGTTGCTTCCGTTGTTTGCCACTACCGCCAGGCCCAGCCGCGAGATCACCGAGACTCCCTCAGGATTGGATCCCACCGGCATCGTGGGTTCGGTCAAAATGGGCATTCCTGTGATCAGATTCAATATCGATACAGTGTTGTCTGAGAAGTTGGTCACTACTGCTTGATCGAGATTCTGATCGATCGCCACCGCTATAGGAGTATTTCCAACTGGAATAGCTTGAATCACAGTCAGCTCGGTAGTGTTCGACCATTGGCCGCCGTTCTGCACGTAAACAATATAGTTGCGCGCGTTCGTCAGCATGGACGCGGGAACCGTGGCGATGATCTGTCGGTTGCTCACAACGGTTACGTCGCCTGCCGGCAGCGGCGAACCATCCAGCGCCACTTGTGCGGATCCCGTAAATCCAATTCCATTGATCGTCAACGTCACACCGGTTGGGGGATTAGTTACAAACGCGACAGCTGGACTCGACTCTACGATCTGCAATGTCCGGAATTGCCCGGGAGTCCCCAGCGGAACCACCGAAACTGTATTGCTCTCTTGGTTCACCACATAAGCCAGATTCGTTGCCGCATCGATTGCCACCGCTTGCGGCGTATTCAGACCGCTGACGGTTTGCAACACATTGCTGTTTTCCATATCCACAATCGCCGCTGTATTAGCCAGACTGTTAACCGCGATACCTACGTTCGACAGCGGATTGATTGCCGACGCGACGAAACCCGGCTGATCAATGGCCGTCCCATTCTGCAGAAATGGAACGTTGCTCACCGTATTGTCGAGCAAGCTGTAGGTCGTGAGGGTGTCATTGTTCGAGGCGCTACTATTTGGGTCGGTCAGAAGCGCTTGATGTGTTTGACTGTTAATGCCTACTCCCTGGCTGGATGTCGAGACGGTCAGATCGCCAATTACTACCGGAGGCCGCCCCACATCCCCCGGACCCGGATCGCGACCAAGATCCACGATGTTGATTGTGCCCGAGCCGCCCGGAGTCACAAGTGCCCAATTTAATCGAGGATCGATTGCCACTGATGGCGTAGGTCCTGTTCCATAAGGAGTCAGACTGCCGCCAATTTGTTGCACCAAGACAGGCGCGCCGCTGGAAAGGTCCAGGATCCAGGCTGTGTTGGTTAGTTGCTGAGTCACGATCGCGCGATGCGTCAGCGGATTGATCCCGATGGAGTAAGGCAAGGCCACTGTGACCGGCGGGACGGAAGTGTCCGGCAGTGTCAGTGTCGTTATCGCTAGCGTAGTCAGATTAACCGCGGTTACGCTATTTCCGCCATTCGCTTCGGGACCACTGTTCACCACGACCGCCAGGTGTTGAGGCAACTGGTCATCGATAGCGACACTCGTGGGATTTGGCCCCACAGCGACTGGCGAGCCTGCTACCTGCGCATTCGTCGCCAGATTAATGATGCTGACGTTGTTCGATCCTGTGTTCGCTACCACCGCGAGACCCAACGCCGGATCAATCGCGATCGCCGAGGGGGTCATTCCTACTGTGATCGACGTACTCGGCGCCGACGGAAATGACGTGGGTTCCACGCCGATATTTATGCCGGAGATACCCGGATTCGGTGGCACCACATCCGTGTTTTCCACAGTGATCGGGTAGAGTCCCGGGGGGCCCCAATCGGCAGCCGGAATGGTCACTTGCAATACGCGCGTGCTGCCTCCGGCGCTCTGGCTCACTCGTTGCGCGTTAAAGAAAACTTCGGTCGATGGAGAAAAATATCCGCCGGTAAGCGTCACGCCTACGTTCGCGGAGTTTCCAACGAAGCTATCAGGCGTGGAAGCCACCAGCGCGGGTCGCGACGGATTTACCGTAAGCGGCACTGGAAGCGAAAGATCTCCATTCTGTCGTTGCACCAAAATTTTCACGGATCCCATGGTAGCCAACTGGGCCGCCGGGATGGTGGCGCGCAGCAGCGAAGTTGTCAGAAAAATCGTCGGAAGGGGGACGCCATTCGCCAGCACCGTGCTGGTTGATAAGAAGTTCTGCCCGTTTAAATAAATATCTTGTTGCACCGAGCCTTCCTGCGCTGCAGTCGGCGCAATGGAACTTAGCGTGGGATCCGTTGCCGCTGCGATGGTCACACTTGCTGTCGCGGATTGCGAGGTATCTGCCGCCGCCGTCGCCGTGATCGTCACGGCACCCGGCGAAACCAACGGAGCAAAATAAGTCCCGGCGGGCTGGTTAGCGCACAAGTTCTGCGTATCGTTACTGCTCGGGCAGATGATTCCGATGGTCGAATTGCCACCCACTACGGTCATGCTGTCAGCCGTTACGCTCCAGGTGACAGCCGAATTCGAGGAGCCGCTCACTGTCGAGCTGAATCGAAACTTTTCTCCAGGAGCGACGGTAGCGGTGGACGGCTCAATGGAAACCCGCACTCCAGTTCCAACTAAAACATAGCTTAGCCCGTATATATTCGCATTCACTGTACTCTGCGCTGCAACCACAAAAACGCTGGGGGGCGGCGTCGGCGGCGCCGCGTAAAGCCCAGTCGAGCTTATCGTTCCAAAGCCGGTTAGCTGCCCGCAATTTACCGGTATAGGATTCGTAACCGTGGTATTTGTAGGAGGAAGACAAATAAACCAATTCACAGTAGATGTCGACGTCCCGGTTACGGTAGCTGTGAATGGTTGTTGGCCACTAATCACCACGGTCTGCGGTGATGCCGCCGTTCCAGTCGGAGTCACAATAACGCCGACCGGCGTGGAGTTGCCGCCACATCCCGCCACACAGGCAGCCAGAACAATCGCTGCGCCTATTTGCCAAACTCTCATCCTAAATCCTCCGGCGTTCCCCACGCCCTGATCTTCACGCGCCTCAAATTGTTTACTCGCGCGCCATGCCATATGTTGGTAAATGAAATGTCATCTTAGAAAGTCTTCCCCACTGTGAATCGGAAGGTTTGTTTCGGCTCGATCAAGCCGGCCGGAATGTGCTGCACCTGTTGAAACAGAATGGAATCCAATTCCGGTTGAATCTGCGTCTGAAGGACGCCGGGAGGCAGCGTATTTTTCACCGCATCACTTAAGAAATAAGCGCCGGAGGGCGCGGTAATAGTTCCGGTCAGCCGCAGATAGTTATAGGCATAGTAAACGCGAAATGGCGCGTTCACGATCGGCAGGATAACCTGCAACTCGATGCCCGCAGACGTTCGCGGATAAAAATTCGTTCCGCTTACAATCGGCAAATCTTTGGTGATATGTACGTTGGGAAAATCCGGATTTGGATACTGTTCCTGGAACAGCGACACGGCCGCCGGATTTAACGACAATTGCGTCTGTCGAAGAATTCCATTCAAGCCCAGATCGTTGAAGAACACCAGCGTTACAGGCCCCGCGATAGGAATTCGATATTCCAGGTTCAAGACATTCTGATAGTCCCCGCCGGGTCGCGTGGGAATGAATTCCAATAGCGGCACAGTAAGGAGCTGCGGTACCGGATTTCCAGTCGAGCCAATTCTTCTTGGATCGAAGTACTCGATGCTTGTGCTAGTCGAAAATGGAATAGCCACGAAAGGAGAAATCGTATAGAAGTTAAATCCGCGAACGTCCTGTTCTCCACCTAGATAAAAACGGTTATACGGAGGAATATCTTTTCCGCCGTATCCAGAGATCATCGCCGTCTGATATTTAATGCCGATCACGTTCCGCCGCTTGTTGACCTGATGAAAATAGGTGGTCGAAAACGTATTGCTTATCGTATTTACATTGCCGCCCAGCGGGCCGCCTTCCAGCGATACACCGTAATAAAAACTTTTTCCGTGCGTTGGATTTTGCGGATTATTCACCGTGCTGTAGCTGATCGTCGGCGTCACCTTACTGGAATGAATGCCGTTCAACGCAGAGGGCCCCGCCAAGCTGGTGAATTGAATGCTATCGAACAACAATTGCGCCGACTGGCTGAACGTAGTGATGTTAGTACTCGAGAATCCATAAGTCAGACCCACGCGCGCGAAAGAGAATCTTCGCAGCGGCGAACTTATGAACAGCGTGAATCCCTTGGTATCCGTGTTGTAGTTTTCCTGCAACGCGGGGTTCAGCGCGATTTGCTGCCCTAACAAAAGACCGTACTGCTTGGCCTGGTTGAAATCGTACTTGTTGGCGAAAATCGTGAATCCGGTGGTTATCGGCCGGTCAAAAAGAAATGGCTCGGTAAATCCGAAAGTATAGCCGCGTTGGAAATCGCCCAACTGCGCGGACAACGTCAGCGTTTCGCCCAGTCCCAGAAAATTATTCGTTTGGTAGGAGGCGCTCACGAACGTGCCGGCGATGCCGCTTACGCCGCCCGAAAAGCTGATCGATTGCTTCCCTTTTTCCTTCACCTTCAATTTAATATCGACCGTTCCGGCTTTCACGTTGCGCTTCAGTTCCGCATTCTCCGGCTTAATCACATCAAAATAGCCTAGTTGATTCAGCCGCAATATGCTGAGTTCCCACAGACGATTGTTGTAAACCTGTCCTTCATCCAGCAGGATTTCGCGGCGTATCACTTTGTCGCGCGTGGTAGTGTTGCCGGAAAATTCAATGCGTCGCACAAAGAATTGCTTCTGCTGGTCGAACTCCATGGTCAAATTCACGACTTTCTTCTTATCGTCAATATCCGTCAGCGGCTCCGCAACGAAATCGATATAACCATATTCACCGTAAAGTTTCTTGTAGTTGTCCAGCGCCTTGCGGATTTTCTCGGCCGAAAAAATCTCGCCTTCTTTTATGGGGAATACCTTCGCCAGGATTTCCGACTTGAAAACAAGCCCCACTTCCGGATCGCTGCTGCGAAATTTCAGCGCGCCCATGCGGTACTGCTCGCCTTCTTCGATCGGAACCGTAATGTCCACTCGCTTACCATGCTTGGACCCCAATACTGGCCACGGCCCCTTGATACCGCTGCGATCTTCGTCATGCGTATTCAGAATCGGATCGCCCACCGTCGCCTTGAAATATCCGTGGTCGCGATAAAGTCCGCGAATTCCTACTTCCAGGTCTTCGTCGAGTTTCTGCCGGTCGTAAGTCTTGTCCATCACCGGAATATTCGTTATGTAGAGCGGGATTGCATACGGACGATCATGGCGCATCGCGCGCAACAGTTTTCCATCGGAAAAAACCTTATTCCCCGTGAACGTAACCGTTCCGACTTTTACCTTCGGCCCTTCATCGATATTGAACACTAGCTTCACTGCGTTGGTCGCCGCAATGCGCTCGTAGGTAGGTTTCACCGTCGCAAATTGACGCCCGTGTTCCGCCAACAATTCCTTGATCACCACTTCCGCGCGCTTGATTTTTGTCGGATCGAACTGGCCTTCCACCGAAAGGCCCACTTTCTTTTCCTTAAAGGCGTCGAGAATATCCGACTCGGTGATCGATTTGTTCCCCTTGTACTCGATCCTTCGAATAATCGGCCGCTCTTTTAAATAGAAGACCACGATTTTGCCGTCCGGCTGATCCGGACTGTCCTCCACTTCCAGCCGCACATCCTCGAAGAATTGCGTATTCCAAAGCGCTTGGAAATCGCGGCGGACCGCTTCCTCGCTGTAAGGGTCGCCAGGACGCGAAAAAATCCGCGCGCGCAAAGTATCCGACTGGATGCGGCGATTCCCAATGAATTCGATTCGCTGGATCACATACTGCCGGCTCGTAGGTCCCTGCGCTTGCTGACCCCAAAGAGGATACGCATACGCAACGATGCACAAGCACACAACCACAGGAATTTGAAACAGGCGCACAAAATTTTTCGTGCTCGCGGCCTCGGTCAAGGCCGCAGATTCCCGCCCAAGATTATGTGCTCCCCCGCCGGAACCGCTCCCGTCCGGCTTGCGCGTAGGATTCTTAGTGGGCCACTGGGGTTGCTTCAACTGCGGGTCGGAACGAAAGTCCCTCTTCACCGGAAAGAAAAACTTCCAGCGTCGCTGGCCGTTGCAATCCACCCTGAATCAAAGCTTCCGACAATGGGTCTTCGACGTACTTCTGTAACGCGCGCCGGAGCGGCCGCGCGCCATAATTTCGATCGCTGCAAGTTTTTTCTAGAATCCACTGGCGCGCTTCCGGAGTCAGTGCGATCTGCACTTGGCGGTGCACCAATGTCTCATTAATCTGCCCGACCAGCAAATCGATGATCCGCAACAGATCGTCGTCCGTCAGCGAGTTGAACAATATCACTTCATCCAGACGATTGAGGAACTCGGGATTGAAAACCCGCTTCACCTCGCTCATCACCATGTCGTCTTGACTCTTGGCCATGGAGTCGAGCTCTTTCGACGCGAAACCGAGGCCGGCCTGTTTTTGCAGTTGCCGCGCTCCTAGGTTCGAAGTCAGTATGATAATTGTGTTGCGGAAATCTACGGTGTTGCCCAGCCCGTCGGTCAGCTGTCCATCTTCAAAAACTTGCAGCAGGATGTTGTACACGTCTGGGTGCGCTTTTTCAATCTCATCCAGAAGAATTACGGAATAGGGAGTTCGGCGCACGCGCTCGGTCAGTTGTCCGCCTTCCTCATATCCCACGTATCCTGGAGGCGCTCCGATCAATTTCGACACGGAATGCTTCTCCATATATTCCGACATGTCGAAGCGAACCAGAGACTTCTCGCTGCCGAACAAAAATTCCGCCAGCCTTCGCGCAACTTCCGTCTTGCCTACGCCAGTCGGTCCCAGGAACAGGAAGCATCCGACTGGACGCCCGGGAGCCTTCAAGCCCGCGCGGCTTCGTCGAATCGCCCGCGCCAACGCAGTGATAGCCTTGTCCTGGCTGATCACGCGGCGGTGCAGCTCTTCTTCGATGCGCAACAGTTTCTGTTGTTCATCTTCCTTGATGGCCGAAACCTGGATTCCAGTCCAGCGCGCCACTACTTCCTCGATATCTTCGCGCGTAACGATGCCGGTGGACGAATCGTCAATCTTCAGTTTTTCACGCAGCATGCGCAGATGCTCTTTCTCTTTGCGCTCTTCTTCGGAATAAAACCGCGCCTTTTCAAATTCGTGATTGGCAATAGCCGTTTCCATCCGGTGCGTAATAAATTTAACGCGCTTCTGCACCTCGGAAACTTCATCCGGCAGCATTGCCTGGCGGAGTTTCACTCGCGAACCCGCTTCATCCAGCAGGTCAATCGCTTTGTCCGGCAGGAAACGGTCGGGGATATACCGGTTCGATAGGTACACCGCGTATCGAATAGCCTCGTCCGTATAGCTGACGGCATGGAACTTTTCGTAGCGGTCGCGAACGCCTTGCAGCACGCGAATCGCTTCTTCTTCATTCGGCGCGGAAACCTTTACTGACTGAAAGCGCCGCTCGAGCGAACGATCCTTCTCTACCGACTTGCGATACTCTGCCGGGGTCGTGGCGCCAATGCACTGAATTTCGCCGCGGCTCAACGCCGGCTTCAAAATGTTGGCTGCATCGAGCGAACCTTCCGCCGACCCTGCGCCCACCA
>Ga0209380_10001210_pt1 | contig 17693 bp, 14 predicted proteins | sample HubBroMetageWFT6_FD_188347 | JGI IMG/M metagenome (GOLD analysis project Ga0209380, IMG submission 188347) | Warmed and freeze-thawed soil microbial communities from the Hubbard Brook experimental Forest, New Hampshire - Hubbard Brook CCASE Soil... | ecosystem: Environmental > Terrestrial >...
GGGGCTGCCTTCACCGCCGGGGGGTGGTGGGCTCAGGGGGAGTTCGGGATTTTGATCATCTGGCATAAACACCAATTAGTAATTGGGCAATTTTGTAATTTGGTAATTGAGTCCGGACTTGGGGCTAAACGGTTGCATTTGCAGGTGGTTAATGGGATTTTGGTCGAATGATATTGTAGCACGGTGCGGGGTGTGGAAACAGTCTCTGGGCGAGATTGTTACTTATGGCGGTTCGCTTTAGTACCTCGGGGGCTGAAGCCCCAATTCCAAACATCTGGCTTTTAGCGCAGGCCTGAAGGCCTGCTCCACCCGCTTTCTCTCCGCCCGTTCTCTTTCTTCACCGGCGTATACATCCACCCTCCGAACGGGAGTACATAGGGATATCTCCGCCCGCTTTCTCTCCACCCGCCTTCTTTCCACCCACCTTACTCTACTTCTCTCCGCCCGCTTTCTCTTCTGATTAGGGGCGGGTGATTACTTCGTTGGGCGATGACGGGAGAGTGAATTTCACGTTGCGTTTGTTGTTGGCTTGTAGTGTGTCGGAGACGTTCAGAGTGGCGAGAGCGATTTTCTTGGTCCAGTATCCGTCGGTGTAGTAGTCGCCGCGGGCGTAGAGGATGCCGTCGGCTATGGTGTAGTCGCGGACTTCTTCGTGGTGTCCGTCACGAAAGACTAGAAGGGCTGGGGGTAGGTCGTGGGCTGGAGATGGATTGGCGGGCGCGGGTTTCGGCGCTCGGGTTGGCGGCAGGGGTTCGCCGTTGGCTGGAGTGCTGGCGACTTTGACGTAGCGACCGTTCTGGAGTTCGATTACCAGCGGCTGTGGGGTGGAGGAGGGCTCGGCGGCGGGATAATCGGCGGGAGTGGACAGGGCGCGCGCGGCTTGTAGAAGGAAGATTGGCGGTTGGGAGGCTACGGGGTAGCCGGTGGAATAGATGTCGTCAGGATTGAAGGAATCTCCGAAGAACGGGAAGGGTAGAGAGCTGTAGGCGTACGATCGGCGGAATCTGGATGCGTATTGGGCCCGGCTGAACGCGAAGCTTCCTGCGTTGAAGTTAGGGATTGATTGGTGCGGAGCTGCTGTGTGGGCGGCGGGGGCTGCTCTTTGGGCTTGGGCTGCGGGGACGAGAGTTGTAAGGACCGCACAGATAGTTAGGAGAAAGCGACAGGAATTTCCTGCTTGGATAACTTTGCCGCACGCAGTTGGCGGACAGGAGTGTCCGCCCCACACGGGCTGCGCTTCCCACTTGAGCTTTGCTTGCGGCTTGATTCTTGGTGGGCGCATTTCAGTTGGCCTGGGACTGGGACGGCAATTCGAAAGTTATGCCGCGGTCGTCGTTTTGTTTTTGGGTTGCGGGGAGATCGAGATCGGCTAGAGCGATCTTGCGAGGATGGCCGGGAGTTAGATCGAAGAGCGTTTGGCTGACGATGGCGTAGTTATCGATTTCGAGTTGATGTCCGTCTTTGAAGACCAGGACAGTGGGATCGGTGGGTGGCTCATGGCCGGAATCAGCGGCGGGCGCGTCTTCGTTCTGCGCGGCGATTTGCGCTGCTTCTGCGGGCGATTCGGAGCCTGGGGGAATGTAGGAGTATGGCCCCGCTCCGCGACGATCGAAGACAGTGGGGCCTCCCTGGTAGTTGGGATCATCGTCGTCGGAGGCGCCGTTGTCGAGGACGTCCGTGGAGTACGGGACCGGTAAGGCGTACACGTAGGGGAAGTAGAAACCGCCGACTCGTGGGTAGGTCTGGGAGTGTGCGTTGTTGGGGAGATTGTTCGTGGGACGCGGAGGATGGGGTGTTGGAGTCACGCCGGAGTTGGGCGAGAGGTTTGCATTATGGCCGGGTGATATGGGGGTTGCGCTTGATGCGTGAGTGAAGCCGGAAGAAGCAGCGCTTGTGTTTTGAGCTGGGGTGCTGGTGGGTAGGAGGAGCATCCCGAGAAGCGCTAGCGAAGCCGGAATCAGAGGCCGCACGGGAATATGATACTCCAGCGGATGGGTCATGGCGTACCTCTACTGTCTACAGTTTAGATCGCATGGGTGTGGAGTTGATGCTAGGAAATTGTAGAGAATTGTGATGGGCGATCAGGAGATCAAAGGCTCAAACACGGGGGGCACAGAGGTTCACAGGGGACAGGTCTCTCGATTCTGATCAGGGGGCGGCTTGTGGGATTAGGACGGCGCGGCGGCGTTTCTTGATCTGGGCTACGACGTGGGCTACCCCTGCGGCGAGAGCGCTGTAGGGAATGGGACCCAAGCTGGCGCTGGTGAAGAGTCGGACCGGGAGGTAGGTCAGGAGGACGCCCCAAAGGAAGGTTTCGCGTTCCAGGAAGTAGCCGATGAGAGCTCCCGCGACGATGTAACAAATCCGGATTACGGCCTGAGCAGCGAATTCGGCAGGTAGGCCGAGAGTACGGAAGGCGTGAGCGGCAGCGGGGGCGTATTCGAGGCGCGCGAAGACCGTCAGGGCGGCTGCGAGGATTGCTACAGAAAAAAAGCGCTGCGCGGAAAAGCCCTGGGCAAAAGGATTGAAATAGTTGCGGAGGCCGCGCCGGTAGACTTTGTCGGAGAAGGTGTAGCTGTCCTCGCCGGGCAGAGGCTGGTAGTCTCCCACGGAAAGCTGATAAGCGCTGTACCGTTCATGTTCGCTTTGAACGTATTTGAAGATGCGGTCGGCGTCGGTGAGAGGGGCCACGGGGCATCCCATGGTCTGAGCGCGAGCGTCGTGGATGCGCTTCAACTTTGCGGGATCATCGACCTGGGGACACTCCTGCAGCACCCAATAGGGCGGACTGTCGAGGACGCTCTTCAGTTTCATGTTGCGGGTGGTGAGAATGCGGTCGTCGGTGAAGCGGGTGTGGAAGTGTATTACGCAACAGCTGGTGAAGGCTTGTTTGCCGTCGACGGTTTGGACCAGTTCCTGGATGGCCACTTCACAGCGCGAGCTTTCGGCAGGGTTGACGTACTGGCGCGTGAGGATTTTGCCAAAGTTGCTGATGAGATAGGTGCAGACTGGGCGGTAGTTCATGGCGGCCAGTTTTTCGTCGTAGGGCGCGAAATAGCTTGCTTGCGCTTCGGTGAGAGAGGCTTCGGGGACGTTTTGGATCTGGTAACGAGCGGGGACGTGCGGCACGCTTTGGCGCAGACGGGGCAGTGCTGTAAATAGCATTTTGCCGGTCACGAAGAGGAATACTGCTAGATCGATATCGACTGGGAATCTCATGGATAGGCCTCCCCGGGGGAGTTCTGATAGGAGCTTAGCAACGATGTGGAGGCTCAGAGGAGTTACGGAAGTGTTGCGGCGGGGGTCCTTCAAGGCAAGACAACGTCAAGGGCAGCGGGCGGGGGCGCCCGCTCCACATTGGCAGCGTAGGCGTCTCGCTGCGCTCGCTGGACGGCCGAGGCGGCTGTCTCCCCGTGAACCTCAATCATCCTTTGGGGACTTGGGTTAGGGCTTGGAGACTCCAGAGGACGTAGGCGGCTAGTAGTCCCCAGACGGCGGCGGTTACCAGGGGACGGGCGGAGGTTTCCATCAGGTCGGCCAGGATGCCGGAGACGAAGATCAGGGTGAAGGGGATGGAGGCGAGGAGGAATCCTGCTCCGGCTACGTGGGGGTGGGCCATGGCTAGTCCGATGAATAAGAGAGCTACCAGGCCGGGAGCGGTGTTGCCGAAGTAGCGGGTGCGGCGCCAGAGGATGTAGGTGATGACGGCTACTGGGAGCAGAATGGCCAGGGCGGGGCAGGCGCGCAGGATCTCGCGTGCGATCTGGCGATAGACGCCAGGGACCGTGAAGCTGCGCCAAGTCGCTCCCCAGAAAGAGGCGTGCTGCATGGCTTCGGAAAAAGTGTGAGGGTGGAAGAAATAGGTGGCGAAGAGTAGAGCTGAGGCCAGGAGGGACGCGGCGATCCAGATGGTGAGGGCTGCGGCGCGGCGGATGGGTGCGAGATAGAGCAGGAAGGCCAGGGCCAGGGGTACGAGGATGATCATGGAGAACTGGGATCCGACGGCGATGGCTAGAGACACTCCTAGTAAGAGGATACGACGCCAGTTCCAGAGAATTACTTCGCGGGGAGCGTAGAGAGTGTGGGCTACGGCGATGGCGGTGAAGATGGCGCCGAAGGATCCCCAGGCGGCTAGGATTTCAGGCTCGGTGTGCCAGACGGCGCTGGCCTGGATCATGGACGGGGAGAAACAGTAGAGCGTTAGGGCGAGGAAGCCTCCGGTGTTGCCGCAGAGACGGCGGGCTACGTACCAGAGCGAGGCGCCGAGGAAAACTCCGAAGGCTAGAAAGGGAAGGCGCGGGAGCCAGCGCCAGTCGGAGGAAGATTCGGTGAGCTGGAGCTGGGGGACGGCCAGAAGAGGTGCGGCGGTTACCAGAGAAAGCAGTGGAGAGTGTTCGGTGTCGAAGCCGTTTTCGGTGGAGACTTCGATGGGGAGCGAAGATTGATCTGGGAAGGGCGCGCCGGCGACGGAGGCGCCGTGGAGTTGTTGCCATCCGGTGGCGATGCGGAGTTGCTCGGAAGGTTCTGGGGGGGCGGGTGCTTGCAACTCGATGCGCAGCTCGGAATGGACTAGCCAGGAAGCCTGGGCCAGGAAGATCAGGAGCAGGAGACCGGCTAGAAACTGGGGGCGTCCGAAGCGTTCGCGGGTGAAAAAGCGGGTCATGAGGCAGGACAAGTGTTTTACCATGACCGGGCGTGTTTCGGAGAAACTTCTGGGCGGGACATACTAGAGAGTAGTGGCGCTGGCGGGAAGAGCGGGTTCCTCACCGGGCCTTCGGCCCGATTCGGAATGACAAGGATAGATTGAATCGGAATGACAAGAACATATTGCATCGGAATGACAAGGATCGATTGAATGACAAGGATGGATTGATGGATGAGGGCACGGACATTTCGCCGAAGCCGACGGGAGCTGCGCCGGAGTTTGCGGCGGCGGTGCAGCCTTCGTATGTGTGGACGGTGTTTTTTGATCCGGAGGGATTGAGGCCGGGGTGGGGAGTTGCGTTTTATGTGGTGATGTTTTACTTGCTGGAGTCGCTGGCCGTGTGGTGGGTTGGGTTGCTGGGCTTGAGGGCGGATGGGCTGTGGTCGATGATGCTGGAGGAGTTTGGGGTACTTGTGGCGGCGATGGTTCCGGCGGTGGTGCTGGCTAGAGTTGAGAAACGACCTTGGGGAGCGTACGGGTTGCCGGGACGGCGGGCATTTGGGAAATTATTTTGGGTGGGTGCGGTGTGGGGGTTCGCAAGCATCACGCTGCTGCTGGGAACGATGTATGGGCTGCGAGTGTTTGAGGTGGGGAGTCTGGCGATCCACGGTGTGCGCGGCGTCAAGTTTGCGGTGTTCTGGGCGGTATTCTTTCTGCTGGTGGGGCTGTTTGAGGACTTTCATTTTCGTGGTTATTTGCAGTTCACGCTTACGCGGGGAATTGGTTTCTGGCCGGCGGCGCTGTTGCTTTCGGGATATTTTGGCTTGAGCCACCTCTCGAATGAAGGCGAGCGGTGGGTGGGCTTGCTGGGGGCGGCGGTGATTGGCTTGTTCTTTTGTCTGACGTTGCGGCGGACGGGGAGCTTGTGGTTTGCGGTGGGATTTCATGCGGCCTGGGATTGGGGAGAGACATTTGTTTATTCGGTGCCGGACAGCGGGACGCTGTTTCCGGGGCATCTGTTGAAGTCGTCGTTTCACGGGCCGGATTGGCTTACGGGCGGGATGGTGGGGCCGGAGGGGAGCTTGCTTTGCTTTGTGGTCATCGCGGTGGTGGGGGTCGTGTTTAATACGCTGTATCGGGAAGTTAGGTACGGAACAGAGCGGGAAAAATCTTTACCACAGAGGACACAGGGGATCACGGGGTAGTTCGGCTTTGATCTACGACTGGGGGCAATTCTCAATGAGGTTTAAATCTCTCTTCATCATTACTGTTGCCTGGTCATCGGGCGCGGTTATGTTCGGGCAAACTGAGGCGCGGCCGCGGGTTCGGGATCTGGGAGTGGAAGTTGGAGTGTTGCCGACGGGACCGTTGAATGCCATTACGGACGTTGCGGGGGTGAAGGTTGGACAGACTACTTTGATTCGCGGGGACAACATTCGCACTGGGGTTACGGCGATTCTGCCGCACGGAGGGAATCTTTATAAGGAGAGGGTTCCGGGGGCGGTTTTCCTGGGCAATGCGTACGGGAAGCTGGCGGGATCGACGCAGGTGAACGAGATGGGCGAGATCGAGACGCCTATTTTGCTGACTGCTACAGACTCGGTTCCGAGGGTGGCGGATGCCGTCATCACCTACACATTTAACCTTAAGGGAAATGAAAATGTGCTGTCGGTGAATCCGTTGGTGGGCGAGACGAACGACGGGTTGCTGAGCGACATTCGCTTGCGGCCGATTACTCCCGAGGATGTTTTCGCAGCGATCAACAACGCCACCGGGGGACCGGTCGAAGAAGGCGTTGTGGGTGCGGGAACCGGCACGACCGCGTTTAGTTACAAGGGAGGAATTGGGACGTCGTCGCGGCGGCTGCCGGCTTCGCTTGGCGGCTACACCGTGGGGGTGCTGGTTCAGACTAACTTTGGTGGAAATCTCATCATTGCGGGCGTGCCCGTGGGCAAGGAACTGGGAAACACTTATCCGAAGATCTCATTCGAGGAAAATAAAACTCCGGCGGGCCGGGCGCCGGAGCAGAAGGTCGATGGCTCCTGCATGATTGTGGTGGCGACTGACGCTCCGCTGGATCACAGAAATCTGAACCGGCTGGCGGCGCGGGCGATGATGGGCCTCGGGCGGACCGGATCGAGCGGGAGCAACGGCAGCGGGGATTATGTGATCGCCTTCTCGAGTTCTCCGGATGTGCGGATCGTCGCTGGTGACGCGGTGTATCGGCCAAAGGAGTTGTTGAGTAATGACAGTATGTCTCCTTTGTTTGAAGCTGTGATCGAGGCTACGGAAGAGGCGATTTATAACTCGATGTTCAAGGCGCACGATGTTACCGGGAATGGGCACACGATGAAGGCTTTGCCCGTGCAGGAAATTGTTGAACTTTTGAAGAAGCACGGTGCTATTGCGGTGAAATAGAGTGGGGACTGTTCTGTGCGGTTTAATGGGGCGGCTTGCTGCGCTCGCTGGGCGGGCGAATGCGCCCGTCCCTACGTGTTCCTTTTTTGGAAATTCTTCCTCGGGAAGTTGCTGAATTACTTTCTCCTAATCTTCGCCTTGGCCTATACTTCTTTTCATGGATGCGGAAACCGACCTGGTTACTCCGTTGCGGCGGTATTGGGGGTACAGTGCGTTTCGCCCGCTGCAGGAGAGGATTGTGCGGAGTCTGCTGGCGGGGCACGATGCTTGCGTGGTGATGCCTACGGGTGGAGGCAAGTCTTTGTGCTATCAGCTGCCGGCGGTGGTTTCGGGAGGGACGACGGTGGTGATTTCTCCGCTGATCGCGCTGATGCAGGATCAGGCGGCACAGTTGGCGCAGATGGGGATTCCGGCGGCGGTGCTGAACAGCACTTTGAGCGAAAGCGAGCAAGAGAAGGTGATGAGCCGGGCGCGGGACGGGGCTTACCGGCTGCTCTATGTTTCTCCTGAGCGTGTCGCGCGCGGCGACACTATGGGATGGTTGCAGAAGGTGCCGATTGCATTTTTTGCGATTGATGAGGCGCACTGCATATCCGAGTGGGGGCATGAGTTTCGTCCGGAATACCGGCAGTTGAGCAAGTTGCGGACGAAGTTTCCGGATCGTCCCATTGCGGCGTTTACGGCTAGCGCTACGCGGCACGTGCGGCATGACATTCTGGCGCAACTGCAGTTGCGCGATCCCGATAAATACATTGCCAGCTTCTACCGGTCGAACTTGCGGTATCTGGTGCGGGAGTGTGGCGGGCTGGAGCAGATGGAACTGCTGGTGAAGGCTTTGCGTAGTTATGCGGGCAGCAACGTGATTGTTTACTCTCCGACGATTAACCGGGTGGAAGAGACGGTGGATTTCCTGGGAGATCACGACATTGCGGCGGTGGGATATCACGGCAAGATGGGTGCTGACGACCGGAGGCGGAATCAGGAACGGTGGATGGCGGACGAAGTGCGGGTTCTGGTGGGGACGATTGCGTTTGGATTGGGCATCAACAAGGCAGCGGTGCGGGCGGTGATTCACTTGTCGCTGCCGAAGTCGATTGAGCAGTACTACCAGGAGGCGGGACGGGCGGGGCGCGACGGAGAGAGTGCGGATTGCGTTTTGTTGTGGCAGAAGAAGGATGCGGGCTTGCTGGGGTTTTTTGCGAATCAGATTACGGACGGGGCGGAGCGTGAGCGGGCTTGGGAGCGGTACCGGGTGATCCGGGAGTTTGTGGAGTCGAAGCGCTGCCGGCATCGGCAGATTTGCGGGCATTTTGGTGAGGTTGCGAAGTGGGAGACTTGTGCGGCTTGTGATGTGTGCGGGAGCACAGCGGAGTGGATGACGGCAGCTGTGCGAAGCGTGAGTTTTGCGGGGAAGAAGGAATCCCGGGAGCCGGCGACGGCGGGAGTTTCGGCTGAGGATGCCGAGCTGCGGGAATACTTGCGGGAATGGCGGAGGATTACGGCGAAGGAGCAGGGCGTCCCCGCGTTTGTGGTGTTGCACGATACGACGCTCGAGGAAGTCTGCCGGCGGAGGCCGTCGTCGATTGCCGAGCTGCTGAACGTCACTGGAATCGGGGAGCGGAAAGCTGAGGTGTACGGAAAGGGGATACTGGCAGCGCTGGAGCGCTATCGCGACGGCGCCCGAGCCTCCGCAGTTCTCTCTTCCGAAAAGAAGACTGCACCTGCGCTAGAGACGATGCGTCTGCTGGTTGCGGGGAATAGTTTCGAGGACATTGCGAAAATCCGCGGACGACAGGTGGCAACCGTGGTGAACGCTGTGGCGAATCTGGTGGAACGGGGAGATCTGGAGTTTCAGCCAACGTGGATTGACCGGAACAAGCAGGCTGTGATCGAGGCGGCTTGCGGGAAGATTGGGATCAACGGGCTTAAGCCTTTGAAGGATGCTTTGCCGCCGGAGATTACTTATGACGAGATTCGGTTGGTGGTGGCGCGGGTGCGGCGGGAGTTGAGGGTCAGTAAGAGCGCCGTTCCGGCTTAGTTTTCGGGAACTATGGACCGTGCTGAGGCGCTCGCTTTGCTCGCTGGACGGGCGAATGCGCCCGTCCCCACATGGGTTTTTGCCTCTCTAGATATTTAGGACTTGTTTCGCGGCGTCCTGGCCTGAGCGAATGCAATCGGGGATGCCGATGCCGCGGTAGCCGTTGCCGGCTAGGGCTAGTTTCGGCAGGTTCTGGCGGAGGCGCTCGATGCGGTCGAGGCGTTCGAGGTGGCCTACGCCGTACTGGGCCATGGCGGACTTCCATTTGTAGACGCGGGCGAATAGAGGCTCGGCGCGGAGACCGAGGATCTGCTGCAACTCGTTGCGGGCTACGGCGATGATGGCGTCGTCGAAAAGCTGCCAGATGTTCTCGGCGTTCGATCCGGCGAAGAAGCAGCGGAGCAGGGCGCGGTCGTCTGGGGCGCGATGAGGGAATTTGTTGTGGACGAAGGTTGCGGCCAGCAGGCGCTTGCCTTCGCTGCGCGGGACGAGGAAGCCGAAGCCAGGAGGGAGGGATTGGCGGACTTTGCGGTCGTAGCCGAGACCGATGGTGATTGACGAACTGTAGTTGATAGCGGCTAGTTCGGAGGAGAGTTCAGGGCTGCTGATTGCGAGCAGATGCGCGGCGGCGTGCGTGGGCAGGGCGAGGATTACGGCATCGAAGTGGTCGGATTTCAGTCCGGCTGAAACGGTCCAGCCTCCGGCCTCTTGTTGAATTGACTGCGCGGGTGTGTTGGTTACGAGGGAGGACGGGTTCAGTCGCGGGATGAGGGTTTCGACGAGCTGTTGCATACCGTTCTTGAGGGAAGTGAAGATTGGAGGGGCAGGTTGGTTGGCGGGGCGCGGCATAATTTTTGCGGCGGCCAGCATGGCGCGGCCGAGACTGCCGTGAGTGCGCTCCATTTCGGCGAAGCGGGGAAGAACGGCGCGCACGCTGAGGCTTGCGGCGTCGCCGCCGTAGATGCCGGAGAGCAGCGGGTCGGCGAGGCGGTCAACCATTTCCTTGCCGTAATGGCGCTCGACTAGAGAGGCTACGCTTTCGTCAGCTTCGGCGGCACGCTGGGGATGGAGTAGTTCTTGGGCCATGCGGAGCTTGGTGGCCCAGGAAAAAAGCGGTGAGAGAGCGGTGGGCAGGATCTTTGTTGGAACCATGAACATCAGACCGTCTGGCATGGGGATGAGGCGGCTGTTAACCAGAATGTAGGTTTTGCGGCTTGCGTCGTTGGAGCCGATTAGCTGGTCGGTGAGGCCAAGCGCGCGGCAGAGATCGGTGGCCCAGGATTTTTCGGTGAGGAAGGAATCGGGGCCGGCTTCGACGACGCAGTCCTGGATGCGCTCGGTGCAGAGGACGCCGCCGAGGTGAGGCGAGGATTCGTAGAGTGTGTAGTCGACTGCGCCGGCGCGGCGGGGTTCTTCGAGGGTGAAGGCGGCGGTGAGTCCGGAGATGCCGCCGCCGATGATGGCGATGCGAATCATGGAAGCTTCGTGGCGCCCCTGTGCAGCGGCTAAAGCCGGCCGGACTCGGCGCAATTTACGGTATGCCTGAAGGCATACCCTGATACGAATCAATGATACGAATCAATTATCGATCACGCAGCGACTGCGCAGACGAATATTCCTGTACTAGCCTAGCCAGGTTTTTCACATTTTCTACTGGGGTTTCGGGGAGGATGCCGTGGCCTAGGTTGAAGATGTGGCCGGGGCGTCCGGCGGCGAGTCGAAGAATATGTTCGGCGCGAGCCTTCAACTCTTTCCAATCGGCAAAGAGCACGACGGGATCCAGATTGCCTTGTACGGCGCAGCGATGTTCGAGATCGCTCCAGCCCTTGTCGAGGGGAATGCGCCAGTCGAGGCCGATGACTTCGGCTCCGGTTTGACTCATCGCGGGAAGCAGCGTGGCGGTGTCGGTGCCGAAATAGATTACCGGCGCTCCAGTTTCTTGCAACCGCCTGACTAAGTCTGTCACGTGCGGCAGGACGTAGCGGCGATAATCTTCGACGCTGAGACAACCAACCCAACTGTCGAAAATCTGGATGACGTCGGCGCCGGCGCGCACCTGGGCGGCGGAGTACTCGGCGGTGACATCCACCAGCTTGCGCATCAATGCGTCCCAGTCGGCGGGGGAGTTGTACATCATCTTCTTGGTGTGGAGGTAGTGGCGGGAGCCGCCACCTTCGATCATGTAGCTGGCCAAGGTGAAGGGTGCTCCACAGAAACCGATCACGGGAATCTTTTCGGCGAAATGTTTTGCTACGAGGCTCACCGCCTCGGAGACGTAGCCTAGATCGGCGGCGTGGTCGGTGCGGAGCTGAGCGACGTCTTGCTGGGTGCGGACCGGCTTCTCGATTACTGGGCCTTCTCCGGCGGAGAAATGAAAAGGCAGTCCCATGACTTCGAGAGGGAGCAGGAGGTCGGCGAAGATGATGGCGGCGTCGACGCGGAGAATTTCGGCGGCAGTGATGGTGACTTCGGAGGCGAGCGCGGGCTTCTTACAGATTTCGAGCAGGGAATGTTGCTTGCGAAGGGCGCGATACTCGGGCATGTAGCGTCCGGCTTGACGCATGAACCAGACGGGGGTGCGGTCGACGTCCTGGGACCTGCAGGCGCGAACGAAGATGGAATCGGGCGCGGACATGACTGGGTAACTGTAGCATTTTCGCGGGAAGGCCCGGTAATGGCGCGGTTTGGCTCACGCGATGGGCCCGATGAGAGGGAGATCCTTCGCTACGCCTGAAAAGCGGCTGCGCTCAGGATGACAGTCCCAAGCCTGAAAAGCGGCTGCGCTCAGGATGACAGTCGGCCCAGGATGAAAGTCCTCGTGTAGTTTTCAAAACTGCACCATGACGGAAAGCTCGCGCGTCGCAGGACGCGGTTGTGCGAGACTAATGATGATGAAGACATCTTCGAGGCGCGAAATCGGATGAGCGGGACGGAAATTGTGAAAGAGAAGGTGGAGTTGGCGGTTGGGGATGGAACTCGGATGGCGGCTTATGTGGCGCGTCCAGAGCGGGGCGGGCCGCATGCGGGGCTGCTTTTGTTTCAGGAAGCATTTGGGGTTAACCATCATATTCGCAACGTGAGCGGGCGGTTTGCGGCTGAGGGGTATTTTGTGATCGCACCGGAGTTGTTTCATCGCACGGCGCCGCCGGGCTTTGAGGGCAGCTATACCGACTTTGCTGCCGTGGCGCAGCATTACCAGGCGGTGACGACCGAGACGGCAGAAGCTGATATACAGGCGGCTTATTCGTGGCTGCGATCGGATTCGCGGGTAAAGCCCGATGAGATTTCCAGCGTGGGGTTTTGCATGGGTGGACGGGTTTCATTTCTTGCCAACAGCATGGTCCCGCTGCGGGCAGCGGTCTCGTTTTATGGAGGAGGAATCGCTCCGGGACTGCTGGACCGGGTGGAGAAGCTGCAGGCTCCGTCGTTGTTTATCTGGGGGGGATTGGACAAGCGCATTACGCCCGAGATCCGAAAGGACGTAACTGATGCCTTGAGCGCGCGACAGAAGACTTATGTGAATGCCGAGTTCTCGCGCGCCGACCACGGATTCTTTTGTGACGAGCGGGCGGCGTATGAGCCACACTCGGCCCGGCAGGCGTGGGCGCTGACTCTGGAGTTCTTGCGCTCGTGAAGAAGCTCGGGAGGTTTTTCGCGGCGGTCGGTTCCCTGCTGGTGACGGGAGCAGCTTGGCAGACGCCGGGATCTGTTCCCGCACGGAGCGAGAAAACTTTGTCACCTACTTTCTATAAGGATGTGGTTCCGATTCTCCAGGACAAGTGTCAGAGTTGTCACCGGAGCGGGGAAGCTGGGCCGATGGCGCTGGTGACTTATGAGCAGACGCGGCCTTGGGCGGCGAAAATTGCGGATGCGGTGGGGATGAAGATGATGCCGCCCTGGTTTGCCGATCCGCGGTATGGACATTTTGCCAATGATCCTTCGTTGAGTGCGGAGCAGATTGTGACGATTGCGGCGTGGGCAAATGCTGGAGCGCCGGCGGGAGATTTACGGGATGCGCCTGCCGCGCGTGTGTGGAGTGAAGGGTGGAATATTCCGCAACCGGATCTTGTGGTGAAGATGCCGAAGCCGGTGGAGATTCCGGCGCACGGCGAAGTGGAATATACGTACGAGATCGTGGCCACGCATTTTACCGAGGACAAGTGGGTGCAGATGGCGGAAGTGCGGCCTTCGAGTGCGGCGCATGTGCACCATGCTGTGGTGTATATCCGGCCTCCGGATTCGACGTGGCTGCGGCATGCTCCGTTGGGCGAGCCGTTCACGGCTTCGATGTTGACGGATGCGGAGGAACGGCGGCAGGCGCACGAGACCACCAGCGATTTGCTGCTGGTGTATGCGCCGGGGAGCGCGCCGGACCGGTGGTCGGAAGGGATGGCAAAGTTTGTTCCGGCGGGATCTGATCTGGTGTTCCAGATGCATTACACGACGAACGGTGAGCCGGCGAGCGATGAGACCAGCGTTGGGCTGGTGTTCGCGAAGAGCACGCCGAAGCAGCGAGTGATCACGCTGCAGTTGAATAATCATGCGCTCATGATTCCGCCTGGGGCGGATGACTTTCGTGTGGAAGTGCAGGGGACGCTGCCGAATGATGCGACCTTGCTGAGTCTGTTTCCGCATATGCATTTGCGTGGAAAGCGGTTTGAGTACGATATTGTGCATGACGATGGAAGCGTGGAGACGTTGCTGCGGGTCAACTATCATTTTCATTGGCAATTGAGTTACAAGCTGGCGGAGCCGCGGGAATTGAAGGCGGGGACAAAGTTGCGGGCGGTGGCGTGGTATGACAATTCGAGGAATAATCCGCACAATCCTGATCCGGAGAAGATGGTGACTTGGGGCGATCAGACGTCGCAGGAAATGATGGTGGGTTTTTTTGATGTGGCCGTGCCGGCGGGGATGGACAAGTGGAAGTACTTTGTACGGGGCAAGGGAAATTGAGGGACTCGGTGGTAGGGTGATTTTTTCAATTTGAAAAGCCGGGGATGCTTCGGCTCGCTGCGCCCGTCCCTGCGCGAGCCTCTGTCCCTATTGGGGCATTGCTGTGCTGCTATTGCTGACTGGGTTGGTATTTGTAAGACTGTTTCGGGCTTATCGACTTGATCGCGAATCCAGGGTCTCAAACTCAAGAAGGAAAGCGGCGTGGGTCCAGGGTTGCTTACTGGGCGCTGGCCGTGGTGTTTCTGGCGGTTTATGGGGTATCGATGTTCACTCCCGGATTGCTGGATGATGCTGACAGCACGCACGCGGAGGCGGCGCGCGAGATGGTGGCGACGGGAGACTACGTCACGCTGCATGTTAATGGAGTGCGGTATCTGGAGAAGCCGCCGTTGCCTTATTGGCTGGTGGCAATCAGTTATGAGGTTTTGGGCGTGAACGAATTCAGCACGCGGCTGCCGATGGTGTTGTCAGTGATGCTGCTGGGAGTGTTGGCGTCTTGCTGGGGACGGCGCGCGTTCGGGGAGCGGACCGGGATTTATGCAGGATTGTTTGTATACACCTGCGCGGGGGTGTATCTGTTCACGCGGATTCTCATCCCGGATGTGTTGCTGAGCCTTCTGATTGCGGGGGCTATGTATTTTTTCCTGACGGCGCTGGAACCGGGAGCTGCGGCCTGGCGATGGTACGCGGGATACGCGATGATGGCGTTGGGCGTGCTGACCAAGGGGCTGATCGCGCTGGTGTTTCCTGGCGGAGCGGCATTTGTCTTTCTGCTGGTTACGGGGGAATGGCGGCGGTGGCGGGAGTTCCGGCTGCTTGGTGGCTTGGCGTTATTTCTGGCGATCGCCGCGCCGTGGCACATTCTGGCGGGTTTGCGGAACCCCGGGACAGCGGAGCATCACGGCTTCTTCTGGTTTTATTTCGTGAATGAACACTACCTGAGATTCCTGGGGAGGCGGTATCCGCGGGATTACAGCAAGCTTCCGGCAACACTTTATTGGACGCTGCATCTGGTGTGGTTATTCCCGTGGAGTCTGTATCTGCCGGCGGCGTTTAAGACTGCCGCGGAAGCATGGCGAGGCCGACGCATCGGTTCTGGAGCAAGTGAGCGAAGTGGTGTGCTGCACCAGCGCGATTTTGCCGCGCGAACGCGGCTGCTGTGCTGGATTTGGGCGGGAGTCGTGCTGATATTTTTTGCCCTCTCCACCAATCAGGAGTACTACACCTTCCCGGCATATTTGCCGCTTTTGCTTTTGCTGGCAGATGGGGTGGCGCAGTGCGAGCGGGCGGAGCGTGACGGCGGAGTGCGTGCGGGTTGGCTGAGGGCCTCCGCGGGCGGGCTGGCGGTGATTGGAATTGTGGCAAGCATCATGCTGGTGGTGGGACTGTGGCAATCGCGGAACCTGCCCTTTGAAGCGGACATTGGGAATGTGCTGGCTACGCAGGACCTGAACGCGTACACGCTTTCGACGTCGCACGTTCTCGATTTGAGTTATGCGTCGTTTGCGGCGCTGCGGTTGCCGGCGGCGCTGGCGGCTGTGGTGCTGCTGGTGGCTCCGTTGACGTCTTTCATTTTGCGGGTATTCCGGCGGCATTATTCCGCGACTTGGGTGCTGGGGGCGGGAATGGCGGTGTTCCTGGTGGCGGCACATATTGCCCTGGGGAGGTTTGGTCCGTATCTTTCTTCGAAAGATTTGGCGCGGGAGATCGCGGCGCGGGCGCGGCCTGAGGATCAGGTGATGATTTATGGCGATCAGGCGTTTGGTTCGTCGTTGCTGTTTTATCTGCGGCGTCCGATTGATCTGGTGGAGGGTCGAACGACTTCGATGTGGTTCGGTTCGACTTTTGCGGATGCGCCGAAGATTTATTTGAGCGATGCGGATTTGCAGCGGGATTGGATTGGGAGCGAGCGGATGTTTTTGTTCGTGCCTCCGTATGAAAAGGCGAGGGTCGATGGACTATTGCCGGCGAAGTCTGTCTTTGTCATTGCGGAGGTTTCGGGGAAGTACGTGTACAGTAATCAGCGGTAAGTTAATTGTTTCTCGACATTTTTTCTAGCGAGGCTTCGATCGATGAAGAGGATAGCGGCGGTTCTTGCGACGGTCGTATTGCTGGTGATTGGTGGAGCGGTGATGAGCGGGGCGCAGGCGCAGTCGGGAGCGGCCCCGGCGGCGGGTAGCGCGGCCGGTCCGAAGAAGGCAGAGGAGCAGTTCAAGAACATTCAGACTCTCAAGGGCATTCCAGCGGATCAATTGATCCCGGCGATGCAGTTCATCGCAGCGTCACTGGGAGTGGAATGCGAGTTCTGTCACGTGGAGGGCGCGTTCGAGAAGGACGACAAGAAGCCGAAGCTGGCGGCGCGGAAAATGATCGAGATGATGTTCGCCATTAATAAGGAGAACTTCGAGGGGCATCGCGAAGTGACTTGCTATTCCTGTCACCGGGGCAGCACTGATCCGGTGGGCACGCCGTTAGTGATGGGGGACGAGCCGAAGAGTGTGAGCGAAACGAAGAAGCCGGAAGACAAACGCGAAGGCGTGGAAGGGAAGGACGCGGGCGGTCCGACGGCTGATCAGCTGCTCGACAAGTATCTGCAGGCTGTGGGGGGAGCGGCAGCAATTGAGAAGATTACGAGCCGCGTGATGAAGGGCTCGATCACCTTCGGCGACAGAAACGTTCCGATCGAGATTTTCTCGAAGGATCCGGACAAGCGGATATCGTTCACGCACACGCCCGACGGAGACAGCGTGACCGCGTTTAACGGTCATGAAGGCTGGTTGGGGATTCCGGGGCATGCAGTGCGGGAGATGCACGGGCCCGACATTGACGGGGCGTCGATGGATGCGGATCTTCAGTTTGCGGCACACTTGAAAGGGATGTTGAGCGAAGCGAAGGTGCGGGGCACGGAGAAAGTGGGTGAGCACGACGTCTATCTGGTGGTTGGGCAGCGCGAGGGTAAACCGCCATTGCGACTCTATTTTGATGAGCAGTCCGGGCTGCTGGTGCGGCTGGTTCGATACGGAGAGACGCCTTTGGGGCGCATGCCGACGCAGATCGACTATGCGGACTACCGGGAAGCGGGCGGGGTGAAGATTCCATTCCGCTGGACGCTGGCGCGGCCGGGCGGGCGGTTTACGATTCAGGTGAGCGAAGTGAAGGAGAACGTTCCGGTGGATGACGCGAAATTTGCGAAGCCGGCTGCGCCTGCGGAGCAGAAGGGGCCGGCCAAGTGAGATAAGGAAGCGAGCCAAACGCGCGATTATTGTGTCGCAAAGAACGCGACACATCGCGCGGCTCGCTCAGGATGACAAAGCCGATTCGGTCGCTTGCGCCCTCTCAGGGCAGGCTCTCACGGCGTAAAGAAAGCTTGCTCGGGATGACCGTGAGATTGCATAACAAATCCTGATAGGAAGGATAAATAGTTTCGATTTCCGTGGAGCGGTGGCAGGGGATAGAGTGAGCGCGTGCCGTGTTGTATTTGAATCCGACTGCGCGCTGAACGTTTCGTGAGGGAACGATTGTTTAGAACAACATCATGACCAAGGTTGAGGCAGTCATCCAAAACTCCAAGCTGGAGGCGGTGAAGAGCGCGCTGCAGGAGATTGGCGTCGAGGGCATGACGGTGATCGAGGTGCG
>Ga0209380_10001212_pt1 | contig 17677 bp, 18 predicted proteins | sample HubBroMetageWFT6_FD_188347 | JGI IMG/M metagenome (GOLD analysis project Ga0209380, IMG submission 188347) | Warmed and freeze-thawed soil microbial communities from the Hubbard Brook experimental Forest, New Hampshire - Hubbard Brook CCASE Soil... | ecosystem: Environmental > Terrestrial >...
TACGATTCAACTAATTTCTTCCGCGTCAATCAGAATATCCGACCGGACGCAAGCGCGGAGGGCCCCGCCTTAGCCCCTTGAACGACTTCATCCTATAGTCCCTCTCTACTCTTTAGTGCTGCAGCGACTCCATGTACAAGCGCCTGAGGGTTGTTTAAACTGGCGCCATGTCTTCCTCTTCCAGCAGAAAACATGCGGGCACTGGCGCGGCGAGCGACCAGCCCGTTGTTGCCGAGCCGTCGTTCGCCGAGCGAGCGCGGACCTTGGTACACCTGACCCGCGTCGGGAGCATCTCTACCCTTTCCCGCAAACAGCCGGGATTTCCGTTCGGTTCCGTCATGCCTTACGGTTTGGATGAACACGGCCGGCCCATATTTCTCATCAGCACGATGGCCATGCACACACAGAACTTGAAGGCGGACCCGCGCTCCAGCTTGCTCGTGACCCAGGATGAGGCAGATGGTGATCCGCTCGGGGCGTCCCGGGTCACATTGGTAGGAAACGTTCTTCCGGTGCCGGAGGCGGAGATACCTGGCGCTCGCAAGGTCTACTTAGAGCGCCAGCCCAACAGTAAATACTGGGTCGATTTTGAAGACTTTTCTTTTTACCGGATGGACGTGGTTGACACTTACTACGTGGGGGGCTTTGGGGTCATGAGCTGGGTGGCTGCCTCGGAATATGGCAGCAGCCAGGCCGATCCTCTTGCCGACTCGATGGCGGCAATCATCCAGCACATGAACGCCGATCATAAGGACTCGCTCGTGTTGCTGGCTCGGAAATTTGCAGGCTTCGAGGCGCAGGAGGCGACAATGACGGCGGTGGATCGCCTCGGCTTCAACCTGCGGATGAAGACTCAGGAAGGCATGAAGGGCGCCCGCATCGCGTTTCCCCGGGAAGTACGCAATTCTGGAGAGGCTCGGAACGGGTTGGTCGAAATGGTTCGACAGCCGCGTTCAGGCGAATGACTCACAGCTACCTCAGATGTCGTAATAAAGCGCGAACTCGTAGGGATGCGGCCGCAGGCGGATGGCGTCCACTTCCTTCGAGCGCTTGTAGTCGACGTAGGTCCTCAGCATTTCCTCGGTGAACACATCGCCCTTGAGCAGAAAAGCGTGATCGCGTTCCAGCGCGTCGAGAGCTTCCTCGAGCGATCCCGGCATTGAGGGGATGCCTGACAGCTGTTCGGCATCCATTTCGAAGAGGTCTTTGTCGAGCGGCTGGCCTGGGTCCATCTTGTTCTCAATGCCGTCGAGGCCCGCCATCAACATGGCGGTGAAACCAAGGTACGGATTACAACTTGGATCCGGAGGCCGGAACTCGACGCGCTTGGCTTTGGGCGAGGCCGAATACATTGGAATCCGGCAAGCTGCCGAGCGGTTGCGCCGGGAATAAGCGAGATTCACCGGGGCCTCAAAGCCTGGCACGAGGCGCTTGTAGGAATTGGTGGTGGGCGCGATGATTGCCGACAGCGCGGGACCATGCTTGATCAGTCCGCCGACGTACCAGAGCGCAAGCTGCGACATGCCGGCGTAGCCGTCGCCTGCGAAGAGAGGCTCTCCGGCCTTCCACAACGATTGGTGGGTGTGCATCCCGCTTCCGTTATCGCCAAAGATCGGCTTGGGCATGAACGTGACCGTTTTGCCATGACGGTTGGCGACATTCTTCACGATGTATTTGTAAAGCTGCATCTTGTCGGCTGAGCGCAACAGCGAATCGAACTTCAGATCAATTTCTGTCTGACCTCCCGAGGCTACCTCATGATGGTGGCATTCCACGTCCATTCCGCAGCTCTGCATGGTCAGCAGCATTTCGGAGCGCAAGTCCTGATAGTGATCGGTAGGCGCCACCGGGAAATAGCCTTCCTTGTGGCGAGGACGATATCCGAGATTGTTCTGTTCCCTGCCTGAATTCCAGCGACCCTCTTCGGCGTCGATGTAGTAAAAGCCGTATTGCTCACGCTGATCGAAGCGGACGTTGTCAAAGATGAAAAATTCGGCCTCGGCCCCAAAGTACGCGATATCAGCAATACTGGTAGAGGCCAGGTAAAGCTCCGCCTTTCGGGCGATATAGCGAGGATCGCGATCGTAACGCTGCTTGGTCACGGGATCGACCACGTCGCATACCAGCACAAGGGTGGGCACTCGGGTGAAAGGATCAAGCAGATGAAAGTTCCCCTCCGGCTTCAACAGCATGTCGCTCTCGTGAATGCCTGCCCATCCGCGAATCGAGGAGCCGTCGATGCCAAAGCCATCTTCGAAAGAAGATTCCGTCAACTGTGCAATGGGATAGGAAACATGGTGCCATAGCCCGGGAATATCGGTGAAGCGGAGGTCGAGAATTTTGGCGTCGTGCTTCTTCGCAAACTCAAGAATGGTCTTAACGTCAGCCATGCGAACTCTTTTCCGTGAAGCAGTTCCCTTCTCATTCGAGCCAATGGTCGCGCACAGTCCTGCAGGTGGCGGGCTGCTACAATCGGTCGCGTTGTGCAAGAAGCGAAGAGTCTAACGGCTGTCGCGGAGACTGGCAATTCGATTGTTCTTATAGCGGGGATAACGCGACTTTATACTGAAAGCTCTCAGCACTCAGCAGTCAGCATTCAGCCCGGACAGGTGGTGTTGACCACGGCGTGCCTGGTATCGCCAGCCGCCCTCGGGCTGATTGCTGAGTGCTGAGCGCTCTCATGGACTTCGACCAGCTCGAAACCTTCCTCGAAGTGGCCCGGCACGCCTCGTTCTCGCGGGCGGCGGAGAAGCGTTTCCGGACTCAGCCGGCTATCTCGTCGCAGATTCGCGGACTTGAGGAAGAAGTCGGCGCCAAGTTGTTCGACCGCTCGGGCGGCAAAGTTTCCCTCACCGCTGCCGGCAAAGCGTTTCAAAAGTATGTTGAGGACACTCTCGATGCCCGGAAGGCGATGCTGGTAGCCATTGCCGAGATGGAGCGCGTGCCCCGAGGCGAAATCATTGTGGGTGCGAATGAGGGCACTTGCCTGCACATCCTGCCCTATGTGTTTGCCGACTTCAAGAAGCAATATCCCGACGTTTCGGTGAACATTAAGCGGGCCGACTACGGCAAGATTCTCGAATCCATCATCGATAACTCGGTGGACTTCGGCGTCATTTCTCTTCCGGTGACAGACACACGCCTGACGGTGGTCCTCATTCACCGGGATGAGCTGATCGTCATCGCGCCCCCGCACCATCCTCTGGGAAAGATGAAGTCAGCGACGATTGCCGACGTGGCCAAGTTTCCGTTGGTCGTCCCCAAGGCCGGACATACCCGGGACGCCATCGAGCAACTCTTTCACGAGCGCCGCCTGAAGGCGAACTACACCATGGAACTCGACTCCAGCGAACTGTTGAAGCGGTTTGTGGCCGCCGATGTGGGCATTGGCTTCATTGCCCGTTCCAACGTCGAGGAAGACGTTCGTGCCAAGATTCTTGCCGCCGTTCCCATCGCCGACGCCCAGGTCCGCCGCGATCTGGCGCTCGTATTCCGCAAAGACAAAGCTCTCAGCCGAGCTGCCCTCGCTTTTATTGATATTGCGGTAAAGCACAAATCTACGGAAGAATTGGTGCAGACCCCAAGTCGATGATGAAGGCGATCTCCAGATTTCTGCTTTTTATACTGCTCCCCGGGCTCTGTTTGCCAGATCTCTGCCTGCTGTCGAGGGGGCAAAGCGAACCGTCGCCGAAGTCGCTGGCGCAACTGCCAGCCTCCGCGCGGAAGTTGATCGCCATCAGGGTCACCGGAAGCAAACGCTATCCCGAAAAGGCTATCGCTGCGGCAACAGGCCTGGAGATGGGGACCGCGGTGAACGACGACGACTTCAAGAAAGCCTCGCGCCGCCTGGGTGATACGGGAGTTTTCACCGACATCGCTTACAGCTTTTCTTATTCGTCTGCGGGAACCAAGCTAGAACTGCATGTGACCGACGCGGGGAAGTTCGTCCCGGCCCGTTTTGAGGATTTCGTCTGGTTTTCCGATGACGAACTGCGCAAACGTATCAAGGAGCACGCCCCGCTGTTTGACGGAGAACTGCCGCTTTACGGCCGCCTGGCCGACGAGGTCTCCGACGTGCTCCAAGCTATGCTGGTCGAAAAATTGATTCCCGGGCACGTCGAATATCAGCGGACAGGCAAACCGGATGGGCCTGTCGAATCGATTAACTACCATGTGAACGACGTTCTCATCCGGGTGCGGAATATCGAGTTCACAGGAGCAGCCGCAGCAGATTCGCCCGCCCTCGAAGCTGCCGGCCGAAGGCTTCCGGACCATGAATACTCGCGCAGTCGCCTGGCTCAGCTCGTGCAAAAACAACTTCTCCCGGTTTATTACGAGCGCGGCTACCTAAAGGCCGAATTCGGCGAGCCGCAACCGAAAATCGTGAAGCTACCGGCTGCCGAAACCGAAGATGGCCCGCGCAACCAGACGGTGGTCGATGTTACGTTCGCGGTCACACCCGGCGAGCAGTACAAGCTCAAGAGCCTGGAGTGGTCGGGGAATCATGAGTTCCCTACCGAAACGCTACAGAAAATGGTCCGCGCCGAGCTGGGACAACCGGCCAACACGATTCGGCTTGGCGATAACCTGAAAGACGTTCAGAAGCTCTACGGTTCCCGGGGATTTCTCACCTGTGCCATCAAGCCGGACTCACAGTTTGATGATTCCGCCGGCACCGTGGCCATCCGCCTCGACGTGAAGGAGGGCTACGTCTATCACATGGGCGAACTCGAATATCGCGGCCTCGACAACAGTCTGACCGCGAAACTTCGCAGCGCCTGGAAGATCCGCCCGGGAGAAGTTTACGATTCGACGTACCTGAGCGAATACCTCCCCGCCGCCCATAAGCTTCTCCCGCCCACCTTGGACTGGGATGTAGCACCGCATGTGACGGCCAACGTCAGAGACAAGACCGTCGATGTCGATCTCATCTATTCGGTGAAGGCGCCGAAATAGCCTATTCCGGTTTTCGGAACAAGCGCGATTACTTTTTCCAAGGCGGTCCGTTTGCGGGTATTATTGCCGCGATTTCTGGGGATCGCCTCTAGCCGGACAACAGTTTCCACCGCGGGCAGCATTTGCGAAAGGAGAGCGGCTTGGTACACTGGCGCGCAAGTCTTCGCGGGGTTGCGCGCGCGGGCTGCATTCATTTTGAAGGAGACTGGAATGAGGAGTGGTTGGCAGCGTTGGGTACTGATTGCGGCGTTGGTTGTTTCAGCAAATCTGTTCGTGTCCAATCCGGTTGCGGCAGCCGGCAAACAAACGCTCACCGGAGAAGTGGGCGACGCCATGTGCGGTGCAAAGCATATGCCCGGCGAAGGTACACCCGCCCAGTGCACTCGCAGCTGCGTGGCGCACGGCTCAAAATACGCGCTGGTCGTGGGCGATAAGATATACGTCCTTGAAACCAGCGACAAAGCTGTGCTGGCGGTGCTCGATCAGCAGGCGGGCCAAAAGGCCACCGTCACCGGCACGGTAAACGGTACCAGCATTGAGGTTAGTAAGGCAGATGCTGTGAAGTAGGAGCAGCGTCGTCGCGACCGCGGCGACCTGAGCGGAGAATGAAAGAGTTTCGCCCGGGCCCTCCCCCCAAAATATCCGGGCATGAAGCGGGGACGCGCCAGCGCTCCCCGCATTTTTTTTCGTCTCGCCTGCAAATTCACATTTCCTTTACAAAGCATTGTGTTAGATTGTGCATTCCCAACAGTCCACTTTCTTTTTGGAGGAAACGCGAATTGGGCAAAGACATGGTTCCGAAGCGGATTTTCTTTACCAAGGGAGTGGGGAAACACCGCGAGCGGCTGACTTCGTTCGAATTGGCGTTGCGTGACGCCGGTATCGCTGCCCAAAATCTGGTTCGGGTCTCGTCCATTTTTCCGCCCAATTGCAAACTGCTTGCGCGCAAGGAAGGAGTGAAGTATCTCCATCCCGGCGAAGTCGTTTTCGCCGTCGTCGCCGAAAACTCCACCCGCGAACCTCACCGTCTATTGGCCTCATCGATCGGCGTCGCCATTCCCGCGGACCGGAACACTTACGGTTACCTCAGCGAGCATCACTCTTTTGGCGAGACCGAAGACGCTGCCGGAGAATATGCCGAGGAACTGGCCGCTGAAATGCTTGCCACTACCCTCAACGTGGAATTCGATCCTGACCGCTCCTGGGACGAAAAAAAGCAGATCTACCGCCTGTCCAATAAGATCGTCCGCACGGCGAACGTGACCCAGTCAGCGGTGGGCGACAAGCGTGCGCTCTGGACTACGGTGATCGCCTCGGCTGTGCTGATCTTCGACTGAGGACGGCCGGGACTGAACCTCCTGATAGGACAACTCAAAGCCCCCTCAAGCTCTGTAAAGAACAGGACCCGGGCGAGCCTTTTTCTGGATCAAGTAATTGAATCCAAGTGACTTACATCGCATCCAAATGTAGTTCGCCGGGTTTAGTACTTCGGTAACTCCTGGCGGTCCCGGATGTAATGGTCCGTTAACCGTCCTGAGTTATCATAGAAATGAAGCAAATAGGCATACTTGGATCAATTTAAGGGGATAGCGTTGGATATCGAAACACGTAGGAAGAAGCAACAAGCGATGATGGTGCAGTTGGTGGAGAGAAAGGTGCGGTCGCGCGCCAAGCAACTCTACGAGACGCGCGGTCAAGAAGAAGGCCAGGCCTTACAGGATTGGTTTCAGGCGGAGTCCGAAGTCCTTGGAAACAGTATCCTTGCTCCGCTATACCGCAGGCTCAGGACTGGTAACAGTGACACCCAGAGAGATGACGCACAGGACTTCGCCAACGAGGAAACCGCCTCCGCAACTCGGGCCTGCTAGCTGCTAACAGCAAAACTCCCTCGCAAAAATAGCTTACCTCTTGGAACTAGCTTTGGCCGCCTTGCGGGCGTTTCCCTTCTTGGCCTTATCAAGCCGCTCGATCACGGCGGCTACGATGATCGGCAGGCCAACGGTCGCGTCCACGAAGACCTCCCCAAACCTTCCCCCTTCCGACGGGGGCACGAATTTGCCCCACGAAATCGCCTCGCTATAGGGACTGCCGGATAGTCCTCCCCAGTGTACCGGCTCGGGGCAAATCCGAAGACCGTAATGGTAGCGCTTCAGGGGCACGTTCTCGCCCAGACGCCGGTGCCTTAGTTCAATGAAGGGCCCGAACTGTTGCGACCAATTGCGCGGCACGCCGCCTCCGATGGTGAAAATCCCAAGTTTCTTCTGCCGCAGAAGAGTTGCGGCAAAGTGTTCGAGATCCTCGAAAGGATCGAACCGGATTTTGTGCCTTCCAGTCGATTCTCTAAGCCGATTGTTCAAGGCCGTGTCGAGACCCAGTTCGGAGTCACTAAACGCCGGAACAAATACCGGCACGCCTTGTTCATAGGCAGACTTCAGAATTCCCCGTTGCCCCTGGTCGCGCTTTGCCAGATACGCTCCGATGGTGTGATTGAGTTTGTAGGAGCACATCACCTCGTTATGGTCCCAAGCCTCCAGAACGGCCGCCATAACTTCCTCGACGTCGTCGAGATTCTGCTCGGGCTCAAGCGTGTCGTATATGCGGTTATAGCCCTGCTCGTAAAGCTCCTCATCAGAAACCTCAGGATTAGCGCGAAAATGAGCGCGGCCCGTTGCCTCGACCAATCCATGAGCCATCAGCGCGCCGGTCGAGACAATCGCATTCACGATGCCGCGATCAATCAGTTCCGTAACGATCAGTCCTTGCTTGGCAACCGTCATGGCGCCAGCCAGAGTCATTACGATGAAGGCGTCTTTGTCGAGAGCCATTGCCTCCAGCACATCAGCGGCTTCGCCCAGCTGACGTCCGGTGAAGGCCGTCTTGGCCATCGCCCGCACCAAATCATCGATCGATTTGACTTTGCCCAAGTCCAGCGGGGCGAGGGGAATTAGACGGTCTTCAATGGGATTGTGCAGATGACGGTCTTTTCCTTCGCCTCCGGCACCGTGTCCCTGAGCCTGATTCGTATGCTGCTTCGAATTGCCCTGATTGCCATGTTTCAACGCGAACCTCCCAAGCCGAACCACTCAGGTTGAAGAACCCAAGCGGATTCATTCCCCGACTCACTACTCTACAGGAACCATGGGAGGGGATGCCACGCGCTGCTCCCCCATAGGCCAAGGATTCCTCGGTTAAACTGACCATCGATGGCTGCTAAGCGCAATTTCGATCAACAACTCGCCGCATTGGACGCGCTTCGCCAACAGCCCGAACAAGTTCGCGAAAGAGGTTTGCGCAAAGCGCTCACCCACCGCAATAACTTTTTGGTCGCGAAAGCGGCAGACCTAGTGCGCGAGTTCCAGATGGCGCAACTGATACCGGAACTTCTCGTCTGCTTCGATCGCTTCTTTCACAATCCGGGGAAGACCGACCCGCAATGCTGGGCTAAGAACGCGCTCAGCCGGTCGCTAGCCACGCTTGAGCACCAGGATGCAGGTGTTTTTCTCCGCGGAATGCGGCACATCCAAATGGAACCGATATGGGGAGGCCGATCAGACACGGCAGGAACTTTGCGTGCCACCTGTGCCCTGGCGCTGGTGCAGGTTTGCGCTCTCAGCGAGTCTGCCTTGCTGGCGCACCTGCTGGAACTCTTGGGCGATACGGACAAGGGGGTTCGCACGGAGGTGGTGCGCGCGATCGAGCAAGTCGGATCGTCGTCCGCTGTGCTCTTGCTTCGCCTGAGGGCCGTTCTTGGGGCCGACGAACCCGAAGTGCTCGGCGCCTGCTATAGCGGGATCTTGTGCATCGAAGGTCTGTCCGCCATTCCCTGGGTAGGGCGTTTCCTCGCCAGCGGTGATGAATGCGCGGCGGAAGCAGCCTTGGCGATTGCCGGGACCCATTCTCCCGAAGGCTTTGCGGCGTTGCGGGAATGCCTCGCAAAGGCCAACGATCCATGGTGGCATTCGGTTCTGCTCTCGGCCATCGCTCTCACGCGCCAAGAGGAAGCGGTGGATTTCCTGCTCGATTTCATCCGCTCGGAATCCCCGGACGCCGAAGCTGCGATCACGGCGCTTTTGCGAGCCGTACCTTCCTCCGAAGTGGTGAATCGACTCCGGGAGAGCGTTGCTGGGAACTCAAGACTGACGAGGGTCTTCGCGCAACACAACGCGCCATCCCGCTGAGCGGCGAAGACGTTTTCCGCGCCCTCACAGCTGATCGCTGACCCCTGACAACCGTTTTCGAGTGCTATATTGGTCGCGGAGGTTGGAACGCGTGCCGCCTGATAAATTTCGCGTGGCCCTGGTGCAGATGTCGTGCGGTCCAGAGCCGGAACAAAATCTGGAGAAGGCCCTCGGCCGGGTTGCGGACGCCGCCGGACGCGGTGCCAACGTCGTATGCCTGCCCGAACTGTTTCAGACACAGTATTTCTGCCAGCGCGAAGATCATTCGCTTTTTGATTTGGCGGAGACGATCCCTGGCCCGACGAGCGAAAGACTTTCTGCCGCGGCACGGGCGAACGGAGTCGTTCTGATTGCATCGCTGTTTGAAAAACGGGCCGCCGGCGTCTACCACAACACCGCAGCCATATTTGACAGTGATGGTTCCCTACGCGGGCTCTACCGAAAGATGCACATCCCGGATGATCCGCTCTACTACGAGAAGTTCTACTTTACTCCCGGCGACCTTGGATTCCGGGCGCTCGACACTAGCGCGGGCCGAATCGGCACCCTTGTCTGCTGGGATCAGTGGTACCCCGAGGGCGCGCGGCTTACGGCATTGCAGGGTGCGCACGTGCTTTTCTACCCAACCGCGATCGGCTGGCATCCTGAGGAGAAGGCTGAGTTTGGAGCGGTCCAGCATGATGCCTGGCGCACGATCCAGCGGGCGCACGCCATCGCCAACGGCGTTTACGTGGCGGTGGTGAACCGCGTCGGGTTTGAAACCGGTAACATCCGCGGAAATTCAGCTCCGGGTCGGGGACTGGAATTCTGGGGCGGATCATTTTTCTGCGATCCGTTTGGTCGAGTGCTCGCCGAAGGGTCGCACGACGGTGAAGAGATTCTGGTCGGCGACGTCGACCTCAAGGCGCTCGAAGACATCCGCCGCAACTGGCCTTTTCTGCGCGACCGCCGCATCGACGCATACGCGCCCATCTCCAACCGGTTGATCGACTAGGACGAGAATCGATTTTGGCCAAAGCCTCGCGCAGCCCCTCAAGTAACACTTTAAGCACGACGAACTCCACGCTCGCTCTGGGCCATCGGATGCCCGCGGAATGGGAACCTCACTCCGCGACTTGGCTAGCTTGGCCCCACTATCAGGACGATTGGCCTGGGAAGTTCGAGCCCATTCCGTGGGTGTATGCCGAGATCATTCGCAATCTGGCAAAGCAAGAGCGCGTGGAACTGATCGTTAAAGATGCATCGGCGGCCCGGCAGGCCCGCAGGCTTCTGGAGCGAGCCGATGCCTTGTCGGCAAATATTCGCTTTCACCGTTGGCCTACCAATCGCATATGGCTCCGCGACTCCGGCTGCATCTTCCTCAAGCCGCTGCCGGTCCTCGCCCGACTGGACAGCCGAGGACAGCCGTCCCCACGCCAATCCAAAAAGTCTGAGGGCGCTGAACCGCTTGCGTTAAAGTTCCACTTCAACGCCTGGGCAAAGTATTCCAACTGGCGGTACGACGACAAGATCGGCAGCTTAATTGCGAGGGCCGCTCATGCCAGAGAGATTCGCCCACTCTCGGCCGGGGCACGCATGGTTCTTGAAGGCGGATCGATCGATGTTAACGGGGTGGGGACGATCCTTACCACCGAAGAGTGTTTGCTCAGCAAAGTCCAGGAACGCAATCCGCACATGGCTCGCGTCCATTACGAAAAAGCATTTGCGGATTATCTGGGAGCATCGCACACAATATGGCTGGGACGCGGCATCGATGGCGACGATACCCATGGCCACGTCGACGATTTGACGCGCTTCGTTTCGCGGGACACCGTGGTCACCATGGTTGAGCCGGACGCCAAGGACGTGAACCACGCCCCGCTGCGCGCGAACCTTCGCCGATTGCAGGCCGCGCGCGATCAGAGCGGCAAACAGCTTACGGTTGTTGAACTCCCTATGCCCCAGTCCGTGGTCTTTGCAGGCCGCCGCCTTCCGGCCAGCTACGCAAACTTCTACGTTGCCAACGGAGTGGTGCTCGCGCCTGTGTTCAATCGCTCCAACGATCGCATTGCGCTGAACGCACTCGCTCAATTATTCCCCACGCGCACGATCGTACCCATCTATTCCGGAGATTTCATCTGGGGGTTGGGCGCGATGCACTGCATGACGCAACAGCAGCCGGCTTGAACTGCGGCGATGTCAGATTTTCGATTTCAGACTGGAAAACCGTGACTCCTTTCCGCCTTCAATTCAGCCTTCAATGTTCGAATCTGAAAGCTTCAATCTGCAAATCTGAAATTCCACGCCTCCGTGGTAGATTCTCCCAATGCCGCACAGAGAGATGACTACCAGTCGTCTGGAGGCCTTCAGTGATGGGGTGATAGCGATCATCGTCACCATCATGGTTCTGGAACTCCGCGCTCCCTCGCAGCCCAAGCTGGCGGCGCTATGGAAGGTTGCGCCAGTGTTCGCCAGCTATGCGCTCAGCTTCCTGGTAGTGGCCATCATGTGGGTCAACCATCATCACCTGATTCATGCGGTTCGAGAAGTATCCGCGCGCTTACTGTGGACGAACTTGTACCTGCTGTTTTGGATGTCGCTGGTCCCTTTCGTCACGGACTATCTGGGCAAGAACTACCACGAGCCGTTGGCGGTAGCGCTCTACGGACTGGACCTTGTGCTTTGCTCGTCCGCGTTTTACCTATTGCGGATCATCCTGCTCGAACAGGATCGCCGCGACTCCGCGCTAGCCGACTATCACGCTGCCATTCAACGCAAGAACGCATTTTCGGCCGCGCTCTATCTGCTATCGGTGCCGCTGGCTTATGTCTCGATCTATGCGTCGTTTTTCATCTTCGCGCTGATTCCGGCGATGTATTTTTTGCCGGAAAAGAAGCTGGCCGCGCAACATCAATGAGATTTGCGGATCGGGCGGCGTTGCTGGAAATGCGCGATGGAGGGGAAGCTCCAGCAAGAATTCTGCGATGGCGCTTCCTCGCAACCTGCGATTCACAAAACTGACGACAGCTGACTCTGTATTTGGATGGCGGCGGATGCCCCCACTACAGCCGCCGGGACAGCGGCGCTGGGTTTCGAAGCTATCTCTTGTATTGCGTGGGCTGCGGACCTTTTTCCAGCGTTTCGCGATCCCAGATTGCTCCGTCACGCGTATAGCTGGCCAGCTCGAAATCCTGGGTCAGTTCGAGGGCATCGGTGGGACATGCGTCTTCGCAGAGTCCGCAGAACATACATCTGCTCAGGTCGTAGGTGAAGTTGGTGAGTTCCTTACGGCGAGTCTTTTCGTTGCGTTCGCTCGAGACCACAATCAGGTGTTCGGGACATGCCAGTGCACAAAGATCGCAGGCGATACACATGGTCTCGTCGGTGTCGGGATTGACGTTCAGCCGCGGCGCCCCGCGATAGCGCTCTGCCACTTGCGGACGCTCCAGAGGATACTGCTCGGTGTAGATTTCCTTGGGGTCCTGGTAGCGGAAGGTGATCTTCAGCCCCTGCAGCAGGTCAACGAGAAAAACTTTGCGGAAGAAGCTCGTCATGCCCATGATGCCGCTAGCTTACCACTATCCGGCGAATCGCGAAAACTTTGACCGCCGCTCTGGTCGTTGAATTGGACTGAGACCGTTTTTATTCCCAAACGTCTAAGCCTGTAACCCGGTCTTAGATATTGAAGAGACTGAGCTTAGGGATGCCGCGCTGGATGGGAACTTTTCTGATGAGTTGTCCGTACTTAGAGATAGAGAGGTTGTTATGAAGGCCTATTTCAGAAATCTACCGACGAGGACTTGGCTTTTGCTGGTTTTGCCCGCAGTCGTGATGGCTTACCCGGTGGTCCGCCTGGTAGTCCCGACAGTGGTTCACGCCGTCGTACCAGAAGCCGTACGAGCCGTGTTAAGTGTGATCTGAAGTCCGATGGAAGATCGGCGTCTACGAAATTGTGCGCCCGAATTCGCCTGCCGACTGCTACTGTCCTGCGTTAAAGCCGCTAAAATGCGGGTGAGAGCCTAACACTCGAGTGCCCCCGGAGAAAACAACTGCGGCAGACCAACCCATGGCCAGAGACCCCGAGGCGGTGATTTTCCACGACGGCTCTCAGGCTGATGAATTGTGGATGGAAGAGGCCCTGCGCTGCGCCCAGCGCGCGCTCGAAGCAGGAGAGGTACCGGTGGGCGCAGTTCTAGTGCGCAACGGTCGAATCCTAGGGCGTGGATGGAACCGCAGTATCACAAGCAGCGATCCGACGGCCCACGCCGAGATCCTGGCGTTGCGCGAAGCCGGTGCCACCGCTGGCAACTACCGTCTGGAAGACTGCGACTTGTTTGTTACGATTGAGCCGTGCGCTATGTGTGCCGGCGCCCTGGTTCATTCCCGCATTCGGCGTCTGGTCTATGGCGCGGACGACGCGAAGGCTGGCGCGGTGCATTCTGTGATGCAAGTCCTTAACCATCCGCAAGCGAACCACAAGATTGAGGTTCGCAGCGGAGTGCTGGCTGGCCGCAGCGCGGAAGTGCTGCAATCGTTCTTTAGAAATCGTCGTTAGTCCCCTGTCGTTCGGCCCGACGTTTGTGCGCTTGTCATTCTGAGCGCAGCGAGTCCGACGCAGGGATTCATGAAGCGCCGTTTCATGTACCTCGCAGAGAGCAATGCTCAGCCGGCCGGTGTCGGAGAGCCTGGCGTCCCGCCATTCGTTCCAGCAATGTGCAATGCAATCTTCGCGGCCGCTGGGAAGCGGATTCGCAGATTGACTCTTGGCCTGCGGTGATGAGATTCATGACAAGAAATCGTCGGTCACCCAATCTACGAAGGCCGCAATCACATCGACCAGGACTGGGGTCTGATTCTTCAGGCGAGCAACGAAGAAAACGCAAGTTTTGTTACTGTACTAAGACTGGCGAAGACCCAACCAGCCGGAGTTCAGGCACAAGATGAGGATCCGGGCAATAGCTTTTCAAGTGGTCTCAGGGGCGTTGTTGAGTCTCCTCCCGGGGGCTCGGTCACAAACGGAAACAGCCTCCAAAGTGAATAAGCCCGCCGCCACTGCTTCGAATCGGCCTGCAGTTCTGGGGCACAGAACGTGGAGCGACTATGCGGGTGCTGCGGATGGTGCTCAGTATTCGGCCTTAGCTCAGATCAATCGCTCCAACGTGAACCAATTGCAGATTGCTTGGAACTACTCTACGGGCGACGGGAACAAATATTTGTTCAACCCGATCGTCGTCGATAGAACCATGTATGTTTTGGCGCAGAATGATTCCGTCGTGGCCCTCGATGCGGCAACCGGACGCCCGTTATGGGTTCATACCATCAACCCGAAGAGCAGACTGCTCACGAATCGCGGAATTAACTATTGGGAGAGTTCGGATCGCTCCGAGCGCCGGTTGTTATTCGCGGCCGACAACTTCCTTCAGGAGATCGATGCACGGACAGGCCAATCAATCGTGAATTTCGGCAAACGAGGCCGAGTCGATCTGCGAGCGGGGCTTGGGCGCGATCCAGAAAGCCTCACCCTGGTTCAATCGACAACACCCGGTAGGATATTTAAAGACCTCCTGATCTTGGGCTCAGCCACGAACGAGGAATATGAATCTGGGCCCGGCGATATTCGCGCCTACGATGTCCGGACCGGTCGCCCGGTGTGGAGCTTTCATACCGTGCCGCATCCTGGAGAACTCGGCTATGACACGTGGCCGAAAGACGCTTGGAAGACGGTCGGCGGAGCTAACGCGTGGAGCGGACTTTCTTTGGATGAGAAGCGCGGCATCGTCTTCGTTCCGACCGCGAGCCCGAAGTATAACTTCTACGGCGCCAATCGAACCGGAGCCAATCTATTCGGCGACTGTCTGCTTGCGCTCAATGCGGGCACTGGAAAACTGATCTGGTATTTCCAAATGGTGCATCACGACATTTGGGACTATGACAACGGGACCGCCCCGATGCTTTTGACCGTCGGCCACAATGGAAAGATGCTCGATGTTGTCGCCCAGGTCGGAAAAGAAGGTTTCGTCTGGGTTTTTAACCGCGAAACGGGAGAGCCCCTGTGGCCGATCGAAGAGCGCGCCGTACCATCATCTGATATGCCTGGAGAGGTTACTTGGCCGACACAACCATTCCCCTTGAAACCGCCGCCGTTCGCGCGTCAGAGCTTCTCGGTCAAAGATTTGAGTTCGTTTCTAGAGCCGGAAGAACGGGAACAGCTTCGCAAGACGATCGAAGGCGCGCGCAATGAAGGCCTTTTTACGCCCCCAGGCGTGACCGGCACCATCGAGATGCCAGGAAATAACGGGGGCGCGAATTTTCAGGGCGCGGCTGTCGACCCGTCGCACGGCAGCTTGTTCGTGGTCTCCAAGGATCTGCCTTCGCTCTTGAAGTTGGAGCTTAGTTCCGCAGAAATCGTGCAGGACGGGAGTTCTCCAGAAGAACGAGGGCGTGTTCTATATCAATCCCGGTGCCGTATGTGTCACGGCGCCGACTTGTCAGGTCAACCGCCGGCAGTTCCATCCCTGGTCAACGTTCGGTCGAGACTGGATGAGACTCAGATCCGTGAACTGGTGAGGCACGGACGCGGCCCCATGCCGGCCTTATCCAAGGTCTCAGATGAAGAGCTAGAGTTGCTCATTGCGTATCTTCTGCATCCGGACCGCGCGCTGACCTCCTCAGCGGATAACATCGGCCCGATCTCGGGAACCACGCCAGCCTCCCCGCCGGAGAAGCTCCATTATCGAAGCAGTTTCGGTTTCATGTTCACGCGGAGCGGACTGCCGGCGATCGCTCCCCCGTGGACAACCCTGACCGCCTATGACCTCAATGAAGGAACCATCAAGTGGCAAGTGCCTTTGGGCGAAGTTCCTGACTTGGCCGCCCGAGGCTTCAACAATACGGGCTCCCACTTCCCGAAGGTTGGCCCGGTGGTGACCGCCGGAGGACTGATCTTCACGGGCACACGCGATGGCAAGGTGCGGGCGCTAGACTCGACCACGGGCAAGGTGTTGTGGGAAGCGGAGCTTGAAGCTGGTCTTGAAGGAATGCCCGCGGTATACCAAATCGACGGACGTGAATATGTCGTGTTCTGCGCGGCTGCGCAGGCAACTACACATACGCACGATCTTCCCGGCCAGCCTGCACCGCAAGCGCCGATTCACGGGGCGTATGTCACGTTTGCGTTGCCTGCGGCACGAGCAACCCATTGACGATTCCTCCACGATGCCTACCGGTCAACGTGCGTCGCCGGATCGCGCTCAGCCGAGCACTTGCCGACTTAATAATGGCTCGGCTTCGAACGTAGACCTAACATGCTGCGAGCCTGGGCCGGAGTCGCGACCGCTCCATTGAGCTCATGCGCAATGCGCACGGCGCGATGCACCAGCTCGGCGTTGCTTTTGGCCTTTCTCCCGCGCGCACAGTAAACCTTGTCTTCCAGACCGACACGAACCTGGCCGCCCATTAAGCTGGCCAGGGTGGTCAAGGGAAGCTGAAATGGCAGGATTGCCGAGCCACTGCCAGGTACGGATAAGATTTGAACAGCATGATCATTGATATTCTGTCACTTCTTGACGGGATTCTCCCAGCCCATCAATACCCAGTTCTACGACATCTCCCGCGTTTAGAAAACTGGGTGGGTTCATTCCCATGCCGACCCCCGCGGGCGTTCCGGTGCTGATGATATCGCCGGGAAGCAAGGTCATGAACTGGCTCACATAAGAAACCAATGTAGGAACGTCAAAAATCATATTGGCGGTGGAGCTGTTCTGTCGGAGTTTTCCATTAACCTTGAGCCACATCTTGAGATTGCCAAAATTTGGCAGCTCGTCAACGGTAGCGAGAAATGGACCCAGCGGAGCAAAAGTGTCGGCACTTTTTCCCTTCACCCATTGCCCTCCGCGCTCCAGCTGAAACTGGCGTTCGGAGTAGTCGTTGTGTAACGAAAATCCGGCAACGTGATCAAGAGCTTTTTCCTTGGAGATGTACAATGCCCGCTTGCCGATCACGACCGCCAGTTCCACTTCCCAGTCCACCTTGGTCGAGTTTCGCGGCCGCACGAGCGGGTCGTTGGGACCGACCAACGAAGTGGTCGCCTTCAAGAAGAGAACCGGCTCTTTCGGAGCCTCGGCTTTCGTTTCTGCCGCGTGATCACGGTAGTTCAGTCCGATGCAAACAATCTTGCTGGGTCGGCAGACAGCAGAACCCAATCGCGCAGATGGGGCGACCCGAGGCGCCGATGACTGGTTGGATTTTAGCCAGGACGCGAGCCGTGCGAGTCCGCCGCTTGCGAAAAATGCTTCATCGTAGTCGCCACCGAACCCGGAGGCGTCAATACGGCTGCCATCGCTCAACTGCAGGCCTGGCTTTTCCTTACCCTGCTCACCAAATCGAATGAGTTTCATGATTTCTCCGTGCGCCGGTTAAACCGGCGAGAATTTTCCGAAAGCACAAATCTCGAACGGTCTGATTTGTGCCGAACTCATGCTTCCCGATCCTCAAATCGGTTCGTATCGCGGTGCCCGGTTTGACTGGTTCGGAATTATTTCGAGCCTGCAATACCAAGGGCATGA
>Ga0209380_10001213_pt1 | contig 17675 bp, 19 predicted proteins | sample HubBroMetageWFT6_FD_188347 | JGI IMG/M metagenome (GOLD analysis project Ga0209380, IMG submission 188347) | Warmed and freeze-thawed soil microbial communities from the Hubbard Brook experimental Forest, New Hampshire - Hubbard Brook CCASE Soil... | ecosystem: Environmental > Terrestrial >...
CGGCAAGCAGCTCGGCGCCCGGGTCATCGCCGCAGCGGGCGGGCCGGAGAAGCTGGCTGTGGCGCGCGAGCACGGCGCCGACGAGTTGATCGACTATACGAAGGAGAGCATCCGCGACCGGGTCCGCGAACTGACCGGCGGGCTCGGCGCCGACGTCGTCTACGATCCGGTTGGCGGCGACGCTTTCGACCAGGCCTTGCGCGCGGTCAATTGGGAAGCGCGCATGCTGGTGATCGGCTTCGCCTCCGGTCGCATCCAGTCGGTGCCGGCCAATCTGATCCTGGTCAAGAACATCTCGGTAATCGGCGTCGTCTGGGGCGCGCAGGCAGCGCGCGATCCGGTGCTGATCAGCCGCAACCTCGCCGAACTCTTGCGCTGGTGGGAAGAAGGGCGGCTGAAGCCGGTCGTGGCCAAGACCTTTCCGCTGGCGGAAATCGGTGCGGCGATGCAGGCCCTGTTGTCGCGCCGCTACGCCGGCAAAATCGTGCTCGAGGTGTAAGCCGGAATGGATGCGCTCGCGGCCAAACGCGTCCGGCTGGCGGAAGTTGAGCGCGAGCTGACGCGGTTGCATGAGCAGCACGATTTGGCAATGTCGGCCTTCCGCTTCGAAGAGGCGACGGCGCTGGGGCCGGCAATCGCCGCGCTCGAACAGGAGCAGCAGGCGCTGGCCGCGGCATTGCCCACCGATCGCGGGTCGCCGACCGGCGTCGTGCCGCTGTTGCTGCGATCCCCAAGGCGAGGTCGCAGTCGTAGGATGGGTTGAGCAGTGCGAAACCCATCGGGTGCTCCTGCGCTTCGCTCCACCCACCCTACAACAGCCGATCGCTTGCCCGCTCCAGCTCTGGGCGGAAGGCGGGGTCGGCGATCGCAATCAACGCGCGGGCGCGCTCGGCCAGGGTGCGGCCCTTCAATTCGGCGATGCCGTGCTCGGTGACGATGCAGTCGGCTTCGGCGCGCGGCGTCGTGACCACCCCATCCTTAAGCCGGGCGACAATGCGCGATTGCTTTCGCTCGCGGCTGGTCGAGGGGAATGCGATGATTGAACGTCCCTCGGGCGCGCGATTGGCGGCGCGCACGAAATCCATCTGGCCGCCGACAATGCCGACATGCCGCCCGGCCGAGGTCTCGGCATTGACCTGGCCGGTCAGGTCGATCTCCAGCGCGCCGTTGATCGCGACAAAGCGGCGGAAATGGCCGAGCACCAGAGCATCGTGGGTGTAACGCGGCGAGCGGATATGGATCCGCGGATTATGGTCGGCGAAATCGTAGAGTCGGCGGGTGCCCATCAGCACCGTCGCGACGGTGATGCCCGCGTCGATCTCCTTGTGCCGGTTGTCGACGATGCCGGCTTCGATCAGCCCGGCGACGCCGTCGCCGATCGCGCCGGAATGGATGCCGAGCCCATGCTTGCCGCCTAGCGCGCGGGCCACGGCCTCGGGAATGAGGCCGATGCCGAGTTCGACGGTCGCGCGGTCGGGGACGAGCCGCGCGACATGGCCGGCGATCGCCTGTTCGATCGGGCCGATCGTGCGCGCCGGCACCTCCAGCACCGGGTGCGATGCCGGCACCAGCATGTCGATGGTGCCGGGCTCGATCAGCGTGTCGCCCTCGGTCCAGGGCAGGAGCGGGTTGATTTGGGCGATGACGAGCCGCGCGCCTTGCATCATCTCGCGCAGGCATTCGATGCCGACCCCGGCGTTGTAATTGCCGGCCGGGTCGGGGCCGGTGACCTGCAGCAGCACGACATCTACGCGCGGCCGGCCACTGGCGATCAGGTCGCACAGATTCGAGATGTTGGCCGGGATGACGTTGGCGGCGCCTTGGGCGAAAAACTGCCGCCCGGCGCTGGCGCCGCCGAGCGCGGTCACCGTCACGTTGGGATGATCGGGTGCGAAATCGGCGGCGAAGGTCAGCGCGAAGAACAGCCGGAACGGCGGGCAGCGCTCGGCCTGGCTGTCGAGCAGCCGGGTCAGCAGGACCGGCTCGGCGGTCGCCTCGGCCCAGCCCACGGTGTCGCCGACCCGCAGCAGCCGCGCGAAGTCGAGATCCTCGGGCGCTATCGTGATTGGCGATTTCATGCGGTTACAGCGCGGCGATCACGGCGAATAGCGCGCCGCCGGCGGCGAGCAACGGCACCGGGTGCAATTTCGGCCAGCGCAACAGCGCCGCCGTCGTCACGATCGCCGCCGCCCACACCGCAGGCCCGCCGGGCGAAGCGCGCAGCACCGCGAGACCGCCCGACAGGAACAGCCCGGCGGCGATCGGCGCCATGCCGCGCTCGATCGCGCTGTGCCAGGCCGAGCCGCGCCAGCGTCCCCACACCCGCGACAAGCCATAGAGGAGGACCGCCGCCGGTAGATACAGCGAGGCGGTGGCGACCAGCGCGCCGGAAATTCCGGCGATCTTCCAGCCGATCAGCGCCACCAGCATCGAGCCGGGGCCCGGCGCGGCGCGCGACAGCGCGAAGAAATCGGCGAATTCGCGCTGACTGGTCCAGCCATGCACTGCGATCGATTGCTGCGCGATGTCGGCGAGGACGGCGTTGCTGCCGCCAAACGACAATAGCGACAATGGCGCGAACACTGCGAACAGGGCGAGGAGGGTGCTGCCGTCGCCGTCGCGCATCTTAACGGTGCCGCGGTATTGTGAAAGCGAGGCCGATGCTGACCGGCGCCAGCGCCAGGACCACCGGGATCAGCGGCCAGCGCAGAATGCCGACGCACAGCACGGTCACCGCGGCGATCATCAAGGGCAGCATGCCCGGCGAGCCTTTCCAGGCGCTGCGCAGCCCGGTGGCGAAAGTCAGCCCGACCACCGTCGCCGCGACCCCGTCAAGCACCGCGTGCAATATCGCGTGCTCGCCGAGCCCGGCATAGACGGCGCCGACCGCGAGGATGATCGCGAACGGGCCGGCGAGCAGGCCGAACACGGCAACGGCGGCGCCGGGCGCACCCTTCAGATGCTGGCCGATCAGGACGCTGAGCTTGACCCCGTTGGCGCCGGGCATGACCTGCCCCAGCGCCATCGCGGCGAGAAAGGTCTGGTCGTCGATCCAGCGCCGCTTCAGCACCATCTCGCGGTAGAGCCAGCCGGCGCTGCCGCCGCCAAAGCTGGTGCAGCCGAGCCAGAGAAACGCGCCGAAAATCCGCCAGATCCCGACCGCGGCGATGGCCGGTGCCGGGTTATCGGCGAGATTGCTTCGCTGCGCTTGCAATGACGGCTAAAGGCTTGTCATCGCGAGCAGCGGTAGCGCCGCTTGACCGGCTGGCCGATGCCGAACTGCCCGATAATCTCCCGGGGCACGATGTCGCCGCCGTCCATCCTGGCTCCGGCTTTCCGCTCAGCTGCTTTCCTGAAGCACACGTTTTGCCGCCTGGGTCAGAAAGCCCGAGCGCGTGAAGCCATGCCCCTCGGCATAGCGATCGATATCGGCAAGCACGTCCTCAGGTAGGGTGATGTTCACCCGCACCACTTTTCCCGATTTCGTCTTTGCTGCTACGAGAATGGCCACGCCGTCACGGTTGTGCCGGTCTTTCATGACGGCTTCCAGACTGGAGGGCGCGGGGATGGGTGCTTCGTCCTCGATCAACCCCTCGATATGGAATGAGAGGGCTTCCTCGGCCAGAACGCGGGCATCGTCGAGCGTGGCGGCGGCGGTGATGACACCCGGGAAATCGGGGAAAGAGACACCGTAGTCGCTGTCGGCTTCCTTATGGATCAGGGCGATGTACTGGCGCATGGCCAACTACCTCAGCTTCAGCCGGGCCTGGCGCTCGATGCTCCGAAGCGTGCCCACCGGAATGTCGCGATCGGGATGCGGAACGGTGACGCGGCCCGGTTTCATGTGATGCCTGAACTGGATATGGCTACCCTTCTGCGCCACCCGATACCATCCATCCGCCTCAAGCGTCCTGATTACGGCACGGCTATTCACGATGTGTAAATATACATACGAAAATGCCCGGCGCTACGGCCCATTATGGCCCATCCCACCTCAGATGGGAGCGGGAAACCCCCTCTGTTCCGCCTGCATCTGCAGGGAAAATGCAGGCCGGCACTCGGTCCCGATGCAAGACACGCCGATCCTCCCGATTGCGGTGCGGGTGCGGAATTCCTGCGCCGTGACCCGGCGCGAGGCTGGTCGGAATTCCCTGAGAACAGGGAATTTTTCCCGATTTAGCAGGGAATTTTGTTGGATAAAAAATAGCGCCTCCTTCAAGTGTTGTCTCTTTCGCAAACGCGAACAGGTGCATCGCGGCGCGATCCGTTTGGCTGCTTTTGCAGCGGATTTGCAGCCAGGCCACGCAGCGATGGATACCGAATGCCCCGGAGCGCTCCCGGCTGTCGCCGGCGGCCGGCTGGTCCCCGTCCCCTGCTGTTTCGCGACCTTTCGAAGCGGCTCCTTCCAACTATCTGAACTCGCATCATCTTTCGCCCAAAGACCGCGGCAAGCAACAGCGAGATAACAGCGGCGGGCAACGGGCGAGACGCGCCGAAAGCGGTCATCCGGCCAACTTGCGTCGGTGCAGCAAGAAAGCATGGACGACACACCATCACCAACCGCCGCTTGCAGCACCAGCTGCAGGCCGCCTGACCTCACCAATTGATGAGCCAGAACCTCCCTTGATTTAACCAGGCCCGTTGTCCCAAAAAACCCAGACGACGGACCGGGTTCTGGTAGCCGACCGCTAAAGGTTCTGTCGATTCTTGCGCCTGGGTATCTCGCCCGGTTGATAAAATAGGGAGATCGCGGTGCTCAACTCATTGCATTCATTCCTGTCGCTTGACAGCGTCGCTCACGTCATACAAACGGCGCTGACGCCTATTTTTCTCCTGTCCGGTATTGCCACTCTTTTGAACGTGTTTTCGACCCGGCTCGCGCGAGTTGGCGACCGCGGCGAATTAGCCATCAAGGGGATTGAAAACGCCAATCCGGAGAGGATCGCGGACCTCGAGAGAGAGCTGTCGCGTCTTCGACGACGGTCTATTGCGCTCGACACGGCAATCGTGCTCGGCGCTACTGGCGGAGGGTTTACCTGCATGACGGCTCTGACGCTGTTCCTCGGAACATTGGAGGACGCGACCATCGCCTCGCTGCTGTTCGCGATGTTCGGCCTTGCGCTGGTTTGCACCATCGCCGCGATCGGCGCATACACCGCCGAGATGATGATGGCTGGCAGCGGCGTTCGGGCCGACATGGCGGCGGGTCAGCGATTATTCCGGCGGCATCGAGGTCGAGCGTGAGGGACTTCGTTGTCCCCCTCGACAGCTACGGCGTCGTTGCAAATTTGCGCTGACGCTCGATTGCGCGGTCGCCAGCTGGGTTCGCGCTTCCAGCGAGAAAACAGCGAGATATCAGGACATAACTGCAACTAACAGCGCCCTTCAGTTCGACCCGAATGAAGCTGGGGTCGTACCCTATTTGTTCTCATGCTGCGATGTCAAGACCCGTAGGGGCGGAAAAGCGCCAGCGCATTCCGCCGAGGCTTTTCTCTCGAAGACGCCGGGTCTTGAGACGAGGCCGAATGCCGGCAAGCCGATCGCGGCGGAATACGCTTCGCTCTTCCGCCCTACGCTTGCTGCTTCACTCTTCCGCCCTGCAATTCGTCTAGGGGCGGTGATGAGGCCTGCGGTCCGGGAGGCTAAGCCATCGCCGCTTCGGCGGCGGGGACGCGCTTGACTTCGTGCGCTTGCAGGCGCGGCAGGACTTCGCGGGCGAAGCGCTCGATCTGGTTCATGAACAAATCGTGCGGCAGGGCGCCCCTATTCATCGCGATCTGCACCTGGTTGGCGCCGGCGCTCTCGGCGGCGTCGATGATCCGCTCGACGACCTCGTCGGCGGTGCCCATCGGCATCTGCTCGGCCTGCTCCGCGAGCTGCGGCATCGTCAGGTTGCGGAATTCGGAGCGCAGATTGGCGGCGGCGCGCAAATTTTCCGGGCGCACATAGTCGGTCGAGGCCTGGGTCGTATAGCCGCTCTCGCGCTGCTTCTCGGTCTCGATGAAGTTGCCGTGACTGAACAAGGTGCGGTTGAAATAGAGGATGTGCGGCCCGTACTCCTTCAGCGCCTGCGCCTTCGAATCGGCGACATAGGCGGTGATGCCGAGCGAGAGATGCTCGGGCGTGATGCGGTGCCCGTGCTCGGCGAGGCATTTGGCGTAATAGCGGATGATGTCGTCGCGCAGCCCGCGATGGCGGCCGAGACCCGGGGTGATCGGCAGGTTGTGCCGAGCGGCGAACTCGATCGACTCCTTGCTGCCGACAATCGGAACCCAGATCGGCGGGTGCGGCCGCTGCACCGGACGTGGCCACATCGCCACGTCGTGGTAGGACCAGAATTTGCCCTCGTAAGAAAATACCTCCTCGGTCCAGGCGCGGGTGATGATGTCGTAGGCTTCCTCGAAGCGCGCCCGCGACTCGGCCAAGGGCACGTTGTGCACCTGGTACTCGCGCAGGATGCCGCGGGCGAAGCCGGAGATCAGCCGCCCCTTCGACAGGCAGTCGAGCATCGCTAATTCCTCTGCGAGGCGCAGGGGCTCGTGCAACGGCAACAGATTGCCGTAGATCAGGAGCTTCAGGTTTTTCGTCCGTTGCGCCGCCGCCGAGGCCATCAGATTGGGGCTGTTCATCAGCCCGTAGGGCGAGCAGTGGTGCTCGTTGAAGCCAACCCCGTCATAGCCGAAACGGTCGAGCGCCTCCCAGGCGTCGAGGTGCTCCTCATAGGTGCGCATCGCCGTCGCGGCATCGAAATGCCGCTTCGCGAGCGGGTAGGGCAGCTCGGTCTCGCCGCCCTTCAGGTGGTCGAGATTGGCGTCGTAGGCGAGCAGATCGAAGACAAAGACTTTCACTATGCGACCTCCTGAGCGGTCAAGACCGGGGCGGGCTTGCCGCGAAACGCCAGCAACGCCGTCGCCGCCGCGGCGATCAGCGCGAAACCGCAGGCGCTCAGAAAGATCTGCGTCGGCGGCAGGCCGAGCGTCAGCAGATAGCCACCGAGCACCGGCGCGGCGATGCCGCCCAATCGGCCGATGCCGAGCGCCCAACCGAGGCCGCTGGTGCGCATCCGCGCCGGATAGAGCTTGCCGCAGGCCGCGTTAGCGCCGGTTTGGCTGCCGATGATGGTCATGCCTGAGAAGAAGATCACGATCACCAGCGGCAGATAGGACATCGAGACGAGCGCGATCAGCGCGATGAACACGATGCCGGCGGCATAGTTGAGCGCCAATGCCCGCTCCGGACCGAAGCGGTCGATCAATACGCCCAGATAGAGCACGGCCAGGATCGCGCCCAATTCGCGGAAGCTGCCGGCGCGGGCCGCGTCGGCCGGGGTGTAGCCGATCAGGTGCAATACCTCCGGCGTCCAGTAGATGAACAGGAACAGGTTCATCAGGCTGCAGAAGAAGATGATCCACATCAGCATGGTCTGCAGCGCATAGCCCTTGCCGAAGAGCATTGCGATCGGGTTGCCCCTGGCGAGATCGAGGCCGTGGTCGACGCCCTGTGTCGGGGCGATCTCGAGGCGCTGCAGCAGCGCCGCCTGGCGCGGCGACAGATTGCGCTTGGCGGCGAGAAAGCGCGGCGATTCGGGTAGCCATACGAGCATCACGACCACCAGCGCCAGCGGCACGACGCCACCGATGATGAAGACGCTCGGCCAGCCGAGTGTTGGCAGCACGAGCGCCGCCGTCTGACCGCATAGAAAGCCGCCGAGCGGCGCCCCAGTAAAACTCGCCATGATCATCAGGGCGCGGCGCCGATGCGGCGCGTAGTCGCCCGTCAAGGTGGCGGCCCCCGGAAACCCGCCGCCGATCCCGAGCCCGGTGAAGAAGCGCAGGATCGTCAGCGTCTCGAGCGAGCCGGCGAAGGCGCTGCCCAGCGAGGCCAGGCCGAAGATCAACAGACTGCCGATCAACAGCGGCTTGCGCCCGAAGCGATCCCCGATCGGCCCGGCCGAGAGCGCGCCTACCAGGATGCCGACACTCGACCACAGGAAAGTCGTGGTGAAGGCAGGGCCTGGCAGGTTCCAGGCGTGGGTCAGCGACGGCACCGACACGCCGATCGAATTGACATCATAGCCGTCGCACATCTGAACCAGCGTGCAGATCGCCGCGACCCGGATCTGCAAGCCGCCGATCCGCTGGTTTTCCAGCGCGTGCTCCGTCGCGGACGAGGGCATTTGTGCCATTTTTCGTCTCCTAGCGCTTCCCTGTTCGCTGGAGACTTTACGGCATCGCCCTGCCACCCGCGAGCCGCTCAGGTGCCAAAAAGATGGGCACTCGTCAGCGAGCCGGCGCCCGCGTCATTCCGCCGGCTGGGGCGCCAGCTGCTCAGCGCGCTCGCCGCGAAACGCCAGCAATGCCGTCGCCGCCGCGGCGATCAGCGCAAAACCGCAGGCGCTCAGAAAGATCTGCGTCGGCGGCAGACCGAGCGTCAGCAGATAGCCGCCGAGCGCCGGCGCGGCGATGCCGCCCAAGCGGCCGATGCCGAGCGCCCAGCCGAGGCCGCTGGTGCGCATTCGCGCCGGGTAGAGCTTGCCGCAGGTGCCGTTGGCGCCGGTCTGGCTGCCGATGATCGTCATCCCGGCAAAGAAGGTGACGATCAGGAGCAGCGCGTAGGGCAGCGCAAAGAGTGCGATCAACCCGATGAAAATCGCCCCGGCGGCATAATGCAGCGCCAGCGAGCGTTCCGGGCCGAAGCGGTCGATCGCCGCGCCGAGGTAGAAGACAGCGAAGATCGCGCCGAAATCCCTGAGGCTCGAGGCGAACACCGCCTGCGACGGGGTATAGCCGATCAGGTTCAGCACCGTCGGCATCCAATAGGCGAACAGAAACAAATTCATCAGGCTGCAGAAGTAGACGACCCACAAGAGTATGGTCTGCAGCGCGTAGCCTCGGCCGAACAGCATCTTGACCGGGTTTCCCCGCGCCACATCGACCGGATGGTGGCCGGGCTTGTCGGGGGCGATCTCCAGGCGCCGGAGCACCTCGACATGGCGCGGCGACAGGTTCTGCCTGGCGGCGAGGAAGCGCGGCGACTCGGGCAGCCACAGGGCCAATGCCGGCACCAGCACCAGCGGGAATATGCCGCCAAGGATAAAGATCGCCTGCCAGCCGAAATACGGCAGCAGCAGCGCCACGATCTGGCCGCCGACAAAGCCGCCGAGCGGCGCGCCGGTAAAGCTTGCCATGATCATCAGCGCGCGCCGGCGCTGCGGCGTGTAGTCGCCGGTCAGCGAGGCCGCGCCGGAAAAACCGCCGCCGATGCCGAGACCGGTGAAGAAGCGCAACAGGCTCAATACGCCCAGCGAGCCGGCGAAGGCGCTCAACAGCGACGCCACGCCGAAGATCGTCAGGCTGGCCAGCAACAGCGGTTTGCGGCCGAAGCGGTCGCCGATCGGCCCGGCCGACAGCGCTCCGACCATGATGCCGATACTCGACCATAAAAATGCAATCGTGAACGCCGGCGGCGGCAGCTGCCAAGCCTTGATCAGCGACGGCACCGCCCAGGCGATCGCATTGAGGTCATAGCCATCGCACACCTGCACCAGGCCGCAAAGCATCGCGACCCGGATCTGCAAGCCGCCGATCCGCTGGTTTTCCAGCGCCGCTTCGGCGGACGAGGACGTCACTGCTTCCATGCCCACCTCCGAGCCCGATCCGTTCGCAACCATCGCCGCGCAGGATCGGGTAATTTCTGTTTTCTCAGACTGCGCGGTCGCGGCGCGCTTCGTCAACGGCGAGCTTGCGAGGTTCAACCCGGATGCGGCTGGACGCGTCGGGCGCTCGGGCGTAGGGTCCGGGCCATGGTTTGGGCGGTCACTCGCGCGCCCTACGCGTCAAATCCCGATAAAAGTCGCGGCCGGCTTTTCCCCGAGCCGGAACACGAGATGCGCTCGCCGTTTCAGCGCGACCGCGACCGCATCATTCATTCGACCGCATTCCGGCGGCTGATGCACAAGACCCAGGTTTTCGTCACCCATGAGGGGGACCATTACCGCACCCGCCTGACGCACAGCCTCGAAGTCGCGCAGATCGCCCGCACCATCGCGCGCGCGCTCGGCCTCGACGAGGATCTGGCCGAAGCGCTGGCGCTGGCGCACGATCTCGGCCACACCCCGTTCGGCCATGCCGGCGAGGAGGCGCTGAACGCCGAGATGGCGCCCTATGGCGGCTTCTCGCACAACGACCAGACCTTGCGCCTCCTGACCCGCCTCGAACACGGCTATGCCGGCTTTGACGGCCTCAACCTGAGCTGGGAGACGCTCGAGGGGACCGTCAAGCATAACGGCCCGCTTATCGGTCCCGGCATAGAGCGCCCGGTGCCACCCTCCGTTGCCGAATACGACCGGCGCCATCCGCTCGACCTCGACAGTTTTCCCGGGCCGGAGGCGCAGATCGCCGCGCTCTCCGACGACATCGCCTACAACAACCACGACATCGACGACGGGCTGCGCGCCGGTCTCTTCTCGGTGGCCAACCTCGCCGAAGTGCCGCTTGTCGGCCCGGTTTTTGCCGAAGTCGCGCAAAACTACCCAGGGTTGGATGAGGCGCGTCTGATCCACGAAGCGATTCGCCGATTGATCGATCGGATGGTGCGCGATCTGGTCGGTGAGACCCGCCGGCGCATCGCCGAAAGCAGCGTGAAAAACGCTGAGGAGATTCGCCGTCTGGGCCGCCCCGTCGCGGCTTTTTCGGAAGAGATGCGGAACCACGATCGGTCGCTCAAGCGATTCCTGTACGAGCGGATGTACCGGCACTATCGGGTTAACCGCATGAGTTCAAAGGCTCGTCGCGTCGTGCGCGAGCTGTTCCAGCTGTTCCTCGCCGAGCCCGAATGCCTGCCCGGCGAATGGCGCGCGCTGGCCGGCGGCAGCACCGCAGAGCGTGCCCGCCTGGTCGCCGATTATCTCGCCGGGATGACCGACCGATTCGCGCTCGACGAGCATCGCCGCTTGTTCGATACCTACGGCTCGGTATGACACAAGCGAGCAACATCTTTGGCGACTTCCGCCGTCTCGTCATCGCCGCGCTCGACCGGCTGGTGAGCGAGGGCGCGCTGCCGGCGGGGCTCGATTTCTCTCGGGTCGCGGTCGAGCCGCCGCGCGACCCGGCGCATGGCGATCTCGCGACCAACGCGGCGATGGTGCTGGCCGGCGCGGTCAAGCAGAACCCGATGGCGCTGGCCGAGCGCATCGCCGCGGCGTTGGCCGAGCAGGAACTGGTCGCCGGCGATTATCGCGGCCGTGGCTTTGCCGTCACCGCCGCACGGCCGGGATTTCTGAACATCCGGCTCGATCCGGCGGTCTGGCACGCGCAGCTGCGCGAGATCCTGCAAGCTGGGACGGCCTATGGCGGTTCGACGATCGGCGCGGGCGAAAAGGTCAATGTCGAGTTCGTCTCGGCCAACCCAACGGGGCCGATGCATGTCGGCCATGGCCGCGGCGCTGTCGTCGGCGACGCGCTCGCGGCGCTCCTCGCCAAGGCCGGTTTCGCGGTGCACCGCGAGTATTACATCAACGATGCCGGCGCCCAGGTCGATGCTCTCGCACGCTCGGTCTACTACCGCTATCGCGAGGCGATCGAAGCGGAGCCGGAAAGCCGGTTGCTGCACAGCTCGATGACACTGCAATCGCCGAGCAACGTGCCGGAGGGGTTCTATCCCGGCGAATACCTGAAGGAGACCGGCCGCAAGCTGTTCGAGCGCGACGGCGACAAGTGGCTCGAAAAGCCGGAAGCGGTGTGGCTGGCGCCGGTGCGCGATTTCGGCGTCGCCGAGATGATGGCGCTGATCCGTGCCGATCTCGCGGCGTCGGGCGTCCAGTTCGACACGTTTGTCTCGGAGCGCGAGCTGGTTGCCAGCGGTGCGGTCGATGCCGCCCTCAGCGCGCTGGCGGAGCGGGGGCTGATCTACGAAGGCGTGCTCGAACCGCCGAAGGGCAAATTGCCTGAGGATTGGGAGCCGCGGCCGCAGACGCTGTTCCGGGCGACCGAGTTCGGCGACGAGGTCGACCGGCCGCTGAAAAAGTCTGACGGTTCGTGGACCTATTTCGCCGGAGACATCGCCTATCATCACGACAAGTTTCGGCGCGGCTTCAACAATTTGATCGATATCTGGGGCGCCGATCACGGCGGCTACATCAAGCGCATGCAGGCCGCTGTCAAAGCGATCACCGGCGGCGAGGCCGCGCTCGACGTAAAGCTGACGCAGCTGGTGAACCTGTTCGACAAGGGCGAGCCGGTGCGCATGTCGAAGCGTGCCGGCACGTTCGTCACCTTGCGCGAGGTGGTCGACGAGGTCGGCAAGGACGTCTTCCGCTTCATCATGTTGACGCGGCGGAACGACCAGGCGCTCGATTTCGATTTCGCCAAGGTCACCGAGCAGTCGAAGGACAACCCGGTCTTTTATGTACAGTACGCGCATGCCCGCGCGGCCTCGGTCATGCGCCACGCCGCCGAAGAATTTCCGGCCGCAAAATTGACTGACGACGCGCTCGCGGCAGCGCCGCTTGCCCGGCTCGACGACCCGCTCGAACTGGCGCTGATCCGCCTGCTCGCGAGCTGGCCGCGGATCGTCGAGAGCGCCGCCGAAGCGCATGAGCCGCACCGCATCGCGTTTTTCCTGCAGGAGGTCGCGGCGCAGTTCCACCTGCTGTGGACCAAGGGCAAGGACGACGCGACCTTGCGGTTTCTGATCGCGACGGATCCGGATCTGACATTGGCGCGCCTCGCGCTGGTGCGCGGCGTTGCTGTGGTGATCGCCTCGGGGCTGGGGGTCTTCGGGGTCGAACCGGTGGGGGAGATGTAATGATGCGACAGCATCTCGGTGAATACGAGGATTACGCGGACTCGCCCGAATTGATGGGCGAGGAGCGGGCGGACGAGTATTACCGGCCGCAGCGGCGCTGGTCGGCGAGCCTGTTGACGATCGCGGCGATGATCGTCTTCGCCGGCGGGCTGTATTTCGCCTATGTCCAGGGCACCCGTCACCCGGCCGCGACGGGCACCAGTAACAGCAGCGGCGAAGGGGTGCCGCTGATCCGCGCCGACAACAGCCCGACCAAGGTCAAGCCGGACCAGCCGGGGGGCATGGCGGTGCCGGACCAGAACGTCTCGCTCTACAACGAAAAGCCGGGCGGCCCGCCGGTCGAGAAGCTGCTGGCGGGGCCGGAGCAGCCGATGCCGCGCCCAACGGCGCCGGCGAAAGAGGCGACTGCCGCGCCTCCACCTCCGATCCCTGCTCCGACCGCCGCTCCCGCGCTAGCGGCGCCGGAACCTGCCGCACCCGCGTCGCCCGCACCTGCGAAACCGGCGACCCAGGTCAAGCCGGCGCCGACCACCAAGGAAACAACCGCCGCGAAAGAGGCGGCGGCAATCCTCGGCTCCGCGCCGAGCGCGAGCCCGAAGGCGGGCGGCGCGGTGCGGGTCCAGCTCGGCGCGCTGCGCAGCCCGGAGGCGGCGCGCGACGAATGGGCCCGGCTGAAGCGCGAGCAACCCGAGCTGCTCGGCAAGCTGACCGCGATCGCTGTCCGCGCCGATCTCGGCGACAAGGGCATTTTCTACCGCATCCAGGCCGGACCGCTGACGGACGCCGCCGCCGGCGAGCGCCTGTGCGGCGAATTGCGTCAGCGCAAGCTCGGGTGCGCGCTTGTCCGATGAGGCGAGGGGAGAGAGGCCGCGCGCCGTCATTCTCGGTTGCGCCGGCGAGCGGCTGACGCCCGAAGAGAGGCGCTTTTTCGCCGAGGCGGACCCGCTCGGCTTTGTCCTGTTCCGGCGCAACTGCGTCGATCGCGACCAGGTGCGGGCGCTGGTCGCCGAGATGCGAGCCTGTGTTGGCCGCGATGACGCGCCGGTGCTGATCGACCAGGAAGGCGGCAGGGTTGCGCGATTGCGGCCGCCGCAGTGGCGCGCCTACCCGTCGGCGGCGCAAATCGCCGCGTTGCCGGACCCGCTGGCGGAGGAAGCGGCGCGCCTTGGCATGCGATTGATCGCCGAGGATTTGGCGGAGGTCGGCGTCACCGTCGATGCCGCACCGGTGCTCGACCTGCCCGCGGCCGACGCCGACGCGGTGATCGGCGACCGCGCCTACGGCAGCGAGCCGGCGCGAGTTGCCCGGCTAGGCCATGCCGTGTGCGAGGGGCTGCTCGCCGGCGGGGTGCTGCCAATCATCAAGCATATCCCCGGTCACGGCCGCGCTCGCGTCGACAGCCACCGCGCCCTGCCGCGAGTGGAGGCGAGCCGCGCGGAATTGGCGCAGTGGGATTTCGCACCGTTTCGCACGCTTTCGGCGATGCCGTGGGCGATGACCGCCCATATCGTCTACATGGCGATAGACGACAGCGCGCCGGCGACGTTTTCCCAACGTGTGATCGGCGACATGGTTCGCGGCGAGATCGGGTTCGACGGCGTGCTGATATCCGATGACATCTCGATGGGAGCGCTCGACGGCTCGCTGGCCGAACGCACTCGCCGCGCGCTCGATGCCGGCTGCGACCTCGCCCTGCATTGCACCGGCGTGCTCGCGGAGATGGTCGATATCGCCGAGGTTGCCCCGCCGATCACGGCGGCTACACAAGGCCGTATCGCCCGGGCTGAGAAATTGCGCCGGCGCTCGCGCCAGGAATTCGATCCGAAAGCGGCGGCAGCGCGGTTCGGCGAGCTGATCGGAGGAACGGCGCGCGCGACAGAAAACCAGGCTTCGCCAAACGCATGAATGCCACCGCACATTGGGTGGCGATACTGCGCGAGGCGACCACCTGGGTGCTGCCGATCATCTTCGCCGTCACGTTTCACGAGGCGGCGCACGGCTTTGTCGCCCATGCCTTCGGCGACGATACGGCCTGGCGCGCCGGCCGCGTGACCTTCAACCCGCTGAAGCATATCGACCCGTTCGGCACCGTGGTGCTGCCGGCCCTGTTGCTGGTCACCACGCATTTTCTGTTCGGCTACGCGAAACCGGTGCCGGTCGATTTCCGCCGACTGAACCACCCTCGCCGCGATATGGTTTTCGTGGCGCTCGCCGGGCCGGGGACCAATGTGCTGCTGGCGATCGCCTCGGCGCTGCTGTTCTACGCGGTCGATTTGACCCCGGCCTCGGCCGCCGATTGGCTGGCGCGCAATCTGGTAAACTCGATCCAGATCAATGCCGTGCTGTGCGTCTTCAACATGCTGCCATTGCCGCCGCTCGATGGCGGCCGCGTCGCGGTCGGCATCCTGCCGCGCTTTCTGGCAGCGCCGCTGGCCCGGCTCGAACCTTATGGCATGCTGATCCTGATGCTGCTGTTCATCCTCGCCTATGCCGGAGCGGATAGCGCGCTCGGCTTCAACCTCTTCGGCTGGCTGATCGGGGTACCGGCGCAAGCGCTGATCCGGTTCGTGCTGACCATTACCGGGCAGGCGCAATGAGCTGGGCGGACGAGCCGCGGCAGCGGCAGGAGGACGAGCCGGCGCTGGTGCTCGACCTCGACGGCTACGAGGGGCCGATCGATCTGTTGCTGACCCTGGCGCGCGAGCAGAAGGTCGATCTCGCGCGCATCTCGATCCTTGCGTTGGCCGACCAGTATTTGGCCTTCATCGCCGCGCAGCGCCGGCTGCGGCTGGAGATCGCAGCCGATTACCTGGTCATGGCGGCCTGGCTCGCCTACCTCAAATCGCGGTTGTTGTTGCCGGAGCCGGCAACGGCCGAGGGCCCCAGCGCCGAGGAAATGGCGACCGCGCTCGCCAATCGGCTCCGTCACCTTGAAGGCATTCGCGAGGCGTCAAACCGCCTGTTGAACCGCCCGCAATTGCAGCGCGATATTTTCCCGCGCGGCTTTCCCGAAACCATCGCGGAAATCCGCCATCCCAAATACACCGCGACGTTGTTCGATCTGCTCACGGCCTACGCCGCACAACGCCAGCAGCGCGTGCTGGCGTCGGTGCATCTTGCCAAGCGCACGGTGTGGTCGCTCGCCGAGGCGAGAGCCTCGCTGGAGCGGCTGGTTGGCATGGCGGAGGATTGGAGCCGTCTGGATGAATTTCTCATCCACTACGTCGTCGATCCCACGCAAAGGGCCACCGTGTTTGCCTCGAGCTTTGCCGCGGCGCTCGAGCTCGTCAGGGAAGGTGAGGTCGAACTGCATCAGCAGGAGGCCTTCGCCCCGTTGTTTTTTCGTAAGCGTCCGCCGCAGCCTGTACCCGACGCCACGGCGCCGGGCGAACACTGAGTGCGTAAGTGGAAGAGGGAGATTGTGCCATGCCAAGCCTGGCGGAAAAACGCGTAGCCGACGCCGAGGAGCAGGCCAACAATCCGCAAGCGCGGCCGGAAGAGCTGCGATTGCTGGAGGCGCTGTTGTTTGCCTCCGCCGAGCCGCTCGATCAGGCGACGCTCGCCAAGCGCATGCCCGATGGCGTCGACATCAAGGTCGCGCTGGCCCAGTTGCAGGCGGACTATGCCTCGCGCGGCGTCAACCTGGTTCGCATCGCGAACAAATGGACGTTTCGCACCGCCGGCGATCTGTCGTGGCTGATGACGCGCGAGAGCACCGAAACGCGACGGCTGTCTCGTGCGGCGATCGAGATGTTGGCCATCATCGCCTACCATCAACCGGTCACGCGTGCCGAGATCGAAGAGATCCGCGGCGTCATGACCTCGAAGGGAACGCTGGACGTTTTGCTGGAAACGGGTTGGATCAGGCCGCGCGGCCGTCGCAAAACCCCCGGACGTCCGCTGACGTTCGGAACCACGGAAGCCTTTTTGTCGCAGTTCAGCCTGGAAGCGCTGGGTGACCTGCCAGGGCTTGAGGAACTGAAGGGAACGGGTCTTTTGGACTCGCGACTGCCGACTGGTTTCAATGTTCCCACGCCTTCGGATGATCCGGCTTTGCGCGAAGATGAAGACCCGTTGGAAGCGGGAGATCTGGAACTGGCTCTGGCGCCCGCGGTCGAACCGGAAACCGACCAAGGCAACGATCCAGGGAACGATCAAGGAAACCAGGAGGGAAGCCAGTAAAAACGGCTTCCAAGCCGTCGCTTCGGCTTGATGCGAAATTCCCTGCTGTGCGTTAACGGTCAGCCGCCTAACACAGATTTTACGCGGCTTAAGTCCTTGTTTTCGGCACCTCTTGAGCCTACGTTCGCTGAAGGATAATTCGGGACCGAAAGGGCCCGCATTTCGCGCGTTTTGGAGGTTGCAGGATGGGTTCGTTGAGCATTTGGCACTGGATCGTCGTGATCGGAGTCGTGCTGCTCCTGTTCGGTCGCGGCAAAATTTCCGACCTGATGGGTGACGTCGCTCAGGGCATCAAGGCCTTCAAGAAGGGCATGCAGGACGACGACAAGGTGGTCGAAAAGAGCGAGCCGGTAAAGTCGATCGATCACAACGCTTCGCCGCAGCCGGCGCGGACGGATGTCGGCAGCAAAGCGGTCTGAGCTTCCGGGCGCATTGTAAGCCGGCGTCGCGATCTGGTGCCGGCAAGACCGATGGAATAAAGACGCGGCCGGTCCAGTCTCGATAATGAAAGACGTTGGCCTCGCGTGAGCGGAAGCTTTTATGTTCGATATTGGTTGGAGTGAATTCGCCGTCATCGCCGTGGTCGCGCTGATTGCCATCGGCCCCAAGGAATTGCCGGGCGTTCTGCGCATGGTCGGGCAATGGGTCGCCAAGGCGCGCAAGATGGCCGGCGAATTCCAGGGCCAGTT